>Ga0079224_100016926_pt1 | contig 10258 bp, 10 predicted proteins | sample Stecom2015_FD_80414 | JGI IMG/M metagenome (GOLD analysis project Ga0079224, IMG submission 80414) | Agricultural soil microbial communities from Utah to study Nitrogen management - Steer compost 2015 | ecosystem: Environmental > Terrestrial > Soil > Agricultural land | place: USA: Utah... | reverse complement strand
GCCCGCCCGCGTCAGCGGCAGTGGCTCAGGACCCCGCGGATCGCCTCGGCCTCGGCCTGGTCGACGGTGAGCTCGTACCGCTGCTTGATCTGCACCCACTTGGTGACGTAGCCGCAGCGGTCCTCGTCGGGCAGCCACGTCGCCGGGTCCTGGTCGCCCTTCGACCGGTTCGACGAGGCCGTCACGGCCACGAGCACGTCGGGGTCGTTGGCGTAGGCCTCGCGCTGCTCTTCGGTCCAGTCGCGGGCACCGGAACGGGCGACCTCGGCGAGCGGCACCCAGTGGTCGATGTCCAAATCGGACGCGTCGGTGACCACCTCGCCGTCGTAGATGCTCGTCCACTCCCCGGTGACCTCGCAGCCGTCGCCGACCCGGACGTGGCGTCCCTGATCGCGCAGCGCGGCGTCGCGGGCGTCGCATCCGTCGCCGACGGAACTCCAGTGCGGCCAGTCGTCGCGGTCGTAGTGTGCGCCGGTGTCCTCCGGAGCGATCGTCAACGCGGACAGGTCCGCCTCGCCCAGCTCGCTCGACCCTGCGCTGCCCGCCGAATCGTCCGGGTCGAGCACGTCGAGCAGGAAGTACCCGCCCACCGCCAGCACGGCGACGAGGGTGGAGACGAGGGCCTTGCTGCGGGGCCTGGTGCGGGGCCTGGTGGGCGTGAGAGTGCGGGTGCTCATCGGGGACCTTTCGAACCGGACACGGTCGGCGCGGCATGCGCCGTGATGATCTTCCGGGACGGCGCAGCCGCCCTGCCGCCGGGCCGCGGACGTGCGCGCCACGTCACGACACCACCGGCCTCGGCGGGCCGAACCGCGCGGGCTGAGGCATGCTCGCGAACGGAAACCGAACCCGACGCGGGCCAAGGCCCGAGTATCGAGGAGCTGTCGTGTCCACCCCGCCGTTGCCTTCCGACGCCGTCGAGCTGTTGCGCCGTCCCAACCCCGCCGTCATGGCCACGTTGCGCTCCGACGGCACGCCCGTGTCCGCGGCCACGTGGTACCTGTGGGACGACGGCCGCGTCCTGATCAACCTCGACGAGGGGCGTGCCCGCCTGAAGCACCTGCGCCGGGACCCGCGCGTCACCCTGACGGTGCTCGACGAGAACTGGTACACGCACGTGACGCTCATCGGGCGCGTCACCGAGATCCGCGAGGACGAGGGACTGGTCGACATCGACCGACTGTCCACTCACTACACCGGCAATCCGTACCCGGACCGCGTGCGCACGCGCTACAGCGCGTGGATCGAGATCGACCGCTGGCACGGCTGGGGCGCCCACCGCGACAGCGACCAGGCTTCGGTCTGACCGGAGTGCCGGTGGGGAAGCGGCGCGCCTCACGCCCGCTTTCCCACCGGCACCGTGATCAGCGGACGCACCCGGGAGGCCTCGTCCAGGAAACCCGTGACCGCGTCGCGCAACGCGCGTACGGCGCGCGAGGGTTCGACGTCGCGCCGGGACGCCAGGCGCACGGTGCGGGTCAACCCGGGTGCGGTGAACCGGGTGATGCGGAAACCGTCGTCGACCACGGTGCTCGGCACCACGGCCACCCCCACCCCGGCTCGCACGAGTTCCAGCACCGCGTCCATCTCGCCGCCCTCCACCGCGAACGTCGGCTCGACGCCCGCCGACCGGCACGCCGCCACGGTGGTGTCGCGCAGGTCGTAGCCGCGGCGGAACATGACGAGTGGGCAGCTTGCCAGCTCCGCGACGCTCATGCGCGGCCCCGGCACGGGTGGGGGCGCGTCCTTGGCGGAGATCAGCACCAGCTCCTCGACGAACAGGGCCCGCGCGGCGATCCGCGGTTCGGGCCGCCGCTCACGCGAGTCGATGATCATCGCGAGGTCCAGGGTGCCCTCGGACAGCGCCGTCTGCAGGTCGCGCGAACCGCTCTCGTGCAGGAACAGCTCGATGCCCGGATAGCTGCGCCGGAAGGCCGCGAGCGTCTCGGGCAGGACGCCGGTGCACAGACTCGGGGTTGCGCCGAGCCGCACCCGCCCGCGGCCGAGGTCGTCCAGCTCGCGCACGGCACGGTAGGCGTTCTCGGTCTCGCCCACGATGCGCCGCGCGATCGGCAACAGTGCCTCACCCGCCTCGGTGAGCGTCACGTTGCCACGCACCCGGTGCAGTAGTTGTGCGCCCACGTCACGTTCCAGCGCCCGCACCTGTTGCGACAGCGACGGCTGCGCCACCCGCATCTGCTCGGCGGCCTTCGTGAACTGGCGCGTTTCCACCACGGCGAGGAAGTACGCGAGCTGCTGAAGCTGCATCGCCCGAGCTTATATAGGCGATTCCTATGCTGGCGAGAGCAACAATGTCTTTGCCCTCTGCTCAGCAGGGTCCTAGCGTCGCTGACGTGGTAGCTGAGCGGACAGCGCGGGCGGTCTCACCCGTCTCACCGGTTGTGGCCTTCTGGCGCACGACGATCGGCAAGAAGACGGTCATGGCCGTGTCGGGACTGCTCTTCGTGCTGTTCCTGATCGCGCACATGGTGGGGAACCTGAAGATCTTCGCCGGCGCGGCCGAGTTCGACGCCTACGGCGCCTGGCTGCGCACGATCGGCGAACCGGTGCTCTCGCACGGCTGGTACCTGTGGATCCAGCGGGTGGGCCTGCTGGTGGCGCTCGTCGCCCACGTCACGGCGGCCGCGCAGCTGTCGGCCCGCGACCTGCGGGCGCGGCCGGTGAAGTACGCCCACGGCCAGCGCGTCCGGGCCACCTACGCCACGCGCACCATGCGCTGGGGCGGGGTGATCCTCGCGTTGTTCGTCGTGTGGCATGTCCTCGACCTGACCGTCGGTGTCGTCAATCCCGACTTCCGGCACGGCCAGCCGCACCACAACGTGGTCGTCGACTTCCAGGTCTGGTGGATCAACCTGATCTACATCGTGGCGATGGTGATGCTCGGCCTGCACATCAACCACGGCTTCGCGAGCGCCGCACAGACGCTCGGCGTGACCCGGCCGGCGCGCCGACGCGCCATCAGGGCGGTGGGGACGACGCTCGCGGTCGTGCTCACCGCCGGCTATCTGGTCGTTCCCCTCGGCGTGATGACAGGGATGGTGAGCTGACATGCGCTACGAGCTCGGCGACGACATCGCCGACACGAAGGCGCCCGGCGGTCCGATCGAACAGCGCTGGGACCGGCGCCGATTCGAGGCCCGACTGGTCAACCCGGCGAACCGGCGCAGGCACACGGTGATCGTGGTCGGCACCGGGCTGGCGGGTGCCTCGGCAGGCGCCACGCTCGCCGAGCAGGGCTACCGTGTCGTGCAGTTCTGCGTGCAGGACTCGCCGCGCCGCGCGCACTCGGTGGCTGCGCAGGGCGGGATCAACGCGGCCAAGAACTACCGCAACGACGGCGATTCGGTGTACCGGCTGTTCTACGACACGGTGAAGGGCGGCGACTTCCGCGCCCGTGAGTCCAATGTGTACCGGTTGGCGCAGATCTCCGAGCAGATCATCGACCAGGCCGTGGCGCAGGGCGTGCCGTTCGCGCGCGAGTACGGCGGACTGCTCGACACGCGTTCGTTCGGCGGGGTGCAGGTGCAGCGCACGTTCTACGCACGTGGGCAGACGGGGCAGCAGTTGCTGATGGGCGCGTACCAGGCACTGTCGCGCCAGATCGACGCGGGCGCGGTCGAGATGCACCCGCGCACCGAGATGCTCGACCTCGTCGTGGTCGACGGCAGGGCGCGCGGAATCGTGGCCCGCGACCTCGTGACGGGCCGCATCACGACCCACCTCGCCGACGTCGTCGTGCTCGCCACGGGCGGTTACGGCAACCTCTTCTACCTGTCCACCAACGCCAAGGGCTCCAACGCGACGGCCGTGTGGCGGGCGCACAAGCGCGGTGCCTACCTGGCGAACCCGTGCTACACGCAGATCCACCCGACGTGCATCCCGCGTTCGGGCGAGCACCAGTCGAAGCTGACGCTCATGAGCGAGTCGCTGCGCAACGACGGGCGCATCTGGGTGCCGGCGCGCAAGGGCGACGACCGCGCGCCCGCCGACATCCCCGAAGCCGAACGCGACTACTACCTGGAACGCCTGTATCCGTCCTTCGGCAACCTCGTGCCGCGCGACATCGCCTCGCGTGCGGCCAAGAACCGGTGCGACGAGGGCTACGGCGTCGGACCCGGTGGACTCGGGGTGTACCTCGACTTCGCCGACGCCATCGCGCGGCTCGGCAGGCCCGCCGTCGAGGCGCGCTACGGCAACCTGTTCGACATGTACGAGCGGATCACCGCGGAGGATCCGTACCGCGTGCCGATGCGCATCTACCCGGCGATCCACTACACGATGGGCGGGCTGTGGGTCGACTACGACCTGCACAGCACCGTTCCCGGCCTGTTCGTCATCGGGGAGGCCAACTTCTCCGACCACGGCGCCAACCGGCTCGGCGCCTCGGCGCTGATGCAGGGCCTGGCCGACGGGTACTTCGTCCTGCCGCCCGCGCTCGGTGACTACCTCGCGGGCGCCGACCTCGACGACGTGGCACCCGGCCACCCGGCGGTCGTCGCCGGCGAGGCGGAGGTCACCGAGCGCCTTGACCGGCTTCTGTCCACCCGGGGCAGTCGCACGGTCGACTCGTTCCACCGCGAGCTCGGCATGCTCATGTGGGACCACTGCGGGATGTCCCGCAACGCCGAGGGGCTGGGCAAGGCGCTCGAGCGGGTGCCGGAACTGCGTGCCGAGTTCTGGCGCGAGGTGATCGTTCCCGGCAGCGGTGAGCAGCTTAACCAGGAGCTGGAGAAGGCAGCCAGGGTCGCCGACTTCCTCGAACTCGCCGAGCTGCTCCTGCTCGACGCGCTCGAACGGGAGGAGTCCTGCGGCGGCCACTTCCGCGAGGAGCACCAGACGCCCGACGGCGAGGCCCGGCGCGACGACGCGGCCTTCAGTCACGTCTCGGCATGGGAATACGGCCAGACACCCGTGCTGCACAGGGAAAAGCTCGAGTTCGACTACGTCCACCCGACCCAGCGGAGTTACACGTGAAGCTCACCGTGCGCATCTGGCGACAGCCCGGCCCCGGCGCCGACGGCGCGATGGTCGACTACCCGGTCGAGGACCTCAGCCCCGACATGTCGTTCCTGGAGCTGCTGGACGTGCTCAACCAGCAGCTCATCCTCCGCGGCGAGGAACCGGTGGCGTTCGATCACGACTGCCGCGAGGGCATCTGCGGTTCCTGCGGCGTGGTGATCAACGGCAGGGCCCACGGTCCCGAGCCGACGACCGCCTGCCAACTGCACCTGCGCGCGTTCGCCGACGGCGACGTCATCGACGTCGAGCCGTGGCGCGCGTCCGCGTTCCCGGTCGTCAGGGACCTGGTGGTGGACCGCTCTGCGCTGGACCGCATCGTCGCCGCCGGCGGATACGTCACCGCGCCCACGGGAAGCGCGCCCGAGGCCCACGCCACGCCCGTACCCAAGGCCGACGCCGACCTGGCGTTCGACAACGCGACGTGCATCGGATGCGGCGCCTGCGTCGCGGCCTGCCCGAACGGCTCGGCGATGCTGTTCACGGCCGCGAAGGTGACGCACCTGAACGTCCTGCCGCAGGGCGAGCCCGAGCGTGAATCGCGCGTGCTGGACATGGTGGACGCGATGGACGCCGAGGGCTTCGGCGGCTGTACGAACACCGGCGAATGCACCGTGGCGTGCCCGAAGGGCATCCCCATGGACAGCATCGCCGGCCTCAACCGTGAGTTCCTGCGCGCCGCCCGCCGCCGTTCCCGTTGAGCCGCCACGGCGGACGTCTGCGGGACCGTGTCGGCCATGGCCAGGGCGGAGAGCGTCGACGAGTACCTCGACGGTTTCGACGGGGTGCTCTGGATGTGATCACCCGTGTGGTTCCGCGGCCCTGCTCACCGGGGCCTGCCAGATGCCCGCGATCGCGTCGATCAGTCCCTCCGCGGCCTCCCGCCACGTCTCCCGCGGCGTGGCGACTCCGTGCGCGATGGCCCGCTCGCGATCGGCGGCCATGTGCATCAGCAGGTGCTTGGTGATGTCGGCCCGCTCGGCGCGCACGGGTGCGGGCAGGTGCGCGACGCAGCGCTGCAGCCCCTCGATCGCCGTGTGCAGTCCGGCGTCGGTGCTCGTGGCGTGGAAGAGGATGGCCTGCAACGTCGGATCGGTCACCAGCTGGGCCTTGAACCGGGCGTGCCACGTCGGTCTGCCGAGTTCGGTCAGGTGGTCGGTGATGGGCAGCACCAGGCATGCCACCCAGTCCCGGAGGTCCGGCGACTCGCCGACCTGCGCGACGTAGGCCGCGCGTTTGCGTTCCAGCGTCAGCTGGTGGCGTTCCACGAGCGCCGCGATGAGGTCGTGTTTCGTGCCGAAGTGGTAGTGCACGGCCGCGTTGTTGCCCTGTCCCGCGGCTTCGCTGATCTGCCTGTTCGACACGTTGTAGATGCCCTGTTCGGCGAACAGGCGCTCGGCGGTGGACAGGATCGCCTCGCGGGTCGACTGCGCCCGGTCGTCCCGCGTGCTGTCGCTGGGCGGCATCGCGCCGTCCGAGGTGGTCACCACGCACCCTCCCCGTCGCGGCGTCCCCCTGCGAACACCGCATCCTCCCTGGCCCTGCCACGATTGACCATCACGACAGGTCACGTTGACGCACCCCACCGAGTGACGGCGTCTCGGTGCTGGAGGAGACCTTCGACTGTCCGTCGATTGCACACGTCGGCGGTCTCTGTCCCGTACCGACGCCCCGACCGACCTTCGTCGCCTCGTCTCCCGGCGGGCTCACGTCATCGAAACCCCAGGTTACCGGGGTTCTATCGGGGGTGTGCTCGGTAATGAACCCCGCACGACGGGTGATGTCACCGCATGGTCAAGCAGTTGCTTTACAGTCGCTGTGGGTGGTACACACCTGTACTCGTTCTCACTCATACGGAGGAATCTGTGAGGCTGTGGAAGCGACGGGCCGCGACCGAGACCGACCACGCGGCGGGTTCGCCGGCCTCCGCTCCTTCCGAGGCGTTCACGTCGCAGGCGGTTCCCCCGTCGCAGGTCCCATCGCCGGGCCAGTCTCCGTCGTGGTCCTCGCCCTCGGCCGAGTTCCCGTCTTCGGCGGCCGGGTCGCGTTCCGTGCGCGGCCGCATTCAACGCGGTGGTGCGCTCGCGCAGACGCTGCCCGCCGTCACCACGGTCACGGCGTATCGGCGGGACGGCTACGTCGTGGCCAACACCGTGAGCCATGACGGGGCCTACCTGCTCGAAGGGCTTCCGGCCGAGCCGCTCACGCTCGTCGCCGTCGAACACCCCGCCGTCTACGAAGAGGTCGTCGTGCGTGCGGGCGACCAGCGGCACGACATCTCGCTTCCCGCGTTCCCCAGGAAGGACCTGCCGTGACGATGCGCAACGAGTTCCCCGCGTGGCCCCAGGAGGAGCCGCCCGCGTCGAACGGCACCGGACTTCCCGTGAACGGCCTGGCCCGCAACGGCACGGGTGGGGGAGTGGGCGAGAGCCACTCGGACGCCTACGCCGACCTGGAGGTCACCGCCAACGACGTGCTGTCGGGTGTGGTGCACGGCGGGCACCGCCCGCTGGCGGAGGTCACCGTGACGGTCACCGACCGCACCGGGTCCCAGTGCGCGCGGGCCACGACGGACGCCAACGGGGTCTTCCGCGTGCCGGGGCTCGAGCCGGGCAGCTACGTGCTGGTGTTCGCGCGTGCCGGCTACCGGCCGCAGGCCACCGTCGTGCCGCCGGGCGCCGTTCCGTCTCGTTTGGACATCACCCTCGAACCGACCGCGGGCGTGCGCGGCACCGTGCGCGATCGCATCGCAGGCAGGCCGATCCCCGGCGCGACGGTCACGGCCATCGGCGAGAACGGCGAGGTCATCGGCAGCTCGGTGTCCGACGAGGACGGTGCCTATCTGCTCGGTGGGGTGCACGCGGCGCAGATCACGCTGGTCGCCGCGGCGCCGCTGGCCGACCCCATCGCCACGGTGGTCGCGCTCGACGGGCCCGCCACCGACGTGGACCTCGAACTGGAGATGCGCGGGGCGCTCAGCGGGGTCCTCACCTCGGGCGGCTGGCCGCTGTCGGGGGTGCGGCTGTTGCTGCGCAACGGGGACGGTGCCGTCGTGAGCTCCACGGTGAGCGACGACGCAGGGCGCTACCGGTTCGGCTCCGTCGTGCCCGGCGCCTACACGGTGACCACCGCTCCCGCGGAGCCCGCCGTGGTGACCGTCGGTCCCCAGGCCACGCTCGCCGACCTTCCCGTGGGCGCGGGTGATCGGGATCCGGCCGTGCCCCACACCGTCGCACAGGACGACCGGCAGGACCCGAACCCGCCGTTGCCCTTGCCGCGCCGGGGCTGACCACCTCGGGCGAGTTGTATACAGCGCACGCCTCCCCTCGGGTCGGCGCCGACTTCCTCGGCGCCTGACTATTGTGCGGGCGCGGCCGCGCGGCTACTTTGCATACAACCTGACTCCGGGTCGGGTTCAACGTGCGATCACCGGCTCACCGAGGAGCGGCTGCATGGGTCACCGCCGACCGTCCCCGCGACCCCTGTCCGAACCGATCCGTCGCCCGTGGCTCTGGGTGACGTTCGTGCTCCTGATCCTGGCCATGGCGCCGTGGTACTTGCCAGAGGGGGCGACCGCGCCCCTCGTATTCGGACTGCCGTACTGGTTCGTCATCTCCATCGCCGCGACACTCGCCTTCGCCGCCGTGACGAGCTGGACGTGCCTGCGCCGGTGGAACCTCGCCGAACCCGAGGAGGAAGGACAGCCGGCCGCGGGCCGCGACAGCGGTGAGGGGGCCTCGTGGACAACCTGATCTTCGGCGGCACCAGCGGGGTGCTCGTCCTCGGTTTCTACGCCGTTCTGATGCTGGTCATCGGCTACGTCGCCGGGCGAAGGCAACCGAGTGCCCGCAACACCGCGAAGGGCTACTACATCGCCGGCGGCGGCCTCGGGTTCGTCGCACTGTTCTTCACGCTGTACGCCACCCAGTACAGCGGCAACTCGGTCGTCGGATACGCCCCCACCGCCTACCGGACGGGCTTTCCCTGGTGGCAGTCGGTCGGGTTCATGACCGCCGTCATCGTCGGCTACCTGCTGTTCGCGCCACGGCTGTACGTCATCGCCAAGCGCGAAGGCTTCATCACACCCACCGACTGGGTGCGGCACCGGTTCGGATCGACTCCGGTGTCGGTGATGGTCGTGATCCTCATGCTGTGGGGCCTGGCGAACTACCTGCTCGAACAGCTCGTCGCCATGGGCCACGCCATCTCCGGGCTCACGGGCAACACCGTGCCGTACCAACTCGGCGTCATCGCGTTCGTCCTGGTCATGCTCATCTACTCGTGGCTGGGCGGAATGCGCGCCGTCGCGCTGACCGACGTCATGCAGGGCATCGCGCTGCTCATCGGCGTCAGCGTGCTGCTCGGCGGTGCGCTGTACCTCGCCGGCGGCAACCTCGGCGACATCGTCGGCAACGTGCTGGCCGAGGAACCGGAGAAGGTCGCCGTACCGCCCGCCGAGGTGTCGGTGAACTGGGTCGCCATGATGCTGCTCATCGGCTTCGGCTCCTCGGTGTACCCGCACGCCATCCAGCGCATCTACGCCGCCCGCAGTGAACGCACCCTGAAACGCTCGTTCGCCATCATGGCGTGGATGCCGTTCGTGACCACCGGCGTCGTGTTCCTCGTCGGCATCATCGGCACACAGCTCTACCCCGGACTGTCCGAAGGGGAATCCGAACAGCTCGTCGGCCTCATCGCCAACAGCGTCGCCGCCATCGGCCCGTTCTTCTACGCCGTCATGGTGCTGATGTTCGGCGGCATTGTCGCCGCGATCGTCTCCACCGCCGACTCCGCACTGCTCGCCTTCTCCTCCATCTTCTCCCGCGACCTCTACGGCCGTTTCCTCCAGAAGTCGCCGTCGGAGAAACGGCAGCTGCTCGTCGGCAAAGCCGCAGGCGTCGTCGTCATCGGCCTGCTGCTGCTCATCGCCTGGAACCCGCCCGGCACCCTCTACGCCATCTTCGTCCTCAAATTCGAACTGCTCGTCCAGATCTCGCCCGCCTTCGTCCTCGGCATCTACTGGCGACGCCTCGCCTCCGGCCCGCTGTTCTGGGGCATGTTCGTCGGCGCCGCCTTCGCCGGCACCTGCACCGTCCTCGACCTCGACCAGCCCTTCGGCATCCCCTTCGGCCTCATCGGCCTCGCCGTCAACGTCGTCATCTGCGTCCTCGGGTCCTTGCTCCTCGGTGGTCGTTCGGTTGGGTCCGCTGGTTCTTCTGGT
>Ga0079224_100016924_pt1 | contig 10258 bp, 5 predicted proteins | sample Stecom2015_FD_80414 | JGI IMG/M metagenome (GOLD analysis project Ga0079224, IMG submission 80414) | Agricultural soil microbial communities from Utah to study Nitrogen management - Steer compost 2015 | ecosystem: Environmental > Terrestrial > Soil > Agricultural land | place: USA: Utah... | reverse complement strand
TGCGATTCTCCGTCCGTACTGGCATAGACCCGCGTGATCGTCATGAGCTTCTCTCCTCTTCTGGGGCTGTCAACCTGGCAAGCAGTCCGCGAACGAAGCGGACCTCCTCTTCGTTAATGGTATGTCCCATTCCAGGATAAATTCGCTCTGTCACCTGGCCTCCCAGGGTACGCATTACCCGTGCCGACTCTCGGACCCGCTCAATCGGGATATGCGGATCGACATCGCTGCAACCAATGAAGACAGGAGTTCCTTCAAGCGATCCTTCATACTCGAAGTGTTTGTCGAAAGGCGGTACGGCCTCGGGGACTTCCCCTGTGCCTATTAGTCCGCCGCTCCAGACGATGACGCCTCCGTATCGCATTGCATGGCGAGCCGCGTACTCGCAGACGAGACATGCCCCTTGTGAAAAACCTAAGAGAACGATGCGGTCCGGAGGAATACCTGAGGCCTGAATTTGACGTACTGCATTACCGATGGCACGAAGCCCGGAACTTAGCCCGGGTTCGTTCTGCGCAAGCGGCGCAAGGAAGCTGTACGGATACCATGAATTCCCTGCTGCCTGGGGCGCCAGAAAGGCGACTTCCGGCTGAGCGAACTCGTCGGCGAGAAAGAGGATGTTCTTTCCTGTCGCTCCCCTTCCATGGACGAGGACCATTGCGGCTTTTGCTCTTTCGAGGGCTGCACCAGCGGCTAGAATGGGTTGGCCCTGGTGGGGGCCTTTATCTCCGGTCGTAGACAGACCCGTCTGTTGGTCCATTTCACTCCTTCTCCTGTCTGGTTGGAGGCGACCTCCCGTGCCTTCGAAGACACCGGCATGGCTTCCGCACCGGGAGTTTTGCATCATCAGGATTAAAGTCTCCACGCCCTGGCCTGCTGAAATTGGGTCGAAATCCTCTGTCAATGGCTCAATTCTCGAAGGCGTAGCTCTGGAAGTCGTGCTTCAATGTAGGCCCGCCGGGGCTCGAGCCATTCCGGCAGTCTAAGAGACATTCCCAGTTCTTCGGGTGATTCATCGACGGTGAAGCCCGGACCATCGGTCGCAATCTCAAACAGGATACCCCCAGGCTCCCTGAAGTAGATCGACTTGAAGTATTTGCGGTCGAGAACTGGAGTAACGTCGAGTCCAGATTCGGCCAGAACGCGTCTCCACTGCTGCTGCTCGCTGTCCGACGCCGCCCGCCAGGCGATGTGATGCACACCTCCCACTCCGATTCGTCCTGTACTTCCCTCGGGTTGACAGCTCAAATCGATCATCGTAGCTGCATCACCGTCACCGGCCTGGAAGCGGAACCTCGAACCTTCATGACCGACCTCTCGCAAGCCCATCTTCTCTGTCAGCAGGGAGGCAGTATGCTGGTAACCGTTTAGACAAAACGTAGCGCCGGAGAAGCCTTGGATAGCATATTCTTCGGGCAACTTCTCTTCTCCCCAGGAAGCCCTTGGCACATTGCCATCGCGGGCGACAAGCTCCAGCGGCAATCCGTCAGGATCAGAGAAGGAGATAAACTTCTCGTCGAAGCGTTCGTGAGGTCCTATAAACGGGACGCCTGCGTCTGCAAATCGGTCGATCCAGAAGTCAAGGGCCGCTTTGGGAATCCGGAAAGGAGTTGCAGTCATTAGCCCAGTTCCCTGCCGTGCTCGTGCCGTCACGGTCGGTGGCAAAATCCAGGCGAAGAAAGTCATGAGTGTTCCTGGATTACCGAGGCCATCCCCGTAATACAGGTGATAGCTGGTAGGATCGTCGAAGTTTACTGTCTTCTTTACGAGCCTCAAACCGAGCAGGCCCGTGTAAAAGTCGAGATTGCGCTGCTGGTCACTGCAGATCGCGGAAATATGATGGATGCCCATTATACGGTGGTTCGTCGTTTCTTGCATTTCTGCTCCGATCTGGATGCCTTAGGTGACACTGGATTCTTTGGATGCACGCTCGGCACAAGCTAGGCCATGCAGACTCGCGAGATGGTGCAGGCGTTACACGAAGGTTGCCGACTACACGCATCCATTCGGCGCTTCTGAAGAAGTCGACCATGCCGGGTGAGCGAATCCAATCAACTTCTTTGAGTATAAGTCAATTCGCCACCCTGAGTATGGCGGGCAAAGAACTACTTAGTTGATGCAGCAGCGGTGCGGCCGAGAAAAAGCGCAATACCAACACTGCTGTCAAAAGGCAATGCGTAAGCCGAAGCGAAACTCTCGTTCTTCAGTTGCGCTGGTGATTTCGCCGAAACCGTTTAAGTCGTCAATGGAACCATCCGGTGCATAGCGCACATTGCTTACATTTGCACCGGGATTGCCGAACTTGGGAGTGTTGGTGAAGTTGAAGGCTTCTGCCCGAAACTCCAGATTCACCTCTTCACTCAGCCGGAATTGGCGGAAGAGACCGAAATCCCAATTAAACTGTCCCGGACCTCTCAAGATGTTGAAACCTGCTGTGCCAAAGCGAGGTTCGTCGACCGGTGCAAAGGCTGTCGGGTCGAAGTACGGTTGGCCGGGTCCCACACCACCGAGAATTTCGACTTTCTCTTTCACCTGGTCAGCCCGCTGAGTGCTAAAGGGGGCATTCAAGGAAGTGCCGGACGCGGTCACGGAAAAGGGTCGCCCACTCAAGATCCCCACAATACTATTCACTTGCCACCCGGAAAGGAGCTGAGTCAGGAAGCCCTGATCAGCCAACCATCTCTTGCCCCGCCCAAAGGGCAATTCGAGTATGTTCGTGATGAAGAGTCTGTGTCGCCTGTCGAACCCCGAAACCGAACGGTTCAAATGGTAATATTCAGGAATATTGATTGCGAGACTTGCGTCGCTTGCGTCCAGACCAGAATCGCTGATGGACTTGCTCAGCGTATATGCCACGCCAAGGGAGTAGCCATCGGCAAAACGGCGCTGAAGCTGCGCTTGCAGCGAATGGTAGTTGGAACCTCCGACCGGAGCGACCATACGCGTATTGGCCGTTCTCCCGAAGCGTGCAAAGAGCTGACGGCCCGCATTACCTCCACCCACCGGAGACCAGTTCAATTGATGGTATCCGAGTTGCCGGACCTGGCGCGTTGCAACATAACCAGCTTCTCCTACGAACCCCCACTTCAGCTCCCGTTGCAATGTGACGTTCCAGGACTGGATATATCCTCGTTGAAAATCCAGGGGGACCGTCTGGGTCGAGACGTTCTCAGGAACTTCGATAATGCCGTTTCCGAGATCGGGGGGAGTAATTGGAGGTATGCCACCGGCAAGTTGCCCGGCCGGCACCAGGGAATGCTCTGACGGTACCACCAGCTCTATCAGAATCGGGTGGTTCGTGCGCAAAGGTCTGGCCAGCGAATATGGATCGATGCTGATGCCGTAGCCGGCTCGAAAGACCGTTTCGTCGTTAATTCGATAGGCCAGCCCCAGGCGTGGAGCAAACAACTTCTTGCTCATCCGCACGCCCAGATCTCTGGGGATGTCTCCTACCCCTCCGATCAGCATCATATTGGTTTCGGGGTCGTATCGCTCAAAACCCCGATCCGCTCGGGTCGGCATGGGGAAATACTCCCACCGCGTTCCATAAGAAAGGGTAAGCCGCGGTGTCACCTGCCAGCGGTCTCGAATATACACGCTATACCGCCAGGTGCGAGTAGTGTAGGGGAAAAGGGTGAGCAAATTTTTTCCAAATTGTGTAGGCAGACCCAGGAGAAACGTTGCAAAGCTGTTGACCTGGTTGACCGAAGGGCTCAGCCTCTCGCAGCCGGACGGACCGGCCACTTCGCAAAGTTGGGTGGGTCCTGGCCCGAAGGTAAAACGTCCTCGAGCTCCCATCGAGGCCCCGCCCTGGAATTCCGGCTGGGTGTGGTTCATTTGCTCGGCATTGATGTCCATTCCCCAGCGGATCTCGTGCGATCGGCGTGTCCAGGTAAAATTGGCGCGATAGGCGAACTGATCATCATCGCGGTAGTAGGGAGTCCACGGCTCCTCAGTGCCGTAATGGGAGTAACCACTGACATCGAAGCGTGGCCAACCACTCTGGAATCGTTCGGGACCATTGGTGCCCGGGATACCAAGCAAGTCAAGCCCGATATTCTCACCGATCCCGGGCTGTTCCACATTGGTGCTCTGCCTGACAAATCCGAAGTTGCCGTCGATTAGAAACGTAGGAGTAACAATGTAGTTGGCACCAATCGAAATTTTGGTGTTATTTCCCCAGGCATCCCCGGCGTTGCCACCTCCTACGCGAGGACCGTCGAGTTGTTCGCCGTATGCCGTCAGATGCTCGGCGCCAAAGTCAAAAATGCTGTAGCTGCCGAACAAGTTGAAGTTGTCGGTGACTACCCAGTCGATCTTGCTATCGATCGTCCAGCGATCACTCGAGAACGGTTTAGACGCGAAGAAATTGTTGCTTTCACTCGCCTCCATCCCCGGCAGATTAGGAAAGGGGATGCGATCGATAATCTTCTGGACGATGGGATCGATCCGGTCGGCGGGGACTCGGTTTCCGGGAAATGGAGTTCTGCCCGTACCGTCAGGATTCCCGGTTAGAGGATCGTAAATGATCGTATCGAATGCAGAAAAGTCTCCCTGGCGAACAGCAGCGGTCGGAACGGAGAGAATACGCGTTCCATTTTCGCGTTCGCTTCGCCCCTCATAGCTTGCGAAAAAGAAGAGTTTGTCACGCTTGATCGGCCCTCCCAGTGTGGCACCCCACTGGTTGTGGATGTACTTGGACTTATCTTCATCTGGCGGAAGAAAGAAGTTCCGCGCTCGAAGCCGATGATTGCTATGGTACTCGAAAAGAGAGCCGTGAAAATCGTTAGTCCCGCTCTTAATCTGTACATTGATGACGGCGCCTCCAGCCAGTCCCTGCTCGGCATCGAAGCTGTTGGTGGTCACGTTAACCGTCTCGATTGCTTCCAGGGCGGGAACGGTGGCGCTAGCCCCTACATTCCAGATGTGTGCAGTCGGAGCTCCATCGATGTTGGTGCTGGTAGTAGATCGGGTCGTGCCGTTTACGTTGAAGTGCCTGGATTGGGAAGGATTGCAGCCACCCATGCGCCCAGCCCGAGACGACCCGACCATTTCAAATCCCGGAATCGTTTCAAATAGGTTCTGGTAATTTCGCCCGACCGGAACCGGTAGGTTCTCGATCTGTTTTCGAGTCACCTCATGGTGAACCTCGGCGCGGTCCGTCTGGAGGAGCTCTGTGGCCTCGGACGTGACCACAACTTCATCCGTAACTTCGCCCACACTCAAGACAGCGTCGGCCCGAGTCGTACTGTTAACCGTAACGACAATGTTGGCTTTCACGTAGTCTCGAAAGCCTGGCATGCTCACCCTGAGGGTGTAGGTTCCTGAAGGCACCGTGGGGAAGTTGTAAAGTCCTACTTCGTTGGTCACCCCGTGGCGTGTGAGATTCGTATCGTTATTAATTATGGTGACGTCGGCACCCGGAATTGCTCCTCCGGTCTCGTCCTTCACGTTACCCACCATCGAGCCATAAAGCACTTGTGCATGACACAAATTGGGCAAAGCGGAGGCAAAGATCAGGGCGATGATCAGGGTTGCCATCCTGAAAGGAAGACCCCAAGAGAGAATTCCAAAAGCCATACTATCTCCTCCCTAGCTCCAACAGCCCGAGCTGAAAGTTCTTGCGGCCTTGAGACCACACCATCTCTTAGGACGGACTGTTCAGGGTTGATTAAAACCGATTACGGATTTCTCCACAGCTGTATGACACCAAGGGTTCTTCAACCCGTTTCGTAAGATCCCCATAGACGACCCGGGGAACTAGGACACTCTAGCCACCATCTCAGCGACAGTACTGGATTCGTTTGGCCGGAGGACCTCCTTGACCAATTTTCCGCGCGTTGCTGAAATCATAAATATGTGAATATTACGATGTCAACTGGCTAAGAGGTGCTGAATGCTGGGCCGGTTCACAAACTGCGCGAGGAGTTGACTTTCCTTGAGGAACAAAAAGGGGCAGGATTAATGGAGCGGGATCATTAAAATTGCCCTCGGGCCAATTTTTCGATCGAGCTACCCGAATAAGGCCCGGAGATTCGTTGGCCTTCTGGTCATCTTCTACCAAGGAGAACCACTGTCGTGACCGACCGAATTGATCGTCGCAACTTACTTATACGGGGAACTCTGGCAACCGCCGGATTCACTCTCTCCCCCATTCTCGAGCGCCTCTGGGCACTGGAGGAAGGCGAGGAGGTGGTGGAGTTTACAGATTACACAGATGCGTTCCGGATTGACGCCCAGGCGGATAATCCAATGGTGAAGTGCCTGGACTTGAGACAATTGACCTCCGGGTACACTCCTAATGATCAATTCTTCGTCTTTCATCACACCGAGACTATGTACGCTGATCCTGATCGATGGCGCCTTCGAATAGGGGGCCTGGTAGAACGGCCGGCAGAGTTTTCGCTTCAGGACTTGAAGGAGCGCCCTAACCGGGTCACAGTGGGTGCGACCATTGAGTGCTCCGGAAATTCCAATCATCCACAGATTATGAATGGGCTGGTGAGCAATGCCACCTGGACTGGAATCAACCTCTCATCGCTGTTGCAGGAGTGCGGTATCCTTCCGGAGGCCCGTGAGGTGGTGTTCTTCGCACTGGACAAGACTCGAGAAATGAAATGGCAGGCAGGTGATGTCTACTACACTGTGCCTTATGGGCGAAGCATTTTCGTGCAGGATGCGCTACAGTCGGAAGCGCTCCTGGCCTTCGAGATGAATGGCGAACCTCTTCCCGCCCAACACGGTGCCCCGTTGAGACTGATCTTGCCGGGGTGGTACGGAATGGCGAACGTGAAGTGGTTAACTCGGATCGAAGTAATCGATCGCCGCTACGAAGGCCAACATATGGCTCGGAACTACCACAGTCTCCATGCCCTCCCAACGCCGGAGGACACCATCTGGCTGGATACCTCGATTTCGAGAAACAATCTGAAATCCGTGGTGGCGCGAGTGACCCGTTTCGACAAGGGCAGCGAAACAGTCTACCGAATTAGAGGGGCGGCGTGGGGAGGAACAGCCCCAATCGAACGGGTTGAAATTCAGATTGATGCGGGAGAATGGAGACCTACCACAATCCAGTATCGAGGAAGCGAGTTTGAGTGGCTTCTCTGGTCCTGCGACTGGGAAGACGCTACACCTGGTCCTCACACTCTCGTGTCTCGCGCTGTCGATTCGCAGGGAAATATTCAGCCGACCCGCGCGGAATTGAAAAAGAAGTTGGCGAGCTCGCGCGAAGACAATTCCCAGTGGCCTCGGTCCATTCTCATTTAATCCATCCAGGGGAAGCATGAGGATCCTGCATTGGTGCGGTTGGCTCACATTATTTCTGGCCATGAGGTTGCCACTCGCGGCGACGGAGTCTGGGGGTGTTTTCCACTTCGTCGAAACTATCCAGAATACACCCATGAATCTCCCGGTCTTCAGTGGGGACTCTCTCAAACGCTACATCATTGATGTAAATGGAAACGGGTGCGTGTGGTTTGATTTCAACAACGACGGCTGGATGGATTTATTCGTGGCGCAGGGAGCGACTTTGTCGGCCCTCAAGCAGCTTGATTCCAGATCCTACAAGAATCGTCTCTACTTAAATCTGGGCGATGGAAGCTTCAGGGAAGTGACCGATCAGGCCGGGGTCGGAGGACCTGCCAGCGGCTGGGCCATGGGAGCAGTAGCCGCCGATTACGACAACGACGGATGGGTAGATCTGTTTGTGACTTCTCTTGGACCCGACACGCTTTACAGAAACAATGGTGACGGAACATTTGCTGACTGTACGGAAGAGGCCGGTCTGTCAGGCCTGACTGGTTGGAGTACGGGAGCCACGTTTGGCGACTATGACGGGGATGGATTCGTCGATTTATATGTTGCCGGCTATATCGATTTTGATCTCGACAATCCTCCGCCCCCTACTTGTCCCTATAAAGGCGTGGAGGTGATGTGTGGTCCAGGGGGGCTGAATCCGGCACCTGATTTCTTGTTTCGGAACCGGGGTGATGGGACCTTTGAAGATGTAACTGAACGGGCCTTACTGGCAAGAGATTTCTTCGATTCTTATGGATTCGCGGCTGTTTTCGTGGATCTCAATGGAGACCACCTTCTGGATCTGTATGTCGCCAATGATCAGAAGGCCAACTTCTTGTATCGTAACAACGGCAATGGCACTTTCAGCGAGATAGGGCTTGCATCCGGAGCGGCTTACTCGGCGGACGGCCGTGCCCAGGCTGGTATGGGCATAGGAGTCGGTGATTATAACCGGGACGGCCGTCCAGACCTGGTCGTCACACACTTTTCCGATGACTACGACACTCTCTACCGCAATGAAGGGAATTTTGTTTTCACTGACGTCAGCCGACAGACAAATCTGGCCGAAGCCAGTTTTCCTTTTATGGGGTGGGGAGCTATCTTTGCCGATTTCGACCGGGATGGTTGGGAGGATCTGTTTGTCGCCAACGGGCACCTTTATCCGCAGGTAGCACAGGTTCTTGGTGGAAACTATTTGCAACGCAACCTTATTTACCGCAATCACACGGGGCAAACGTTCCAGGAATTGGGTCAGCTAATTCCTGGTTTCGATAAAGAAGCGTTGAGCAGGGGTGCAGCGGTAGCGGACTTTGACAACGATGGAGACATGGACATCTTCATTGTAGATATCGATGACACGCCTTCTTTTTTGGAGAACCGCACCGTCAATGATCACAACTGGGTCGGTTTTTCCATTACACGTCCGTATGGTGTTTCGATCAAGATAACTACCCCATCTGGTGTCCAATATCGTTATCTGGTTAGCGGTGGATCCTTTCTTTCACAAAACGATCCCCGTGCCTTTTTCGGTCTGGGCAATGATGATCGCGTGTTAGAAGTGGAGATTCAGTGGCCCGGAGGCAAGCGGGTCAGGCTGAGAGAGCTGGAGATAAATCGATACCATTCTATTTCCTATCCTGACGATTAGCTTTCCCCTCAAGAAGAGAAGAAGCGAAGTTCTGTTTCCGAGATCCAGTTAGTTAGGTTGCGCACGAGCGGGTCGGTGTCAACGTACCCGCGCGTCGCCTTGTGAAAGAAGGGCCGATACAATGTTGCAGAGACAATACTGGCCTTCCTTCCGAATCGCCGGGCGGATGAGCATTCGGGGACATTCTGTCTATGGTGGAGCGCCAGGTCCCGGAACTCCCCGATCTTGAAAGACTCTGGCCAGGTTACCTCCAAGCGCTGCCAGGTTTCTCCCCCGTCCTCGGAAAGAAATATGTCATTTTCCCAGGTAGCGAAGAATGTGCCGGGCTCAGTGGGATGGGCTGCCAGCACGGCGGCGCGCCGGCCAGTCGATTCTGGCAAGCCCGCTCTGGCCAGCTGCCACTCCGAACTTGCAGACCGGCGGTAAATAAACGATTTGGCACTAGGTTTGTCATGAGCTGCTCGTGCAGAAGCAGCGGAAGCGATTACCCGTGTATCCGGGTCAGCTGGGTCCACCACCACGCTCCAAACATAGCTGTGCTGCAATCCTTCCTCGATTCGCTGCCAGGTCTCGCCACCGTCAGTGGTTTCAAAGTAGCCGTCTCCGGCAGCCGAATAGAATCTTCCGGGCGCAGATAGATGGGATGCCATCTGGTGAGTGTCAAACGGGCCGGTCGGAACCCGATCGATCCAGGTCTTCCCGCCATCTTTGCTGCGGATCAGGGCTCCTGCCTCGATAGCAACAAACAAATGGCCTTCGTTGTGCGGGTCCAGATGAATCCAGCGCACATGATGTGTTTCCGGGCGAGGTGGAAAACTCCACGCGCTAGATGAAGGCAGATCCATTAGATTGCCGCATTCACTCCATGTCCGGCCCCCATCATCGGAACGGAACACGGCGCTTGGTTCGGTCCCCGCGTAGACTACCCCTCGACCGCCGATGCGTTCGTGACGGCTAACAGCCACTGCCAGAACCGTCGCATGGCTGATGCCATTAGCTGCCGGGCGCCAGTTTTCTCCGGCATCTTCGCTGCACCAAACTGCCTGTGTTGTCGTACCGCAATAAACCAGCTCCGGGCGCAGCGGATCGACCGCCACACATCGCGGTATGTGTCCAGAGAGATGACGTGTGCAGTGAAAACCATCCCCCTTCTTCGTCAAAACGGCTAGTCCTGATTCGTTTGCAACATCACTCTTGTCCAAATTAGGAATTTGAAATGAAGGTCGGATCCACCTCATAAGATTGGTGAAAGCAAAAACACCAACAAGGAGGATCCGACCATGAATCGATTCTGCAGCATTTTCAGTCAAC
>Ga0079224_100016922_pt1 | contig 10259 bp, 10 predicted proteins | sample Stecom2015_FD_80414 | JGI IMG/M metagenome (GOLD analysis project Ga0079224, IMG submission 80414) | Agricultural soil microbial communities from Utah to study Nitrogen management - Steer compost 2015 | ecosystem: Environmental > Terrestrial > Soil > Agricultural land | place: USA: Utah... | reverse complement strand
CTGGGACCCACCTTCGAAGTCGTCGGCCTCGAGAAGGCGAGGATCCGGATCACGGGGAGCGGCCCGAAGAGCACGTTGACCGTGGAAGGTTTCGCGGAAGGGCGTGGCGATACCTTCAGGAACCCGGTGACGGGGGAGGATCACTTCGCGGAGATCCATCTCCCGCAGGGTTTCATCTGGACGAAGGGCGAGTGCGGCCAGGGCAGCTTCACCGCCAGGGCGGGGCCTCTCGACCTCGCGTATGACCGGACCAACTGGATCCTCTACCGCTTCGACTGGTCGAACGGATAGGGGTCTCGCACAGCTCCTCAAGCGCGAACGCCTGCTGGCAGGCGCGGCACTGGTGTGCCTCGCCGCGCTCGCCTGGTTCTGGCTCGCGGCATACGACATGCCCATGCCAGGGATGGGGCACCACGGCATGGACATGGAGATGGACATGCCCATGGACATGCCGATGGGCGGCCAGGGCTGGAGCGCGCGCGACGTGGCCCTGCTCGTCGCCATGTGGGTGATCATGATGGTGGCGATGATGGCCCCCGCCGCGGCGCCCCTGGTGTTCACCTTCATCATGGTGAACGAGCGCCGGCGGGAGGCGGGACGGCCGGTGGTGGCGGCGCAGTTCCTTCTGCTCGGGTATCTCGCGAGCTGGTCCATGTTCGCGGTGGCGGCCGCCGCGGCGCAGTGGTTCCTGCACGAGGCGGCGCTCCTCTCAGCGCACATGGCATTCAACCGTCCCGCGGCATCGGGCGCCGTGCTCCTCGCAGCGGGCCTCTACCAGTGGACGCCGCTCAAGCAGGCATGCCTTGCGCGCTGCCGTTCGCCGCTCTCCTTTCTCATGAGCGGCTGGCGCGAGGGAAGGGGCGGCGCCATCGCCATGGGGCTGCGGCATGGTCTCTACTGCGTGGGCTGCTGCTCGCTCCTGATGGCGCTCCTCTTCGTGGCGGGCGTCATGAACCTTCTCTGGGTGGCGGCGATCACGGCATTCGTACTCATCGAGAGGGCCACGCCGCGCGGCGATCTGCTGGGGCGCATCGCGGGCATCGCGCTCGCGGCCGCGGGCGCCTTTCTCATCGCGCGCAGCATCGCCGCATCCTGATCTTGCGCACGCGGAGGCAACGGGTTGCCGCTTCTCCGCGCAATGGGGTAGAGTCCCGCCCGATATCGTGAGAGCAGGGGCGACGCTCCGCCCGCGCCGTGCTCACGTCAATTCACCGGTCGTAACGGGCTGCATGGCCCGCCGCTGCGGTACGATGTACGCAAAGCAGTTTCCGCACAGTTCCCGATCTTTCTCCACCCCGAGTGCATTCCGTGGCGCGGATTGCCCGGTCCTGCGATTTTCGCTTCCCCGGGGCGCGCCGGTCTCGTGAGCAGCCCGCGCGCGCAAGCAAGGGAAAGTCTCCGCAGGCAGCCCGACGGCGCGGCACATGTGCAGCCGGCCCGGCAGCCGCTCGTGCTGGTGATTGAGCGCAGCACCGAGCTCAATCATTTCATCGCCGACAGTCTCCGCCGCGACTTCCACGTGGTGCAGGCCTTCAACGGCCGCGAGGGCCTGGAACGTGCGCGCAAGGTGCGGCCGGCTCTCATCGTGTGCGATGCCGGCATTCCCGTGTCAGGCAGCACGGAGCTCATCACGGAGATGCGCAGGCAGCGCGACCTCGCCGGCACGCCGGTGCTCATCCTCAGCAACGGGCACGACGAGCACGCGAGGCTGCGTCTCTTCGAGGAAGGCAGCCAGGACTTCATCACGCGGCCGTTCTCGCGCCGCGAGATGTGCCTGCGCGCCCGCAACCTGGTCGCCATCATGGAGGCGCGGCGGCGCGAGCGCGAGGAGGCCGCGGTGGCCGAGGCGCTGTACCGCGTCTCCGCCGCGTTCTCCAGGGAGCTCGATCCGCAGAAGCTGGTGCAGCGCGTGACGGACGAGGCGACCGCGCTCACGGGCGCGGAGTTCGGCGCGTTCTTCTTCAACGTGGAGCGCGAGGACGGCGGCCGGTACATGCTCCACACCCTGTCCGGCGCATCGGCCGATGCATTCGCGCATTTCCCCATGCCGCGGGCGACACCCCTGTTTGGCCCGACCTTCCGCGGCGAGACCGTGATTCGTTCCGACGATATCCGCAGGGATCCCCGTTACGGCAGGATGGGCGGGCTGCCCGAGGGCCACCTGCCCGTGGTGAGTTACCTCGCGGTGCCGGTCATCGGCCGCGAGGGGAAGGTGCACGGGGGACTCTTCTTCGGCCACGGCGAGCCGGGCCGCTTCACCGCCGTGCACGAACGCATCGTCAAGGGTCTCGCCGCGCAGGCGGCCGTCGCCATGGAGAAGGCGCGCCTTTACGAGGCGCTGCGCAGGAGCGAGGCGCGGGCGCGCGATGCGGACCGGCGCAAGGACGAGTTCCTCGCCATGCTCGGGCACGAGCTCCGCAACCCGCTCGCGCCCATCATGACCGCGCTCGAGGTGATGGAGCTGCGCGGCGAGGGCAACCTCGATGCCGAGAAGGGCATCATCCGCCGCCAGGTGCGGCACCTTTCGCGGCTGGTGGACGACCTGCTCGATGTGTCGCGCGTCGCGCGCGGCAAGATCCAGATCCGGCGCGAGCGTGTCGATCTTGCCGCTGTCATCGATCGCGCCACCGAGATGGCGAGCCCGCTCTTCGAGCAGCGCCACCACCATCTCTGTCTCGACGTTGCCCGCACCGGACTCCACGTGGACGGCGACCCGGAGCGCCTCGCGCAGGTGATCTCCAACCTGCTCACCAATGCGGCGCGTTACACGGAACCCGGCGGCAGGGTCGACGTCCGCGCCGCGCGCGAGGGCGACCGCATTTGCGTGTCGGTGAAGGACACGGGCCGCGGGATCCCGCGGCATCTCCTCGCACACATCTTCGACCTCTTCGTGCAGGGCGGACGCGCGGCCGACCGTGCGCCCGGGGGGCTTGGCATCGGCCTTGCGCTGGTGCGCAACCTCGTGGAGCTGCACGGTGGAAACGTCCGGGCGAAGAGCGAAGGACCCGGCACGGGCAGCGAGTTCGTGATTGAACTGCCGGCCGCGCGGCTGCGCGGCGGCGAGTGCCGGACCGGGCCGGAGGAGATCCCCGCGCGCCGACAAGCCGGGTCGCGCGTGCTCGTCGTGGATGACAACACGGACGCGGCAAACGTGCTGGCAGACGCGCTGCGCCTCTACGGGCACGAAGTGATGGTCGCCCTCGACGGGCCGCAGGCGCTCGCCATCGCGGCTCGCTTCGAGGCCACGGCCGCGCTCCTCGATATCGGTCTCCCGGCCATGGATGGCTACGAGGTGGCGCGCAGGCTGCGGGAGTGCTGGGCCGGCCGATCCGTCTGGTACGTGGCGGTGACGGGCTACGGGCAGGATTCGGACAAGGAGAAGGCGCGGGCGGAAGGGTTCCACGCGCACTTTTCCAAGCCCGTGCGCCTCGCCGACCTGGTCAGGCTGCTGAACGAGGATCCGCCGGACGGCCAGGACCCCTGACCGCGGCGCCGGACGACGCGGCTACGGCGCTTCCTGCATGGCGCGCATGACGCGCTGGGTGCCACGCCCGTCGGTGATGGCGTACGCGGCCTCCGCCATGCGCCGGATCCGCTCCGGCTCGCGCGTTGCGTACCAGAGGGCCTCGCGGATCACGCTGCACGTCACTTCCGCATCGGTTCCCAGGTATTCCACCGCCCGCAGGGCGGCAAGCTCGCGCGCATTCGGCACCTGGTTATCGGCGATGGAAACGACGAGCGAAGGCAGGCCCGCGCAGCACCGCTCCAGCGCCGTCATGCCGCAGGCGCCGACGGAAAGATCCGCGCTCGCCATGAGTTCTGCCATGTCCACGGTGACGTGCAGCCGCGTGCGCGGCAGTTCCCCGGTGAGCCGGCGGAGCTCCTCGATCTGCGGCATGGCGAGGGTTGCGACGACGTCTATGTCGATATCCAGCGAGTCGCCTGCGCCTGCCAGCGCCTCGAGCACGCGGCCCGTCATGTTGGGCGGGTCGGTGCCGCCGAAGGAGACGAGCACGCGGCGAACCCTGCCGGAAGGCGGGCGCCAGTCGTCGTGCACGCGCGCGAAGGCGGGACGGAGCAGCGCGTACGCGGGACCGGCGAGCAGCCGCGTCTGCGCGGGCAGGAGTCCCCTGTAGCGCTCGACGGCGTCGGGGAGCGGCATCTGGTTCAGCAGGATGTCGCAGTCATGTGCACGGTCCGCGAGATCGTCGATGACCAGCACGCGCCGGGCGCTGCGCGCCGCGGCTTCCCACTCGCTGCCGAGTCCGTAGTGATCCACCACCAGCCAGTCCACGCCCGAAACGGTGTCGAGGATGGACGCCGTTTCGCGCGCGTCTTCGAGGGGCTCGGTTGCATGGACGGGAAAGACGCGGAAGCCTGCCCACGCGATGCGGTCGAAGAGATCGCCCGGGGCGGGACGGCTGAGGAAGACGACCTCGGCATTCATCTCCGTGCGCAGCCCGAGGGCGAGGGTGAGGCAGCGCGCGATGTGGCCGCTTCCGATCTCCAGGGATGCGTCGGCGCGAATGGCAACTTTCATGGTTGTCGCCCAGCCTCCATGACCGTCTTCCCTTCCGGATCGCCCTCTCCGGGCAGGCCGGGCCGGGCGGAGTCAAGGACGCCCCGCCGACCAGAGGAACTGCCAATCCCCGGATTGCGGTGCTGATTGTCCGCGCAGGCCACGCCGTTTTCAACAAGCTGGGCGGCGTGAGCCGGGGGCGGGGTAGACTTGTGGGCGCTTACCGAAGCCCAGACGCAAGGAGGTGTTCATGCCGTCCACGGAACAGAAGCCGGTTTCGCTCCTCGCCTTCGCCGGCAGCCTGCGCCGCGAATCCTTCTCACGTACCGTTGCCCATTCCCTGGCGGGCCGGCAGAAGGCGCCGGTGAAGATGAGTGTCTATGACATCGGGGAGATCCCCCTTTACAACCAGGACCTTGACGGCGAGAACCCGCCGGCGCCGGTGAAAGCCTTCAAGGACGCCATCGCCGCGGCGGACGGGCTGGTGATCGTGACGCCGGAATACAACTACGGCGTTTCCGGTGTGCTCAAGAACGCCCTCGACTGGGTCTCGCGCCCCGCGTTCAACTCGGTACTGAAGGGAAAGCCGGTGCTGCCCGTCGCCTGCTCGCCGGCGTCCACCGGCGGCGTGCGCGCCATCGGCCAGCTCAAGCTGCTGCTCCTCGCCACCCTGTCACGGGTGGTGCCGGGTCCGGAAGTCGTGATCGCAGAAGTGCATAACAAGATCCGGGACGGGCGCTTCACGGACGAGAAGAACCTCGAGTTCGCCCAGGGCCAGATCGATGTGCTGGTGAAGATGGTGCAGGAGGCGCGGGCGTAGCAGTTGCCCGCGCCGCTTCTATTTCTCTATCACGCTGAGCTTGCCGTTCCGTTCCATGTAGACGCGGCTCACCTTCGACAGGTCAGCCACGCCCTTCTCGCGGATCTTCCCGAGGAGCTCGTCCTCGGAAATCATCTCCCGCCGCATGTTTCGCTTGAGCATGCGGCCGTCCTTCACCAGCAGGAGCGGCTCGGGCTCCATCACGTCGCGGAAGCGCCTGGAGTGGAATGCCGCCCAGTCGAACAGCCAGTTCCAGCCGACGATGGTGCCGACCAGCACCATGCCGTCGGGAACGGACTTGTAGCTGCCGGCCATAGCGTTCTGCGCCGCGTCCGCGATGATCACCAGCACGAGGATGTCCGAGAGATCCCCACCGAACCCACGTCGCGGCGCAGCACGAAGGCGAAGATCGCAAAGATGAACCAGTACATCAACGTGCCCCGGAGTATGAGCTCCAGGGGCGAGACGCTGAAACAGAGGATCTCCGGCCAGTTCACATGAGGGGACCCGCGCCAGGGCCCCCCGGGGGAGTCTAGACCCTGCCTCTCCCGAAGAGACCAAGGATCAGCGTGATGGCAAAGATCACGAGAAACACGAAGAACAGGATCTTCGCAATCTCTGCAGCGCCGGCCGCGATGCCGCCGAAGCCGAAGATCGCCGCCACTATGGCGATCACGAAGAACACCGCCGCCCAGTAAAGCATGGCACGCCTCCTTTCGCTTGCTCCTTGGAAAGTCTGACCCGTGCCCGCTGTTACCGTTCCCGCAACAACGGGCGGCCGGTTCCCGTGGAATTTCCCGCGCGCGAGGTCCATGCTTGCATGTAGCGCCTGCGCGTGGCCCTTTTCGACGCGCAAGGCCCGTGACGATGCCGGAACTGCCCGAAGTAGAGGTCTCAAAGCGGTACCTCGAGGAAACCTCGCTGCACCAGCCGGTGGCGCGGGTGCACATCGGCGCAACGTCGCTCCTCGACGGGATTTCGCCGCAGGCGCTGGCGCGGCGGCTGCACCACCGGCCGCTGGAGCGCACGCATCGGCACGGCAAGTACCTCTTCGCGGAAGTGGACCACGGCGGCTGGCTCATGCTGCACTTCGGCATGACCGGGCACCTGAGGTACGGGCGCACGCCGGACCCCGCGGCCGCGAACGCGGAAGCGGTGTTCTTCTTCGACAACGGCCGGTACCTGGCGCACGTGGACCCGCGCAAGCTCGGTCACATCGGCTGGGTGGACGATCCGCGCCGCATGGTGAGGGACCGGGCGCTCGGGCCGGATGCGCTGCGGCTGGACCTCGATCGCTTCTGCTGTCTCGCGCAGGGCAGGCACGGGCAGGTGAAGCCCTGGCTCATGAACCAGGAGGTCATGGCCGGCATCGGCAACGTCTACTCCGACGAGATCCTGTTCCAGGCGCGGCTCCGCCCGGATGCGCGCGTGGACCGGCTCTCGGACCGGGACCTTTCCGACCTCTTCGAAGCCATGCAGGGTGTGCTGGAAACGGCCATCGACGTGGAGGCGAATCCCTGCGCGTTCCCCGGCACGTATCTCCTGCCGCACCGGCGCAGGGGCGGGCGTTGCCCGCGGTGCGATACGCCTCTTCAGCGCTGGTTCTTTTCAGGACGCGGCGCGTGGCTTTGCCCGCGCTGCCAGCGCCGTACGCGCTGAAGCGTTTTCTGCGGCGGAACCGGGCGGCGGATCAGTGGTCAGCAGGTGAATTCCGCGCTCATCGTGCGCGGATACAGCTTTGAGCGGAGGTCAGCATGAGCAAGTCACCGGGACACCGCAAATGGCCGGATCACCGCGTGGACGAGCAGCGCCTCGAGCACCGCATCCAGGTCGCGGTCAACGGCGAGCTGGTGGCGGATTCCAACGACGTCATCCGGGTGGAGGAGGACGGCAGCCCGGTCCGCTACTACTTCCCGCGCTGGGACGTGAAGATGGACATGCTCGAGCCCACGGACACGACGACGGAGTGCCCGTTCAAGGGCATGGCGCATTACTTCGCGCTCAACGTGAACGGAGAGTCGCTGCGCGACGTGGTGTGGACGTACGAGGAACCGTACGAGGAGCACGACGCGCTCCGCGATCGCGTCGCGTTCTGGCACGAGAAGATCGACGGCATCGACATCCGCGAAGTGATCTGAACGGCCCGCGCCGTCAGGCGGACACGCCGAGCGCCCGGAGCGAGGCGGCGCGCAGCGGCTGGCGGAGATCGAAGTAGTCCGGCCACGGGTCGGGACGGCCGGCCTGGCCAGCAGCCGTGCGGATGTTCACGCTGTTCGACGCCGGGATCCGGTCCAGCTCCTTCCACGATACGGGCCACGCCACCGGGGCACCCTCGCGCGCCCGCGGCGACCAGGGGGCGATGGCAGAGGCCGAAAGGTCGTTGCGCAGGTAGTCGATGAAGATGCGGCCCTCGCGCCGCGACTTCGTCATGGTCGCGACGAAGCGCGCAGGGTCCTGTTCGGCGAAACGTTCCGCGAGCGCGCGGGCGAAGGCCTTCACCTCGGGCCACCTGCGGCGGCGTTCCATGGGCGCGATGACGTGGATGCCCTTGCCGCCCGTGAGCAGGGGAAAGCTCTTGAGCTTCAGCGCATCCAGCGCATCGCGCATCTCCCGCGCGGCGCGCTTCACGTCCGCGAAGTCGACGCCCGGCCCCGGGTCGAGGTCGAACACCAGGCGGTCGGGGTAGTGTACCCGGTCCACCCGCGAGCCCCAGAGGTGGATCTCCAGGACCCCGAAATGCGCGGCGGCGAGGAGGCCCTGGCGGTCCACTATAGAAATGTATTCCTCCGTGTCGCCCTCCTTCTCTTCCACCGGCAGGCGCCGGAAGGCATCGGGGAGCCCGGCGCCCGCGTGGCGCTGGAAGAAGCAGCGCCGGGCGCGGCCCTGCGGGCAGCGCACGAGGCTGATGAAGCGCCGGGCGGTGTGGGGCAGCATGCGGTCCGCCACGGCCGCCAGGTAGAGGGCGAGTTCGCGCTTGGTGATGCCCTGCTGCGGGTAGAGGACCTTGTCCGGGTGCGTGAGCCGGATGCCGTCGAGGGGATCGGTGCTGTCGGTGTGCTTCGCCATGAGTCGCTCGATGTGAGCGTAGTCGACGCCGGCGTCCCCGGCATCGCGCCCGGGAGCCGGGACGTTCCCTGCGGCGCGCCTTGCGCCGCGTACGATCCCGGCGCGTCTGCGGTCAGCCCGCCTTCCGGCGGCGGCTCGTGCCCGGGCCGGAGCCGGCGCGCGATGATTCTTCCTTCTTCACCGAGCGCTTGAGGGCCTCCACGAGATCGATGACCTTGCCGCCCTGCGCGGCCGGGGCAGCCTCCCCGGAGATCTCCACCGGCTCATCCCTGCGCTTTGCCTCGATGATCTCGCGCACGGCCTCGGTGTACCGGTCCCTGAAGGCCTCCGGCCTGAAGGGTGCGGTCTTGCGCTCGATGAGTTCCTCGGCGAGCGAAAGGAGATCCCTGTCCGCCTTGCCGGCATCCATGTCTGCGAAGAAGGGCGCCGCCTCGCGGACCTCGTCGGCGAAGCGCAGCGTCTCCAGCAGGAGCCCGCGCCCGCAGGGTTTCAGGGCGGCGATGTACTCGCGCCCGCGCATGACGAGCTGGCCGAGTCCGAGCCGCTTCGACTCGCGCAGCGCATCGCGGATGACGCCGTAGGCCTCCTCCGCGAGCTCGCCGTCGGCGACGACGTAGTAGGGACGATCGAACCAGATGGGATCGATCTCGCCCTGGGAGACGAACTGCACGAGGTCGAGGGTCTTCTTCGCCTCGAGCTTGAGGCTTTCCACTTCCTCCGGATCGAGGAGGACGTACCGGCCGCGCTCCAGCTCGAAGCCCTTGACGATCTCGTCCGTGTCGATGGGGCCGATGCCGGGCACGATCTTCTGGTAGCGCACGCGCTTGCCGCTCGGCTCGTGGACCTGGTGGAAGGCGATGCGGCCGCCGGTGCGCGTGGCGGCGTAGAGCTTGACGGGCACGGATACCAGTGACAGGCGGATGTGGCCGCTCCAGATGGGGCGCGTACCCGGGCCCTCGCCCGCATCGCCGCGCTTGCGATCCCGCGTTTCGTCGCGGCGTTGTGCCGTCTTCTTCCTGGCGGTCTTCTTCCGGGCGGCGCGCTTCCTCGCCATGGATCAGGACTCCACGGGCACGCCGCCGTTGGGGTGCAGCACCTGGCCCGTCATGTAGGACGAGTCCTCGCAGGCGAGAAAGACGTAGCAGGGGGCGACCTCGTTGGGCTGCCCCGCGCGTTGCATGGGGGTGCTCGAGCCGTGGCTCGCCACGCGTTCCTCGTCGAAGGAGGCGGGGATGAGCGGTGTCCAGATGGGGCCGGGCGCCACCGCGTTGACGCGGATCCCGCGATCGACCAGGGCCTGCGCCATGGCGCGCGTGAAGGCGACCACCGCGCCGCGCGTCGCCGAGTAGTCGAGCAGGGTCTTGTGGCCGCGGTAGGCCGTGACCGAGGTGCTGTTGATGATGGCGCTGCCTTCGCCCAGGTGGGGCAGTGCCGCCTTGGTCATGAAGAAGCAGCCGAAGACGTTGGTGCGGAACGTGCGCTCGAGCTGGTCCGCGGCAAGGTCGGCGAGGTCGTCGGTCTCGTGCTGCTCGGCGGCATTGTTCACGAGGATGTCCAGCCGGCCGAAGCGGTCGATGGTGAGGTCCACCGCCTTGCGGCACAGGTTCTCGTCGCCCACGTCGCCCGCGATGGCAAGGGCGGTGCTCCCTTCCTCGCGCACGAGCCGCAAGGTCTCCTCCGCGTCCTCGTGTTCCTCGAGGTAGACGAAGGCGATGGACGCGCCCTCGCGGGCCATGTGCACCGCGACGGCGCGGCCGATGCCGCTGTCCCCGCCGGTGATGAGGGCCACCTTGCCCTCGAGCCTGCCGGAACCGGGATAGCGCGGCCGGAAATCGGGCCGCGGCGTCATGGGCT
>Ga0079224_100016920_pt1 | contig 10259 bp, 10 predicted proteins | sample Stecom2015_FD_80414 | JGI IMG/M metagenome (GOLD analysis project Ga0079224, IMG submission 80414) | Agricultural soil microbial communities from Utah to study Nitrogen management - Steer compost 2015 | ecosystem: Environmental > Terrestrial > Soil > Agricultural land | place: USA: Utah... | reverse complement strand
GATCTCGTCGCCGTAGATCGCCATCTCGACGCCCCACACGAAGTTGCCCTCGTCGATGAACACGGACCCGTCCACGACGCCGTCACCGACGGGGTCGAGCCCGGAGAAGCCCCAGTCGTGCGTGATGCCGCCGCTGCCCTCACCCGCGAAGCCGGAAACCTTGTAGGTGACGGGTCCGAGGTCGGGGTAGTTGTCGGGCCAGCCGGAGTAGTTCTCGTCGATCTGATCGTCCCCCATGTGCGTGAGGTCCACGCCCACGAGGAGGTACTCGCCGAGGTACGGCTCGCCGGGCCCGCCCCAGTAGAACGCGAGGTAGTCCTGGACGCTGAGATAGAGGTAGAGGACGCCGTCGCCGTGGAGGAGGAGCCCGGTGGTCGTGATGTCCTGCTCCCCGCCCGGCGCGTTGGGGGCGCAATCGTAGAAGCCCGAGTTCCAATACGCCGTCAGGTCGACCTCCGTGGCGTTGGCCCAGTCCGGCTCGCTGGCCTCGCCGTCGAGCGTGATGGGGCCGGTGGCCTGTGGGACCTGGTACGTGATGCCGATGCCGTACTGCGCCTGCGCGGGGAGCGCGAAGGCGAGGAGCGCGGCGAGGGCCGGGAGGGAGTAGCGGTTCGGTCTCATGGCGAGTACCTCGGCTGGTTGGTGGGTAGCGGCACGGCCGCCCGGACTAGTCTTTCAGACCGGAGAGCGCGATGCCCTGGATGAAGTGCTTCTGCGCGACGAAGAACAGGATCAGGATGGGGAGCGTGGCGGCGACGCTGCCGGCCATGAGCGGCCCCCACTCCGTGGAGTAGCGGTCGCGGAAGATGGCCAGCCCGAGCTGGACGGTGTAGAGCTCCTGCGAGTTGACGACGATGAGCGCCCAGAGGAAGTCGTTGAAGACGCCCATGAACGTGAACACGGCCAGCGTCGCCAGGGCCGGGCGCGCGAGCGGGAGGATGATCTGCCACAGCACGCGGAACCGCCCGCACCCGTCGATGAAGGCGGCCTCCTCCAGCTCCTTCGGTAGCGTGAGGAAGAACTGCCGGAGGAGGAACGTCCCGAACGCAGAGGCCAGCCCCGGCAGGATCAGCGCACCGTAGGAGTCGATGAGCCCGAGCCAGTGGAGGATCATGAACGAGGGGATCATCGTGACGTGGGCCGGCACCATCATCGTCCCGAGGAAGAGGTAGAACAGCACGTCGCGCCCCCTGAACTGCATGCGGGCGAACGCGTAGGCCGCCATCGAGCACGTCACGAGCTGGCCCAGCGTGACGACGACGGCGACGAAGAGGCTGTTGAAGTAGAACCGCCCGAACGGGGCCGCGGCGAAGGCGTCGGTGTAGTTGTCGGTGGTGAACCGCTCGGGCCACCACGTCGGGGGGTAGGAGAAGATCTCCTGGAGGTCCTTGAACGAGGTGAGCACCATCCACAGGAACGGGGCCACCGTGAGGAGGGCGAGGGTGTAGAGGAGGAGGTGGTTCCCCGCGCTCCCCGCGGCCCGCCGGGCGCTATGGGCGGTCACCGCGCTCATACCGCCACGGCCCCCCGGTTCCGGAACGCCCGCACCTGGACGAGGGTGAGGACGAAGAGGACGGCGAACAGGAGGTAGGCCACGGCCGAGGCGTACCCCATGTCGAAGAACTTGAACGCGTGCTCGTAGAGGTAGTAGACGAGCACCTTCGTCGCCCCGAGCGGCCCCCCACGCGTGAGCACGAACACGACGTCGAAGACCTGGAACGAGCCGATCATCGAGAGGACGAGGACGAACAGCGTCGTCGGGGCCAGCAGCGGGAGCGTGATGTGGCGGAACTGCGACCACGACCGGGCCCCGTCGATCGCGGCGGCCTCGTAGTAGTGGCTCGGGATGGCGCTGAGGCCGGCGGCGAACAGCACCATGTTGATGCCGAACGTCTTCCACACCCCCACGATGATGAGGGCCGCCATGGCGGCGGCGGCGTTGGCCGTCCAGTCCACCGCCGGCAGCCCTACGGCCGTCAGCGCCACGTTGGCCAGGCCGAGGTTGGGGTCGAACACCCACCGCCAGATGACGCCGGCGGCGACGGAGGAGACGACGACGGGGGTGAAGAACGCCGCGCGGAGCAGCCGCTTCCCCCGCACCCGCCGCTCCAGCAGCACGGCCACCCCGAGCGCGAGCACCATGTTGAGGGGGACCGTGGCGACGGTGTAGACCGTCGTGTTCCAGAACACCTGCCAGAACTCGGGGTCGCTGAAGACCGCGCCGTAGTTCGCCAGCCCCACGAAGGCGTGGTCGTCGGCGAACAGGTTCCACTGCTGGAACGAGAGGTAGAACGAGAAGAGGATCGGGAAGACGACGAAGACGCCGAAGACGAGGAGCGTCGGCGAGAGGAACAGGAAGGCCGTGAGGCCCTCCCGGCGGCCCGGTGCCCGGCGCACGGCCGGAGGCACCGGCACCGCCGCGGCCTCGGCGCGGACGACGTCGGCGGCGGCGCGGGAGACCCGCTGGCCTTCTCCGGTGAGCACCCCGGCCATCGCACCTCCTATCGTCGTGCCGTCGTGACGGCCGTCGTCTCCGGCGGCGCCGGGGACGGCGGCGTGCGGTCGGCGCGGGCGAGCATGGCGTTCGAGGCCTCCGCCGCCCGCGCCAGCGCCGTGCGCGCGTCGAGGGTGCCCACCGTCGCCTGCTCGATGGCGATGGCGAGTTCGCGCTGGATCTCGAGCGCGCTGTACTCGATGGGCCGCTGCGCCCGCGCCACGGCCATCTGCTCGACGAACGCCTTGAGCCCGGGGTTCGTCTCGAGGTAGGCCCGGTACTCCGGCACCTCCGTGACGCTGGCGCGGATGGGGAGGTACCCGCTCCGCTGCGACCAGAACGCCTGCACCTCGGGCTGCGTGACCCACTTCACGAAGGTCCACGCCGCCTCCGGGTGCGCGCTCTGCCTGAAGATGGCGAGGTACTCCCCGCCGACGACCGTCGCCGGCCGCACGGGCCCGGCCGGGAGCGGGGCGATCCCCCAGTCGATCCCTTCGAGGAGGCGGGGGTAGTTCGGGAGGCTCCACGGCCCGTCGAGCATCATCGCCCCCTGCCCCGAGACGAACGCGCTCTGGTACTCGTTCGTGAAGCCCCGCTGGTTCTGCAAGTCGAAGAGGCGCTCCCAGAGCGAGAGCGCCTGCACGGCGGGCTCGTCGGCGAAGAGCACGCGCGTCTGCTCCTCGTTGACGAGGTGGTCGGTGCCGGCCTGCATCATGAACGGCTGGAACTGCCACACCATCCACGGCCCGTCCGGCCCCGTGCCCGGGCGGACCGGCACCATGAACCCGATCCGCTCGTAGCGGCCGTCGCCGTTGCGGTCGAGGCGGAGGCGCTCGGAGTACGAGACGAGCTCCTCCCACGTCTGCGGCGGGCGCTCGGGGTCGAGGCCGACCTCACGGAAGAGGTCTTTGTTGTAGAGGAGGCCGAGGTTGGTGGCCTCCATCGGCATGCTGTAGAGGGTGCCGCGGTAGGAGGCGTACGTGAGGAGCGCCGGGTAGATGTCGGCGAGGTCCTCGGCGCTCATCCCGTTCGACCCCTCGATGAAGTGGGCCATCGGGTAGATGGCGTCGGCGGCGACGAGGTCTTCGAGGTAGTCCGCGTGGATCCACGAGACGTCCGGGGCGGTGTTGCTGCGGACGGCCGTTATGAGCTTCTGGACGAGGGCGTCGCCGGTGGGGACGTACTGCGGCTGGAGGTCGATCTCGGGGTGCTCGGCCTCGAACCGGGCCACGAGTGAGTCGAGGGCGGGGATGGTGGAGGAAACGAAGGAGTGCCAGAAGACGACGGGGGTGCGCCCGTCAGCCGGGCCGTCCGCCCCGCCGCCGCAGCCCCCGACGAGGAGGAGCGCGAGGAGCCCGGCGCAGCGGCGTAGCGAGGGGGGCATGCGGTTCACGGTTGGCCCGTCGGGCAGGGGTCGTCGATGTCGAAGTTGCACGAGAGGATGCGGAAGGAGGCGTAGCCCGGGGTGTTCACGCCGAAGGCCGGGTTCTCCTCGTCCCATTCGTCCGTCACGCCCCACAGGACGTAGGTGAGGGCCGTGGTGTCCGGCTCGAAGCCCGTATCCCGGAAGGGCGTCACCTCCTCGGCCCCCTCCGGCGTCACCCCGATGGTCACGGGCGAGGCGATGGACGGGGGCTGCCCCTCCGGCACGAGGACGTGCCAGATGAGGTTGGTGAACCCGCCCGCCGGGCCCTCCCGGAGGGCGAGGCGGCGGAAGCGGAGGCCCTCCGGCGCCCACCGCACGACGAAGCGCTCGCCGGTCAGCCGCTCGTCGCGCTCGATCTCGAAGACGGGGTCGAGCCCACCGCCGTTCTGGCCACGGAGGAGCAGCCGCAGGGTGAGCGTCGTATCGGCGAAGGTGCCGGCCTCCATGCGGGTGGAGTCGAGGGCGGCGTCGAGGGCAGACCGCTCGGCGAGCCAGAACGTGTAGGTCTCGCCGTCGGTCAGGCGGTCCTGCGGCGTACCGCCGTAGCTCGTGACGAGCGCGTCGTCCGATCCCCCTTCGAGGCCGACGAACGAGCTGATGCTGTTGTCCGGGGCCGTCCGGATCCACACGAGCGTGGAGTCGAGCGCGGCCCGCGTCCCCCGGTTGACGCCGACGGCCGCGACGCGCCCGCCGACCCACTGGATCTCGGGCGTGAAGCTCTGGGTGACGCGGAGGAGGTCGAGGGGGCGCCCTCCCTCGTAGGGGGCCAGCGGGTTCGTGTCCTCCGAGCACCCCGCGACGGCCAGCACCGCGCCCGCGAGGAGGGCCGTCAGACCGAGAGCGCGGACGAGGCGCCGCGAACGGGACCGGAGGCCACCGGCCTCCCTTCGAGGAATCGGGGAAGAAAGGGCTTCCATCGGTCGAAAGAGGCCCGGCTCACGCGGCGACGGTACGGAGCGCGCTCGGGCACTTGGGCGGCGGGCGTCCCCTTCACGGGGGTCAGGGGGCGCTACGGGGTGCTCTAAGAAAACGCCCCGCCCACCTCCCGCGCAATCGTTTGCGCAAAAAAATCTGCGGCCCCCACCCCCCTGCTCCGAGCACGTCACGGCGCCGCGTCCACCCGCTCCCCCGCAGGCGCCGGCCGCACGACGGCCACCGACTCCCGCACGACGAGCCGGGGCCGGAGCACGATCCGCCGCGCCTCGCGCGCGCCGCCGTCGAACTGCTCCACGAGGAGCTTCACGGCCAGCTCCCCCATCATCTCCCGCGGCTGCCGCACGGCCGTGAGCGGGCACCGGAGGTGGGGCGCGAAGTCGAAGTCGTCGAAGGAGAGGACCGAGACGTCGTCGGGGATCGCGACGCCCTCTTCGGCCAGGGCGTCGAGGACGCCGAGCGTGATGAGGTCGCTCGTGGCGAAGAGGGCCGTGGGAGGGTGCTCCCGCTGGAGGAGCAGCTTCGTCTCGACGTACCCGTTCTGCTGGCGGAAGTCGCCCCCCACGACGAGCGCCTCGTCGACGGGGACGCCGTGGGCGGCGAGCGCGTCGTGGTAGCCGCGCACGCGCGCCGTGTTGGTGGAGGTGCCGGGGAGGCCCTGGATCATGGCGATGCGCCGGTGCCCCGCCGCGAGGAGGTGCTCGGTGGCCTCGTAGGCCCCCCGGTAGTTGTCCACCTCGACGCTGGGCACGTCGAGGCCGTCGCCGCAGCGGTCCACGAGCACGAGGGGCACCCCCGTCTCGAGCCAGTCCTCGAAGTGGTCGTAGCGCTGGCCCACGGGCAGCGCGATGAGCCCGTCGACGCGCTTGCGGTGGAGCAGGCTCACCTGCTCAACCTCGAGGTCGAGGCTCTCGTCGGTGTTGCAGACGACGAGGCTGTACCCGTGCCCGTGCGCGGCGCTCTGGATGCGCTTGACGATGTGGGCGAAGAAGGGGTTCGAGAGGTCGGGCGCCACGACCCCGAGGGTGTTCGTCTTCCGGAGGCGCAGGCCGCGGGCGAGGTGGTTGACCCGGTAGCTCAGGGCCTCTGCCGCCGCGCGCACCGCCTGCTCGGTCTCCGGGCTGATGCGGAACTTCGCCGCCTGCCCCGTGAGCACGCGCGACGCCGTGGATACGGAGACGCCGGCCTGCACGGCTACGTCGTTGAGCGTTACGGCCATCGGGCTGGGAGGGGGGGAGAGGGAGAAAGGGGGAAAGGGGGAATGGGAGAACGCCGCCGTCTGCCCCCTCTCTCCCTCTCTCTCATTCGCCCTCTCTCTTTAGGCATCGGCGACCTCGGGGAGCCGCCGGATACGGGGGTCGGTGAAGACGTCGAACTCGTCGCGGCTCGTGCTCGAGAACTCGCTCACGACGGCGCCCTCGTCGCCGGCCTGGAACCAGTGGAGCGTGTTCGGCGGGATGGTGTACTGGTCGCCGGGGTGGAGCTCGACCTCGTGGAAGACGGTGTAGTGGGCCTCGTCGCCGGCCGGCACGCGCGCCTTCGGCGAGGCCGCCGGCGCGCCCTCGACGTAGAGCCATACGACGCCGCGGCGGCACCGGAACGTCTCCCGCTTGCCGGGGTCGTCGCCGACGGGGGGGTGCCGGTGCTCGGGGCACGTCTGGCGCGGGAAGAGGACGAGCTCCTTGGCGCAGTAGCGGTCGTTGTTCTCGTAGACGACGAGCTCGAGCCCGGTGCGGTCGAGGTCGCCGAGGCCGAAGTCGGCCACCTCGATCGTCGCGCGCTCAGCGTCGGTGAGGGCGATGCCGGCCTCGGCCAACGCCTCGGCGGCGCGGGCGCGGGCCTGTTCGAGTTGACTGCGCGTCAGCATGGGGGTGGGGGTTGGTGAGCGTGGGAACGTAGGAACGCAGGCTTGCTCCTGCTTACGCTCCCACGCTCCCACGCTCCTACGTTCATGCGCTCATCGGACCCGCCGGCCGTCCACGAGGAACGGCTCGGCCAGCCCCTTCAGCGAGCCGTCGGGTTCGAGCACGGGCTCGGGCGAGTACTGGAGGGCGTAGGCCCGCCGCATCCGGTCGGTCTGGTTGGCGCCGGAGCGGTGGAACACGGTGCTGGAGAAGACGACGACGGAGCCGGCGGGGCAGACGGCGGGGATGCCGGGCTCGGGGCCGAAGTACCCCTCGCGGTCCCCGTTCTCCATCACCCTGTGCTCGATGCGCTCGCGCGTGCCTGCGAGGCCGTATGGGAGGAGGTACACCGTCCCGTTCTCCTCGCTGACGTCGTCGAGGGGCACCCAGCAGTTGACGTACGGCTTGTGGGGCCCGTCGCAGTAGCCGGAGTCCTGGTGCCACCCGAAGGCGGCCCCCTTCTTGTCCGTGCCCTTGACGACGAACTGCTCCCAGAACAGGTACGCCGTGTCGCCGATGGTGGCGCGGCAGATCTCCGCCAGGAGGTCGTTGAAGATGAACGCCCCGAGCTCGGGGCGGTCCCTGTAGGCGAGGAACACGAAGTAGCGGCTGTTGCGCCGGCTGAGGTTGAGGGTGTCCGTGCCGAGCCGGTCCATCTCGGCGTCCTGCGCCGCGATGAGATCGGCGCACTCGCGCCGGACCATCTCGAGCTCGTCCTCGGGGATGACGCCTTCGAGGATGAAGAACCCGTCTTCCTGGTACTTCCGCTTGTGCTCGTCGGTGACGACGGGGGTGGCTTGTGCGATCATGACAGTGGGCTGCCTGGGGCAAGGGTGGAATGGGGGACGGATGGGGCTGGAGCCGCGCGGCTAGCACCGCGACAGCTTCGTGAGCCGCCCGCCGACGATCCACACGACGACGTAGAGGTTGCCGGCGGCGTCGGCGGCGGTGGCGTGAGGGCTGTTGAACCGGCCGTCGCGGATCTGCTCCGGGGCGACCTCGGGCCAGCCGGGGAGCGCGCACGCCGCCTCGTTCCGGCCCAGGTAACCGACGAGGCGGTCGTCGGCGTCGAGGAAGGTGAGGCGGGCGCAGAGCTCCGGGACTACGAGACCGTCACCGTAGCGGACGCCGGTGCAGGGGCATTCGAGCACGCCCTCTCCCGCGGTCCGCTTGTAGGTGCCGTCGAGGTCGTAGACCTGGAGGCGGCGGTTGCCGCGGTCGGCCACGTAGAGCTCGGGCTCGGCGCGGCGGGTGTCGACCCAGACGGCATGGGGGCAGTCGAACCGGCCGGCGCCCTCCTCGCCGCTGAGGCTCATGCGGTAGCGGCCGTCCGCGTCGTAGCGGTGGACGAGGCTCATCCCGTACCCGTCGGCCACCCACACGTCGCCGCTGCCGCCGTGGCGCCGCTCGTGGACGGCGACCCACGTCGGTGCGTAGCGGCCGGCGCGGTAGGCCGGGAGGTCCGGCGGGTCGAGCGCGAGGACGGTCTCGCCGTCGAGCGTGAGCTTGGCGACTTCGCCGGAGTGCTCGTCGGTGACCCAGAGGAGCTCCCGGCCGTCCTCCTCGACGAGGGTGAGGCCGTGCGCGCCAGCGAACCGGTCGCCCCAGGTGCTGGACGGCGTGCCGTCCGGCTCCAGCACGACGACGGCGGGGTCGGCCTGCCGGAAGACGACGACGCGGCCGTCGGCCGTGACGGCGACGCCGTGCGTGCGGCCGTTCGCGCGCGTGCCGGGGGAATCGGGGAGCCGGCCCCACCCGGCAACCCACTGGAAGGCGTTGTTCGCTACGGCGAGGTCCATGCGCGCGTCCGGCTGCGCAAACGTTTGCGCTCTGCCGGCAACCTACAGCGAATCCCCCCACCGGTCAAGGGCCGCACGTGCGGCGCGCGCGAATCGGCCTTGCCTTCACCCGGTGGCGTCGCCAACTTCCGACGCCCCGCCGGCACGCACCTCCACGCCACGGGGCCGTCCCCGTCGATTCCCCCGGCAACATGGACGCGCTCGCGCTCCTCCTCCACCAGCTCGACACCGCCTACGACCACGAGGCCTGGCACGGGCCGACGCTGAAGGGCGCCCTCCGCGGCGTCGACGAGGCGCTGGCGTCGTGGCGGCCCGCGGAGGACCGGCACACGATCTGGGAGCTCGCGGTCCACTGCGCCTACTGGAAGTACGCCGTCCGCCGCCGGATCGCCGGTGAGAAGCGGGGCTCGTTCGCGCTGGAGGGGTCGAACTGGTTCCGGCGGCCGGACGGTGCAGCGCGGTGGGACGCCGAGCGGAAGCTGCTCGGCGCCGAGCACGCGGCCCTCCGCGCGGCCGTCGCCGGGCTCGAACCCGCCGCGCTCTCTCGGACCCCCGAGGGGAGCAAGCACACGCTGGCCCAGCTCATCGCGGGCATCGCCGCGCACGACCTCTATCACGCCGGACAGATCCGGCTCATGAAGCGCCTCGCGGGCGAGCACGCCCTCGCGGCCTACCAGTGAGCCCTTCCGGGGCACGTGGACCCTCTACGGCCGCGCGGTCGTCCAAGGCCCGTCCAGCCAGCGACCCGCCATGCGACCACTCGTCCCCTTCCTCGCGCTCCTCGCCCTCCCCGCCTGCTCCGCCCCCCGCCCCGGCGGCGACGGCGACGTGGCCTGCACCCTCGAGTTCCGCACCTACACCGTACAGGTCGTGGACGAGGCAGACCAGCCCGTCGGCGGCCTCACCCCCACCGTCCGCAACCTCCGCACCGGCGAGGTCCTCGACCTGAGGGACACCGGCGACGTCCTCGCCGGGGGCGAGGGCCGCTACCTCGTCGTCACCGACGCACAGCTGGAGCAGCTGAGCGCGCGCGGCGACAGCCTCCACTTCCGCGCTACGGGCGACGGGCTGGTGGCCGAAGCAGAGTTCGTGTTCTCGGGAGGCCCGTGCCACGTCGAGAAGGAGAGCGGGCCGGAGCAGATCGTGGCGCGGCCGGAGGGTGACTAAACCGGCCCGGCCGGCGGCCGATACCCCGCCCGGTCCCCCTGCCCGCCCGCCCCGATGCGTCGCCTCCTGCCCCTCGCCGCGCTGCTCCTAGCCGTTCCCGCGCTCGCCCAGCCGCAGGTCTACCGGTCCGGGCTCGCCGTCACGTTGCCGGAGGGGTGGGCCGGGCCGGCGGAGGTGGACGAGAGCGGGCTGCCGGGGCTAGCCTCGTACCGGTTCGAGAACCGGAGCGACTCGAGCGCGCTGCGCGGCGCCGTCCTCCACGTCGAGCGGCTGACGGGGCTGAACCCGGTGATGCGGGAGCGGTGGCAGCAGGGCCGCGTGCCCTACGGCTATCACGGCGCCCGCCCCGTGGCGCCGCTCTCGGCCTCCCCGCTGCCCGGCGCCGTCGGCTTCCGCACCGAGCGGGAGGGGATGGTGGGGCACGTCTACTTCCTCGTTCGCGGGCCGGTGTACTGGGCTATCCAGGTGGAGGCCCCGGAGGCCGTCTTCACCCCACACGAGGCCGTCCTCCTCGACCTCGTGCGCACGCTGGGCCT
>Ga0079224_100016919_pt1 | contig 10259 bp, 8 predicted proteins | sample Stecom2015_FD_80414 | JGI IMG/M metagenome (GOLD analysis project Ga0079224, IMG submission 80414) | Agricultural soil microbial communities from Utah to study Nitrogen management - Steer compost 2015 | ecosystem: Environmental > Terrestrial > Soil > Agricultural land | place: USA: Utah... | reverse complement strand
CGCCGCGGCGGAACGTTGATCTCGAGGTTGAACTGCCCGAGCTCGGTCTGGAAGTCGGGATCCTCGATCGCCGAGAGCACCTCGGCGTTGCGCAGGGCCGGGTCGCCGGCAGCGTCGATGAGGTTGAGCTCGACCTCGAGCCCGGTCATCGGGTCGGCGGCCTCGAAGCGCGACTCGCGCAGCATCCGGGCGAACACGTCGAGGTTGCGCCGCACCTTCTCCCGGTGCTTGGTCCGGTCGGCCCGGGTGAACTCCTGCTGCGACACCTCTTCGCCCATGCGCACAGACTGGCAGCCCGGCCCCAACCGGGCCAGAGGGATCGCCGAACTCGCTCAACGGCGCCGGTTCAGTCCAATCCGGGGACACCGAGCTCAGCACGGGTCATCGGGACCCACGACGCGGGCGGGACGGCCCCCTCCAACAGCCGCGCGATGAGCGCGGCGAGGCTGTAGCCGGGCTCGGCGTCCTGACTGGCCTCCACCCCGCACCAGGCCAGTGCGCCGTCGCCGCTGAGCCATCCGGCGAAACCGAGCAGGGCCGCCGGCGCCGCCCGCAGGTCGCGCGGCGCCACCTGGACCAGGTGGCGGCACAGGGTGACCGCGCGACCGACGCGGCCGCGGTCGATCTCGACCCACAGCGCGTCCCGGGCGGTGAGGCTGACGCGCATCGCGACGAGCATCCGGGCCGCCTGCTCGGCGGTCGGCGTCGCGTCGGCGGCCAGCAGGGTCCGGGTCATCCGGCTCACCCACCGCGCCTCCTCGTGGATCCGCTCGCACATCACCTCCGGTGCCACGGTGTCCGCGCCGGGTTCCGGTGCGGCCAGCGCGTCGACCTGCGCGTGGGCGTGCCGCTCGACCTCGGCGACCAGGGCGGGCACGGGTCGCAGCGAGGCCACCAGGTCGTCGCGGTCGGCGTGCAGCACCCGGCCGGCCAGCACGGCCTCGGCGAGCAGCGGGTGGTCGCGGACGTCGTAGGTCACCCGCGGCCCGTTCGGCGCGTCCGCGTGCAGCAGCGCGTAGCTCGGGCCGTCGGTGTGCACCGCCAGCGCGACGGGGATGCCGGCCTGTGCCAGGACCGTGGAGGTGGCGGAGACCGCGGCCCGGGCCGCGACCGGGTCGGCGCAGTAGGCCACCAGGCAGGCGGCGCGGCACTCGGCCCGCTGTGCGGCATCGGTCAGGATCCGTCCGACCTCGGCCGCCGCGGCGGCTCCGACGGGCAGGTCGACGCGGGCGTGCATGCCCGGCGCGGCACCGACGCCGACCAGGACCAACGAGTCGCGCGGGTGGAAGTTGAACAGCGTCGGCACCAGCGCCAGCAGGTCCTCGGGGGTCCGCAGCGTGCGGACGCCCGCAGACGGGTCGGGGGTGGACGGCTCGGGGGTCGACGGGCCGGGGGTGGACGGGTCGGACGGCTCGGGCAGCGGTCGGATGCTCATGGACCCCACGCTCGGCCGCCGGCGCGGCGTACGGGGACCGACGGCGCCGGCCTGGGGACGGCGCGCCGGACCGGCGTGCCTGGGGACCGCAGCCGGTCCGGTGTCACGATGTGCCGGTGCGTGCCGAGCCGACCATCCTGCACCTGGACCTGGATGCGTTCTATGCCGCGGTCGAGCAGCGCGACAAGCCGTCGTTGCGGGGCCGGCCGGTGGTCGTCGGCGGGGTCGGCGGACGGGGTGTCGTCGCGACCGCGTCGTACGAGGCCCGGGCGTACGGGGTGCGGTCGGCGATGTCGACCCGGGAGGCCCGCGCCCGCTGCCCGCACGCGGCGTACCTCTCGGGCCGGTTCGATGCCTATCGGGCCGCGAGCGCGCTGGTGATGGAGCAACTGCGTCGGCTCTCGCCGCTGGTGGAGCCGCTCTCCCTCGACGAGGCCTTCGTCGACCTGGCCGCCGGCGACGCCCTGGCCGGGACCGCCGATGTCGCGACGGTGACCGCCGTGGCCGAGCGGCTGAAGGCCGACGTCCACGAGGTCACCGAAGGGCTCACGGCATCGGTCGGGATCGGCTCGTCGAAGCTGATCGCCAAGATCGCCAGCGACCTGCGCAAGCCCGACGGCCTGGTGGTCGTCGCACCGGGCACCGAGCGCGACCTCCTGCGGCCGATGCCGATCACCACCATCCCCGGCGTCGGACCCGCGACGGCGGAGCGGCTGCGTCGGCTCGGGGTCCACACCGTGGCCGACGCCGAGCGGATGGCGGTCGACGAGCTGGTCGCCCTGCTGGGCCGGGCGCACGGCGAGGGCTTGTACCGCCTGGTGCGCGCCGACGACGACCGACCGGTGGTCGCGGAGCGGGAGGCGAAGTCGATCAGCGTCGAGGACACCTTCGACAGCGACGTCGTCGAGCAACGGATGGTCGACGCGCTGGTGGAGCGCCAGGCGACGAAGGTGGTCGGCCGACTGCGGGCGGCCGGGTTGGCCGGGCGCACGGTCACGGTCAAGGTCCGGCTGCACGACTTCAGCACCCTGAGCCGCTCGACCACCCTCCCGGCGCCCACCGACGACGTCCGGACGGTCGTCGCGCTCGCGCGCACCCTGGTCCACGAGGTCGACACCGCCGGCGGCGTACGACTGCTCGGCGTCGGCATCTCCGGGCTCGCCGACTGGATCCAGGAGGACCTGTTCGGCGCGCTGAGCGCGACCGGCGACCCCGGGACCGGGTCCGCCGACCCCGCCGTCGACGCCCCGGCCGACGGCGACCCGGCAGCCGCCCCGACCACGGAGGACGCGGCCGACATCGAGGCGTTCACCGTCGCCCGGCCGTGGCCGCCGGGGGCCGACGTCCACCACGTCGACCACGGCGACGGCTGGGTGTGGGGCGCGGGGCTGGGCCGGGTGACCGTCCGGTTCGAGACCCGGCGCACCGGCCCCGGCCCGGTGCGCACCTTCGCCTCCGACGACCCGGGCCTGAGCCGCGGGCACCGGGCGGAGGGCGGGGCGTCGGACCCGCCTCCCGCGTCCGGGTAGCCTCCGCACCCATGGCCTCCCCCACGCCCGAGTCGGGCCTGCCCGCGACCGCCCCGCCCGTGGCGCCCCGCCGCCCGTACGAGCGGGTCTTCCACGGCGACGTCGTGCTCGACGAGTACGAGTGGCTGCGGGACAAGGAGGACCCGGAGACCCTGACCTACCTCGAGGCGGAGAACGCCTGGACCGAGGCGCGCACCGCGCACCTGGCCGACCTGCGCCAGCGGCTCTTCGAGGAGATCCGGTCGCACACCCAGGAGACCGACCTCAGTGTCCCGACCCGGGTCGGGGCGTACTGGTACTACGGCCGCTCGGTCGAGGGCAAGGAGTACGGCATCAGCTGTCGTTGCCCGGTCGACTCCCCCGACGACTGGACGCCGCCGCAGCTGGACGCGGCCACCGAGGTGCCCGGCGAGGAGGTGCTGCTGGACTCCAACGAGCTGGCCGAGGGCCACGCGTTCTTCTCCCTCGGCGGGGCGAGCGTCAGCCCCGACGGCACCCTGCTGGCCTACGCCGTCGACGTCGTCGGCGACGAGCGCTACACCGTGCGCATCAAGGACCTGCGCACCGGCGAGCTCCTGCCCGATGAGATCACCGGGGTGCTCGGCGGGGCGACCTGGGACGCCGCGGGCACCACGCTCTTCTATGCCACCGTCGACGAGGCGTGGCGCCCCGACAAGATCTGGCGCCACCGCGTCGGCACCCCGGTCGCCGACGACGTGGTCGTCCATCACGAGACCGACGAGCGGTTCTGGACCGGAGTCGGGCGCACCCGGTCCGACAGGTTCCTCGTGATCTCGTCGGGATCCAAGACCACCACCGAGTTCCGCGTCCTCGAGGCCGACGACCCGACCGGCGAGTTCCGCGTCGTCACCCCGCGCCGCCACGGGGTGGAGTACGGCATCGAGCACGCGGTCATCGGCGGGCGCGACGTCTTCTGCGTCCTGCACAACGACGGGGCACTCGACTTCGAGCTGGCCACGATGCCGGTCGACGCGACCTCGCACGAGGACTGGACGCCGCTCATCGCGCACGTTCCGGGCGTACGCCTCGAGGACGTCGACGCCTTCGCCGGTCACCTCGTGGTGTCCCAGCGCAGCGAGGGCCTCACCCGGCTCCGGGTCCTCCCGCTGGGCCCCGACGGGGTCCTCGACGACTACCTCATCGAGTTCGACGAGGCGGTCTACACCGTCGGGGTCGGCGCCAACCCCGAGTTCGACCAGCCGCTGGTGCGCATCGGCTACACCTCGATGGTCACTCCCCCGACGGTGTCGGACTACCACGTCGCCGAGCGGACGCTGGAGGTGCGCAAGCAGACGCCGGTGCTGGGCGGGTTCGACCCGGCGGCGTACGAGCAGCACCGGGAGTGGGCCACCGCGGCGGACGGCACCCGGATCCCGATCTCGATCGTCCGCCGGCGCGACGTCCCGCGGTCGGCCCCGGCTCCCCTGTTGCTCTACGGCTACGGGTCCTACGAGACCTCGATGGATCCATGGTTCTCCATCGCCCGCCTCTCGCTGCTCGACCGCGGCGTCGGCTTCGCCATCGCCCACGTCCGCGGTGGCGGGGAGATGGGCCGGCAGTGGTACGAGGATGGCAAGCTGCTGCGCAAGAAGAACACGTTCACGGACTTCGTCGCCTGCGCCGAGCACCTGTGCGCGACGGGCTGGACCTCGCCGGACCGGCTCGTGGCCGAGGGCGGCAGCGCCGGCGGGCTGCTGATGGGGGCGGTCGCCAACCTCGCTCCGGAGCGGTTCGCCGGGATCATCGCGACCGTGCCGTTCGTCGACGCGCTCACCACCATCCTCGACCCGTCCCTGCCGCTGACCGTGATCGAGTGGGAGGAGTGGGGCAACCCGGTCGAGGACCCGGAGGTCTACGCCTACATGCGCGGCTACTCCCCGTACGAGAACATCGCCGCTCGCCGCTACCCGCCGATCCTGGCCGAGACCTCGCTGCACGACACCCGGGTCTTCTACGTCGAGGCGGCCAAGTGGGTCGCCCGGTTGCGGGCGGTCACCCCGGACCACGACGACATCCTGCTCAAGACCGAGATGTCCGCCGGCCACGGTGGGGTGAGCGGTCGCTACCAGGCCTGGCACGACCGCGCCTTCTCCTACGCGTGGGCGCTGGAGCGGATGGGTGCGGCGGAGGTCACGCCGGCCTCCTGAAGGAGCGCTGCCCGCTTCCTGATATTCGGCTGAGATTCGCGTGAGATTCGCGCGCTCCGGCAACTTCTGGTCCCGCCGGTTCGTCGTTACAGGCGTACGACAGTGACCGGGATCCCGCCACCGCGGGAATCCCTCGGGCTCCTGTCGGGTTGGGATGAGTACGGGAGTCGACCGACGGGTACGACCCCCGCAACGAAGGGAGCGCACGTGTCTACTAGCCGCACACAGGCCCGGGACCAGGGCATCGACGGTCGCGACAGCGTCGGGCTGTATCTCGACGAGATCGCGCGTACGCCCCTGCTCGACGCCAGCACCGAGGTCGAGCTCGCCAAGACCATCGAGGCCGGTCTCTTCGCCGAGCACCTGCTCGCCACCGGACGCGTCGGTCGCCGCAAGGGCGGCGCGCCGAAGTACGCGACCCAGGAGGAGCTGGAGTGGCTGGCCGAGGAGGGTCGCCGCGCCGTGCAGCAGTTCATCAACGCCAACCTGCGCCTCGTCGTCTCCATCGCCCGCAAGTACGGCCGCAGCCAGATGCCGATGCTGGACCTCGTCCAGGAGGGCAACACCGGCCTGATCCGCGCCGTGGAGAAGTTCGACTACGCCAAGGGCTTCAAGTTCTCGACGTACGCGACCTGGTGGGTCCGCCAGGCGATCACCCGCGGCATCGCCCAGCAGGCCCGCGTCGTGCGGCTCCCCGTCCACGTCGTCGAGGAGCTCAACCAGGTCGGCAGTGCCCGCCGCACGCTCGAGCGTCAGCTCGGCCGCGCCCCGGAGCCGGAGGAGATCGCTGAGGAGCTCGGCATGTCCCTCGACCGAGTGCTCGACCTGATCTCGTGGGGCCGCGAGCACGTCAGCCTCGACACCCCGGTCGACGAGGACGGCGACACCTCGTTGGGCGACCTGATCGCCCAGGAGACCGCCCCCGGGCCCGACCTGACGGTGCTCGACACCGAGTCCCGCGACCGGCTCTCGACGCTGGTCGACCGGCTCGACGAGCGCGCCGCCGACATCATCCGGGCGCGGTACGGCCTGGTCGACGGGCGCCAGCACAAGCTCGCCGACATCGGGGTCAAGCACGGCATCAGCGCCGAGCGCGTCCGTCAGCTCGAGCGGGAGGCGCTGCAGAAGCTCCGCGAGCTGGCCGACCCCGACCTGGCCGCCTGAGTCTCAGCGACCGGCCGTCGCCCGCAACTCCTCGAAGACCTCCGTCACCCGCTGGCGGAGGTCTTCGCGTGTCCCGGTGTTGTCGATCAGGTGCGTGGCGACCGCGCGGCGCTGCTCCCGGGTCGCCTGCGCCGCGATCCGGCCCTCGGCGTCCTCGCGGGTCCAGCCCCGGTCGCGCAGCATCCGCTCGATCTGCACCTCGGCCGGGACGTCGACGACGATGACCGCGTCGAACTCCCCCGCCCGGCCGGACTCGACCAGCAGCGGGATGTCGTGGACCACGATGGCGTCCGCCGGCGCGGCCGCCTCGGCCTCGGCGTACCGCTCGAACACCAGTGGGTGGACGATCTGCTCCAGCCGGCGACGCTTGGCCTCGTCGCCGAAGACGATCGCTCCCACCTTCGGGCGGTCGAGATCCCCCTCGGGGGTCAACACCTCCGGCCCGAACGCCTCGACGACCGCAGCCAACCCGGGCGTCCCCCGCTCGACGACCTCGCGAGCGAGCACGTCGGCGTCGATCACCACCGCACCGAGGTCGGCGAGCATCGCGGCGACCGTGCTCTTGCCCGACGCCACCCCTCCGGTCAGTCCCACGCGCATGCGCAGAACCTATCGGCCCGGCCGGGTCAGCCGACGGCGGCGTCCCGGAAGGTGCGTCGGTACTGCTGGGGGCTGACCCCGCGGTGGCGCTGGAACTGGTGGCGCAGGGTCGCGACGTTGGCCATGCCCACCCGGCGCGCGATCTGCTCGACCGACAGCGAGCTGCTCTCCAACAGCTCCTCCGCGGCACGCAGTCGCTGCGCGGTCACCCAGGCGTGCGGCGTGGTGCCGGTCTCGTCGCGGAACCGGCGGGCGAAGGTGCGCGGCGACAGGTGCGCCCGGCGCGCGAGCGCCTCCACCCCGAGGTCCTCGGCCAAGTGGTCGAGCGCCCAGGTGAGCAGCGGGCCGAGGGTGTCGGCGGCGCAGTCGACCACCGGGCGGGCGATGAACTGCGCCTGGCCCCCTTCGCGCTGGGGCGGGACGACCATCCGCCGGGCGATCGTGGCGGCCGTTGCGGCGCCGTACTCCTGACGCCAGATGTGCAGACAGGCGTCGATGCCCGCGGCGGTGCCGGCGCTGGTGACGACCTGGCCGGCGTCGACGTAGAGGACCTCCGGCACCACGCGGGCGGCGGGGAAGCGCCGGGCGAGGTCGGCGGTGTGCATCCAATGGGTCGTGCACTCCCGGTCGTCGAGCAGACCGGCTTCGCCGAGCACGAAGGCTCCCGAGCAGACCGACACCAGGCGCACGCCCCGGTCGTGCGCGGCTCGGAGTGCGTCCAGCACCGCACCCGACGTGGGCTGACCGACCGCGACCGCCGGGATGCCGATCAGGTCGGCGCTGCGCAGTCGCTCGAGACCGTGCTCGATATCGAGGGCGAAGCCGGCCTGGCTGCGGACCGGCCCCGGGTTCTCGGCGCACACGGCGAAGTCGAGGGAGGGGACCCCCTCACGGTCGACGCCGAAGGCCTCGCAGAGCACGCCGAGCTCGAACGGGGCGACCCCGTCCAGCGCGATCACGGCGACGTTGCTCAGCACCGCCCCACTGTCGCACATCGCTGGCAGGAAATCGATGGACTACGGCATCCTTGCCACTGGTGGCAGAGTATTGATGGGAGAAGAATTCCTGCCATAGCGAGAGGAGTTCTGATGTTGGTGCTGTTGATCCTGATCGGCGTTGCGGTCCTCGCAGCGCTCGTCGCCCTGGATGTCTCCCTCGACGACCCGGCGGGCCTGGGTCGTCGCGAGCCCCCGCGTAGCCACCCGCGGGAGACGTTCGACCCGCTCCGTTCGCGGCTGATCTGACGCGAACGGGTCCGGGTGGGGCGCGCCGCGGCCGGGAACGACAGAAGGTCCGCCCCCAGCAGGGGACGGACCTTCTGAGTGGGAACCGCGGGGCTCAGTTGCCGCCGGTCAGCTTCTCGCGCAGCGCCTGCAGCGCCTCGTCCGAGGCGAGGGAGCCGCCGGTGTCCGGGGCCTGGTCCTCGGTCGCGCCACCGCTGGAGTACGAGGTGGCCTCGCCGGCCTCGGCCTCGGCCTTGCGGGCCTCGGCCTGCTGCTTGACGTGGGCCTCCCAGCGGGCGTGCGCCTTGGCGTACTCCTCCTCCCAGGCCGCGCGCTGCTCCTCGAAGCCCTCGCGCCACTCGCCCGTCTCGGGGTCGAAGCCCTCGGGGTAGACGTAGTTGCCCTGCTCGTCGTAGGTCGCGGTCATGCCGTAGAGCGTCGGGTCGAACTCCTCGACGTCGGTGGCGACCACGGTCTCGTTGGCCTGCTTGAGCGACAGCGAGATCCGGCGACGCTCGAGGTCGATGTCGATGATCTTGACCATGACCTCGTCGTTGACCTGGACGACCTGCTCGGGGATCTCCACGTGCCGCTCGGCGAGCTCGGAGATGTGCACCAGGCCCTCGATGCCCTCCTCGACCCGGACGAACGAGCCGAAGGGCACCAGCTTGGTGACCTTGCCGGGCACGATCTGACCGATCTGGTGGGTGCGGGCGAAGTGCTGCCAGGGGTCCTCCTGGGTCGCCTTCAGCGACAGCGAGACCCGCTCGCGGTCCATGTCGACGTCGAGCACCTCGACGGTGACCTCGTCACCGACGTTGACGACCTCGCTCGGGTGGTCGATGTGCTTCCAGGACAGCTCGGAGACGTGGACCAGACCGTCGACGCCGCCGAGGTCGACGAACGCACCGAAGTTGACGATGGAGGAGACGACGCCCTTGCGGATCTGACCCTTCTGCAGCTGGGTCAGGAAGCCCTGACGGACCTCGGACTGGGTCTGCTCGAGCCACGCGCGGCGCGACAGGACGACGTTGTTGCGGTTCTTGTCGAGCTCGATGATCTTCGCCTCGAGCTCCTGGCCGACGTAGGGCTGCAGGTCGCGGACGCGCCGCATCTCCACCAGCGAGGCGGGCAGGAAGCCGCGCAGGCCGATGTCGAGGATGAGGCCGCCCTTGACGACCTCGATGACGGTGCCGGTGACGACGCCGTCCTCCTCCTTGACCTTCTCGATCGTGCCCCAGGCGCGCTCGTACTGGGCGCGCTTCTTGGACAGGATCAGGCGACCCTCCTTGTCCTCCTTCTGCAGGACCAGGGCCTCGACCTCATCACCGACCTCGACGACCTCGTTGGGGTCGACATCGTGCTTGATCGAGAGCTCCCGCGACGGGATCACACCCTCGGTCTTGTAGCCGATGTCGAGCAGGACCTCGTCGCGGTCGACCTTGACGATCGTGCCGGCGACGATGTCACCGTCGTTGAAGTACTTGATCGTCGCGTCGATAGCGGCGAGGAAGTCCTCCTCGGAGCCGATGTCGTTGACCGCGACCTGCGGGGCGTCCGGGAGAGTGGGAGTGCTCGTCATCTTGTGAATGGGTCCTCGAGGATGGATGGGGATCGTGCGGCACGTCAGGAGTCCTTTTCACCGGGGACCGGCCACATCGACCTCGGGCGCATGGAACGACACCGAACGGGACGCAGCGGATCTGGCGAGCGAGTGTCTGCTCGGTCCGAGACGCAGGCAGACTCCTGGCGCATCTTGAAGGCTATCGGGTCGCGAGGGACGGGGTCAAAGCGAGGCGGGCGCGCGCTCGTGCGCGCGGGCACCGGCCCCGTCGATCGCGGCCCGGCCTAGTCTGGCTCCCATGCCCGCGGTCCTCCCCGATCCCCACCCCGACCCGGCCACCACGCCCCTCGACCCGACGCGGCTGAGCCCGGAGGTCACCGCCCGCGTGAGCGGCCCGGCCCCCGGCGTCCATCCGCAGCGGCGGCCGGCCGCCGGGGGCGAGCCGGTCCGCGCCCACCGGGCCGACTGGGACGCCTACGCCGACGAGTACCGGGAGACCCCCGGGCCGCTCCGCGGGGCTGCCGGGTTCCTGTGGTCCCCCGAGGGCGCGCGGGTGGGCGACCACGGCGGCGCGGG
>Ga0079224_100016918_pt1 | contig 10259 bp, 10 predicted proteins | sample Stecom2015_FD_80414 | JGI IMG/M metagenome (GOLD analysis project Ga0079224, IMG submission 80414) | Agricultural soil microbial communities from Utah to study Nitrogen management - Steer compost 2015 | ecosystem: Environmental > Terrestrial > Soil > Agricultural land | place: USA: Utah... | reverse complement strand
GCAATGAGGCGGGGGGCCGATCTACGGACGAAGTCAGTCAGGCTGCTTCAAGGAGCGAACGGCCTCCCCGGTGGCCTTCGGTAAGATAACCGGAGACCGGGAGGGAACATACAAGGAGCGGCCCTTGGGCCGCGAACAAAAAGCCCGGCAAATGCCGGGCTTCTTGCTTTCCAGCCGTCCTGGCTAAAACTCCCTACCCAATTTACTAATGCCTTCCTTGCTCATAACTGCTAAAAAGAAATATCCCTGACTGTCGCCCACCCATCGACAACAAGCATACAAACAGGAGGGCAGGATGAATCGCATGGAGCGCGTATACCGAATACATCGGCTCGTCGGCAGTGCGCGACGTCCCGTGTCCATGCGCAAACTTCAGGAAGAAACCCAGTCAAGCAGAAACACCGTGACCAGAGATATGGCCTATATGAAGGACTATCTCGGCGCGCCCCTTGTTTATGATTCTGAGCAGCGTGGGCATCGGTATGACCCGGCTGCGCCGGTGTTCGAGTTGCCAGGCCTGTGGATGAGTTCCAGTGAGTTGCATGCGCTGCTCGCGTGCGAGCAGCTGCTGGAGTCAGTGCATCCTGGCTTGATTGCAGATCAACTTGCTCCGTTAAAAGCCAGAATTCGTCGATTGCTGGGCGAAGCCAGTAACAATGCTGATAATCTCGCTAGCAAGGTGCGTGTACACGGCACCCAGATTCGCCAGATAGAACCGCGAATTTTTCTGCCGGTCGCAGAAGCGACCCTTTCTTCTCGTCAGCTACTCATTCGCTACCGTGGTCGTGCGCGAAACAGCGACGATAGTCGTCACGTTGACCCACAGCGCCTGGTTCACTACCGCAATAACTGGTACCTGATAGCCTGGTGTTATACAGCGGCAGCCTTGAGACAGTTTTCGCTAGATCGTATACATACAGCCGAGGTTCTTGCGACCGCCGGAAGGGAGGTTCCTGGCGAAGAGCTGGATAAATTTGCGGGAAGTGGCTTTGGCATATTTTCGGGTGAGTCAGTGGATGAGGCGCACCTTCGTTTTTCCGATGAAGCGGCGCGTTGGGTAGCGGAGGAGCGCTGGCATCCCGACCAGAGATCCGAACGACGGGATGATGGGTTTCACCTGTGGGTGCCTTATTCGGCGCCAACAGAGCTGGTTATGGAAATTCTGCGGTATGGGCCAAATGTTACCGTTCTCGCGCCGGAGAGCCTGAGAAGCATGGTACGAAGCAGGATAGACGCAATGGCCAAACTGTACTGATCGTATGTCCTGTGGTGCGATTTATGGGGCACTGGCTCGTATAGGGTAGGCATATGAGCATGGGGAAATGCGTATGAACAAGAAGCAGAGGAAAATTGTCGGCGTTGCAGCGGTAATCTGTGCGGTGATGATGATGTTTCCACCGTTTCACAAAATTGGTTACTCGGGGCGAGTCCTTGGCTCTGCCGGATACCATTTCGTTGGTATTGGGCCCTCCGATCACCGTGGCGGGAAAATCGACTTCATGACTTTGCTTTGGCAGTTTGGCGCGGTGGTCATTGCCACGGGAGGACTTGTGTTCATGGTGAAGGACAAGTCGGATGAGTAGGGAGGCGAGAGCAGGGAACGCCCGGCTCTCGCCGAAGCCCATGCTATGCGGTGAAGGAGATGATGAATGACAACCACGATAACGGAGGATGCGCCCTGGTTGCCCATGGTTATCGAGTGCGCTTTTCAAGTCGAAAAATTTGATGGAAGCCAGTATCGACTGGATCTCTATCCCGTGAACCGAGGGGGTTCTGATGTGGTGCTGAGAGTTAGCAGCGTTTCACCGATAGAGGTCGAAAGTATACAAGCGGTTGAAGGCCTGGAGGGCATGGGGCCGATGCGCTTTATTCGCCATGGCGACCTGGGAGAGGGCTGGGATATCTCTCACAAGTATGAGGGTGGAGATTGGGGCGATAGCGCAGAAGTGGCCAATCTGTTTCATCGCTGTTGGACTCATGCACTGGCATCTCCCGATTACGACAAGAAAGAATGGAGCGAGCTGAGGCAGGTTTTTGACAGGTTGGGTTATCGAATCTAGGTAATAGGTACAAGCATGAATTTCTACGCACATTCGGTGGCAGGACGAAGCAAAGAAGTTTGGCAGAAGCTGTCAGATCATTTGTACGGCGTAGGAAGTCTTGCTGCGCGGAATGCTGCCGGGTTTGGAGGGCAGGCGTTGGCTGAGGCGGCTGGCCTACTGCATGACCTGGGAAAATACACGGATAAGTTCCAGAAGCGTCTCGAAGGAGGAGGTCCGGTTGACCACTCCACGTGGGGAGCGCACGTTGCAATTGAACAGTACGGAAGATTATATGGCCAGCTTCTGGCTTATGTAATTGCCGGTCATCATGCAGGACTTGCGAATGGCATGATGAATGTAAGTCAGAAGCGTACCTGCTTGGACGAACGACTTGCTGGCGAGCTGCCCCAGCTACTGGATCAATGGCGTCAAGATGTAGTGCTCCCTGAGAGTGGAGAAGTATCGCTGCCGGGTAGCTTTCAGGCAAGAAAAGAAAGGGGAATGTTTCAGCTATCCCTGCTGGTTAGAATGATCTTTTCCTGTCTGGTAGACGCGGATTTCATTGATACCGATGAGTTCTACCGTAAGACCGAAGGGCTAGGAAGAAGAAGGGTCACGGAACCACCCTCTCTTGAGATATTGAGAGAGCGGCTGAATGAATATTTGAAAAAATTCAGGCCGGATAGCGAAGTCAACCGGTTGCGCGCCGACATAATGGAACATGTCCGTAAGCGGTCTGTTGATGCGCCAGGCCTATTTTCTCTGACCGTTCCAACAGGTGGAGGAAAGACTCTGGCCTCGCTGGCTTTTGCCCTAGATCATGCCATTCAACATGGGCTGCGTCGGATTATCTACGTTATACCCTTTACCAGTATTGTGGAGCAGAATGCGCAGGTTTTTCGGAGTGCCTTTGGCGATGTCGGTGAGGACGCAGTGCTGGAGCACCATAGCGCCTTTTATGAGGATCCCGAGACTTCCTTTGAGTCCATACAGAAGCGCAAGCTGGCCATGGAAAACTGGGATATGCCTGTGGTCGTTACAACAGCAGTGCAGTTCTTCGAGAGCTTTTTTGCGGATAGACCATCCCGGTGCCGAAAATTGCATAACATTGCCAACAGTGTCGTGATACTGGATGAGGCTCAGACAATGCCTCTAAAGCTGCTGAGCCCGTGCGTTACGCTACTGGACGAGTTGGCATTGAATTATCGCGCCAGCGTAGTGTTGTGTACAGCAACTCAGCCTGCATTGCTCGAGACAGAAGGTTTTCGCGGTGGTTTCACCAACGTTAGGGAGTTGGCGCCTGATCCGCCAGCTCTTTACGAGAAGCTTCGGCGCGTAGAAGTAAGGCATATGGGTACGCTGACTGACGAAGCTTTGTCGGACGCGATGCGTCAACGCGATCAGGTGCTTTGTATTGTCAATAACCGTCGTCATGCTCGCGCACTGTATGAATCCATTAGTGATCAGCCTGGAGCCTGTCACCTGACTACCCTGATGTATGCCAAGCATAGACGGCAGGTGCTGGCAGATGTAAAGCAACGTTTGCTGGAAGGTGAAGCCTGTCGTTTGGTATCTACTTCTCTAATTGAAGCAGGGGTCGATATTGATTTTCCTACAGTACTTCGCGCCGAAGCCGGGCTTGACTCTATTGCCCAGGCGGCGGGGCGCTGTAACCGAGAGGGTAGGAGAGATTATCGTGAGAGCGAAACGCTGGTGTTTGCAACCGAAAACCCTGATTGGGCTCCACCTGCAGAGCTGGTTCAGTTTGCTCAGGTGTTTCGCAGTGTTACGCGTCGCCATCAAGGAGATTTATTGTCCCCGGAGGCAGTGCGCGCCTATTTTCAGGAACTTTATTGGCAGCGGGGCGCGAATGAGCTTGATGCGGGGGACCTGCTGGGGCTGCTCAGAAGGAGCCGGCCAGACAGCTTGCCGATGGAAGTCTTGTCAACGAGGTTTCGCTTTATCGACACGGTGATGATGCCTGTTGTTATACCGTTCAAGCCGGGTACAAATCAGCTGGATCCGGATATAGAAGAGCCACTAGCCAAGCTTGCATTTGCGCCTGGTCTTGCCAGAAAACTTCAATCCTTTCTGGTTCAGGTGCCGCGTTCCGCCTATTTGTTACTTCGAGAAAGTGGCGCAATTCAGCCCGTCAGTGAAGAGCGCTTCGGGGAGCAATTCATGCAGCTCGTCAATCCTGATCTGTACAGTGATTGTTACGGGTTGCACTGGGACGACCCGGGATTTATCAACGCCGAACGTCAGGTCATATAAATTACAAGGGAGGAGCCTGATGACATACGGAATAAAACTGCGGGTCTGGGGAGAAAGGGCCTGTTTTACCCGGCCGGAGATGAAAGTTGAGCGCGTCTCTTATGACGTCATTACGCCGTCCGCCGCGCGGGGGATTCTGGATGCGATTCATTGGAAGCCCGCCATTCGTTGGGTAGTGGACAGCATTCAGGTGTTGAAGCCGATCCGGTTTGAATCCCTGCGCCGGAATGAAGTTGGCCACAAGCTATCGGCGGCCAGTGCCGCAAAGGCTATGAAATTGGGTACGCCGGATTCAGTGGTCGCCCTGGTGGACGAGAATCGCCAGCAGCGCGCCGCAACGGTATTGCGCGATGTCGATTACATCATCTGTGCCCATTTTGAGCTGACGGACAAGGCCGGGCCGGAAGACTCTGAAGGTAAACACCTGGATATTTTCCGGCGACGTGCGGCAAAGGGGCAATGTTTTCATATGCCCTGTCTGGGCACGCGAGAGTTTCCCGCCAGTTTTGAGCTGGCCGAGGACGTGGTGGCCATGCCGCACGAATCGCTAAAGGGAGAGCAGGACCTCGGCTGGATGTTGCATGACATCGATTTCAATAACCAGATGGCCCCATTATTCTTTCGTGCCCGGATGCGTGATGGCCTGATAGAGGTGCCTCCGCTTCACCATGAGGAGGTAAAGTCATGATCCTCGCTGCGCTTAACGATTATTACCAGCGCCTTCTGGAGAGTGGGGCGGAAGGGGTCTCCGTGCCCGGGTACAGCCAGGAAAATATCAGTTATGCCCTTGTGCTCAATGAAGACGGGAAACTGGTTGATGTGGAGAGCCTGCTGGACCTGAGTGGGAAAAAGCCTCAGCCGCGTAGCATGTCCGTCCCTCAGCCGGAAAAGAGAACAGCGGGTATCAAACCGAACTTTTTCTGGGACAAGACCAGTTATGTATTGGGCGTCAGTGCTACAAGCAAGCGTAGCGAACAGGAGCATGCTGCTTTCATAGATTTTCACAAGCAGGTGCTTGGGGAAACAGATGATGTCGGGTTGAGTGCTTTTCTTTTGTTTCTTACCCGTTGGAAGCCAGAGGAATTTGGTGATAATCCTCATTTCCAGCGCCATGGTGATCATTTGCTTGATACCAATGTCGTGTTCCGGCTGGACGGAGAGCAGCGCTACCTCCACGAATGTCCTGCCGCCAGGGCTGCCCGTAGCAGGCTTCTCGGAACAGAGAGTGATTCCCCATACATAACCTGCCTTGTCACGGGAAAAAGTGCGTCGATTGCTCGCCTGCACCCGGCTATAAAAGGGGTCAATGGTGCACAAAGTTCAGGTGCATCCATTGTGTCCTTCAACCTGGATTCCTTTTCATCTTATGGAAAAAGCCAGGGCGAAAATGCCCCCGTATCCAAGCAGGCGGCTTTTGCGTATACCTCGGCCCTGAATTATCTGCTGCGCCGGGATGTCCACAATCGCCAGCGTCTACAGATCGGCGATGCGACGGTTGTTTTCTGGGCGGTCGGGGAAAAGCAGGAGGCGGATTCTGCCGAGTCTTTGTTTGCAGACTTTATGGACCCCGCTGCCGATGACGAACGTCGTACCGCGGATGTCGAGAAAGCCCTGTTGCAAGTAAAGGAGGGCTTGCCGCTGGAGGCCTTGGGAACAGGTATCAGAGATGACACCCGGCTCTTCGTTCTGGGGTTGGCGCCGAATGCATCACGCCTGTCCATCCGTTTCTGGGAAGCAGGTACTTTGAGGAGCTTTGCGGAAAAGCTGGCGCGCCATTATGACGACCTGTCTTTATTGCCGCCGCCCTGGAAAAGTCCACCCCCAATCTGGCGCTTGCTGCTTGCCACGGCGCCATCGCGTGACGGGCGGGCCAAATCCGAGGATGTGGCGCCTCTGCTTGCTGGGGAGATGGCTCGCGCCATCCTCACTGGTGGGCCATATCCGTATAGTCTGCTTGGAACCCTTCTTATGCGACTGCGTGCTGACGGGGATATCTCCGGTGTGCGTGTGGCGCTGTGTAAAGCCGTCCTGGCCCGTGCCAAGCGGCTGGGACAAAAAGGAATTAGCAAAGGAGAACTGCCTGTGAGTCTCGATACGACCAACACGGATCCCGGTTATGTACTTGGGAGGCTTTTTGCCTCACTTGAGAATATTCAGCGCCTAGCGCTGGGGGGGCAAGTCAATGCCACCATTCGTGACAAGTATTATGGAGCGGCTTCTGCGACGCCGGCCGGTATATTCCCGGTTCTATTGCGCAATTCAAAGCATCACCTGTCCAGATTGCGCAAGGATAAGCCTGGCCTTGCCGTGGTGCTGGAGAAGGAGGTAGAGGACATCGTGGATTTACTGGGTACGTCCTTCCCCAGGAGCCTCAGGATGGAATCCCAGGGTCATTTCGCCATCGGCTATTACCACCAGGACAAGTCCCGTTTCAAGCATGACAAACAGAACGACAACCAATCCCAGGAAGGAGATGATCAATGAGCGCGATCACTAACCGGTACGAATTCGTCTTGCTGTTCGATATCACCAATGGCAACCCCAACGGTGATCCCGATGCGGGGAATCTGCCTCGTCTTGACCCGGAGACCAATCAGGGATTAGTGACGGACGTTTGTCTGAAGCGGAAAATTCGTAATTATGTTGCGCTGGAAAAGGAAGATGAATCCGGTTACGCCATCTATATGCAGGAAAAGGCCGTTTTGAATGATCAGCACCAAAAGGCTTGGGAAGCAGTGGGTATTCCGCCTGACGAAAAGGAAAAATACAAGAAGCTCCCAAAAGATGAAGCCAAGGCACGCGAGCTGACTGCCTGGATGTGTGCAAATTTCTTCGACATTCGCTCCTTCGGCGCTGTGATGACGACCGGCGTCAATGCCGGGCAGGTGCGTGGGCCGGTTCAGTTGGCGTTTGCTTCCTCCATCGATCCGGTCATACCCATGGAGATTTCCATTACTCGTATGGCGGTCACCACGCAGCAGGAAGCCGAGAAACAAAGCGGGGATAACCGGACCATGGGGCGTAAGCACATTATTCCGTATGGCCTGTACCGGGTGCATGGCTTTATCTCAGCGAAGCTTGCTGAGCGGACGGGGTTCTCCGAGGAAGATCTGCAACTGTTGTGGCGAGCCCTGACAAATATGTTCGAGCACGACCGCTCCGCTGCGCGGGGAGAGATGGCTGCCAGGAAGCTGGTAGTGTTCAAACATGAAAATGCCATGGGCAATGCACCAGCGCATGTGCTATTTGACCTGGTGAGCGTGTCCAGAACTGAGGGCGATCTTGACACGCCGGCTCGCAGCTACTCTGACTATGCTGTTGAGGTTAAAGCGGAGTCTGCTCCCGCGGGGGTCAGCGTTGTAGAGATGTTCTGAGCTTTCCTCGTTTCGGGGACAGAGGATCCGAAGGAGCTATCAGGTGGATGAGAACTTGCTTCCTCTCTCTGCGCTGCAACACTACGCGTACTGTCCCCGCCAGTTCGCGCTGATACATATAGAGCAGGTATGGGAGGAGAATCGCTTCACTGCGGAGGGGCGGCGTTTGCATGAACGTGTTGACGCCGGTCCTGCAGAGCAAAGAAAAGATATTCGGTATGAGCGTGCAGTCATGCTGAGGTCTGACCGGTATGGTTTGACCGGGAAAATGGATTTGCTGGAAGTGCATGGCCCAGCGCCATTTCGCTACTTTCCGGTGGAGTATAAGCGAGGAAAGCCCAAGGTTGAGGACTGGGATAGAATTCAGCTTTGCGCGCAGGCGCTATGCATAGAGGAAATGCGAAATGTGGCTGTCGACGAGGGCGCTATCTGGTATTGGGAGGTGCGTCGTCGTGAGCCCGTTGTGATTGACGACATGCTGCGCAGCAGCACCGTCGCGGCAATTAGTGCTACTCAGGCTCTGAAGGTGGCCGGTAGGACGCCTCCTCCAGTTTCAAATAAAAGATTATGTCGGGCATGTTCTCTTGTGGAGATTTGCTCACCGGATCGTTTCAGGCTGGACCGCTCAGAAAGGTATGCCGAAGGTATCTTCCAAGATGAAGAAACTCCTTAATACACTGTATATCACCCGCCAGCAAACCTATCTTCACAAGGAGAGGGAAACGGTTGTAATCAAGCAAGGAGATGAAAAGCTTGGGCAATTTCCTTCTCTTTCACTCAGTGGCATTCTTTGTTTTGGTCAAGTTTCAATATCTCCCTTCTTGATGGCCTATTGCGCGGAAAAGGGTATAGGAATTTCCTTCTACACAGAATATGGACGTTTCCTGGCAAGGGTTCAGGGAAAACAAACCGGAAATGTCTTGCTTCGTCGTGCCCAGTATCGCTGGGCCGACAACCCAGAGCAATCTGCGTCCGTGGCGCGGTTGATGGTGGCTGCAAAGATCGCCAATAGTCGTGCCATATTACTCAGGGAGCTACGCAATCATGGTGCAAACCCTGCTATCCAGTCCGTAGCAAGTCAACTTGCAGCGAGCTTGCGTAGAGTCAGGAATGCTTCAGCAGTTGATGAGATCATGGGCATGGAAGGCGACGCTGCAGCGTCCTATTTTAGCATTTTCAACGAGCTGCTGAGAGGAAGCGGCTTCGCATTCGGGGGGCGTGTCAGGCGTCCCCCCACGGATCCGGTGAATGCATTGCTGTCCTTTGTGTACTCACTGGTTACTCAAGAGTGCGTGTCCGCCTTGTACGGCGTCGGCCTAGACCCATTCGTTGGATTTTTACACAAAGATAGGCCTGGAAGATCAAGTCTAGCGTTGGATTTATTGGAGGAATTTCGCTCGGCATGGGCGGAGCGCTTTGTGCTGACTCTGATAAACCGTCGTCAAATACAATTGAATGACTTTATTACCGAAGGGAGTGGAGCCGTTCGATTAAAGGATGAAGCTAGAAAGCGCCTTCTGGTTTCCTACCAGGACAGAAAGCGGGTGGAGGTCATGCATCCGTATCTTGAAGAATCGGTGCCGATCGGATTGTTGCCGCATTGCCAGGCAATGCTACTGGCCCGTCATATTCGAGGCGACACCAAGCTTTATACGCCCTTTTTGGTGAAATAGTATGCTTGTTCTCATCACCTATGACGTCAGTGTTGTAACTAGTGCGGGGCGTAGACGTTTGAGAAATATTGCTAAAACATGTCTCGATTTTGGCGTTCGCGTACAGAATTCCGTTTTTGAATGCGAGGTAGATCCCGCTCAGCTAGTGGTGCTAAAAGGCAAGTTGATGGACATCTTCGACCCTGGCGAGGACAGCTTACGGTTTTATTTTCTTGGTAATAGGGGGAAACAGAAGGTGGAGCATCACGGCGTTAAGGCGGTAGATGATCCCCAGAGAGACCCGTTGATATTTTGAGTTGGTTCCCGCTGACTACTGGTGCTCATATAATGCCTAGGCTTTATCGATTCATAAGTCTTTGACATACAACAATTTTATTGTTCCTTTCTGCCGTAATGGGTTTTTCATTTATATCTTTTCTAGCATTAGCGGGAAAGCCAAAATTTCCCTTTGCTCTTTAACAATTTACACTTAAGCGGTCGCGCCCTACGCGGGCGCGTGGATTGAAACGTGAAGCCGCGTGTCACGGAGTCGAGTTTCTGCGGTCGCGCCCTACGCGGGCGCGTGGATTGAAACACGTCCAGCACCGGCACCGATTTCACGGTGCGGCGGTCGCGCCCTACGCGGGCGCGTGGATTGAAACCCGCCGGCTCTAATGTCCCCCCCGGGTTCTGCGCGTCGCGCCCTACGCGGGCGCGTGGATTGAAACTGCATGAACAGGAACAGGGAAGCGTCGTAAATCGTCGCGCCCTACGCGGGCGCGTGGATTGAAACTTGTTACCTGTGGTAAACAGATCGTTGTTGCAGGGTCGCGCCCTACGCGGGCGCGTGGATTGAAACCGGTGGCCAGGTCTCGATAGGCTGACAGCTTCGCGTCGCGCCCTACGCGGGCGCGTGG
>Ga0079224_100016917_pt1 | contig 10260 bp, 9 predicted proteins | sample Stecom2015_FD_80414 | JGI IMG/M metagenome (GOLD analysis project Ga0079224, IMG submission 80414) | Agricultural soil microbial communities from Utah to study Nitrogen management - Steer compost 2015 | ecosystem: Environmental > Terrestrial > Soil > Agricultural land | place: USA: Utah... | reverse complement strand
TCTTCCTCCGGAAGCGCTGATGATCGAGTTTACCGAGCGCTTGCTCATGGATGTCAGCCCTCAGGTGGCAGAAAAGCTGGCAGCGCTGGCCGATTCAGGCATTGGACTGGCTCTGGATGATTTTGGCACGGGGTATTCATCGCTGCCGTATCTGCTGCGCTATCACATCAGTTGTCTCAAGATCGACATGTCTTTCGTGCGCAATATCGAACGCAGCGTGCGCGAACTGCACCTTTGCGAAGCCATTATTCTGGTAGCACGCAAGCTTGGCTTGTCGGTGATTGCCGAAGGCGTGACAACTCCTGGCCAGCGCTGCGCATTGGTTGAAGCCGGTTGCGATTTTGCCCAGGGGTTCCTGTATTCGGCTCCGTTGTCCGCCGCCTCATTTGAAAAGTTGTTCGACCTTTCAAACGAGCTTTAAGCGCCGAGGATTACGGCTCACCGCAGTCGCCTGGTCAGGGTTGGGGCCGACGGCGAATCAATAGCATTGCGCCGATCATGACCAGACTCCAGATCAGTACCGGCCAGTTTCCGAATCGCACGTAAGGCGTAAGGCCGCTCATGCCTTGGACCTCGACATCCAGGACACCCTTTGCGTGGGCGTCCAGCATGGCGCGAACATGGCCGTCGGGTGCGATGGCTGCTGTCATGCCGGTGTTCGTCGCGCGCAACATCGGACGAGCTGTCTCGATTGCCCGCATCCGCGAGATCTGCAGGTGTTGACGCAAGGCCCACGACTCGCCGAACCATCCCAGATTGCTGACGTTTACCAGGATGCTGGCTCCAGGTCCGAACTGTGCGCTTGGCCGGACTGCCTGGATGATTTCTTCTCCAAAAACATCTTCGTAGCAGATATTGGGCGCGAAGCGCTGCCCCGCCAGTACGAAATGTTGCTGGCGGGTTGAGCCACGGTCGAAGTCGCCCAAGGGTATATGCATGGCATTGACGAACCAGCGGAAGCCCGGCGGAATGAATTCGCCAAAGGGAACCAGGTGATGCTTGTCGTAGCGCATGTCAGTTTGCCCCGAAAGCAGATGTTCGGTGGGTGTTGCCGCATCAAAACCGATCACGCTATTGGTGTAGCGGTCGCCTTGTGGAGTCGATGTATGCAATGGGGCGCCCATTACCAGAGCGGCATTGCGTTGGTCTGCAATGCCCTGCCACTGCTCCCACACCGCGGGTTGATATCGGTTCTGGAACAGTGGCATTATTGTTTCGGGCAGGACAATGACGGCCGGGTCCATACCCGGTTCGCGCGGCGGTAATGCAGCCAGCTCCATATAGGTCTGCACCCCCTCGTGAATGCGAGCGGGGTCGAATTTTTCGGACTGGGGCACGTTACCCTGGACCAGTCGTACCAGAACAGAAGGCCCTTCGGGTTGCCCCCACGAAAAGCCGCCCAGAAGCCAGCCCGCGGCGGCAATGACCAGGCCGGCTGCTGTTGTGGCAGCAGCGGGTGCCTCGAAGCCGGAGCGCTGGCGAAGCATAAGCAAGCCTGTCGCCGCACAGATGAACGCCGCCAGCCAGGTGATGCCGTACATTCCAATCAATGGTGCCCAGCCCGAAAGCGGGCCCTCGACGTGCCCGTAACCAATGGCCATCCAGGGGAAACCGGTAAACAGGGTGCCTCGCAGCCACTCAAAAAGTGCCCAGCATGACGCCCAGGCTGCTACGGCCAGGAAATGCCTTGCGATCCCGTCTTCTTGCGCAAGACGCCGTTGTGTCAGCCATTTGATCAGGGCTGCAGCAATGCAATAGAAAAGTGCTTCGGCGGCAGCAAGAAGCAAGGTGGCAGCGCCGGCCAGAGGTGGAGGCATGCCGCCGTAGCGATGCATGCTGATGTAGACCCAGTACAGGCCGGCGGCAAAAGAGCCCAGTCCAAAAAGAAAGCCCGTGACTGCAGCACGTTTGACGCTGGACGCGTTCCAGACATAACGAGCGAGAAAGATCAGGCACAGCAGCTGCACGTAAGGCAGCACGATGCCGGGGAGCGGATCCGGCGCAAAGGCCTGCGCGTGTGCGGCACCCAGCAGTACCAGGCTGGCACCGTATCGCCATTGTTGCACGCGACGGGCCTTGGCTGCTTTAGCTTGCTGCGTCATTCAGGGCCAGTGGGCTTTGTGCGTCGTGCTGAATGTGCAGCCACAGAACGCGTTTGTTGTCGGCACCCACGACGGTCATGTTCAAACCTTCGAAGTCAAGGGTGTCGCCGCGCTTTGGAATACGTCCGAGTTCGGCTGTGAACCATCCGCCCAGAGTGTCGTAATCGTCGTCTGGTATCGAGGTATTGAAGGCCCGGTTGAAAATCTCTATCTCGGTTGCCCCCATTGCCCGCCAGCTGTTGCTGCCGGTCTGGAAAATGGTCTTTTCGGCGTCCTCGTCGTATTCGTCTTCGATGTCGCCGACAATCTGTTCAAGAACGTCTTCCATGGTGACAAGGCCGGCCGTTCCGCCATGTTCGTTGATGACGATGGCCAGATGGTTACGGCTGCTGCGGAAGTCGTGCAGCAGCACGTTCAGGCGCTTTGTTTCTGGAATGAATACGGCAGGGCGTACAAGGGGACGCAGGTCGATCGATGGATTGGTGATCGTAAGGAGCAGGTCCTTGGCGAGCAAAATGCCTACGATATTGTCGCGATCGTCTTCATACACCGGAAACCGGGAATGACCTGTTTCGATAATCGTCGGTAGCAGCTCGGACAATGGCTTCGTGATATCGAGCATGTCTATCTTCGAGCGGGGAACCATGATGTCGGCGGCGGTCTGGTTGGCAACGTTGAGCGCACCGGAGATCATGGTGAAGGCATCGCCGTCGAGAACTTGCCTGTCGTGAGCGGCCTCGAGAACTGCCTTGATGTCTTCTTGATCTTCGGGTTCGGGCCGGATTAGAGATACGATCTTGGCGAGCAAGGATTTCGAGGGCGCCTTGCTAGATCGGGGTTCAGGGTCGGTAGAGTTGGGTTCAGACATTGTCCGCTGGACTAGTTACGAAGTGTTTAGCATAACCGAAAATGCGATTGTTTTCGGCAAGGAACAAGGCGATATTCGCGAAGTTACGTGGCAGATTGGAGTGCGCCAATCCGCCATAAGGGCCTGGGCTTTCAGGCGTACGGATCATCAATCCCCATTGAAGCCAGAATTTGTGTCTCGAGGGCTTCCATATCGCGTGCATCGTCCGCCTCGATATGATCATGTCCCAGAGCGTGAAGGACGCCGTGCACAGTCAGGTGGGCCGCATGGTCGAGCAAGGCCTTGCCTTGCTCGGCTGCCTCGCGTTCGAGCACGGGCAGGCAAAGCACAATGTCACCCGAAATGCTCCCGGTTGGGTCCAGCCCGTATTCAAACGTGAGGACGTTGGTCGCATAGTCGCGATTACGATAGGCCAGGTTCAGTTCCCGGCCCTCGTCCAGATCAACCAGACGCAGCGTCAGCGTTACGGATCGCACTTCGGGTCGCTCGTGTGCGGCGTGTTTCACGGCACACAGTGCCCAGCGTCGAAGGCGCCAGCGCGGAAGCTCCGGTGCCGGAGCCGCATACTGAACGGCCAGGGAAAATTCAGGAGTCACCGGTGCCTGCTTTCTCGTAGGCGTCGACGATGCGCGCGACAAGAGGATGGCGAACAACATCGCGCGACGTAAAGCGCGTTGTGGCGATGCCCTGGACATCGCTCAGTACTTCGAGCGCATGGGTCAACCCGCTAGGCTGGCCGCGAGGCAGGTCGACTTGAGATGGGTCCCCGTTAACCACGGCCTTGGAGCCGAACCCGATTCGGGTCAGGAACATCTTCATTTGTTCGGGCGTGGTGTTCTGGGCTTCATCAAGAATGACGAAAGCGTGGTTGAGCGTGCGCCCCCGCATGTAGGCTAACGGCGCGATTTCGATGGTCTGTTTTTCAAACAGGCGCTGTACGCGTTCAAACCCCATCAAGTCGTAGAGCGCATCGTACAGTGGACGCAGATAGGGGTCGACCTTCTGTGCCAGGTCTCCGGGCAGAAAGCCGAGGCGTTCTCCAGCTTCGACAGCGGGTCTGGTCAATACGAGCCGTTGCACGGATTCTCGTTCCAGGGCATCGATGGCGCACGCTACGGCAAGCCAGGTCTTGCCCGTACCCGCCGGACCGACGCCAAATGTGATGTCGTGCTTGAGAATATTGTTGAGGTAGTCGCGCTGGCGTGGCGTGCGCGGGCGCAAGTCGCTGCGCCTCGTACGCAAGGAGATGTCGCCGCTTTGATCATCTATTGGTGGCAGCTCGGGCAGTTCGGGTGTGGCTGCGGGCTCACCGTCGTCGCGACTGCGACCGGCACCGAGTTCAACCATGCCCAATTGAATGTCGTCAATGGACAGTGGTTTGTGAACGGATCGCCGATGGAATAGCCGCACGGCATCAGCCGCTGCGCCGGCCCGTTCGCCATCGATGGTTATGCGGTTGCCCCGACGATTCAGGCGTACGTTCCAGCCGTCGGCAATCTGTCGCAGGTTTTCATCCAGCGGACCACACAGGTTCGCCAGGTGCGTGTTGTCACCTTCCAGGACGATGGCTATCGGCTTGCGGCGAGACGAGCTGCTCATTGGCTGTGCGCCGGCGTTTGCACCAGCTCGCCCTTGAGGGTATTGGTATTGGTGGAAGTGATGCGCACGTCTACCATTTGCCCGATAACGTCGGCAGGGGCTGCGAAGTTGACGATGCGGTTGTTTTCGGTACGGCCCATCAGCTCGTTGGGATCCTTTTTGGACGGTTTCTCGGCCAACACCCGTTCAATACCGCCGACCATCGACTGGCTTATTGCCGCAGCATGCTCATTGATAAGGGCCTGCAAGCGGTAAAGCCGGGCCAGCTTCTGTTCTTTGCTGGTGTTGTCTTCGAGATCAGCAGCGGGCGTGCCCGGCCTGCGCGAATAAATGAAGGAGAACGACTGGTCGAAGCCCACGTGGCGAATGAGGTCGAGTGTCTTTTCGAAGTCGTCTTCGGTCTCGCCCGGGAAGCCCACGATGAAGTCGGAAGAAAGCGTCATTCCGGGACGTGCGGCGCGCAACCGGCGCACAATGGATTTGAATTCGAGTGCGGTGTAGCCCCGTTTCATGGCTGCCAGAATACGGTCGCTGCCTGCCTGCACGGGCAGGTGCAGGAAGGGCACCAGCTTTTCGAGCTTGCCGTGCGCCTCGATCAGGCGCGAGGTCATTTCCTTGGGATGCGAGGTGGTGTAGCGAATGCGCTCAATACCGGGAATTTCGTGGATATATTCCAGCAGCATGGCGAAGTCGGCGATCTCTGAACTGTCGCCCATGGGGCCGCGATAGGCATTGACGTTCTGGCCCAGCAGGGTCACCTCCTTGATGCCCTGGTCGGCCAGGTCGGCGACCTCGACCAGCACGTCGTCAAAAGGCCGCGAAACTTCTTCGCCGCGCGTGTAGGGAACCACGCAAAAGCTGCAATATTTGCTGCAGCCTTCCATGATCGACACAAATGCACTGGGTCCGTTGATGCTTGCCGGAGGCAGGGCGTCAAACTTTTCGATCTCTGGAAAACTGATGTCGACTTGCGAGCGGCCGGACTGCTTGCGTTGCGAAATGAGCGCGGGCAGGCGGTGCAGGGTCTGGGGGCCGAACACCACGTCAACGTATGGCGCACGCTGAATAATGGCTTCGCCTTCCTGACTTGCCACGCAGCCTCCGACCCCGATGATGAGGTTGGGATTGCTTTGCTTCAGGTGTTGCACCCGTCCGAGATCCGAAAAGACCTTTTCCTGGGCCTTTTCTCGCACGGAACAGGTGTTGAACAGAATGACGTCCGCTTCTTCGGGGTTTTGCGTAAGCTCCAGGCCCTGATCGCTGCGCAGTACGTCGACCATTTTGTCGGAATCGTACTCGTTCATCTGGCAACCAAAGGTCTTGATGAAGAGTTTGCGGCTGGGCCCCGGGGCGGGGCGTGCTTTGGGTGCGTCGTCGCCGGTGGTAGCGGCACGTTTGATCGTGGTTTCTTGCATGGTCGTTGGCCGTGACGGGTGTCGATCCCGGGGGCAGATGAAACCGACTATTGTACTGCGAACTTCGACCTTTAATGGTGCACGAGTCGTAACTCCTGCGTTGGGCGCAGCCCGCCCGAACCTATAGAAATGCTATATTGATATAGCTTAAGCGAATAGCCATAGGCTATATACCCCGGTATATAAGGGTGCTGCAAGGGCATCCCGGCGTGGAGCAAGTTGCATATCGACACGTCGTCCTGTCGCTTACCTCTAGGAGATTCACATGGAACACACAACCAACAAAACCCGTCGCAGGCTGTTGGCGACGGCGGGCGGAGCTGTTGCATGGGCAGGCCTTGGCGCCCCGGCCTTTGCGGACTCAACCGAGCCCAAATCCCAATCCAATCCAGGACCCGTATCCGACGCCAGACCCTTGCCGGACTACGCAAAATGGAAGGACGCTGACAGCCTCATCGTCCATAGCGCAAATACCATCGAGACGCGCCGTACAGCGTTTGGCTCCAGTGGCATTACGCCACTCGACCGCCTGTTTGTCCGCAATAACGTCGCGCCCCCCTCCAGCGACATTGTCAAAGATCCCGACGCCTGGCAGGTCAAGATCGAAGGCGTAAAGAACCCGCGCACTTTCACCGTTGCCGAACTCAAAAACCTGGGAATGGAATCGGTGGCCATGGTGCTGCAGTGCTCCGGCAATGGTCGCGCCTACTTCCCTCACGACCCAAGCGGTACGCAATGGACGGTCGGTGCCGCCGGCTGCGTTGTTTTCACCGGCGTTCCCGTCAAGGAAGTTCTGAAGGCAACAGGTGGCATGGCAGACGGCATGAAGTACATGACCGGCACTGGTGGCGAAGAGATTCCTGCCGGCCTGGATCCCAACTCCATCATGGTCGAGCGTTCGGTGCCTCTGGACGCCATCGAAGACGCCTTGCTGGCTTGGGAAATCAACGGCGTACCGCTCCCCCTGGCACACGGTGGTCCGTTGCGCATGATTATTCCCGGCTACGCAGGTGTCAATAACGTCAAGTACATCAAGCGCCTGGCATTCACGCAAGAGCAGTCTCCTGCCAACATCCAGCAAAACAGCTATCGCATGTCGCCTGTTGGGGTCAAAGGCACGACTGAGCATGATTCCGTCTGGGGAATGCCGCCCAAATCCTGGATCAACATCCCGTCCGATCCCGAGCAGCCGGTCAAGGCCGGAAAGGTTGCCATCAGCGGGGTGGCCATGGGCGGCATGAGCGAAGCCGAGAAGATCGAAGTCTCGCTTAATGGCGGAAAAGACTGGAAAGAGGCCGAGTTTATCGGTCCCGATCTGGGCAAGTATGCATGGCGTAACTTTGTGCTTGTGGCTGACCTCAAGCCCGGCGAGTATGAGCTCGCTTCGCGCGTCACGAATGATGACGGTGAGACCCAGCCGGAAAACCGGGTCGAAAACAATCGCGGCTATCTCAACAACAGCTGGCGCGATCACATGGTCAAGGTAAAGGTGGTTTAATGCGCAAGCAGTTGTTTGTACTTTTGGCTGCGGCGTCCATGGCGGGCGCTGGTATTTCCGCACATGCTTCCGAATCGCCAGATCCAGCGGTTCTGGAGCAAGGCAAGGAGCTTTTCATCAGCAAGGCAGCTCCCGCCTGTGCGGTCTGCCACACGCTCGCTGACGCAGGTTCCGCCGGAACCATCGGGCCCGACCTCGACGAGATCAAGCCTGATTTTGCAGCGGTAAAAAAGGCGATGTACGAAGGACTCGGAGTGATGCCGAACTTCTCACAATCGTTGAATGAAGACGAGATCAACGCGGTGGCAAGCTACGTGTCCCACGTTGCCGGCAAATAAAACCCGGTTTTCTTGTTTGATTGGCCCGAAAAAGGGTGTCGGAATGATCCGGCACCCTTTTTGTTTGAACCTGGATCGTTTATTGTTCAACTTGTGCGGTCAATTCGGCATGAGCGCAGCATTGCGGGTGCAAGGCCCGCTGTGGGCCTTGACGCCCGATCGGGTTGATTTGAACAAGCGAATCTTTAATCGTTCGATGTACTGTGGGTCCAGTACTGATAGAGCTTTTGTGCCAGGATATCCAGCAAGAAACCCAGCGCACCGATCAGGACGATGACCGCCATCAGTTCAGAATATGCCAGACGATCGCGTGTATCGAGAATGAAATAGCCCAGCCCCGAGCTGACACCCAGCATCTCGCACGGCACCAGCATGATCCAGATGATTCCAATGGCCAAGCGCACGCCCGTCAGGATATGCCCCAGGATCCCTGGAATGACAATCCGGAACAATATTTCAGCTCGCGTCGCGCTGAGGCTTTTGGCCAGCAGCAGCCACTTGGGATTCAATTGTTTTACCCCTGCAGCGGTGTTCAGGATAATCGGCCACACAGCAGCAAAGGTAAGCAGAAAATAAATGGGTGCGTCGCCAATGCCAAATACCATCACCGCGATCGGCATCCACGATAGCGGTGAAATCATGCGCAAGAACTGAAACGCGCTGCTTGTGCTTTTTTCAAGCAGTCGCGACGAGCCGATGGCCAGCCCGATGGGGACGCCAAGAAGCAAGGCCAGTGTCAGACCTACTGCCACACGTTTCAGACTGACCAGGGTGTGGGAAGTCAGGTGGTTTTGGCTGAGCAGGTCGAACAGACTGGCAAAGGCCGGACCTGGGCGAAGCGATGAGGCCAGGGGTATGCCACCTTGCAGCAGGTATACGCCCAGCCACCACAATGCCACCAGGGCCGCCAAGCCAACGATGCCGTAGGTCCAGGCTGCGGCGTTGCGGGATTTCAAGCTTTGAATCATGTCAGGGTTCAAACGGGACGGCGCGACGGATGCGTCGTCAAACTCATGTGGTGATGGTCTCTTCGCGCTCGAAGGAGGTCAGCCCGAACTTCGAAGGACCACCAATCTGTTCAATGGCCTTGCGAACGAAGCGGTCATCGACCAGGTCCTTGGCGACGAATGACGGTTCGAGTTCGCTCAGGAACTCGTTCCGGCCCAATACCAGTGTTTCCTTCAGCTTGACGATCAGTTCCTCGGTATAGCTGGGGAAGGGATACGGTTGGAAGTCGATACGCTTCTCTTTCCAGTCGGTATTGACGATTGCGCCGTTGGACTCGTAAAGCTGTGTGTTGAGCAGTTCGGGCTGCAGAACCTGGGCAAGTGCTTCGTACGAGTGCGGGGTGTAGCGCTGCGCGTTGTCCTTCGACAGGATGCGCGCCGTCTGTTCGCGGTTGTCCTGAATCCAGGCCTGTGCCTGAACCAGCGCGTTCACGACTTTCTGGGTCCACTCGGGCCGTTCCTGCAGGTCTTGCTCATGCATCAACACCACGCAGCATGCGTGATCTTTCCATACATCGCCGGTGAAGCGCAGGATCTTGCCGATCTTGAGCACTTCAGCAGACGCATTGAACGGCTCGGCCACGATGTAGCCCGAAATCTGCTTGTTGGCCAAGGCCGGCACCATGTCCGAGGGAGCCATGACAACCAGCTTCACCTGCTTCTTGGTAGGCTCGCCGTCGCTGATGGATTCGAGGCCTTTGCTGCGCAGCAGATGTTGCAGCACCACATTGTGCAAGGAATACCAGAAGGGGATCGCCACGGTCGTGCCACCCAGATCTTCGAGGCTGTTCACTTCGTGCTGTACGGTCAGTCCCGAACCCGACATGTGATTCCAGGCAACGACCTTGGAGGGTGACTTGCTGCCGTAGCGTGCCCAGACCGTCATGGGTGAGAGCAGGTGGACGGCGTTGACCTGACCGGCCAGGAAGGCTTCCACAATCTGGGCCCAGCTGCGGAACATGCGCGGCTTTTCAACTTCCAGGCCCTGGTCCTGGAAAAGGTTGTTGTGGTGGGCGACCAGCAAGGGCGTGGCGTCAGTAATGGGCAGGTAACCGATGCGCAGCGGGGCATCGGGTTCGGCAGCGCGTGCCACATTCTGCATCTGCAGCAGGGGCAGGGCGCCGGCGGCCGTAAACATGCCGGATAGCTTGAGAAACTGGCGGCGGCGGGCAAGGGTGGTGTCAACGGGATGAGTCACGGTGTGTTTCCTGGCGAGGGTCTGAATGGATGACTTAGGCTGCAAGTTTTTGTGGTTCTGCGGTACCGCGAGAGTCGCGCAGCAACTGCATGATCTGAAGGCGAATTGCAGTGATGTCGGTGCCGACGGTGTCTCGCGGGTGCGCGCCGGGGATTTGCCATTGGCCGATCAGCTCGCCGGGTTTTCCGCCAATGAGCACGATACGGTCGGCGACGGTCAAGGCTTCGTCGATATC
>Ga0079224_100016916_pt1 | contig 10260 bp, 23 predicted proteins | sample Stecom2015_FD_80414 | JGI IMG/M metagenome (GOLD analysis project Ga0079224, IMG submission 80414) | Agricultural soil microbial communities from Utah to study Nitrogen management - Steer compost 2015 | ecosystem: Environmental > Terrestrial > Soil > Agricultural land | place: USA: Utah... | reverse complement strand
TCTCGCAAGGGTGCGCGGAGAGTTGGCATACTTCAATCTGGATACCATGACAGAGCACATGATCAACGACTGAACCGTGAGCACTGAGTGCCCATTGCCTACCACCGCCAAGCGTGATAGACTATGAGCACCACGGGCCACACGGCTCATCGAGAACTAAGGAGACACCATGAACTACCACAACCGTCGCGCTTACCGCCACGATGTGACCGTCTCTGAGTTGTCAGAGGACATGCTCGCCGCCGCCCGCAGCGGCGATGCCTCCGTGAGCCTGTGGGAGACCGTGCGGGACTGGGTCCTCGATCGGCCCATAGATGACGTGGAGTCGGCCTACGGCGGCGACATCCTCGTGAGCATCCCGAACACCTACCCGAACACCTTCGGGAACGGATCAACCATCGACCGGGCGAACCGAAAGGCTATCGCGGACGGCGCGCTCGGGGTCCTGAGCGCCTACATCGAGGAACACCCTGCCGTCGGTGGACCGCTGGCCCTGAACGTGAGTGACCTGCTGAGGGACGGCGGGGAGCACTTCGACGCCGACGGTCTGGAGAGCGTGCGGTCCATGCTGGACATCATCGATGGGCTGCGTGACCACCCCGTCCTGGATGGGGAGGTCTGGTCGCAGATTGAGGACGACGAGAATCACGAGAACTGGATGGACTACGGGGCGCGTGACACCGGGATCCTTCGGGACGGCGAGTCCTTCAGGGATGGCGACGGATCCATCCCGCTCGCGATCCTCCAGGGATTCTGGATCGAGCCGCACCACATGGGCGACGGTCCGCTGACTGTGGAGCACACCGGCCATGACACTGCGTTTCTGATCGACGCTGATGACGTGGAGCGCGCTCGCGCCATGATCGCCGAGTACATCGTCACTGACGACTGATCCGTGAGCACTGAGTGCCCATAGACTCTCACCGCTAAGCGTGATAGGCTATGGGCACCACGGGCCACACGGCTCAGCACCTGAGAATCGAACAAGGAGAACCGACATGGACAACACGCCCCGAGTATGGATCGGTTGCCTGCACTGCTATAACGATGGGCGACTGGTGGGCGACTGGTGGGACGCGAACGAAGCTGCCTACGTGACCCCTGAGGACGTGCACGGCAGGCCGGTGAACGAGTCGCACGATGAGCTCTGGTGCTTCGACCACGAGAATATCCCGACCGGCGGGGAGCTCGACCCGATGACCGCAGGGGAGTGGGGTGACCGCTACAAGGAGGTGACCGACAAGGGTTACGACTGGGCGGCATTCATGGCCTACGTGAAGCTGGGCGGACATGGCGACGGCGTGCCCGACTTCGACCACTTCGAGAACTCCTACGTCGGTGAGTACGGGTCTATGCGCGCATATGCCGAGGAGTTCGTGAACGACATCGAAGACCTGCCTAACGTGCCCGACATCATCCGCTACAACATCGACTATGACGGCGTGGTGCAGGATCTCGAGCAGGATCACGCCGAGCAGGATGGGCACATCTTCTGGAGCTGCTGATCCGTGAGCACTGAGTGCCCATAGACTATCCCTGCGAGGGGTGCTAGGCTATGGGCACCACGGGCCACACGGCTCACCTGATAACTGAGAGACGAGGACTGACATGAACGAGCGTGAAGAGTCGATCATTGCCGCCGCCGAGGCGCTGGCCGACAAGTGGGACGAGCACATGCTGGCCGCCGACATTGGCCCGAAACTCACGTGCAGCGAGGTCGCCCCGCTGGTCGACCTGCTCTGCGCACTGGGCCGCGAGCACGCCGCCGACTCCTGGGTGCGGTGCCACGGTGCGGGCGATGACGACGAGTACGACGAGCACCATGACATCTACCTGAGCCTCACCAAGGAGGGCTGAACCATGACTGCAACGACGACCAAGACCAGCGCCCGCGTGACCGTCGAGAACGGATGGGCGGTGCGCAACCTGACCGATGGGTCGCAGGTGCGAGCGCGCCTGCTGGTGGACATCATGGGAGACGCCGAGGAGCCCGAGCGCGACGGCACCGGCGTCCTGCTGGTGCGCGAGAGCGACAGCTACGGCGGCATGACCCTGGGCGAGCACGACGGACTGAGCGCCGTGCTGGACCGGCTCTATAGAGTCGAGCGCGGCCAGTGGGCCGTCGCCAACGGGAACGATGAACACCTCTCCCCTGACTGCCGGATCGGTGACGACGATGATCGCGAGGAGTTCGTGCGCCGCTATCTGCGAGCGTTCTGGGACGTGAAGGATGCCTTCCTGTTCCGCCACCGCGATTACCAGGACTGGGCCGATATCTGGGTGGTCGTGGAGAGCGTGCGCCCCGAAGGTTGGGACGAGGACTGGACGATCAGCCGAGAAGGTGCCGAGAGTGTCGCGCAAGAGTGGTCCGACTGGGCTAAGGGCGACTGTTACGGCGTCGAGTCTCAGACTCGCACCCTGTCCGATGCCATGTGCGCCGATCCGTCCGATCCCGACGACGGCTGGGAGGATGCCGACGCCTGCTGGGGCTACATCGGAGACTCCGGCGCACGCTACGCACTGAGCGAGGCCCTGGGCGTGGACGAGGCCGACGTGCCCGCACCCTACGAGGTGACGGCATGAGCGAGCTGCTGACCGCTGACCTTGAGTCCCTGACCATGGACCTCATGGCGCTAGTGCTCATCCTGGGCGGCGTCGTGGGCGGCGTCGGCGGTCTCATCTACGCCATGCTCCGCTGAGAGTTTGCGGATCACCCTCCCGGGTGATAGGCTACAAGCAACACAAAGATATGCCACTAGACGTGAGTCCCACCGGCACATACCGAGAGAGAGAATCCAATGCGTAAGACCATCATCATCGCGGGCGGCATGTTCACCGCCCTCCTGACCGGCATGCTGATCGCCCCGGCCGAGGCTCCCGCCGAGGCTCCCTCCCCCGACATGGTGCACGTGAGCATCGTCTACGAGGAGAGCGGAGAGGCCCGGAGCATCGAGCTCACCGACGACGAGGGCAACGAGGTCCCCGTCGGCAGTGTGGCCGAAGAGTTCCCCTGGCTGGACGACAACACCGACGCCGAGGAGGGCTGACCGATGAGCAAGCGAGTGATCGAGGTCGAGGCGCTGCGGCAGGTGGCCTTCCCCGACTTCCCCTGGTACGCGAATCACTGCGGAGCCGTGGCACACGACACCACGGATCGCGTGGACTGGAACTGCACCCGGCACCCCGGGCACGAGGGTCCCCACATGGCGACCTATGAGTACGACGGAGACGGCGAGGTCATCGGCTTCGCCTGGATCGAGGAGGAGAACTGACATGCGAGACCTGACACCCTACGACACCGGCGAGCGGCTCCAGCCCTTTGTCTGGAAAGACCCGGTCGGCCCCGAGGACTACGGCAACGTCGACTTCGATAGCGACGAGGGCATCACCGAGCTGACCGTTCACGTGTCAGCCGGGCCTGACGGCTACGTCGTGCACATCATCCCCCAGAACGACCTGACCCCCGTTGCCATCGAGTGGCACGGCGAGGGCAGTGTCAAGATCCACAAGGAGAACTGACATGAGCAACACCGAGACTCTGACCATCGAGGTGGTGGAGACGTGCGTCTATCGCGCCCCCATCGCCCTGACGACCGAGCTGCTGGACGAGGCCGAGGCCGGGGGCTACGCCCGCACGGCTGACGGCGTGCTGAAGATGCTGAGAGCTGACCCTGATCACGAGGTGGTGACGTCCGACGCGACCGAAGAGCGCTACTTCGATCACGTCGCCGAGCGCACGGTCGAGAGGGCCTGACCGTGAGTGCCCACCGAGCGAAGCCGCGCCCCATCCGAGACATTCTGCGAGCGCTGGCCCTGACCGCGCCGCCCACCCACAAGAAGGAGAAGAAGGCATGACCACCATCCCGACCGACGAGCTGTACCCCGAGGATCCGCCGCCCACCACCGGGTGGGAGGTGCTGTGCGAGGCCCTCCTGAGTGCCCCCGAGGGCTACGTGCTGGATCAGGTGGAGCACCTGCGCGACGCGCACCGCCTGACCTCCCCGGAAGGCATGAGCCTCGCCATGGTCGCCCAGGCCGATGCGCTCGGCGAGCTGCTCGGCTTCCTGTGGGAGGAGTACGAGCTGGACCGTGACGGCACCTGGCAGCTGGTGGGCCAGGACTTCATCGAAGACCCCGAGGAGGCCGTGGCCTTCGCTCAGCACTGGGTGGCGCTGACTGCCTGAGAGTTGCCCTATCGCCGCCGCGGTGATAGGCTGTTCAACGAACGAGGAACTTCCAGAAAACTGAACAAGGAGAATTAATGAACATCCCCGACATCATGATGGACCTCGACCGCTGGCTCCGCTGGCGACTGATCGAGAGGGGTGACCGGACGAGCAAGCTCCCGATCACCACGAAGGGCAAGGCGGCGAAGTCCACCGACCCTGACACCTGGACGACGTTCGAGAAGGCGAACGAGTCCCCGAAGGGGGACGGCCTGGGCTTCGCGCTGGGCGGCGGCATCGGCTGCATCGACCTGGACGGAGCGATCAACGAGGACGGCATCCTCCAGTCGTGGGCGGCGCGGATCCTGCGCAAGACCCCGGAGACCTTCATCGAGATCTCCCAGTCGGGCCAGGGGCTGCACATCTGGGGCTTCCTGCCCGAGGGCCCGGGGCGCAACCTGCGATCCAAGGGCCTGAGCGTGGAAATCTACTCCGGCTCTAGGTTCATCGCCCTGGGTAGCCAGGAGTGGATCAAGAGCTCGCGAGAGCTGGCTCCGCTGCACGGCCTGGTGCAGGAGCTGACGGCGTAAGACTATGACCAACAAGGAGGATCGAGCCATGAGCGACCGACTGCCGGGCGAGGGCGTGCGATGACCGAGCTGACGACCATGACCCGAGATGAGGCCGAGCGGATCACCGAGCGGATCCGGCTCACGGCTACCACCTACATGGAGGCGAAGGAGAAGCTGGTCGGCCTGATCCGACAGGCTCGCGAGGGCGGGGCTCACGAGGCGCTGGGCTTCAAGTCCTGGACCGCGTACGCCGAGGCGGTCTGCTCCGACACCCCGCTGATGCAGCTCACCCGAGACCAGCGCCGAGAGCTGGTGTCCGAGCTTGCCGACGAGGGCATGTCCACGCGGGCTATCGCGCCCATCGTGGGGGCGAGCGTAGCCACCGTGAAGCGTGACGTTGCCGCACCTGGCTCAAATGAGCCACCTGCCGCCGGGCCGCGACAGATCGCCGGGCGCGACGGGAAGACGTACTCGGCACCGAGCCCGAGCGAGGCGCGGAAGCCGAGGGCCGAGTCCATCGTCTCGCAGTTCACATCGGCGGTCGTGGACCTGAATAGGGTCGTGGCTCGCCTTCATCGCATCACCGAGCAAGACGCATTCCCTCGCAACACAAGCAAGATCGCGGAGCTACATGGGTCCGACCTGACCCGCGCCGCAACCGAACTCAGCACCATCAATAGCAGCCTCTAAGGAGAGAAGAATGTTCGAGACCACCGAAATCACCACCCAGATCGCCACCATCACGAAGGACGTGGCGCAGACCCTGCTGCGGCAGAACGCCAACAATCGCAGCGTCTCCCCCCAGAACCTGGCGAACGTGAAGAACTCCCTCCTCCGGGGCGAGTGGAGGCTGAACGGAGAGGCGATCAAGGTCGCACGCGATGGCAGCCTGCTCGACGGGCAGCACCGCCTGATAGCGGTGGCCGAGACCGGGATCCCCATCGAGACCGTGGTCATCTCCGGCCTTGAGCCCGAGATTCAGGCCACGATGGACACCGGCAAGTCGCGAACCCTGGGGGACGTGCTCAGAATGCGGGGGTACGCCCAGTCGCACAGTCTCGCCGCCCTCGCGACGGGCCTGGAGCGGATGGACAACTACTCCCTGCGGTCGGTCGTGCAGACAGGGAACGGCGCCCCCGTCAGCGTGGCGCAGGGCCTCGCTCGCGTGGAGCGGGAGCCCGGACTGGCTGATGTGGTGCGCCGCGTCGCGCGAGTCAAGGGCATTCTCCCGGGACGCATCGCCGGCGTGCTGTACTACGTCTTCTCGGGCATCGACTTCGATGACGCGGAGCACTTCTTCGACAAGCTCCAGACCGGCGAAGGGCTGGAGCAGGGCAACCCGATCCTGGCGCTCCGCAACATCCTGTTCTCGGCCCGCGACCAGAGGGGCCAGAAGAATCCGGTGTGGATGATGGCAGTCACGATCAAGGCCTGGAATAAGTTCCGCGCAGGAGAAGAGGCCACGATCCTGCGGTTCAAGCAGGGCGGCGCGGCGCCGGACGCCTTCCCCGAACCGATCTGAGTGGCCACCTTCGCCGACATCGAGTGCCCCGTGTGCGGGGCGCTCCCCTGGCAGCGCTGCACCGCTGAGGATGGGACCCCTGTCCTCGGCGGTGCGCACGCCGCCCGAGTATCCAAGTCCCTTGAGGCTTGACAGTTTCCATATCACCGTCTAGACTACTGAACATCACCACTAAGGAGAATCACACATGGCCCACAAGAACCTTCCCTTCCGAGTCGAGCTGGAGAACTACGGAATCAACCCTGAGTCCTGGGCAGCGGCCCGGGCGGGCGAGACCGACGACCACACCGACTACCTGCTCGCCCGCGACATCGAGGACCTGATCGAGAGTGCCGCGTATGACCGCTGCGTCGAACTGAAGGACGGGGAGAACCTGTTGGACATGTTCAGCCTCCTCTGGGTGGCCATGTCCCGCTGGCCCATGACCCCCGCATCCGCGTGAGTTTCCCTATCACCCACACCGAAAGAGAGGCCCCATGACCGACACCAACCAGAACCCCCAGCCCACCTCCCGTGAAACCACCCGCTCCGGCATTGGCCTGCTCGGCGTCGCCGCCTTCGCCACCGTCGTGCTTGGAGTGATCAAGCTCCTCGGCCTGGCCGAGATCGGCTGGCTGGTCGTGTTCATGCCCCTGATCGCCGGCTTCGGCCTCGTCCTGCTGGGCCTCCTGCTGGGCCTCCTGTTGATCATCACGGTGCTCATCGCTAAGGCGGTGTCCGGGAAGTGACCCTCCACTGGGAGACTCCCCCGCCAGCCCGGCGCATCACGGCCTACGACCGGGCTCGCGAGGCCCTGGCCCAGCGCCCCGGCGCATGGGCGCAGCTGAGCGAGGGGCACGGCTACATCGAAGCGCGCCGCCTATACAACGGGCTGCGCACCAGAGGGCTTGAGGCCCGCATCCGCAAGCAGGAGGACGACACCTACCGCATCTACGGCCGCTACCCCGAGGCCTGATGTTCAACCCGCAATGGCTGGACGAGCTCCCGGCACCCGAGTCGGAGGTTCGGCCCGTCTACATCGAGTTCCTCGGCGCTTCGCCCGTGGAGCTTGAGTCCCTGAGTGCGGGGGCTCAAGCCCGGGCGAGCATCGGGGGCCGCACCATCACCATCACCAAGACCAAGCGCCACGGGATGCCGTGGCTCGAACCCGAATCTCGCACCACCCTCTCGAACGCTCGAGCGTCCCAACTCGGCTTCACCCCAACGGAAGGAACCCCCCAATGAGCCCCAAGACCACCGCCTACGGCATCACCCTCACCCACGTGCACGACGAGACGTACCCCAGCCTGGTTGTCACCCTCGGAAACAGCGACTCCGGCCCGGAGCTCGTCACCATCGGTGTGGACGGTGGCCCGGTCGCCCTCGTCAATCGCGAGGATCTGCTCACGGCCATCGCCGGCGAGCAGCCCTACGCGGACGGGCATCTCGAGCACCCCGAGCGCCCCGAGTGGCTCGACGCCGAGGTCATCCGCGCAGACCTGGGCGACGAGCGTGTCTTCGCCGTGCGCGACGTGGACGGCGACTGGCTGATCTACGGCGGCACCTGGGACGGCATGTACATCTTCTCCGGGGATGACCCCGAAGCCCGGCTCTCCGACGTGGAGATCGTCAAGCCCTGAGTGCTGGGTGCGGGGAGGGCGAGGCCCTGCCCCCTCCTCGCACCCCCTGCCGCCACATTCCAGCCAAGGAGACCCCCATGACCCACGAGACCGCCATCCCCCTCAAACTGACCACCCTCCGCGCCTCCGTGCGCGTCCTGCCCCGCACTCGCACCTTCCGCGACGGCTTCGTTCCCGGAGTGGAGGTGCGAGCCGGAAAGGCGCGAACCTTCGTCCCCTACGAGCAGCTGCGAGCCGTCGCCGACGCTCTCCATGACGCTGCCGACCTCTACGAGGAGGCGGAGCGCCAGGGGCGCCTCGCAGAGGTGGCTGAGTCGCTGTGAGTGGCCAGCCCGACATCGCGATGGCGCTCTACGACCGCCGAATGAGCCCGCCCGAGCCCGAGGACTGGGATCCGAGCCCTGGCGCCGAGGCAGAGCGTGAGTTCTACGACGCCGAGGACGGCTTCCCCTGCCCCACCTGCAAGGAGCCCAAGGGCACCCGACAGCGCGGCTGCTGGCTGTGCTGCGGGGACCTGGGACCCCACTACCGCCCAACCCCCTCTGACTTCCAGCCCGGAGGTCGATACTTCGACGAGGAGACCGATGTCTGACCCCATCAACCCGCCCTACTACCAGCGGGGCAGCCAGCAGCTGATCGACTTCCTGGAACACCTCCCCTATAACCGGGGTGCGGCGGGCAAGTATGTGATCCGCGCCGGGCTGAAGGACCCCGCAACCGAGGTGGAGGACCTGCGCAAGGCGCGCTGGTACATCGACCGCGAGATCGCCCGGCTCGAGGGGCCGGAGGGTCCTGGCGACTCGCCGCTCCCGGGCGAGGTCCGGGTTGGTCCACAGTCCATCATCGACATCTCCACCGGCAAGCCCTGGACGGACGCCGCATGAGCGCCATGACCAACGGGCCCCTGCCCCGCGAGTCCTGCACCTTCTATGTGCACGGCTTCGGGCTCCAGACCCTGCCCATGCTCCACGACCTCGCCGAGGCGCCGGAGCTGCTGATGGTCGGCCGTGCGGCCGACGTACTCATGCTCGATGGCGTTCCGGCCAGCCTGCTGGACACACTCAAGGGCGCGAGCAAGGAGGATGTGGCCCGCTTCTTCCTCATGTGGATCAACGCCGGCTTCGACCTCGAGGCCGCGTCCTGGTCCGCCTATCTCTCCCTGCACCGCACCCTGTTCCCGCAGGACGAGGAGCCGGAGGTCGAGGAGGGGCTGGCTGCGGCAAGCTCGCTCGACAGCTACGCGGAGCACGTCGCCGACCAGATTGTCGAGCGCTGGCGAGTGATCCACTAAACATTTGCCTATCGCCGTCAAGACTGATAGCCTGAGTGCACACACAGGAGGAGGTGCCCCATCGCAATCTTGCCTCGCAAGAGCGAGCTTGAACAGGTCATGACAGCCATCGAGAAGGAGGATTCGCTCGAGGGGGTCGCCAAGGCGGCGACCAAGGCGGCCTTCGCCGCACTCCAGGAGCGCCCAGGACCGGGCGAGAAGCTTGACAAGGGACTCTGGGTGGTCGCCACCTCTGATCGCCTGCTGTACGGCCCCTTCGGGACCTACAACGAGGCCTCGAAGGCGGTGGCGAACGGCAAGATCCCGAACCTGGAGAAGAACCTCGAGCGGATCGGGGAGGACGGCTTCATTGCAGCGAGCGACGTGGCCATCCTCCCCCTCCGGGGCCCCCTCTCCATGGCCCGAGAGGGGGCTGAGTTCGACCGCGAGGCCCGCCTCTTCTCCAACCACCTGTGCTCCACGTGCGAGCACCCGAACGCGAAGCACTCGCACCACAACGACGCCTGCACCATCGCCGGCTGCTCGTGCAAGAAACTCAAGGAGATCAAGCTCTAAGCATTCTCCTATCACCCACAAGGAGGGAGCCCTCATGAAGAAGAAGCTCATCGCAGACCGAATCAAGGAGAACGCATGACCAGCCTGACCGAAGCCCAGGCCCAGCTCAAGGAGCTGTGGGACAACGCCGAGCAGGAGGCGCCCCAGGAGGGCGATGCCTTCATCGCCTACTTCGGCGAGGGAGAGGCGCAGTACTCCATCGGAGTGGCCCGGTGGGAGCTGAACCCTGCGCGGTACCGCATTCTCGAGCGCGCCAAGCCGAAGGCCAAGCCTCGCGTCGTGATGGCGAGCTGGGTCCGGGACCCCGACAAGCGCGAGGCGTACACCCTTCAGCCCGACGGGGAGTGGGAGTCGCTCACGTACGCCGTCGAGGCCGATGACCTCGTGGACCCCGTGCCCCTGGTCGAGATGCCGAGCCGCGAGGAGATCAAGAAGGCCCTCGCCGATGCCCGGAACGCATGGATGGAGGACACCGACGCCGAGGGCGGTGCCGACCCCCGTCGCATCGACGCCCTCCTCAAGCTGCTGCGCGGCG
>Ga0079224_100016915_pt1 | contig 10260 bp, 9 predicted proteins | sample Stecom2015_FD_80414 | JGI IMG/M metagenome (GOLD analysis project Ga0079224, IMG submission 80414) | Agricultural soil microbial communities from Utah to study Nitrogen management - Steer compost 2015 | ecosystem: Environmental > Terrestrial > Soil > Agricultural land | place: USA: Utah... | reverse complement strand
GGATCACCAGAAAGTTCGGACCCTCATAGAAACAGTCAACCGGGCATACTTCCACACAGTCAGTGTGTTTGCAGCGTATGCAGTTTTCGCCAACAACAAATGCCATGATCTCTCCAGCGCGATGAGCCCGACGATTGCGGGCATTTCTCAATAAGGCTGTCTGCCAGCAGTAGCCTAGGGGAAAAAGTGGCGCAATTATAAACCCATGCCGCCATATGAGCCAGTCCCGAAGTCCTCATCAGGACTTCAGGAAGGGCCCGGAGGCCCGTTTCGGGGGCTCTATAGCGCGGATTTCAGGGTGTAGAGGAGCGCCAGTGCCTCGCGCGGGGTCAGGGAGTCCGGATCGATCTCCTCCAGCTCGCGCAATACCGGATGCGGATCCAGCGGGGCGAACAGCTCGCTCTGCACCGGCGTGCTGGGCCGCGGCGCACCCTGCTCGAGACTGGCGGGGGTTGGCCCGGCGCTGGCGGAGGCAGCCAGCAGGCTCTCCTGTTCCAGCTGGCGCAGCTTGTCCCGTGCCTGCTCGATCACCGCCAGCGGCACGCCGGCCAGTTGCGCCACCTGCAGACCATAGCTCTGGTTGGCTGGTCCCGGTCGCACCGCGTGCAGGAAGACGATGCCATCCTGGTGCTCGGAAGCGTCCAGATGTACGTTGGCGATGTTGGGGAAGCGCTCCGGCAGCGCCGTCAGTTCAAAGTAGTGGGTGGCAAACAGCGTGCGAGCCTGCAGCCTGTCCGCGATATGCACCGCGCTTGCCCAGGCCAGCGACAGGCCGTCGAAGGTGCTGGTGCCGCGTCCCACCTCGTCCATCAGCACCAGGCTCTGGGCGGTGGCGTTGTGGAGGATGTTGGCGGTCTCGGTCATCTCCACCATGAAGGTGGAGCGGCCGCCAGCCAGGTCATCCGAGGAACCGATGCGGGTGAAAATGCGATCCACGGGGCCGATGCGGGCGCTGCGGGCGGGCACGAAGCAACCGGTGAAGGCCAGCAGCACGATCAACGCCGTCTGCCGCATGTAGGTGGACTTGCCGCCCATGTTGGGGCCTGTGATGATGAGCATCTGCCGCTCCTCATCCAGATGCACATCGTTGGCGACGAACACTCCCTCGCAAACCTGCTCCACCACCGGATGGCGTCCCTGCTCGATGTGGATGCAGGGCTCCTCCACCAACTCGGGCTGGCTGAAATCCAGGGTGCGGGCGCGCTCGGCGAAGGTGTTGAGCACGTCCAGTTCTGCCAGTGCAGCCGCGCTGAGCAGCAGCGCGTTCAGATCTGCCGCCACGGTCTCCAGCAGCTCATCGTAGAGCTCCTTTTCCCGGCTCAGTGCCTTGCTGTTGGCGCTGAGCACCTTGTCCTCGAAGGTCTTCAGCTCCGGAGTAATGAAGCGCTCGGCGTTCTTCAGCGTCTGGCGACGCTGATAATCGGCAGGTACGCTCTGTCCCTGCTGCTTGCTGAGCTCGATGAAGTAGCCGTGCACCCGGTTGTAGCCGACCTTGAGCGTGTTCATGCCTGTCCGCGCGCGCTCGCGTGACTCCAGGTCGATCAGGAACTGCGCCGCGTTGCTGCTGAGGTTGCGCAGCTCATCCAGGTCCGCGTCGTAGCCCTCGGCAATCACGCCACCTTCGCGGATCACCACCGGCGGGTTGTCCTGAATGGCCCGCTGCAGCAGCTCGGCCAGCGCCGGGTACTCCGCGATCTGCGCCTGCAGCACGCCCAGCCGGGGAGAGTCTGCCTTGTCGATGATCTGCTGCAGGCAGGTCTGCAGCCGCGGCAGGGCCAGCAGCGCATCCCGCAAGCGCGCCAGGTCGCGGGGTCGGGCAGAGCGCAGGCCCACCCGCGCCAGGATGCGCTCGATGTCGCCGATCTCGTGCAGCAGCGGATGGAGTTGCTCGAAGCGGTACTGGTCCACCAGCGTCGCCACCACATGCTGGCGCAGCCGCAGCACCTCGCGGTCGCGCAGGGGCCGATGCAGCCAGCGATTCATCAGCCGGCCGCCCATCGCCGTGGCCGTGTGATCGAGCACCGACAGCAGCGTGTTGTCGCTGCCGCCCCCCAGATTGCGGTCCAGCTCCAGATTGCGGCGGCTGGCAGCGTCCAGAATCAGGGCGTCGCCCGGCTGCTCCAGGGTGATGCCCTGGATGTGCGGCAGCTGTGAACGCTGCGTCTCCCGCGCATAGGCCAGCAGGCAGCCCGCAGCTTCCAGGGCGAGGCTCAGGTTCTCGCAGCCAAACCCGTTGAGATCGCGGGTGCCGAAGTGCTGGTTCAGGGCCCGCCGCGCGCTGTCCTCATCGAACTCCCACAGCGGCCGTCGCCGCGAACCCTGGCGCGACTCCAGCGCCTGCAACTCGTGGACCTCTTCGTTGATCAGCAGTTCCGCGGGCCGGATGCGCTCGATCTCCGCCAGCATGGCCTCCGTGGAATCCACCTCCGCCACGGCAAAACGGCCGCTGCTCACGTCCAGCCAGGCCAGGCCGAAGCAGGCGCTGCCGTCGGCAGGGCGGCGGCCGGTGACTGCCATCAGAATGCTGTCGGCGCGCTCGTTCAGCAGCGCCTCGTCGCTCAGCGTGCCCGGCGTGATGATGCGCACCACCTGGCGCTCTACCGGACCCTTGCTGGTGGCCGGGTCGCCGATCTGCTCACAGATGGCCACTGACACTCCCGCTTCCACCAGCCGCGCCAGATAGCGGTCGGCGGCGTGGAAGGGGATACCACACATGGGGATGTCCTTGCCGTCGCTCTTGCCGCGGCTGGTCAGGGTGATATCGAGGATCTTGGAGGCAGTGCGGGCGTCGCTGAAGAACAGCTCGTAGAAGTCGCCCATGCGGTAGAACAGCAGCTCGTTGGGATGCTGCGCCTTGAGACCGAGGTACTGGCGCATCATGGGGGTGTGCTGCGAGAGGTCGTTGCTCAAACCTGGGGTCCTTTCTGTGCTGTCCTGTTGAATGGCGGCTGAACGGGCAATTCTACGGCGCTACACAGGTGGAGGGAAGGAGGGTTCGAAGGATTGACCTACGAGGTCCGATCGTCTCGGGGGCTTTACACCACCCCCACCCGAAACCTCCGCCCCTTGATCTTCCCGTCCGCCAGAATCCCCCGCGCCAGCTTCGCGATTTTCTGCTCCACCGCCACATAGGACACCTTGTCGAACAGGGTGATCTTGCCGATCTGCGTGCCGCTGATCTCGCCGCTCGCGGTGAGGGCGCCGAGCAGGTCTCCCGGACGAATCTTTTCCTTTCTGCCGCCGTGGATCATCAGGGTGACCATGGGGGGATAGAGTTTGAGATTCGGTGGTACCTTCAGGGAGTCGGTGCCGAGAATATTGGCTGCCGCGCCCTGGTACTCCTCGATGGCCCGCAGATATTTCAGGTCGGCCTCGCTGAAGAGGCTGACGGCGAGGCCCCTGGCGCCGGCCCGGCCCGTGCGGCCGATGCGGTGGATGTGGACCTCGGGGTCGCGGCTCAGTTCGTAGTTGATCACGGCGGCCAGCTCCTTCACGTCCAGGCCGCGGGCGGCGACGTCCGTGGCGACAAGGATGGAGCTGCTGCGGCCGGCAAACTGGGTGAGCACCTGGTCGCGCTCATATTGTTCCATGTCGCCGTGCAGGGCGCGGGCGTGCAGATCGTGTCCGCGCAGTACACTGGTGAGCTCTTCACACTGCTGCCTGGTGTTGCAGAAGACGAGCGTCGACTCCGGGCGGTAGTGCGCGATGACCTTGAACAGCGTGTCGGCCCGTGTGTCCTTTGCCACGCGATAGAAGACCTGCTCGATATCCGGCGTATCGGATTCGGATTCCACGCGTACGTCGACAGGGTCACGTTGCACTTTATTGCTGATGGTCTGGATGCCCTCGGGATAGGTCGCGGAGAACAGCAGGGTCTGGCGCTCCGCCGGGGTGGCCGCGATGATCTGCAGGATGTCGTCCTGAAAGCCCATGTCCAGCATGCGGTCGGCCTCATCCAGCACCAGCGTCTGCACGCCGTCCAGGCGCAGGGTGCCCTTCAGCAGATGGGCGAGGATGCGCCCCGGCGTGCCCACCACGATGTGCGGTTCACGCTGCAGGGAGGCTAACTGTGGTCCCATGGGCCTGCCCCCGCACAGGGTGAGCAGCTTGATGTTCGGTATGTTGCTGGCCAGGCTGCGGGTTTCACTGGCCACCTGTTCGGCCAGCTCGCGGGTCGGACACAGCACCAGTGCCTGGGTGCGATACAGTTGCGGATCCAGTTTGTTGAGCAGGGCGATGGCGAAGGCGGCGGTCTTGCCACTGCCGGTTTTGGCCTGGGCAATGATGTCGCGGTTCTCCAACGCGCTGGGCAGCGTCTGGGCCTGTACCGGCGTCATGGAGGTGTAGGACAGCGAGGCAATGCTGTCCAGCAGTTGGGGCCGCAGCGGCAGCGTGGAAAAGGGAATGGAATTCATGGGCATACCGGATGTGGTTGGCCGCGCATGATAGCACACGGATGCCTGGTCGGAGGCCGCGCATCGGGCAGGACAGCGGCGCCGGATATCGCTACACTTGCCGCCCGATCCTCCGCAAGGCGACCCGACACTCATGGCACTGACATGGCACTGAAACCGACCATCTACAAGTTCAAGATCGCCCTGAGCGACATGGACCGCGACGTTTACGACACCTTCAACCTGACCATCGCGCAGCATCCCTCGGAGACTCTGGAGCGGATGATGGCCCGCGTGATGGCATTCTGCTTCAACGCCGATGAACAGCTGGTTTTCTGCAAGGGCCTGAGCGATTCCGATGAGCCGGATCTGTGGCAGCACGGCCTGGACGGCCAGCTGACTCTGTGGATCGAGGTGGGCGAGCCCATCACCGCCCGCATCAAGAAGGCGACGCGCCTGGCGCCGGTGAAGGTGTACTGCTTCAACAACAAGGCCAGCACCTGGTGGGATCTGAATCGGCAGGATATCGCCCAGCTCTCCGCATCGATCCATCAGCTGCAATGGCCGCAGATGCAGGCCCTGGCGAAGCTGGTGGACCGCACGGTCGATGCATCGGTCACCATCATGGATGGAACGGCGTACGTGGCCACCGAGCAGGGGGAGTGCGAGATAACCGTCACGGAACTTCTGACTGTATGAATGGGCCGTGCTTGTAAAATTTACACGAGCCGGGTTTGCTTTGTGCAGAAGCGGCAGCGGCTCTGCGGTCCCCTTCCTCCTAACAGATTGAATCTACTCTGATTTTTTATCTGGCACCGGTCTTGCTACACATTCTTGCTGAAGATTATGGGATTCCCCAACCAGCAAAAAGCGAGGCCAGGCCGTGACTCAACTTCACTCCGTAACGCCGCCACTGTGGGCGGACCAGACCCAGGGCGAGACGCCCCGACGCTATCCCGTTCTCTCCGGTCATCGCGATGTCGATGTCGCGATTGTTGGTGCCGGCATCACCGGCCTGACGGCAGCCCTGCATCTGAAGGCGGCGGGGCTGCGGGTAGCGGTGGTGGAAGCGCGGCGGGTGGGCAGCGGGACCACCGGCACTTCTACCGGCAACCTGTATGCGCCGGTCTGGCCGCGTCTGGCCGCTATCGAGGACAAGCACGGTGAGAAAATGCTGCGCGCGGTGGCCCAGGGTCGCTCCGCGGCGATCGACTGCATCCAGCAGGCGATAAGCACCTACCAGATCCGCTGCGACTTCAAGCGGGTGCCGTTCTACCTGTTCTCCGCGCCCGATGTCGAGGCGAACGACGAAGTGCGCGCCGAGACAAAGGCCTGTGCACGGGCCGGCCTGAATCCCTTCGATGTGCCCCCGCCGGGCTTTCCGTTTCCGGCCACCGCCCTGTGCGGGGTGCCCCACCAGGCGCAGTTCGACCCGCTGCAGTATGTACGGGGGCTGGCGGCCGCCCTGGAAGGTCCCGAGTGTCTCATTTTCGAGGATTCCCAGGTGACCGCCACCGAGGACGGCGAACCCTGCACCGTCAGCACTGCCGCCGGCACCATTACCGCCCGCCACGTCATCAAGGCCACCCACACACCCCAGGGCCGCTACGCCGTCCACACCGCCATGATTCCCAAGCGCGAGTATGCGATGGTAGCGCGGGTGGCGCGCCCGCTGCCGGATGGCATCTACTGGAATGCCAACAACTCCTGGCACTATTCGATCCGGCCCTTCAGCAATGAGGAAAATCACTACGTGATGCTGCTGGGCAAGTCGCACAAGCCGGGCGAGCAGAAAGAAAGACACGTGGATGTGATGCAACGCTTCATCCGCTCCTACTTCGACACCGAACACATCGACTACCTGTGGGCAGCGCAGAACTATCAGCCCGCGGATCTACTGCCCTACATCGGCACTTCCATGCTGGAGAAGCACACCTGGTTCGCTACCGGTTTCGCGGCGGATGGCCTGGTCTGGGGCACACTTGCCGCCCGCGCGATCAGCGATGCCATCCTGGGTGTCCACAATGACTATATGGACCTGTTCGATCCGCAGCGCTTCACGCCGCTGGCATCGGCGAAGAACCTGGCCAAGGAAAGCATCGCCGTTTCCGGCTACATGCTGAAGGATCATCTCTTCTACGGGCAGGAGAAGGCACTCGCCCAGGTCGGGGCGGGCGAAGGCAAGACGCTGAAGGTGGATGGCGAAAAGGTGGCCGCCTACCGCGACGAGCACGGTCGGCTGAGCATCGTCTCCGCCGTGTGCCCGCACATGGGTTGCATCGTGCACTGGAATGGTCTGGAGAAAAGCTGGGACTGCCCCTGTCACGGCAGTCGCTTCGCAGTGGACGGGACGCTGCTGGAAGGGCCGTCGCAGAGCAACCTGGCGACTCCGCTGAACAAGGATGGGCCTGACACTCGGAGCAGATGATGACGAAGCACAAGGATCTCGATCTCCTCGAGGACGTGCCGCACCAGGAGCTGGAGTGGAAGCTGGAATGGGCGGGATGGGCCCTCATGGGGGTGCTGTTCATCGGCAACCTGCTGGGCTTCTTCGGCCGCGGCCTGTTCAATGACGCCCGGCTGGGTGAACCTGGCGCCGCGCTGCAGGTGGACTATCAGAAACGTGAGCGCTACAAGGCGGTCTCCTTCTTCGACCTGCATATCGATGCTGACGTCGCCGGCACCTCGCCGCGGCTGACCCTGGGGAGCGACTTCCTCAACAAGGTGCGTATCACCGAGATAAGCCCGGAGCCCGTCGCCGTCCACGCTGGCGCAGGGCGCCAGATCTACCAGTTCAGCGCACTGGCCGGCGAACCGGTGGACGTGCGCATCTTCTACGAGCCGTTCGAGGCCGGTTTCAGCACAACACGGGTCGGACTGGAGGGCTCGGTGGAGTACGAGTTCCGTCAGTTCTTCTTCCCCTGACGAGCCGCTTCCCTGATGAACGTTACGATTCGGCGCGATTGACACCCGGAGCACGGAGATCACCATGGATTCATTGTTAAGAAGCCTGGCCATTTTTGCCTTTCTGCTGATCATGCTGCGTCTGGCCGGCCAGCGTACCCTGTCGGAGATGACGAGCTTCGACTTTGTGCTCCTGCTGCTGCTCAGCGAGACCGCGCAGCAGGCCATGCTCGACATGGACTTTTCTCTCACCAACTCCCTGCTGCTGATTGCGGCCTTGATCGGGGTGAGCGTCCTGCTCTCCATCGTCAAGTTCAAGTTTCCCCGCGTCGAGAAGTGGCTCGATGGCACTGCGCTGATCGTCGTGGAGAACGGTCAGCCGTTGCGCGATCGCATGCGCAAGGCCAGGGTCGACGAAGAGGACATCATGGAGGCCGCGCGGGAACTGCAGGGTCTGGAGCGCATCGAACAGATCAAGTATGCGGTGCTCGAGCGCGGTGGCAACATCACCATCATCCCCGACCGCAGCCGCGTCTGACTTTACGCGCCGCTTTCACATTTCTCTGCTAAGCTTGCCATGGAGGTCGATGATGGACAGCGTCAACACGCCTATTGATGACACACTCTTTGCGCTGAGTTCCAAGTGCGGCGAACTGCTGCTGCAGCAAGGCTGGCGGGTAACCGCGGCCGAGTCCTGCACCGGGGGCTGGGTCGCCCAGGCCATCACGTCGGTGGCCGGCAGTGCCGACTGGTTCGAGTGCGGCTTCGTCACCTATGCCAACCGCATCAAGCAGCAGCTGCTGAAGGTGCCCGCCGAGCTGCTGGAAGGCGCAGGGGCGCCAGGGGCGGTCAGCGAGGAGACGGTACGGGCCATGGTGCGGGGGGCACTCAAAGGCAGCGGGGCAGACTGTGCCATTGCCACCACCGGCATCGCCGGGCCCGGCGGCGGGAGCAAGAGCAAGCCGGTGGGCACGGTGTGGATCGGCTGGGCCTGCAGGCCGCAGCAGGGCGCCGAGCCCGAGATCCACGCCGAAGTCTTCCACTTTGACGGTGCGCGCGAGGCCGTGCGCCGGCAGACCGTGGCGAGAGCCCTGGAAGGGCTGTTGGCGCTGCTGCAGGCTTCGCTTCAGGCGTCCAGCGAAAATACTGGTTGAATATACAGTGATTGTCTGTTTTAATTTCGCCCACGAGTTTCGCTCAGCGGGCACCTGAACCTTTTATCCTGAGCCTTATCTATAAAGAACCATACCGCACGACAGAAAAGGAAGATCACCATGGCCGTAGATACAAAAGACAACCGGGAAAAGGCCCTGACAGCGGCGCTGTCCCAGATCGAGCGTCAGTTCGGCAAGGGCTCCATGATGCGTCTGGGCGACAAGGGCAGGGAGGCGATCCCCTCCATTTCTACCGGTTCGCTCGGGCTCGATATCGCCCTGGGCATCGGCGGTCTGCCACGCGGTCGTATCGTCGAGATCTATGGCCCCGAGTCCTCGGGCAAGACCACGCTGACCCTGCAGGTCATCGCCGAGTGCCAGCGCAACGGCGGTACCTGTGCCTTCATCGACGCCGAGCATGCCCTTGACCCCATCTACGCCGGCAACCTGGGCGTCGATGTCGAGAACCTGCTGGTCAGCCAGCCCGATACCGGCGAACAGGCCCTGGAGATCTGCGACATGATCGTGCGCTCCGGCGCCGTCGACGTCGTGGTCATCGACTCCGTAGCGGCCCTGACGCCGAAGGCCGAGATCGAGGGTGACATGGGCGACAGCCACATGGGTCTGCAGGCCCGCCTGATGTCCCAGGCGCTGCGCAAGATGACGGGCAACATCAAGAATTCCAACACGCTGGTGATCTTCATCAACCAGATCCGCATGAAGATCGGCGTCATGTTCGGCTCCCCCGAGACCACCACCGGCGGTAACGCACTCAAGTTCTACGCCTCCGTGCGTCTGGACATCCGTCGCATCGGTGCCATCAAGGAAGGCGACGAGGTGGTGGGCAGCGAGACCCGCGTCAAGGTCGTCAAGAACAAGGTGGCGCCACCTTTCCGTCAGACCGAATTCCAGATCATGTACGGCAAGGGCATCTACCGCATGGGCGAAGTCATCGACCTGGGCGTGAAATGCAACCTCATCGACAAGTCCGGTGCCTGGTACGCCTATAACGGTGAGAAGATCGGCCAGGGCAAGAAGAACGTGGCCATTTATCTGGAAGAGAACCCCGAGCTGGCGGCGGCGATCGAAGAGAAGATCCGCGCCCAGCTGCTGGGCGGCGCGTTGTTGGCCTCCGGCGACTCCGGCGAGGAAGCCGATATGGTCGGCGAGTTCGACTGAGCGGCATCATTGCCTTCAGAGTAGCCAGCCCGGGAAGTCATGCTCATGGATAGCCAGTCCGCACCTGTGCAAGCCCTGTCAGTGCAATTGCGCCGCGCCGCCATGGATCTGCTGGCGCGCCGCGAGCACTCGCGGGCGGAACTCGCCGACAAGCTGCGTCGTCGCTTCGAGGTCGATGCCGAGCTGATCGAGCCGGTGCTCGACCAGTTGCGCGCCGACAACCTGCAGAGCGACGAGCGCTTCACCGAAGCCTACGTGCGTTACCGCCGCTCCCGCGGGGTAGGGCCGTTGCTGATCCGTCAGGAGCTGCGCGCCCGCAAGGTCGACCCCGAGCTGCTGGAGAGCCACCTGGATATCTCGTCCGAGCAGTGGCTCGAAACCCTGGGCGAGGTCATCGAACGCAAGCGCCGCCCCGGTGCCGACACCCCCGCTGGGCGCCAGAAGCTCTACCGTTTCTGCCTCTCTCGCGGCTTTACCGCATCACAGATCAATACCTGCCTTTAATTGCGATATAATGCCGCGCTCACGATCATCCGCCGGCTGATACATTCACCCAGACATCCATCGCAAAGGTAAAGACATGAAGCTGATCCGCCCGTTCAACGCGCTCAGACCCCGCCAAGATCTCG
>Ga0079224_100016914_pt1 | contig 10261 bp, 7 predicted proteins | sample Stecom2015_FD_80414 | JGI IMG/M metagenome (GOLD analysis project Ga0079224, IMG submission 80414) | Agricultural soil microbial communities from Utah to study Nitrogen management - Steer compost 2015 | ecosystem: Environmental > Terrestrial > Soil > Agricultural land | place: USA: Utah... | reverse complement strand
TCCGGGTACCCGCGCGGGGCACGGCGGGGATGGCTTCGTCGTGGGGGGTCTGCGTCCCGGGCCCCCGGACGCCGGGCACCCCAAAGAATCCCACCCTCGTTGCCCCTGGGCCGCCCACGCGCCCGCGGGAGGCGGGGCACCACGACATCGCTGCGGGGCCCCGCCTGTATGGCCCCCGCGCCTGTATGACCCGCCCCGCCTGCCCCGTAGTCCGACCCACCCCGACCGATGGCCGCTGCTTTCCCCGAAGGGCGCCACGTGCCCCGACCCGCCTTGTACCGACACGCGCCCACGAGTGGGCAGCGCTCCGCGCCGGACCACGCCACGAACGGTCCGTTCACTCCGGATTCCGGCGCCAAAGGCCCGTTCGTGTCGACCTCCGACGTTCGTCCATTGACGGGCCAATTCGGCTCGCTTAGCTTTCCGGCACCGGCGCTTTCGTGGATTTCTCACATCCACACGCTCACTGGAGGGATTTCGTGACATCACCTGCTCCCCGACGCAGGAGGAACAGTTATGCCGCTGCGACGCTCACCGGTCTGCTCGTCGTGACCGGCGGCCTCGGAGCCGCCGCGGGTGCGGAACCCGCGACCACGCGGGACACCCGCACGTCGGCCGACACCGGCCGACACAACTCGAACTGGGCCGAACGCACGCTGCGCGGGATGACCCTCGAGCAGAAGGTCGGCCAGCTCTTCGTCGCCGACGTGTGGGGCCACGCGCCCAACGAGAAACACGAGGGCAACCAGGAGAAGTACGGCGTCGACACCCCGTCCGACGTCGTCCGCAAGTACCAGCCGGGCGGCGTCATCTACTTCAACCACGCCGGGACCGACAACATCGACCAGCCGCGGCAGGTCGCGAAGCTCTCGAACGGACTGCAGCGCGCGGCGCAGTCGACCGGCGCGGGCGTGCCCCTGATCGTCTCCGTCGATCAGGAGGGCGGCCGCGTCACCCGCGTGGGAGAACCCGCGACCGAACAGCCCAGCGCCATGGCCTTCGGAGCGGGCAGGGACACGGCCGCGGCGGAACGTTCCGCCGCGATCACCGGTTCGGAGCTACGCGCGATGGGCATCAACCAGGACTTCGCGCCCGACGCCGACGTCAACTCCAACCCGGCCAACCCGATCATCGGAACTCGGTCGTTCTCCGCCGATCCCCAGCTCGCGAGTGAGTTCGTCAGCGCACAGGTCCGCGGCTACCAGGATTCCGGCGCCTCGACCGACACGGTCTCCAGCTCGGCCAAGCACTTCCCCGGCCACGGCGACACCGCGACCGACAGCCACACCAGCCTTCCGGTCATCGACCGCACCGAACAGGAATGGCGTGAGATCGATCTTCCGCCCTTCCAGGCGGCCATCGACGCCGGGATCGACTCGATCATGACCGCGCACATCCAGGTCCCCAACCTCGACCCGTCCGGTGAACTGGCCACGTTGTCGAAGCCGATCATCAACGGACTGCTGCGGGAAGAACTGGGCTACGACGGCGTCGTGGTGACCGACTCGCTCCAGATGCAGGGTGTGCGCGAGATGCACCCCGATTCCGAGATCCCGGTACTGGCGCTCGAAGCGGGCGTCGACCAGATGCTCATGCCGCCGGATCTGGACCTCGCGGTGAATTCCGTTCTGGACGCCGTCCGGAGTGGCCGCATCACCGAGGACCGCATCGATCAGAGCGTGTTGCGCATTCTCGAACTCAAGCAGAAGCGCGGGATTCCGGAGGCGCCGACGGTGAACGTCGGTGCGGTGCCCGAGAAGGTCGGCACGGAGGGCAACCGCGCCGAGATGCAGGCCGCGACCGACAAGGCACCGACGCTGCTGCGCAACGACGACGGCGCGCTGCCGCTCGACGGCTCCGGAAAAACCGTGGTGACCGGGTGGGAAGACCCCGATTTCGCCGGCTACCCGGCCGAGCCCGTCGATGCCCTCGCCGAGAAACTCGGTGATTCGGCCACGGCGGTACCGACTGGCGCCGAACCCGACGAGGCGACGATCAAGAAGGCGGTCGACGCGGCCAAGGACGCCGACACCGTGGTCGTGCTGACGAACGGCCTCGCCACGGACCCTGCGCAACGTGACCTGGTGCACGAGTTGATGGCGATCAACGCGAATGTCGTGGCAGTGTCGGTTCAGGAGCCCTACGACCCCGGATACGCGGACGTCCCGACATGGCTCGCCACGTACGACTGGCGAGACGTCTCCATGACGTCGCTCGCGAAGGTGCTACTCGGCCGGCAGGCCCCGCAGGGCAAGCTGCCGGTCACGATTCCGGAGGGCGACGACCCCGACACGACCCTTTACCCCTTCGGCCACGGTCTGACCTGGTGATGACATGCCATTGAACCGCCGCACGTTCCTGGGCGCGACCGCCCTCGCGACTCCCTTGCTCACCTCGGGATCGCAGCTGGCCTCCGCCGCCCCACAGGCGGGAACCCCCGGCGCGGACACCTCGTCCGCGCCGGGGCGCACGGTACGGCCCGGCGCCGACACCCTCGCCGCCGAAGGGTGGAAACGCCTCTCCGGCCGCAGGCTCGGCGTGCTGTCCAACCCCACCGGCGTGCTGGCAGGCGGCAGCCACATCGTCGACTCTCTGGTGGCGGCCGGTGTGAAGCCGGTGGCCGCGTTCGGCCCCGAGCACGGCTTCCGGGGCAGTGCGCAGGCAGGTGGCTCGGAAGGCAACTACGACGACCCGCGCACCGGGATCCCGGTGTACGACGCCTACGGCGCGACGGCCGACGAACTGGCCGGCATGTACCGCAAGGCACGTGTCGACACGGTGGTGTTCGACATCGCCGACGTGGGTTCGCGCTTCTACACCTACATCTGGTCGATGTACACCGGAATGGTGGCCGCCGCCAAGGCGGGCGCCGAGTTCGTCGTTCTCGATCGGCCGAACCCCATCGGAGGTTCGGCGTTCGGGCCGACGCTCGACCCCGCGTTCAGCTCGGGTGTGGGCCTGAAGCCGATCGTGCTGCAACACGGGATGACGGCGGGCGAACTCGCCCGGCTGTTCAACGACGAATTCCTGCCGGAAGACGGCGGAAAACTCGAGAATCTCGACGTCGTCGAGGTCGAGGGGTGGAAACGTGATCGGCTTTTCGCCGAGACGAACCTCGTCTGGACGCCGCCGAGCCCCAACATGCCGACACCGAACACGGCGTTGGCCTACCCCGGAACCTGCCTTTTCGAGGGAACGGTGTTCTCCGAAGGGCGGGGCACCACGAACCCGTTCGAGATCCTGGGCGCACCGGGAGTCGACTGGAAGTGGCGTGAAGCACTCCAGGAACAGAATCTTCCGGGGGTAGTGTTTCGAGAGACGTACTTCGTGCCGACCTTCGGCAAATTCACCGACGAACAATGCGGTGGTGTTCAGATCAACATCACCGATCCGCACGCGTTCGAGCCCATTCGCACGGGCATCGCCTTGATCGTCACGGCGAAACGAGTGCATCCCAAGCTGTTCGGGTGGCGCGAGGACAACTTCATCGACAAGCTTTTCGGTTCCGATCGGCTCCGCACCATGGTGGACGCCGGAGCGGGTGTCGACGAGATCGTCGGATCGTGGTCCGATGACATCGCGCAATTCCGCCGGAACCGGGCGAAGTACCTCATCTACCGGTAGGAGAGCACGCGCGTGCGAGCCAGAATCGCGGCGATGACCGCTGTCTTCGTCTTGACGAGCACGACCACGGCTGCTGCGTCGACACCGGCCCACGACACCGGCCGGACCGACCCGCTGACGCCGACCGCAGGCGCCCTGGGGCAGGCCAAGCCCAAGGACGCCGGGGTCGACCCGCGGCCGATCCGCCAGGCCCAGCGCACGCTGGCCGACTGGACGGCCGCCGACGCCGTCGACGGTCACCCGTTGTACTCGGGTGCGGCCGGCCTGCTTGCCCACGACGGCAAGGTCGTCGGCAAGTTCACCGCGGGTGGAGCCGTCCGCTTCGACCGCGACGGGAACGAGCTACCCGCCGACCAGCAGGTCCCCGTGCGCGAGAACACGATCTTCGACATGGCGTCGGTGTCGAAGCTGTTCACGTCCATCGCCGTGATGCAGCTGGTCGAACGTGGCGACGTCGAGCTGTCCGCACCCGTGGCGCGGTACCTTCCCGCGTTCGGTTCCCACGGCAAGGACAAGATCACCGTCGAACAGCTGCTGACCCACACGTCGGGCCTCGAGGCGACCATGCCGCTGTGGAAGGACTACCCCGACCGCACGTCGCGGATCGGTGCCGTCCTGGCGGCCGAGCCGGTCAGCGAGCCCGGCACCGAGTACGAGTACTCCGACCTGAACCTCATCACGCTCGGGGAGCTGGTCGGCAAGCTCACCGGTGAGCGCCTGGACACCTACGTCCAGAAGAACATCACCGGACCGCTGGGCATGCGCGACACGGGCTACAACCCGCCGAAGTCGAAGCTCGACCGGATCGCGGCCACCGAGTACCAGTCCGAGCCCGACCGCGGCATGATCCGCGGTGTCGTGCACGACGAGAACGCCTGGTCGCTCGACGGGGTCGCCGGGCACGCGGGCATCTTCTCGACGATCCACGACATGGGCGTGCTCGGGCAGGCACTGCTGAACGGCGGCACCTACGACGGCGCGCGGATCCTGTCCGAACGCAGCGTGCGCGACATGCTAACGAACCGGAACCAGGAGTTCCCCGACGACTCGCACGGACTCGGGTTCGAACTCGACCAGTCGTGGTACATGGGTGAGCTGTCCTCGCCCAACACGGCGGGCCACACCGGCTTCACCGGCACCTCGTTCGTCATCGACCCGAACTCGCAGTCCATGGCGATCCTGCTGACCAACAAGGTGCACCCGACCCGCGAATGGGGCTCGATCAACGACGCACGTACGACGTGGGCCACGGCCATGTCCCGGGCGTTGAAGGCGAAACCCAACGCGGGCGCCGACTCGTGGTTCCGTCACCCCGAGGCCGACGACCGCGGCAACCGGCCGGGCGGCGGTGGCTCCGCGGGCGGCGCGGCAGGCGAGAACAACACCGACAAGAACGACACCGACAAGAACGACGCCGACAACAACAACGACAACACCGACAGCGGCGCTCAGGGCAAGGGCGGCACGAACGGCCTCGTGCCGAAGCCCGTCCTGCACCGCCTCGGTGAGTGACCGGCTGACGACCTGCTCGTCGAATGTGGGGCCCGACCCGGCTGGGCGGGCCCCACATTCGTGTTCGGGGGTACGGGTAACGGAATCGGGGAACCCGGCGAGCGACGCGTTCAGCGATCAGAGGGGGACGCTCGATGTCACGATTCGTTGGCCATTCACGGACGGTTTCGCATACCGCGCGCGGCAACGTGGAACCCCGTAGCGGGGAATCGCGCCCTTCCGGGCGGGAAGTCGGGGCCGGAGATATCTGACGGCCACGACGGCGAGGTTCGCAAAGCGGGCAACTCGCTCTCCGCAATCGTCGAATAGCTGCAGGTGACGTTGCCAAGTCGTTAAGCGGCCATGCTTAACGTTCCCTAGCCGGTTAGCGACTTTCTGAGCAACGATGGAGATTCAGCGGCCGGGGCTGTGGGGGCGCGCCGTGGTTGCAATCGACCTGGAGGGTGTGGGTAACCTTGTCGCAGACGCCAGTAGTGAGGAATTTTCCAACGGACGAGTCGACTGTGCCAGATGCCGTAGGCGGCCGGAGCGAATCCGCAGCCGCCGCATCGTCGCAGGCTCAGGACAGTGACGGAAGCCCCCTCGTCCGAATCCGGTCGTTGCTTCCCGGGCTGGCGAAGGCCGAACAGCGGGTGGCGAAGGTCGTGCTCGATGACCCGACGACGGTGTCCCGCCGCAGCATCACCGAGGTCGCGCTCGCAGCGAACACGAGCGAAACGACGGTCACCCGCTTCTGCAAGGCCATCGGCGTCGGCGGTTATCCGCAGCTGCGCATCGCGCTGGCGGCCGACACCGCCCGCTCCGCGGCCCGCACTCCCCAGGTGCACGGTGGTGACATCGCCTACGACGACGACCTCGCCTCGATCGTCGGCAAGATCGGCTTCACCGACGCCAGAGCCGTCGAGGAGACCGCCGAACAGCTGGATGTCGCCGAGCTCCAGCGCGTGGTCGACGTGCTCGCACAGGCCGGCAGGGTCGACGTGTACGGCGTCGCCGCGAGCGCCTTCGTGGCCGCCGACCTGCAGCAGAAGCTGCACCGCATCGGCCGGGTGAGCTTCGCCTGGTCGGACACCCACATCATGCTGACGTCCGCGGCCGTGCTGCGCGAGGGCGACGTCGCGGTCGGCATCTCGCACTCCGGTGCCACGACCGACACGGTCGAGGCGCTGCGAGCGGCGAAGGAGCACGGCGCGACCACGATCGCGTTGACGAACTTCCCCCGCTCGCCGATCGCCGAGGTCGCCGACCACGTGCTGACCACGGCCGCCCGCGAGACGACCTTCCGTTCCGGGGCCACCGCGAGCCGGATCGCCCAGCTCATGGTGGTCGACTGCTTGTTCATCGGCGTGGCGCAGCAGCACATGGACGACGCCGTGCAGGCCCTCGACGCCACGAGGGACGCGGTGGGCAGCCACCGGCTCGGTACCCGGCCCGACGGACGACGGAGAACCCGATGAGGACACGGCCGGCGAGCGGCCGTGAAGAACTGAGAACGGTGAGAAACATGGGATCCCGCACGACGAAAGCGGGTCTGGAACCGGTCGCGGGGGTCGTGCACGTCGACTCGCCGACCGAGCAGCGCAATGCACGCACGACCGACATCGACAGGATGTCGACGCGCGACATCCTGTCGGTCGTCAACGCCGAGGACGCGCGCGTCGCGGGCGCGGTACGCGCGGTGCTGGACGAGATCGCCGACGCCGTCGACCACGCCGTGGCCGCGCTGCGCGGGGGCGGCCGCGTGCACTACGTGGGTGCGGGCACGTCGGGCAGGCTGGCCGTGCTGGACGCCGCCGAGCTCGTGCCGACCTACAACGTCCCCGCTGACTGGTTCCTCGCCCACCACGCGGGCGGCGAGCGGGCGCTGCGCCTGCCCGTCGAGAACGCCGAGGACGACGAGACCGCCGGTGCCCGTGAGATCGCCGAGTCGGTGCAGCCCGGAGACTTCGTGCTCGGGCTGACCGCGTCGGGCCGCACACCGTACGTGATCGGGGCCCTCAAGGAGGCCAAGCGGCTCGGCGCGAACACAGGCCTGGTGTCGAACAACCCGTCGGCGGCCGTTCCGGACGAGGTCGACACCTCGATCGTGGTCGACACGGGGGCCGAGGCGATCGCCGGTTCGACGCGGATGAAGGCGGGCACGGCGCAGAAGATGGTGCTGACCGCATTCTCGACCGCGACGATGGTCAAGCTCGGCCGCACCTATTCGAACCTGATGGTCAGCATGCTCGCGACCAACGCCAAGCTGCGCGGACGCACGCTGCGGATCCTCCAGGAGGCCACGGGCGCCGGACAGCAGGCCTGCGACGAGGCACTGACCGCGGCAGGCGGTGACCTGAAGGTCGCGCTCGTGCACCTGCTCGGCGGCGTGAGTGTCGACACGGCGTCGACGGCACTCGACCACGCAGGCGGTCACGTGCGTGCCGCACTGGACGAGGTCCGCCCTCGGGCGTCGTAACAGCCCGCAGGCGGCGTGACCAGCCCTCGGGCATCGTGGACCAGCCCCGCAGGCGGGGTGACCAGCCCGGCTCGCCACGAGCCGGGCTGACCGCGGAGCGGCGCACCGCCCGCCGCACACGCGCCGCGCCGTGGCGGGCGGGCGGTTCAGGCGGCGGCGTCGGCGATGCTCTGGGCCTCGCGTGCACCCGCCTCGAAGGCGGCGCAGCAGAACAGCAGCCAGTCGCGCACGCCGTCCGGGTCCCCGGAGGCGAAGGCCTCCGCGGTCTCGAGGTAGCGCTGCTGCCTGCGGAAACAGGCGACCTCGGGAACGGTCAGCGCTTTCGGGTCCAGGCCGGTCGCCACCATCGTCAGGCGGGCCGCCGCGCGTGCGACGACGCCGTCCGCGGTGCCGAACGCGCGCAGCGCCAGCAGCTCGCCGTGCACGACCGCGGTCAGGACGGGCGCGGGCGCCTTGGTGCCACCCGTCACGAGCTGGCCGAGGAGCTCGATGCGCGGGGCGGCGGCCGGATCCGGCCTACCGAGCGCATCCGGGTCGGACGTCAGGTCCGCCGCGGCGAGCACGTGGATCCGCGCGAGAGCCTGGAGCGGAGCGCGCCGCCACGTCGGCAGCAGCGACTCGGTGGCCTTGGCCACCCGCAGCGCACCGGCCAGAACCGGGTCGCTCACCTCCCCTTCGTCGGGGATCTCCGGATCCACGCCTTCGACGCCTGCCGAGGCGCGGGCGGCCCGCACGGACGCCTCCGCAGCCGTGGCCGATCCCTCACGCAGGTTGACCCCGTAGCGGTGGACGGCGAACACGGCGTCCTGAGCCGACTTGGCGGCCTCGGCCACGCCGTCGAGCTCGACCAGCGGGCCGAGCGGGTCACCGTCGCTCATGCGTCGAGCACCTGGCCTTCCTTCGTCACCACGGGCGGCTGCGTGGACCACGGGAAGTTGATCCACTTGTCGGTGCGCCGCCACACGTACTCGCAGGACACCGTCGACGAGGGCTTCTCGTAGACCACCGCGCAGCGCACCTCGGCGACCGCGTCGGCGCAGAAATCGCGCACCAGCTTCAGCGTCGCACCGGTGTCGGCGACGTCGTCGGCCACGAGGACCTTGGCGCCCGCGAGGTCGACGGTGTTCGGCACGGGCGGCAGCATCACGGGCAGGTCGAGCCGCTCGTCGACGCCCGTGTAGAACTCGACGTTCATCACGTGCAGGTTCTTCACGTCCAGCGCATAGCCGAGCGCGCCGGCCACGAACAGCCCTCCGCGGGCGATGGACAGGATCAGATCCGGCCGGAACCCGCTGTCGGCCACGGCCACGGCCAGGTCCCGGCTCGCCGTACCGAACAGCTCCCACGTGAGCTCCTCACGCGCCGGTTCACTCTCGACCACTGGGCAATCCTCCCGCTCGAACGTCCGCCCTCCTACGCGCCGAGCATATGCGTCGACCGTTCGTCGGCCGCTCATCGCCCGGGGCCACCGGAACGACCGTGGGCCCTTGTGGGCGGCGCAGCGTCGCTGCAACCTGTGTGCTGCGGTACTAACTTCACAGGCAGGCGCGCGCATGTTCTCGGCGCGCCGGAGGTAACGACCAGGAGGCCTTGCAGATGACGACAGAGCAGTCGCCGGCACTCGACAACCTGTTGACCGAGAGCCGGAGCTTCCCTCCGAGCCCGGAGTTCGCGGCGGCCGCCAATGCGACGGCGGACTGGTACACCGAAGCCGACGCCGACCGCGAGGCGTTCTGGGCGAAGCAGGCCGAGCGCCTGCACTGGGACACGAAGTGGACACAGGTCCTGGACTGGTCGAACGCCCCGTTCGCGAAGTGGTTCGTCGGCGGCAAGCTCAACGTCGCGTACAACTGCGTCGACCGCCACGTCGAGGCCGGCCACGGCGACCAGGTGGCCATCCACTGGGTCGGTGAGCCGGGTGACACCCGCGACATCACGTACGCCCAGCTGAAGGACGAGGTGTCGAAGGCGGCGAACGGTCTGCTTTCGCTGGGCGTCACCGCGGGCGACCGCGTCGCGATCCAGCTGCAGATGATCCCCGAGGCGATCGTGTCGATGCTCGCCTGCGCGCGGATCGGCGCACTCCACAGCGTCGTGTTCGGCGGCTTCTCGCCGAGCGCGTTGCGGCAGCGCGCCGACGACGCCGACGCGAAGGTGGTCATCACCTCGGACGGGCAGTACCGCCGGGGCAAGGCGGCACCGATGAAGGCGAACGTCGACGAGGCGCTCGACGGCGCGCAGAGCGTCGAGAAGGTCATCGTGGTGCGCCGCACGGGCGACGACCTCGAAGGGGACGTGCCGTGGTCCGACGGCCGCGACATCTGGTGGCACGAGCTGATCGACGCGCAGTCGGCCGACCACAAGCCCGAGGCGTTCGACTCCGAGCACCCGCTGTACATCCTGTACACCTCGGGCACCACCGGTAAGCCGAAGGGCATCCTGCACACCTCGGGCGGCTACCTGACGCAGGCGGCGTACACGCACAACGCCGTGTTCGACCACAAGCCGGGGCAGGACGTCTACTGGTGCACGGCCGACATCGGCTGGGTGACCGGCCACTCGTACATCGTGTACGGCCCGCTGGCCAACCGCGCCACGCAGGTCGTCTACGAGGGCACGCCGAACACCCCGCACGAGGGCAGGCACTGGGAGATCATCCAGAAGTAC
>Ga0079224_100016913_pt1 | contig 10261 bp, 7 predicted proteins | sample Stecom2015_FD_80414 | JGI IMG/M metagenome (GOLD analysis project Ga0079224, IMG submission 80414) | Agricultural soil microbial communities from Utah to study Nitrogen management - Steer compost 2015 | ecosystem: Environmental > Terrestrial > Soil > Agricultural land | place: USA: Utah... | reverse complement strand
TTCTTCTGAAAAGCCAGATCAAGTGCTTCTAACCTGGAGTGACGATGTCCGAACTACGATGGATGTGCAATGGCGTTCCTCCTCCACCGTAAGCAATGGTCAAGTGGCGTATTGGGCGAAAGACAGCCACGATACCCTCAGCGTGAGGGCTACGTATTTTGTGATGGAAGACCGCTTGCTTCAAAACGATCGTTTTGTCCATCGGTTTACAGCCAAGTTGACTGGTTTACAACCTGGGATGACCTACGAATACCGGGTTGGTGGCGATACTGCGTTGTCCGATGTTTACCAATTCAGCACCGCCAAGTCCGAGCCAAGCGCATTTTCCTTTTTATGGACGGGAGATGTACACAATTCAAAAGCATGGGGCAAGATGATGCATGAGGCGTATGAGCGACATCCGGAGAGCGCCTTTTATATTGCCGCGGGAGACTTGGTCAATACGGGGTTGTATCGGGATGACTGGGATCAGCTCATGATGTATCCCGGGGAGGTGTTCGCCCATATTCCATTTATGGCCGTTCCTGGTAATCACGATAGCCAGGATGGCTTAGGCGCTTGGATGTATCAAGACATGTTCAGTTATCCGGACAATGGGCCAGCGGATGAAATGTCAGAACTGACATATTCATTTACATATCAAAATGCGTTGTTTCTGATGATTGATGTCACCCTTCCAATAGCAGAGCAGACCAAATGGATAGAACAGCGTCTGTCCACCTCGCAAGAGGATTGGAAGTTTGCCGTCTTTCATTTTCCTCCGTACAATTCCATTGAGTTTTACCACGACATTATCAGAGAGTGGGGGCCGTTGTTTGATGAGTACCATGTAGATATGGTGATGAGTGGACATTTTCACTACTATTTGAGGACGAAGCCTATCTATAACGGGGGACCGGTGGCCAGCCCTGCGGAGGGGACCATCTACCTGATGTCCGTAGGTACGACTGGTAAAAACAAAGACATGAAACCGGCGGCGTACGCAGCACTCCAATTTGGAGCGGATCACTTATACCAACACGTTGAAGTCGACGGCAACACCCTCCGTTATACAAGTTATGGAGCGGACGGAGACGTCAAGGATAGCTTACTGATTCAGAAATAGGTAAAGTTATAGAATGTGCTAGCTACTGGCTTATGAATATCCTCGGGTCCGGTAGGAGATACGATAAAGCAATCTAAAATAGATCATTGCGGCCTTACAGCCAATCCTTACATAAGCGATTGGCTTTGCGTTTTTTTAGATGTTATTGTGCCACTTTTTTATCCTCACTTGAAATAGCAGCTATCGGCATGTGTTCGCAGGGGTCAAAAATTTCTCAGGATTACCTGTTCTTGCGGGGGCATATTTTGTAGTTTAGCCTTAAATTCAGTTTCCTAACGCGCTGCTTCATGTACATTATTTTTGACACCGAAACCACTGGACTTCCCAGAAACTACGACGCTCCCATCACCGACTTGGATAACTGGCCCCGGCTGGTGCAATTGGCTTGGCAGCTTCATGATGAAAAGGGACGGCTGTTGTCCAACCAAAGTTTTATTGTCAAGCCCGAGGGTTTTACCATCCCCTATAACGCAGAAAAAGTACATGGAATATCTACCGAAAGGGCATTAAAAGAAGGGCATGACCTTTCCGAAGTGTTACGGGCTTTTCAGAAAGATGTAGCGAGATCCCGGTACCTCGTAGGCCATAATATTGATTTTGATATCAAAGTCACGGGGGCGGAATTTCTCCGCAAGCAGGAAGCTACCGATTTGTTGGACCGCGGGTCTTTGGATACCAAGGACATTTCGACGGATTTTTGTGCAATTCCGGGAGGAAAGGGCGGGAAGTTCAAATGGCCAACTCTCACGGAGTTGCACCACAAGCTCTTTGGGGCTGGTTTTGAGGATGCCCACGATGCCGCTTATGACGTCGCTGCTACTGCTAAATGTTTCTTTGGTTTGATCAGGCACAGGGTGTTGCCAACCGAAGAAGGAATAGATCCCGAACAGGTACAATATGAAGCACCCAAATTGGATGCTGCGAATTTTGCACATGTCAAAGACAAACAAAAGGCAGCGGCAAAGGAAATCATTCAGCAAGCCAAAGGAGCCGATATTGCCGATATGGCGGGTATTCCCTTTTCCCATTTGCACGTCCACACCCAATATTCCATTCTTCAGGCTACTTCAGAGATCCCTGCCTTAATTAGGAGGGCAAAACAGCTGAATATGCCCGCCATTGCCATGACTGACCATGGCAATATGATGGCCGCGTTCAATTTTGTAAAGGAGGCCATCGCCAATGACATCAAACCCATTGTGGGCTGTGAGTTCAACGTCTGCCAAGACAGGAGAAACAAATCCCGTAAAGACGATGGCTTTCAGGCGGTGCTTTTGGCAAAGAACAAAAGGGGTTATCACAACCTGGCCAAGTTGGCTTCTTTAGCTAATATTGAAGGCTTCTACTACGTCCCCCGGATCGATAAGGATGTATTGGTAGAATACAAGAGTGAGCTGATCGCCACGACGGGAGGCCTATGGGGAGAAATACCTTACCTCATTCTTAACGTAGGAGAAACACAGGCGGAGGAAGCTTTTGTCTGGTGGAAAGAACAGTTTGGGGAGGACTTTTATGTGGAGTTGAACCGTCACGGAATTCCAGAAGAAGAAAAGGTAAATGAGGTACTGTTGCGCTTTGCCCTAAAGTACCAAGTAAAGTATTTTGCTGCAAACAATACCTACTACAATGAAAAGGAAGATGCTAAAGCCCATGATATCCTGCTTTGTGTCAAAGACGGTGAGAGAATACAAGGTCCAGATGCCAAGCCTAAACGCTATGTAGGCAAACTGGGTCGGGAATATCGCTTCGGTTTTCCCAATGAAGAGTTCTACCTCAAGAGCCCCGACGAGATGAAGAAACTCTTCCATGATCTTCCGGAGGCGATAGAAGTGACCAATGAGATCGTGGATAAAGTGGAAGTGTACAAGCTGACCCGTGATGTCCTTTTGCCCAAATTTGACATTCCTGCTGAATTCGTAGATAGTCGGGATGAGGAGGATGGCGGCAAACGCGGCGAAAACGCCTATCTCCGCTACCTTACTTATGAAGGCGCTAAAAAACGCTACGGGGAGATCACGGAGGAGATCAAAGAACGGCTTGATTTTGAGTTGGCTACCATTGAACGGACAGGATATCCCGGTTATTTCCTGATCGTACAGGATTTTACCACAGCAGCGCGGGAGATGGGGGTAGCCGTGGGGCCCGGGAGGGGTTCGGCGGCGGGCTCGGCTGTGGCTTACTGTGTTCGCATCACCGATATTGATCCTATCAAGTACGACCTGCTTTTTGAGAGGTTTCTTAATCCAGACCGGGTGTCATTACCCGATATTGATATTGACTTTGATGATCGTGGGCGACAGAAAGTCATCGAATATGTAATCAATAAATACGGCGCCAACCAGGTAGCGCAGATCATCACCTACGGCACCATGGCCGCTAAGTCGGCGATCCGGGACACCGCGAGGGCGTTGAACCTGCCGCTGTCGGAGGCAGACAGACTGGCTAAGCTGGTTCCGGATATTAAGCTGAAGGCTTTGTTTGACCTAGCGAATGATCGTTCTAAACTGGCAAACAAGTTAAAAAACAATTCAGAAAGCATTGAAAAGGCCAGCGAGCTAATAAGGATTTCTAAAGGGAATGATGACCTCTCCAAAACGATTAACCAAGCACAGGTTTTGGAGGGCTCCGTCAGAAACACGGGAATTCATGCTTGTGGGGTAATCATTACGCCCTCAGACATCACCAACTATGTGCCGGTGGCTTTGGCCAAGGACTCCGACATGTTCTGTACCCAGTTTGATAACGCCGTGGTAGAGTCTGCGGGCTTGCTTAAAATGGACTTTTTGGGCCTGAAGACCCTCACCCTTATCAAAGATGCGGTCAGTATTGTTAAGGAGCGGCATGGTATTGAACTTAATCCCGACGAGTTTCCAATAGATGATGAAAAGACTTATGAGCTGTTCCAGCGGGGTGAAACGGTAGGGATTTTCCAGTATGAATCCGCAGGCATGCAAAAGTACATGCGTGAGCTTAAACCTACGGTATTTGCTGACCTGATTGCCATGAATGCGCTGTATAGGCCCGGACCGTTGGAATACATCCCTAGCTTTATCCGGAGGAAGCATGGCCTGGAGCCTATCACCTACGACTTGCCGGAAATGGAAAGCCAGCTCAAGGAAACCTATGGTATTACTGTTTATCAGGAACAGGTAATGCTCCTTTCCCAGCAGTTGGCAGATTTCACCAAGGGTGAAGCGGACGTACTTCGAAAAGCCATGGGTAAAAAGCAGAAGGATGTGCTGGATAAAATGAAGCCCAAGTTCGTAGACCAAGCCGCCGCGAAAGGCCATGACAAAGTAAAGCTGGAGAAGATTTGGAAGGACTGGGAAGCTTTTGCCTCTTACGCCTTCAACAAATCCCATTCTACCTGCTATGCATGGATCGCCTATCAGACCGCGTATTTGAAGGCTCACTATCCTGCCGAATACATGGCCTCTGTGTTAAGTAACAACATGAATGATATTGCCCAGGTGACCTTCTTCATGGAGGAGTGTAAACGGATGGGGGTAGAAGTACTGGGGCCTGATGTCAACGAATCTAAAGAAAGCTTTACCGTAAACAAGGAAGGGCAGGTTCGTTTTGGCTTGGCGGCTATCAAGGGAGCGGGCAACGCAGCAGTTCATGTCATCATCTCGGAAAGGGAGAAGGGCGGAGAATACAAAGATATCTTTGACTTTACGAAGAGGGTCAACCGGGCTGTCAATAAAAAAACCTTAGAGGCCATGGCCATGGCCGGAGGCTTTGATTGCTTTAAGGAGCACCACCGGAGACAATACCTAGAGGCGCCAGAGGGTGATATGACGCTATTGGAAAAAGCAATAAGGTATGCACAAAAGGTACTTCAAGAGGCAGAGAGCGCGCAGGTTTCTTTGTTTGGGGGAGGATCAGGCATGGAAGTCCCTGTTCCCAGTGTTCCCTCTATGGAACCATTTAGCCAACTGCAACAGCTTAATATTGAAAAGGAAGTGGTGGGACTTTATATTTCCGGACATCCCCTGGACCAGTTTAAGGTGGAGTTCGACGCGTTTACCAATACGCCCCTGCCGGAATTTGCCAATATTGAAGCGTTGCGTACGAAAGGAGACAATATTAAGGCGGCAGGCATTGTGACGTCTTTCGCCCACCGAACCACCAAAACCGGCAAGCCTTTCGGAACTTTGACGATGGAGGATTATCATGGAGGCCATACCTTCTTTATCTTCGGTGAGGATTACGTTCGCTTTAAGGAATATTTTATGACTGGATGGTTCCTGTATATCACCGGATCTGTACATCCCAACAAATGGAAAGAAGGGGAGTTTGAATTCAAGATTAATAATATTATGTTGCTGAGTGAAGTTCGGTCGAAGATGGTGAAGAGCTTACGTATACATATTGACTTAGATGACCTTACTCTAGAATTGATGGAACGGCTGGAAAATATTACACAAAAATACCAAGGAGAGGCGAAGCTATACATCAACGTGATCGACAAAAAGGAAAACATAACCTTGGATCTTATGTCCACGAAGTACAATATAGATCCCTCCAATGAGATGATCAAAGAGTTGCAGACTTTGCCCGAGGTGAAGTACCAGATCGCTTAAGGGTCCCAAGAAAAAGACAACCGGCTTTGTTACACCGAATTGGAAAGGAAAAATATAGGGGTAGAGGAACTAAATACTATCGTTTCTACTTTAATAATAGATTTTAAGAAATAACTAAAATTACTTATATAATGGCAAAAGCAATAGAAATTACTGACGCAAATTTTGATGAGATCGTTAAATCGGATAAACCGCTATTGGTTGATTTTTGGGCTGAATGGTGCGGTCCTTGTAAAATGATCGGGCCGATCGTGGAAGAGATAGCCGGTGAATATGAAGGGAAGGCTGTAATCGGAAAGGTGGATGTGGATTCTAATCCTGCCGTGGCTGCGAAATTTGGTATAAGAAGCATTCCAACCTTGTTGTTTTTCAAAGATGGTGAAATCGTTGACAAACAAGTGGGCGCTGTACCCAAGGCTGTGCTTGCCCAGAAATTGGACGCGCAATTATAATTTTGATATCTCAAAACAAAACGCCAAGGTGAGCTAGTTACCTTGGCGTTTGTGTTTGTAGTGCTCGGCAATTTTGGTTTGCTTTCGTCTGACTAAACTTGGTCTGGATGCTCCTTGTGAGGTTTTTCATAGAAATGCAGGTCAGATACGCCGCCAGAAACAATAAATTTCATCACCTCTGTGCTATTGACATTTTTTAATATTCTTACATTTTCCCTCGGGACCAGATAGGAATTTCCACTGAAGTTATACGAATGTGGGAAATAGACCGCTACAAGCCCTGGTTCATCCAATACATGTAGATCATCCTGGGTCATGAATCCCAGCCTGAACATATTCTCCGATAATTTGACAATGATGGGCGTATTGAATTTTTTTTTGTCGCCCACGAAGGCTGACATCAAGTCCTTGATACTGGTATAGATAATGTTGACCAAGGGGATCTTGACCAGCCAGGCTTCCAGCATCTCATAGAGCGGCTGCGTGATCAACATGCTGGCGGTATAGCCGATAAAGGTAATAAAACCAAATACGATCAGGATGCCCAGGCCGGGGATAGGTAGCGGGATAAGGCTGTCCAAAAACTGGACAATAAGGATCAAGATATAAACCGTAATGGCAAGCGGTGCAACGAATAGAAGGCCGCGTAAAAAGTAATTGATGATAGTTTTGTAATTGACGGACATGGCAGCGTTGGTTTATGAATGAATAAATATAAAAAAAACCTCATCTAAAAAGACAAGGTTTTCTTTAACGTATCATAAAGGAACTGTGACTACAACTCAATTCCCATAAAGCTCATAAACGCAATTCCCATCAAGCCGGTGATAAGCATGGTGATGCCCAACCCTTTCAGCCCGTCAGGAACGTTGGAATACTTTAGTCTTTCACGGATAGCTGCCAGCGCTACGATGGCCAATAACCAGCCGATCCCAGAAGAAACGCCATATACGGCGGCTTCTGAAAGCGTATAATCTCTTTGTGCCATAAACAATCCGCCTCCCAGAATCGCACAGTTAACCGCAATCAATGGAAGGAAGATCCCAAGTGCGCCGTAAAGTGAAGGGGAGAATTTTTCTACGACCATTTCCACCAGCTGTACGGATGCTGCAATGATAGCGATAAACATAATCAATTGAAGGAAGCTTAGATCAATGTCTGCAAAGCTCGCATCGATCCAGGTAAGAGCGCCTGCTTTCAAAATATATTCGTCTACCAGCCAGTTAAGAGGGACAGTTATACCTAGCACAAAAACTACCGCTGCTCCTAGCCCCATAGCAGTGCTTACTTTTTTGGAAACTGCCAAGAAAGAGCACATTCCCAGGAAGTAAGCAAAAATCATATTTTCTATAAAAATCGATTTGATGCCGAGATTTATTAATTCCATAGTTTTACTTTTTAATTTTCTACATATTTGGTCAGGTGTCGCTGCACCCAGACGATAATTCCCAGAATCATAAATGCTCCAACAGGAGTCACCATCAAACCGTTTGTGGCAAGACTGTTCATTCCCATCCAACCTGCGAGGGTGTCATATACTGGAAACCCGAAGAAAGATCCCGAACCTAGAATTTCTCGGAAGAAAGCCACTGCAAGAATAATCCAAGCATATCCTAAAGCCTGACCAAATCCGTCAAGAACCGAATCATAGGGTTTATTACCCATAGCAAAGGCTTCCAGTCGACCCATGACTATACAGTTGGTTACGATAAGGCCAATGAAAACGGACAGTTGCTTATACATATCGTACTGGAAAGCCTTCAATAATTCACTTACTACCGTTACCAATGTAGCAACGATTGCAAGCTGCGCAATAATCCTGATCCTTGATGGGATGGAGTTTCTTAAAATCGATATCGCAAGGTTTGACATTGCCACCACAAATATTACTGACAGAGCCATTACTAAGGTAGGCTGTAATTGCGTGGTCACCGCTAAGGCCGAACATATCCCCAGAATCTGAATGGTAATCGGGTTGTCGTCGACTAACGGGTCCGATATCAACTTCTTCCTTCTCTTAGAAAGAAGGGGTTCAGCTGGCTTTTTAATTACTTTTTGATCTATTGCTTCTGTGCTCATTTTGAATGTATTCAGACATGTGACAATTAATTATTAACGGCCATCTTGGCATCAGAACCCTCCCTCAACTTGTTGAGAAAGGCCTCATAGTAGCCAAGGTAGTTTTTCAACATATTGTTGACCCCTACAGCGGTGATGGTGGCACCTGAAAGTCCGTCTACCTTATGGGGATCGTTGGAATAATCCCGTCCTTCTCCTTTCATCATGATCACTGACTCAAGTTGACCGCCATCTCCCCATATTTCTTTTCCTTTGTATCGTTGCTGCACACCTTCTTCGACAATTCTCGCCCCAAGCCCTGGAGTTTCCCCAGCATGAGAAAAGGTCACGCCTTCTATTGTGTTGAGATCAGACTGAAGGGCCATATATCCCCAGATGGCGTTCCAAAGACCTGCCCCGTATAAGGGTAAAATATAAGCAGAAACGTTTTCCGGATTACCTTCCTCGTGGTAGATAAATACGGGATACAACCTTTCTTCAGGTGCTCTTTTGTAATTGCTACCGATATCCACCGTCTCAGCTGTTACGGCTGTACCCTCCACTTCTGTTACTTCCTCGCCGTCTATGTTAACCACAGTGGAAGCAATATGATTTTCATAATAAGCGGTGATTTCTTCCGGAGACATGGCACCGATTTCATCCGCACTCATCACCGCACCTAGTATCTGTTTTTTTGTGTCCAGCTCAATTGCTTTCTGCTGGATAGGACCTAGTAGCTGTGAAGAACCAGACAATAACAGTCCACACGCTACAGTAAGGATGACTGAAAATATGATAATGTATTTGTTAGACTGTTGCACGTTGTAACCTCCTTTTCTTGTTTGCTTTTACTACATAGAAATCGATAAGCGGGGCGAACACGTTCATAAAGAGAACGGCCAGCATGATGCCTTCCGGATAAGCCGGGTTGGTTACCCTGATGATGACGGTCAATACCCCGATTAGGAAACCATAAATCCATTTACCCGTCTCCGTATGCGATGCGGTCACTGGGTCAGTTGCCATAAAGACGATACCGAATGCCACGCCACCTAACACCAAGTGATAATGAGCTGGCATCGCCATGTATTCATTAGCCGCCAATAAATTCATTACCAGACCCATCACCCAGGTGCCTGCAAATGCGCTTGCCATGATTTTCCAGCTACCCACACCTGTAAGGATCAATATTGCCGCACCGATCAATACCATTAGCGTAGAGGTTTCTCCAATAGATCCGGGGATAAAGCCAAAGAACATATTGGCAAAGCTGTAGAGGTTGTCTGCAAGTGAAGTGTTATGGGACGCCAGAGCAGTGGTTACTACCTCCCCATCTATACTGGCTTGGTAGGTCACGCCTAGTGCAGTAGCACCTGAAAAACCATCCACCGGAGTTTTGTCTCCGAGGTACGTCCATACTTGGTCACCGGAAATTTGTGCTGGATAGGCAAAGTATAAAAACGCACGGGCTGTCATGGCCACGTTAAGGATGTTCATACCGGTGCCACCAAATACTTCTTTCGCAATGATCACCGCAAAGATCGTTGCCAAGGCCACTTGCCACAGAGGGATAGTTGCGGGAACGATTAAGGGAATCAGCATCCCCGTTACGAGAAAACCTTCATTAATAGGGTGTTTTCGGATCACGGCAAATACCGCCTCTACAATACCACCGGCAGCATAAGCTACAATAAGGATAGGTAGAACCAATTGTAAGCCCAACAAGAACTTGTCACCGAAACTGGCTGCTTCGCCTACTGCCAGGAAGTGCTGGTGACCTGTGTTATAGATCCCGAAGATCAAGCAAGGGATCATCGCGATGACCACCGTGATCATTAATCTTTTCAGGTCGATCGCATCCTTTACTTGGGCACCTTTGATAGCTGTAGTGTGATTGGGAGAGAACATAAAAGTCTCGCCCGCCTCATATAAATAATATAGGTTTTCAAATTTTCCGCCTTTTTGGAACAGCGGTTTTTGTTTATCTAACAGATCACGTAGAAATTTCATATCTATTAACTATGTTGAATTAGTTCAATTCCTTTTCTGAGTATTTGCTG
>Ga0079224_100016911_pt1 | contig 10261 bp, 8 predicted proteins | sample Stecom2015_FD_80414 | JGI IMG/M metagenome (GOLD analysis project Ga0079224, IMG submission 80414) | Agricultural soil microbial communities from Utah to study Nitrogen management - Steer compost 2015 | ecosystem: Environmental > Terrestrial > Soil > Agricultural land | place: USA: Utah... | reverse complement strand
GTGCCGGTCGCGATGCTTTGGGCCAGGCGAATCTTGAAGTCCGGGAAGCCCGTGGCGGAAAACCCTCGGCAGAACCGGTTTACGGTTGGTTCGCTGACATCGGCAGCTCGCGCCAGGGCGGCGATGCTGTAACGGGTGGCCGCGCTGGGGTCGCGCAGGATGGCTTCAGCAACTTTGCGCTCGGACTTGTTCAGGGTATCGAGGCGGGCCTGGATGTCTTCAAGCAGATTGTCGTCACGGTGCGCCTGGTTAGCGGCCATGGAAGAATACTCCCTGCATCTTGTGCGATCGTTATTAGAGAAAACCTGCGGATTATACCGCGTTTCCGTCAGAATTGGGGTAGTAAAAATGTCATAAATGGCAGGTTTTTCTTGGAATATTAAAAATACGATGTCATTATTTGTTTAAAATTACTACATCAAGGCGTTGGCGTGTCAGTTTATTGGGCTCGCCACCAGGATATAAGAGAGAAGGAACCAATGGTCAACAATACCAATACCCGTTGTGACCTCATGCTTTTTGGCGCGCTGGGTGACCTGGCTCAGCGCAAGCTTTTTCCCGCGCTGTATCAGCTGGAGCGTGCGGGCTTGCTCGCGCAAGGCAGTCGCATTCTGGCGATTGCACGTACGGAGGCAACAACAGCAGAAGTCCGGGAGCAGCTTTTTGAAAAGCTTCGGCATCATGTAAAAGACAGTGAGTTTGATGCTGAAGTGGCGCACACGTTTTTGCAGCGAGTGGATTACCAATTGCTGGATTTCACCGATCCTGAAGGCTATGGGGCTTTGCGTGAGTGGCGGGATGAACCCAACAACGAGCTCATCGTCTATATGGCCACGCCGCCTTCAATGTATGGCGTGATCGCCCGCAATATGAAAGCGACCAGTTGTTGTAATGAGAAAACCCGGGTGGTGGTGGAAAAGCCCATCGGTCACGATCTTGAGTCGTCCCGGGTCATCAACGATGAGCTGGGCGAGGTCTACAACGAAAACCAGTTGTTCCGGATTGATCACTATCTGGGCAAGGAGACGGTGCAGAACCTGATTGCACTGCGCTTTGCCAACAACCTGTTTGCCTCCCAGTGGGACCAGAATCATATCTCCCACGTTGAAATCACCGTTGCGGAAGGCGTGGGTATAGAAGGGCGCTGGGGCTATTTCGACCAGGCCGGTCAGATCCGCGACATGATTCAGAATCACTTGCTGCAGTTGTTGTGCCTGATTGCGATGGATCCGCCCGCAGACCTGTCGGCGGACAGCATTCGGGACGAGAAGGTAAAGGTGCTTAAGGCGCTGAAGCGAATTACCCCGGACATGATGGATCGGTATGTTGTACGTGGTCAATACACCGCGGGCACCAGCAATGGCAAGCCTGTGCCGGGCTATCTGGAGGAGGACGGTGCCAACAAGGGCAGTGCCACTGAAACCTTTGTGGCCCTGAAAGCCGAGATCGACAACTGGCGCTGGTCTGGCGTGCCATTCTATATCCGTACAGGCAAGCGACTGCCGGAGAAGCTTTCCCAGATTATCATTCATTTCAAGCCGGCGCCTCATTACATTTTTGATCCGGACCAGAAGCATCTGGCCAACAACAAACTGATTATTCGGCTGCAGCCGGATGAGGGAATGGCCCTGAAAATCCTGACCAAGGATCAGGGGCTGGATAAGGGTATGCGACTGCGGCAGGGGCCGCTGGAGCTGACCTTCTCCGAAACCTTTGAAACGGAACGGATTCCGGATGCCTATGAGCGTCTGCTTTGGGAGGTGATGAAGGGGAATCAATACCTGTTTGTTCGCCGGGATGAGGTGGAATACGCCTGGCGCTGGGTCGACGAGATCATCGCCAACTGGAGAGACAGTGGCGAGCCGCCCAAGCGTTATGCCGCCGGCACCTGGGGCCCGGTCGCCTCCATTGCCATGATCACGCGGGACGGGAGGAGCTGGTATGAAGATGCCTGACATTCGCTTGCCTGAGGGGGTCGGATTCCATCCCGACGACAATGCCGGGCGCGTGGCCCGGGCCCTGGCCTCGACCGTTGCTGATGTTCTTGCCAGTCGTCTTGAAGAGGCGCCCAGGGCGAGCCTGGTGGTGTCCGGAGGTTCCACGCCTTTACCCTTTTTCAAGGCGTTGTCCGAGGTAGCGCTGGACTGGTCCAGAGTGGATGTTGTGCTGGCAGATGAGCGCTGGGTTCCAGAGGGCGACCCCGCCAGTAACACCACCCTGGTCAGAAACAACCTTTTGGTGGGCAAGGCTGCGAAAGCCCGTTACCTGGCTCTGAAGCAGCCGGGGGAAACTCCGGAGCAAGGACTGGAGGCGGTTCGACAGGCGCTGTCCGTGCTCGCTTTGCCAGTGGACGTTGTGATTCTGGGAATGGGCAATGACGGTCATACCGCTTCGCTGTTTCCGGATGCGCCGGAATTGCCCGAAGCCATGGATGAGTCCAATGCCGGCCTGGTAGCGGCGATGACGCCTGAATCCCAGCCTCAGCGAAGAGTGACGTTAACCCGGACGGTGCTGGCGCAAGCGCGCTATACCGCGCTGCACCTGAAAGGGGAGGACAAGCTGGAAACGCTCCGAAGGGCCTGTTCGGCTCTGGACGATGTGTTTGCAATGCCGGTGCGGGCCTTTCTGAAGCCCGGTCTGGAAGTGTTCTGGAGCCCGTGACCCCGCGTCCCTTGCCTGGCCATCACTGCTAACTGCTTTAGGAGATCACCATGAATCAACTGTCGGATTATCATCGCGAGCGGGTGCAATCCGTTCTGGCGGCGTCGCCCCTGGTGCCTGTGATCGCGATAAAAGACCCGGACGATGCCATCCCGCTGTGTCGAGCACTGGTGGATGGAGGCATCCGGGTGCTGGAAATCACCTTGCGCACCGAGCATGGTGTGCGTGCCATCGAAAAGGTCAGAAAAGCCATTCCCGAAGCCTGGGTTGGTGCGGGAACGGTTACCAGTATTGCCCAGTACCGGCAAGTGGAGTCGGCCGGTGCGCAGTTTGTGATTACTCCGGGAGTCACTGAGGCCATTCTGGAGTTCGGTGTTACCTCAGAAGCGCCGCTGTTGCCAGGGGTTTCGACGGTGTCCGAGTTGATGATGGGGTATGCGCTGGGTTATCGGGAGTTCAAGTTTTTCCCGGCGGAAGTAGCGGGCGGTATCCCTGCGCTGAAAGCGTTCAGTGGGCCATTTCCCGATGTTGTCTTTTGTCCGACCGGTGGCATTAGCCGGCAGACAGCGAGGGACTACCTGGCGCTGCCGAATGTCCGTGCTGTCGGTGGGTCCTGGCTCACGCCGGCAGAGGCTATTGCCGGTAAAGACTGGCAGGCGGTTTCGGAGATTGCCAGGGGAAGCCTGGGCGATCTGTAAGCCAGTAGAAAAAGAAACCCACCGCTGTGGTGGGTTTCTTGTGTCCGGGGTAAGCTTTTTGCAGGTCGGTTAGCGAATGTCGCTGCCAACGCGCACGATTTTCATGGTGTTTGTGCCGCCCTGGGCATTGACGTAATCCCCCTTGGTAATCACCACCAGATCGCCTTCGTCGACCACGCCGCGCTTGCGCAGTTGCTCCACCGCCTCCGCATTGGTCTGCTCATTGGCAATCCGGGCCGAATCAAACGGTATGGTCTGCACGCCGCGGAACAGAACCACCCGGTGCTGGGTGGAGTGATGGCGGGACAGCGCAAAGATCGGCAGGCTGGATTTGATGCGGGACATCAGTCTCGGGGTCGCGCCCGTCTCGGTCATGCAGATGATGGCACGGACACCCTGGAGGTGGTTGGCGGCGTACATGGCAGACAGGGCGATGGCTTCGTCTACCCGCTCCATACTTTCATGAATCCGGTGTTTGGACTGGTGCATGGAGGGGTGCCGTTCGGCCCCCAGGCAGATGCGTACCATGGCCTCTACCGCCTCTTTCGGGTAGTCGCCTACCGCGGTTTCGGCAGACAGCATGACCGCATCGGTGTAGTCCATTACGGCATTGGCGACGTCGGACACCTCGGCCCGGGTGGGCATCGGGTTGGTGATCATCGATTCCATCATCTGGGTCGCAGTGATGACTGCCCGGTTCAGTACCCGGGCGCGGGCGATGATGTGCTTCTGAACCGCTACCAGTTCGGCATCGCCAATCTCAACCGCCAGGTCGCCCCGGGCCACCATGACGGCATCTGAGGCGAGGATGACTTCATCCAGAGCCTGGTCGTCGTGTGCTAGTTCCGCCCGCTCAATTTTGGCTACCAGGCCTGCTTCCGAGCCGGCTTCGCTCAGCAGTCTGCGTGCGATGTGCATATCTTCGGCGGTGCGCACGAATGAGACGGCGACATAGTCCGCGCCCAGTTTGGCGGCGGTGACAATGTCCTGCTTGTCTTTCTCGGTCAGTGCTTCGGCAGACAGCCCGCCGCCGCGCTTGTTCAGGCCCTTGTTGTTGGATAATGGGCCGCCAATGAGCACCTTGGATGTGATGCTGTGCTCGTCTACCGACATCACTTCCATCTCGATGCGGCCGTCGTCCAGCACCAGGATGTCGCCCGGAGCAACGTCTTCAATCAGTTGCTCGTAGTCGATGCCCACCCGCTCTGCGGTGCCGGCATTCTTGTCCATGCTGGCGTCGAGAACGAAGGTGTGTCCGGCTTCCAGGAATACCTTGTTATCGGAGAACCGCGCGATGCGCAGCTTGGGGCCCTGAAGGTCGGCCAGAAGGGCAACAAAGCGGCCCTCTGCTGCAGCGGCTTGACGAACCTGGCGGGCCCGGGCCATGTGCTCTTCGGCGCTGCCATGGGAGAAATTCAGGCGAGTAACGTCAACGCCTGCTTTGATGATGGCGGCAAGTGACTCCGGTGTGTCAGTGGCGGGGCCGAGCGTGGCGACAATTTTCGTGCGCCTGAGCATAGATGAGTGTCCTTTGATTCAGGTTATTGACTGGCTTTGACAAGAGCGATTGCATTATCAAGCATGCGATTGGAAAAGCCCCATTCATTATCGTACCAGGCCATGACTTTTACATGACGCCCCAGTACTCGAGTATGATTTGCATCAAACACGCTGGACAGTGCGTTATGGTTGAAATCAATGCTGACCAGTTTCTCGGTGTTGAATCCGAGTACCGGATTGTTCCGGGCCGCCTCGCGGACGGTCTCGTTGATTTCCGCTACCGAGGTATCGCGGCCGGCGATGAAGCCAAAATCAACCAGTGATACATTGATCGTTGGCACCCGGACCGCGAGCCCGTCCAGTTTGCCTGCAAGTTCCGGGATGACTTTGCCGATGGCGGCAGCGGCGCCGGTCTTGGTGGGAATCATGGACTGGGTGGCTGAGCGTGCACGGTACAGATCCTGATGATACACGTCGCTCAGCTTCTGGTCGTTGGTATAGGAGTGGATAGTGGTCATCAGTCCGCTCTCGATGCCGACCACGCGATGGAGTGCTTCGGCGACCGGAGCCAGGCAGTTGGTGGTGCAGGATGCATTGGAAATGACCTGATGATCGGTGGTCAGAATGGAATGATTAACCCCGTACACCACGGTCGCATCGGCATCGGCCGAAGGGGCCGAGATGATGACTTTACGGGCCCCGGCCGTCAGGTGCTGGCCGGCCTTTTCACGGCTGGTGAATAGTCCGGTGCATTCAAACACGACATCGACCCGGAAATCGCTCCAGGGCAGGGACTTCGGGTCGCGGATGGCCGTAATGGCGATGCGGTCGCCGTTAACGGTTAGTGATTCGGCATCGTGGCTGACCACGCCATTGAACCGGCCGTGGACGCTGTCGTATTTCAGCAGATGGGCGTTGGTTTCGGCGTCTCCGAGGTCGTTGATGGCGACCACCTGGATCTGGTTTCGGTAGTTATTTTCATAAAGAGCCCGCAGGACGTTGCGGCCGATTCGGCCAAAACCGTTAATTGCGATGCGGATGGTCATGATTCTGGCTCCTTTTGCAGGGTTTTGTTGTTGGTTGTGGTGAGCAATGTAGTAAATATAACAACAAAAAACGAACAAATGAACGCTGAACAGCTGGATTCACGAAAAAAAGTAAGTAAACTTACATCTAAATGCAGCCAGCTTATAATCAAAACAGACAAGGGAGATCGCCATGCATCCCACCATCACCAAGGTGACCGAGCGAATCATTCAGCGCAGCCGGTCAAGCCGCCAGGACTACCTGAATCGTATGACTGCCCTCAAGGCTCAGTCTCCCCATCGCAGCTCCCTGTCCTGCGGCAATCTGGCGCATGGCTTTGCGGCCTGCAGCCAGGCTGATAAAGACACGTTGAAGTTCATGAACAGGGCCAACGTGGCAATCGTAACCGCCTACAACGATATGCTTTCGGCCCATCAACCCTACGAAAAGTTCCCTGACCTCATCCGCGAGGCGGCGCATGGTATGGGGTCGGTGGCCCAGGTTGCCGGGGGCACACCCGCCATGTGTGATGGTGTGACCCAGGGCCAGCCGGGCATGGAGCTGAGCCTGTTTTCCCGCGACACAATCGCCATGAGCACAGCGGTGGCGCTCAGCCACAACATGTTTGATGCCACTCTGTTGTTGGGGATCTGCGACAAGATTGTTCCGGGGCTGCTCATCGGATCGCTGAGTTTTGGCTATCTGCCGACCATCCTGGTACCTGCCGGCCCTATGCCTTCCGGATTGCCAAACAAAGAGAAGCAGCGCATTCGCCAGCTCTACGCCGAAGGCAAGATTGGCAAAGAGGAGTTGCTGGAAGCCGAGAGCAAGTCGTACCACAGCCCGGGTACCTGCACCTTTTATGGCACCGCCAACAGCAACCAGCTGTTGGTTGAAGTGATGGGGCTGCACCTGCCCGGCGCCGCCTTTGTGAATCCGGGCACGCCGCTGCGTGACGCGCTGACCCGGGCAGCGACGGAACAGGTTATCCGGTTATCGAAACCCCACGGTGGAGAGTTGGGGCTAGGTGACATGGTGGACGAAAAGAGCATCGTCAATGCCCTGGTGGCGCTGCTGGTAACGGGTGGCTCCACCAACCATACCATTCACTGGATAGCCATCGCCCGGGCTGCCGGCATTATCATTGACTGGACCGACTACGCCGAGCTCTCGGCGGTTGTACCCTCGATGACCCGTATCTATCCCAATGGTCAGGAGGATGTGAATGCCTTCCACGAAGCGGGTGGCACGCCGTTCCTGATCCGCGAGCTGCTTGCTGGCGGATACCTGCACAATGACGTGCATACGGTTATGGGCCATGGCCTGGGACAGTACGCCCGCATGCCGGAACTCGACGATGAGAAGCTCGTCTGGAAACCGGCAGTTGAGAAAAGTGCCATGCCGGAAGTGCTTAGCAGTGTTTCCGAGCCTTTTGCGCCCGACGGCGGACTCAGGGTACTGGAGGGTAATCTGGGCAGGGGCGTTATCAAGGTGTCTGCCGTCGCCCCGGAGCACCATACCACTGAGGCTCCGGCGGTGGTGTTTAACGATCAGAACGAACTCAAGGCGGCCTTTGATGCCGGAGATCTGAACCGGGATTGCATTGTGGTGGTCCGTTTTCAGGGCCCCCGTGCCAATGGCATGCCCGAGCTGCACAAGCTGACCCCTTACCTGGGGGTGTTGCAGGACAGGGGTTACAAGGTGGGGCTGGTTACGGATGGCCGGATGTCTGGTGCTTCCGGTAAAGTACCCGCAGCGATTCACGTTTATCCGGAAGCACTGGACGGAGGTCCGCTGGCCCGTGTTGAAGACGGCGATATCGTTGTGCTGGACGCCCGGCAGGGGATATTGAGTATCAAGGTTAAGGATGACGAACTGGCCGCACGCACGCCTGCAAAGGTTGATCTGTCCGGGTATCATACCGGCTACGGGCGCGAGCTGTTTGGGTGGCTCCGCCGTTCAGCCAGCAATCCTGAGCAGGGCGCCAGCTTTTTCTGGAACCACGAGGCATGACAGCAGAACACTACTCTCTGGTGGGAGACATCGGCGGAACCAATGCGCGCTTTGCCCTGGTGGAGCAGGGCAGTGTGCAACCACGGGCCATTGAAGTGTTGCCCTGCCGCGATTACGAGAACCTGGATCAGGCGGTGGTCGCCTATCTGGAACTTGTGGGTGTGGCGTCCGTCAGGCAGGCCTGTCTGGCCGTCGCTTCTCCAGTGCGCGGTACCCAGGTGAGAATGACCAACAACCACTGGCGTTTTGATACTGAGGCGGTGCGGCAGGCCTTTGGCTGGTCGGCCTTCAAGGTTATCAACGATTTTACCGCCATGGCGCTGGGTGTGCCCCATGTACCGGACGCGAATCTGGTGCACGTTTGTGGCGGCCCGGGAGACCCTGGCAGGCCGAAACTGGTGATGGGCCCTGGTACCGGCCTCGGCGTTTCCGGTCTGGTACCGATCCGTAACGGCTGGGTGCCGCTGATGACCGAAGGGGGGCATGTGGATTTCGCACCCACCGATGATCTGGAAATGGACGTGCTACGCATTCTTCGGGCCCGGTTTGGGCGGGTGTCGGTTGAGCGGATTCTGTGTGGCCAGGGGTTGCTGAACCTGTATCAGGCCCACGCCGAAATCCGTGGCGTGGCGGCGCCGCTGGATGCTCCGGAGAAGATCACAGCAGCGGCTGTGGACGCTTCCGATGCCTTGGCCAGGGAAACCCTTCGGCACTTCTGCGAGATTCTTGGGCGTACCGCAGGCAACGCGGTGCTGACGCTGGGGAGTCTGGGTGGCGTGTACCTGTGTGGCGGTATTCTGCCCAGATTCCTCGAGTTTTTTATGGAGAGCCCGTTCCGTAACGGCTTTGAAGACAAGGGGCGCATGCGCCCGTTACTGGAATTCACGCCAGTCTATGTGGTAACCGAGGCCTATACCGGTCTGCTGGGGGCTGCGGAAGCACTGGGCAATCCCGAGGTATGACCAGAACTCTGGCGGAACTGTCGTTTGATGAGCTGGTCCGGCAGGTCCGGGCCTGCCGGATTTGCGCCGGCGCCTTGCCGCACGAGCCCAGGCCGGTGGTCCAGCTCAGTGAATCTTCCCGTATTCTGGTCGTCGGGCAGGCGCCGGGCCGACGGGTTCATGAAACCGGTCTGCCGTTTAATGACCCCAGTGGTGACCGGCTGCGCCAATGGATGGGCATTACCCGCGATACCTTCTACGATGAACAGAAACTCGCCATCCTGCCCATGGGGTTCTGTTATCCGGGCACCGGCAAATCCGGAGATCTTCCACCGCGCCCGGAGTGTGCGCCGGCCTGGCGCCAGGCGTTGCTCGATCGTTTGCCGGAGATTCGCCTGACCTTGTTGATCGGTCAATACGCTCATGCCTGGCATATTCCAGGCGCAAGGCGTGCGGTTACCGAGAATGTGCGGCATTGGCAGCAGTTCTGGCCTGCTGTCATTCCCATGCCCCATCCCAGCCCGCGGAATAACCTCTGGCTGCGAAAGAATCCCTGGTTTGAACTGGAGGTAGTACCAGCCCTGCAGGAGCGAGTGGCCGAGGTGCTCGCCGGGTAATTCATGTTCGATCAGGGCACCGGCTCGCTCCGTACCGCTTCCAGTAGTCGATACCACAAGGGGCGGGGCAGCGATGTACGTGCCCCGGCGGAAGCCGCCGCAATTCGTTCCTTTTTCAGCGAGCCCAGCACCGGTATCGGGCTACCCGGTAAGTGACGGATCCAGGCGACGGCTAGCCCGTTAAGGCAAAGGCCGGTTTGCTCTCTCGCCTCGCTCACCAGCTCCTCCGGCACGGCTTTCGCCAGTTGTCCGCCGGCCAGCGGTGACCAGGCAAGCCACCTTAACCGGTCGCAGAGCATGGCGTCGTGCTGGCCGTTGAAGAGCGCATCGGCATGGGCCAGCGACAGCTCGGACTGGTTACAGACCAGTGGTAGCGAGGTGTGCTGTTGCAGCCATCGCCATTGATCCGGCAGATAATTGGACACGCCAATATGGCTGATCTTTCCGTTTGCGACGGCCTGCTCCAGTATGCTCGCAACCGCCCCGGCATCCATGAGTGGGTCCGGACGATGAATCAGAAAGGTATCAATCTGTTCCAGCTGCAATCGTTGCAGGGCTCCATCAATGGCCTGCCGCAAGTAGTTGGCCTCGGCCTGGTAATGCTTGGTCTGCCAGCGGCTGGTGTCGAGATGGCCCGGTACGATGCCGGCCTTGGTAATGACACGTATCTTCTGTTTCAGGACCGGCGCTGTGGCCAGCGCTTTCCCGAAGTGGCGCTCGCAAGCGCCATCGCCGTAAATATCGGCGTGGTCAAACACGTCAAGACCCTGGTCGACCTGATGGCTGATCCAGCCCGCAAGAGTCT
>Ga0079224_100016909_pt1 | contig 10261 bp, 5 predicted proteins | sample Stecom2015_FD_80414 | JGI IMG/M metagenome (GOLD analysis project Ga0079224, IMG submission 80414) | Agricultural soil microbial communities from Utah to study Nitrogen management - Steer compost 2015 | ecosystem: Environmental > Terrestrial > Soil > Agricultural land | place: USA: Utah... | reverse complement strand
CGCTCGAGGTCGATGTCGATGATCTTGACCATGACCTGGTCGCCGATCTGGACGACCTGCTCGGGGATCTCGACGTGACGCTCGGCGAGCTCGGAGATGTGCACGAGGCCCTCGATGCCCTCCTCGACACGCACGAACGCGCCGAACGGGACGAGCTTGGTGACCTTGCCGGGCACGATCTGACCGATCTGGTGGGTCCGGGCGAAGTGCTGCCACGGATCCTCCTGGGTCGCCTTGAGCGACAGCGACACGCGCTCGCGCTCCAGGTCGACCTCGAGCACCTCGACGGTGACCTCGTCGCCCACCTGCACGACCTCGTTCGGGTGGTCGATGTGCTTCCACGAGAGCTCGGACACGTGGACCAGACCGTCGACGCCGCCGAGATCGACGAAGGCGCCGAAGTTGACGATCGAGCTGATGACGCCCTTGCGGACCTGGCCCTTCTTGAGCTCGTTGAGGAAGTTCTGGCGCACGGCCGACTGGGTCTGCTCGAGCCAGGCACGACGCGACAGGACCACGTTGTTGCGGTTCTTGTCGAGCTCGATGATCTTCGCCTCGAGCTTCTGGCCGATGTACGGCTCCAGGTCGCGGACGCGACGCATCTCGACCAGGGAGGCCGGCAGGAAGCCGCGCAGGCCGATGTCCATGATCAGGCCGCCCTTGACGACCTCGATCACGGTGCCCTCGACGACGCCGTCCTCTTCCTTGATCTTCTCGATGTCGCCCCACGCGCGCTCGTACTGGGCGCGCTTCTTGCTCAGGATCAGGCGGCCTTCCTTGTCCTCCTTCTGGAGGACGAGGGCCTCGACGTTGTCGCCCACCTGGACGACCTCGTTGGGGTCGACGTCGTGCTTGATCGACAGCTCACGCGAGGGGATGACGCCCTCGGTCTTGTAGCCGATGTCGAGCAGGACCTCGTCACGGTCCACCTTGACGATGGTGCCGTCGACGATGTCGCCGTCGTTGAAGTACTTGATGGTCTGGTCGATCGCGGCGAGGAATTCCTCTTCAGTGCCGATGTCGTTGACCGCAACCTGCGGGGCCGCAGAAGGAGTTGCGAGGCCGGAAGTCATGTAGTGGGGCTCCGATGGATGGATTGGATTGAAGTTGGACAGGGTCTGCGCCGACGTGCGGGCATGCCGAACCGACAGCGCATCCGTCAGTCTACGACACACCCCGCCCCCGCGTAAAACCGGTCAGTCGACCGCGCAGATGCCCGCCGCGTTCCGCTCGAGGCACACGTAGACCGGGGCGCTGAGGCGCGATGCGCCCGACGCGTCCTCGACCCGCGCCCGCACCCGGAACACCGAGTTGCGCGGCGCGTGCTCGTCCGAGATCCCGAACGTGGCGGTCACCAGCCCGGACCGCTCCATGCCCCCGTCGAGACCGAAGGTCCGACTCGACCACGGGTGGGCGTGCTGGTCGTGGCCCGTGACGTGGATGAGATCGACGCTGACGATCGCGCGGAGGAGATCAGGTGCCCCGTCGAGCGCGGCGACCCGGACCTCGACGGGCAGATCACCGTGCAGCACGCCGTCGGCGTCGCGCGCGACCACCACGTGGCCGTTGACGGGACTGGACACCGCCACGGTGGGCAGATCCGTCACCTTGGCCCAGGACAACGCGGCCGAGCCGTCACCGGCGTCGTGGACGAGCTCGGCCCGCACCGTGTGGATGCCCGCGGAGATGCGCACCGGCGTCTCGGTCCCGAACCCTCCCTTCCCGAACCACACCCCGACGGGGACGTCGTCGACCCACAGCCGACCCCAGTCCTTCGCGCCGAACGTGAAGTCGTAGGTTCCGCCGTCGAAGCGCACGCGTCCCTGCCAGCGAACCCCGTAGTGGTCCGAGGGCAGATCGGGGTGGGGCCGCTCCGCGACGGGACCGAAGCGCGCCACGTCGACGCACTCCCGGGGGCCCACGCTCGCCACGGGGAGCACGGCGTCCGCCAGGCGCACCCAGGCCCACCCCTCGGGGTAGGACGCGGGATCGTTCGCCAGGCTGGAGTCCGTCAGGTCGTGGTACGTCCGGGCGAAGGTGTCGACCGGGCAGTTGGTCACCGCGGCCGGGGTGGCGTAGTCGATCACGCGGATCGATCCGTCGTAGATCGAGGCGTACCAGATCCGGTCGTCCGGGCCCTGGGCGAACTTCACCGGGCCCCCGGCGACGCCCTTCGGTGCGAACGTCTCCACGTGGGACACCGCACCGTCCTCGTCGACCCGCGCGGTGCGGATGAAGTCCTGGGCGTAGTCCCCGAAGACGTAGCTGTCGTGGAAGTCCGCCGGGTAGGCCTCGCCGGTGTAGAAGACCCCGCCGGTGACCGACGCACCTCCGGCGTGCGGATAGGTGTGGACGGGGCCGACGACCGCGTCCGCGCCCCGGGCCCACAGCAGGGCACAGCGATCCCACGGGTTGGACTCGGCGTCAGGCTCCCCGTCGGAGACGGGCACCTTGGTGCGCCGCTCGCCCTCGTAACAGGGCCAGCCGAAGTTGGCGGGCTCCGCCGCGTCATGGTCGTGCGCGAGGGCGTCGAGCTCCTCCCAGTCGCCCTCGCCGACGTCCCCGATCATGACCAGTCCGTCCTCACGGACCGCCAGGCGGAAGGGGTTGCGCAGGCCCAGGGCGGCGACACGACTGGCGTTCGACTCACCCGGCGTCCCGCCGTCCAGCTCAGGATCGCCGTAGTACGGGTTCCGCGGCACGCCGCGCCCGGTCTCCGGGTCGATCCGCAGGACCTTGCCGGCGAGGACGGTCGGGTCCTGCGCGCGCAGGGACTGGCTGCGCGCCTCGAGACCGGCGGCGAAAGACGCTCCGTCGCCCACCCCGACCAAGAGACTCCCGTCGTGGTCGAAGACGAGATCGTTGATCGTGTGGCTGCCACCGATGATCGGGAGACAGTCCGTCGGATACGGCCCCTCGCGGGTCACGCAGTCGGGGCCGGCCGCGCGCCCGAGGATCACGTTCTCCTCATCGAACGGCAGGGGGTCGTCGCCGGACTGCCAGTCCGCGACGTCGAGCACCTGCACCTGCTGTCCCCGATAGCCCCCGTCCGGGCCGGGGTCCTTGACGACATAGGACACGTAGACGAGGTCGCGCTCGCCGGTCCCGTCACCGAAGCGCGGGTGGAGGGCCAGACCGGTCATGCCCTGATCGCCCATCTGCGCCACCCGATCGCTCAGGTCGGCGACGAGCTCGCTGGGCGAGCTCGAGCCGTCCGGAGAGCGCATGAACGTCAGCACCCGGCCCGACTTCTCGGCCACGAACACGCGACCCGTCTCGGTCGCGGCGAACGCCGTCGGCAGGTCGAAGCCGGACTGCACGGTGTCGATGGTGAAGCCCGGGGGAAGTCCGGTGGACGCATCGCTCGCGAGCCCCGGCTGGTCGAACTCGACGACGGTGCTCAGCACCGATCCGCCGGGGCCGATCGCGCGGACGGACACGTCGTGGCGTCCCCGCACCGGCGGCCAAGCGGCCTCCCACGGCTCGGCGGAGTCGCGCGCGACCTCCTGACCGTCGACGTAGAACCGGACCGAGGCGACCGGTCCGGTGGTGCTCGCCCGCAGGATCGTCGGCTCGCCGTCGACACCGACGGTCGGGGCCGACGCCGTGACCCCGATGGGCCAGTCGACCGTCGCTGCGGCCGAGTCGAGGGCGGGCGCACCCTTCCAGGTCGCGACCCGGACCCGGAACCGGCGGCCGACCGCGTCCACGGCCGTGGCGAACCGGGGGAACTCGACGCGTCCCTTCGCGTCCGTGGCACGTCCGGGAACGATGGTGCGCCAGGTTCCGTCGGCCTCACGGCGTTGGAGCGACACCAGCCGACCCTTCCGGGCGGGGGTGGTCGTGGCGACCGCGGACGCGCTGCGGGTCGACTCGCTCTTCGTGACCTGGAGCGCGACCGCCTGGCTCACCGTCCGGAGGACGACCTTGGGGGTGTTCCGGCGCGGGCGCACCTTGCCCTGACGCTTGACCTTGGGGAACTTCGCGCGCAGCGGCAGCGAGGCGCGGGCGGTCCGCACCGTGAACGTCTTCCTGCCGTCGGCGTCGGTGGTGCCCTTGAGCAACAGCCGCCAGCGCCCGCCCTCGCGATACTGCAGGCGCACGGGCCGCTTGATCCGGTGACCGGCCTTGACTCGGACCTTGACCTTCTCCCCGGTGATCGAGGTCGGCGTCACCAACGAGATGGACGCGGCGGCGGCGTCCGCGGGGTGGGCGGGGACGGCGACCAGGGTGACCGCGAGCACCGCCGACGCCAGCAGTGCCCGCAGACCCGACAGGCACGCAGGCAGCATGGACGAAGGCTACGTCACGGCGTCAGGAAGGCGCCGAGCGCCCGAACGTAGAGGTCGACGTCGGCCGCGGCCATCGTCTCGCGCACCGAGTGCATCGCCAACTGCGGCGCTCCGACGTCCACGGTGAGCATCCCCGTCCGGGCCGCGCTGAGCGGCCCGATCGTCGACCCGCAGGGCAGGTCCGCCCGATGCACGTAGCGCTGCAGCGGCACACCCGCAGCCTCGCAGGCGCGCGCGAAGACGGCAGCGCCGCGACCGTCGGTGGCGTAGCGGAGGTTCTGATTGACCTTGAGCACCGGTCCGCCTCCGAGCTCGATGCGGTGCAACGGCTCGTGACGGTCGACGTGGTTCGGGTGGGTGGCGTGGGCCATGTCGCCGGACGCACAGACCGAGGCGGCGATCATCCGGTGGTAGTCCTCGCGCCCTCCGCCCGCCGCGAGGACGATCCGCTCGAGGACGGTGCCGAGCAGATCGGACTGGGCGCCACGCTCGGAGGTGCTGCCGACCTCCTCGTGGTCGAAGAGTGCCAGCATCTGACCGGCGGAGGTCGGCTCGGCCGAGAGCAGCGCGCGCAACCCGGCGAAGCAGGTCGCCTGGTTGTCCAGACGCGGTGCCGCGACGAGCTCACCGCGGGCGCCGACGAGCGCCGAGGGCTGGGCGGCGGCCGTCATCAGGTCGAAGCCGACGATCTCGTCGTCGGCGAGCTCGACGGTCGCGGTGAGCCATGGCAGGAACTCCTCCGTCGACAGGGTCCACACCCCGTCGACGTGTCGCTGCCGATCAAGTGCCGACTGGTCGCGGTCGAGGTGGATCGCCAGGTGCGGCACCCGCACGACCGGGCGGTCGGTGTGGACCAGGTGCTCGGTGCCGGACCGGGTGACGAGACGACCGGCGATCGTGAGGTCGCGGTCGAGCCAGGAGGACAGGATCGGTCCCCCGTAGGGCTCCAGGGCGAGCACGGGGACCTCGGCTCGGCGCGCGTCGTGGTGCTGCTTGACGCGCAGGTTCGGGCTGTCGGTGTGGCCACCCACCACGCGGAATCCGGTCGAGGCGGCATGGCCCGGCGCGGTGCGCCAGGCCACCACCGACCCGGCGCGGCGGACCACGTAGTCGCCCGGCTCGCTCGGCCACGGATCGGTCTCGAGCAGCTCGGTGAATCCGGCGTCGGTCAGCGCACGCACGACGTTCTCGACGACGTGGAAGGGCGTCGGCGAGGCGTCGACGAAGCGGCACAGGTCTTCGGCGGGGGACGACATGGCGTCACTGTAACGAGCGACGCCGCTCCCCGAGGGGAGCGGCGTCGGTCGGCGACCGGTCTTGATCAGGCCGTCTCGGTCTCGCGCGAGCCCCGCGCGACGAGCACGGCGCCCAGCACGAGCAGCAGCAGACCCAGGATCGTGCCGACGAGCGGGATCGTCGTCTGCACGGCCTTGAGGATCGTCGAGGTGCTCTTGTACTCCTCCACGTTCTCGGCGACGTAGTCGTCGGTGTAGTTGAGCGTCGCCTTGGTCGTGGTGGCGCCGCGGACGCCGTCGACCTCGAGGTAGGAGTCCTGCGACTCGCCGCCCTTGATGATCGCGCCGGTCACCGGCTCGACGTACAGCGTGCGCACATTGGAGTAGATGCGATCGGCGGTCACCGTCTCGTCCTCGTCACCACCGACCAGGTTGCCGGGCACGTCGATCTCGCCCGTCTTGGTCGGCTCGATCCTCTGGACGAACTTGTAGACCGTCAGGCCGTCGATCTCGGTCTCCTCCTCGAACTCGGCCGGCACGGCCTGCTTCAGCGTGCCGTCCCAGAAGTCGTAGGACTTCTTCTGCACGTCGAAGGGGAACTTGAAGTACAGGCCCTCGAAGACGTCCTCCTGCGTCTCGCCGCCCGTCTCGTGGACGTTGCCGGCCCAGGAGACCACTTCGGCGCTGTGACGGTCGAACGCGAGCGTGTCGTCCGAGCCCGACAGCGGGGTCTCACCGCTGGCGCAGTCGAAGTCCGGGGTGTCGGTGCAGACGAACGAGTTCCAGACAGCGACGTCCTGGTCCAGCTCGTCGGAGGCCTCCTTCGAGAGGTCGGGATCACCGGTCGTGACGCGCACCGAGCGCAGCGGGCCGGTCGAGATCTTCAGCCCGTTGGCGATGTCGAGGTACTCGGCGTCCTCACCGGGGGCGGTCTCGGAGATGCTGACGGTGTTCTGGTTCAGGGGAACCACCGCGAGGCGGTCGTACATGTAGAACTTCGACAGCAGTCCCAGCACCAGGACGAAGGCCCCAAGGCCCAGCAGGACGATTCCGGTCTTCTTACCCACGTGGGGGCTCCCTTCACAGTTGTGATCGCGCACACGCTACCACCGAGTAGGCAGTCTACGTCCCCGGTACGGAAGTTACCCGCGGCACGCGCGTGGCGGAACTTCCGCTGTGGGAGGATCGGCCACCATGAGCAAACTGGAAAGTCTGCGCGCACACCCGCGCGCAGTCGACGCCGTCGCCCTCGCCATCGTGGCGATGGCGGTGGTGTGGCGGGGCTGGGCGGAGTACGGAGGCTGGTTCTTCGGCGACGATCTGATCTTCCTCACCCGCCTCGCGCAGGGCGTCGATGCCGCGTGGTTCTTCGAGCGGCACAACTTCCACTTCATGCCCATCGGGCTCGGGCTCGCCTGGCTCGTCGACCTGGCCGGCCCGTTCGCCTGGTGGGCGGCGGCGACCGAGATGACCGTCCTCTATGCCCTCGCCTGCCTGCTGTGCTGGACGATGCTCCGGACGGCGTTCGGCGCCCGGTGGTGGGCGATCCCGGGACTCGTCTTCTACTGCTTCACCGTCGTCGGGGTGCCGGCGAACCTCTGGTGGGCCTCCGGCCTGACCGCCGCCCCCGCGCAGGTCGGCATCCTCACCGCGATCATCGGGCACCTGGGATACCTGCGGACCACCCGCCGCCGTTGGCTCCTGCTCGTGCTGCTGGGCATGGGGATCGGCTTGCTCAGCTACGTCAAGGCGCTCTTCGTCCCGATGGCGCTCGGACTCCTGACCTTGGCCTACTTCGCCGACGGCGACCTCAAGGACCGACTGGTCACCGTGGTCCGCCGCTACTGGCCGCTGTGGACGCTCTACGTCGCGGTCTGCGCGGCGTACCTCGCCCGCTATGTCGCCACGTCGACCGGCGGCGAGGGCGGGTCCGGGATCTCGGACGTCGACTTCGGCGACGTCGCCGACCACCTCATCGTCGACGGTCTTCTCACGTCGATCGTCGGCGGCCCGTGGCGGTGGGTCTGGGTCGGCCCCTCGGTCGGGCCGCGGCTCCTCGCCGATCCGCCGATGATCGCCGTCACGCTCAGCGTCGTCGCGCTGGTCGCGGTGCTCACCCTGGCGCGGATCCGCCGGACCGACGCGCTCCTGTCCCTGTGGTTCCTCGTCCCCTACGTCGTCGCGACGTACCTGACGATCGCCCTCGGGCGCGCTGCCACCTTCGGCATGGGAGCGACCGCCGACATCCGGTACTGGTACGACCTCATGCCGTACGCCGCGCTGGCCATCGGCACGCTGGTCATGCCCATTCGGGGCGCGGTGAACAGACCGCGACCGCGAGCGGACGCCCCCGAGGCCTGGCCCACCCGTCCCACGCTCGTCGCCGTCTCGATCACGTTCGTGGCCGGCGCCCTCGTCAGCACCCACAGCTACGTCACGCCGTGGCACGGACCGTTCGACACCCGCCGGTTCATGGAGAACGCCACGGCGCAGCTCGAGACCGCGCCTGCGCCGCCTCAGATCGTCGACCAGCCGGTCGCCGAGAAGGTCATGTACGCCCTCGGTGGCAACAACCTGCCGTCCGACCTGCTCGCCCCCGTGGCGGACCGGTTCACGACTCCCACGGCCGGCACCCAGCTGCAGGTGTTCGACGACGACGGCGTCCTGCACCCCGCCCGGGTCGCCCCGGACGCCTCCGCCCCCGAGGAGTCACTCGAGCGCTGCGCCGAGGGCACGAAGCCCGCCACCCAGAGGTTCGACCTCGGGATGACGACGATCGACTACCCGTTCTGGATCTCGGTCGAGTACATCGCCGACGTCACGACGTCGGCGTACGTGCGCGCCGGCGAGGAGCTGCACGACGTCACGCTCCCGGCGGGGCGCCACGTGCTGTCCTTCACCTCGACCGGCGCCTTCGACCACGTCCAGCTCATTCCGCAGGACGGCCGCGTCTGTCTGGAGTGGCTCGACGTCGGAAGGGTGATGATTCCCCGGTGAGCACCTCGGCACACACCACCACCAGCGCCGGACGCGACTTCCCCGAGCTCGACGCGATCCGATTCGTCGCCGCGCTCGGAGTCGTGGTCACGCACACGGCGTTCTTCGCCGGCCTCTACACCCGCGGCACCTGGGGGGTCGCGACACAGCGCCTCGAGGTCGGCGTCGCGGTCTTCTTCGTCCTCTCCGGCTTCCTGCTCGGACTGCCGTACGTGCGGACGGCACTCGGGGGCCGTCCACCGCAGCCGCTGCGGGCCTACGCCCGCAAGCGCGTCCTGCGGATCATGCCGGTGTACGTGATCGTGGTCGTGCTCGCGTTCGCACTGATCGGTCGCAATCAGGACCTCGGGTTCGTCCGCCTCGTCAAGAACCTGCTGCTGATCGACTACTACGACGAGACCCAGCTGCCCTTCGGGCTGACCCAGATGTGGAGCCTCAGCGTCGAGGTCGCCTTCTACGCCGCCCTGCCCTTCCTCGGAGCGGGGATCATCGCCCTGGCGCGCCGCTCACGGCGTCCGGTGCGCCTCGTCAACGCCCTCCTGCTGGGGTCGGTCGTCGTCGGCGTGGCCTGGGTCGGGCTGACCCACGTCTGGGACGCCGAGGTCGCCTTCTGGGCGCAGCGCTGGCTGCCCGCCCACATCGCCTGGTTCGCCGGCGGACTCCTTCTGGCCACCGCGTACGAATCCGCACGGCGGAGCGGCACGCCGGGCGTGTTGCACCGGCTCGCCGCGGATCGGGCGACCTGCTGGATCGCCGCCGGAGGCCTGTTCCTGCTGAGCACCACCCCCCTGGCCGGCTCGGCGCTCCTGGTGGAGCTGAGCGGCTCGGAGGCCGTGGTCCGTCATGTCCTGTACCTGGTCGTCGCGGTGCTCGTGGTCCTGCCCAGCGCCCTCGGGCCGGGCGGCACCGCCGCGTCGCGCGTGCTCGCCGATCCTCGCGTCCGGCACTTGGGACACATCTCCTACGCGCTGTTCTGCACCCACATGCTCGTGCTGGAGCTGCTTCCGCCGCTGTTGGGGTACGAGCTGTTCACTGCGCCGTGGCTCCCCCTGTTCGCCGCGGTGCTCCTCGTGAGCCTCGCCGCCTCCGAGCTGCTCTACCGTTACGTGGAGCGCCCCGCCATGTCGCGCGCGAGGCCGGCCGCGACGACCGCGGCCAAGGCCACCAGCGACGCCCACTGAGGCCAGGCGGCATCGCCGATCCATGCACCGGTGGCGCCCCACGGCTTGAGCACGTAGGCCGCGATCGAGACGCTCGCGGCGCCGCCCGCGACCCACGGGGCGACCACGGCGGTCGGGCGCCAGGCGAGCGCCGCGAGCACGGCCACCCCGGCCAGCGCGGCGGCGACCGGACCTCCGACGAGTGTCAGCGCGATCCCGGACACGAGCGCAAGCACCCACCGTCGCGGACCGGCGTCGAGGGCGCGGGTACGCGCGAGAGGCCGACGGCGCGGCACCGCGAAGACGATCGGCAGGAGCAGCGCGGCGGCGAATCCGTAACGCAGCACGTTGCGGTACGTGCCTGCCGGGGCGAAGGTGATCGACGGCTCGGCGGCGTGGGGAACGACCCACGCCTGCTGCCAACCGTCGGCGCGGACCGACGGCGCACGTCGCCCGTCTGCCTGCGCGACCCAGCCGGGATTGGAGTTGTGACCGGTCGAGAGCAGCACGCCTTCCGACGGGTCCACCGTCCCGGACGGCACGCCCGCGACGCTCTCGAGCGCGAGACGCTCGATCG
>Ga0079224_100016908_pt1 | contig 10262 bp, 6 predicted proteins | sample Stecom2015_FD_80414 | JGI IMG/M metagenome (GOLD analysis project Ga0079224, IMG submission 80414) | Agricultural soil microbial communities from Utah to study Nitrogen management - Steer compost 2015 | ecosystem: Environmental > Terrestrial > Soil > Agricultural land | place: USA: Utah... | reverse complement strand
GCCTGGTGCACCGCGACCAGCGTCGAGGAGCAGGCGGTGTCCACGGTCACCGAGGGGCCGCGGAAGTCGAAGAAGTAGGAGACGCGGTTGGCGATGATGCCGGTGGAGGCGCCGAGCAGGGCGTAGGCCTCGGCCGAGATCGGCAGGCTCGGGTCGCGATCACCGAGGCCGAGCGCGGCGATGAGCTGGAAGTCCTGGGTGGAGGAGCCGACGAACATGCCGACCTGCTCACCGCGCAACTCGCTGGCGGGGATGCGGGCGTGCTCGAGCGCCTCCCAGGTCAGCTCCATCATCAGCCGCTGCTGCGGGTCGACCCGCTCGACCTCGATCGGCGACATGGCGAAGAACTCCGCGTCGAAGCCCTTCACCACGTCCTGGTCGAGATAGCCGCCGCGGGTGTTGGACTCGGCGACCAGCTGCGCGGTGGCCGGGTCGGACAGGAACTCCGACCAGCGGCCCTCGGGCAGCTCGCGGATCGCGTCCCCGCCGTTGATGAGGAATTCCCAGGTCGACTCCGGGGTGTCGCCCGCGCCGGGCAGCCGGGTGGACAGGCCGACGATGGCGATGTCGTGCGCCTCGCCCGGGGTGTAGCCGGCGGTGTAGTAGGCGTCCTCGCCCTGGCTCTCGGCGGCCTCGGGCTCGCCGTGCACGATCACCTCGGCCAGCGAGGCGATGGTGGGGTGCTGGTAGACCACGGTGGCGTTGAGGGTGACACCGGTCAGCTCCTCGATGTCGCCGCCGAGCGCGAGGGCGTCGCGGGAGGCCAGGCCGAATTCCTCCATCGGCCGGTCGACGGTGATGTTGTCCACCGGCTGGCCGGTGGCCTCGGCCACCCACTTGCGCAACCATTCGCGCAACTCCGACACCGACAACTCGGTGCGCGGGGCGCCTGCCTCCCGCGTCGCGGAGTCGGCGGGCGCGGAGGTCGCGTCGGCGGTGGTCGCCTCGCGGTCCGTCTGGTCGGGCGTGCCCTCGTTGTCAGCCATCAATTCCTCAAGCTACTCGTCTGCGTACCGGGCGCGCCGCGAATCGACGTCCGGCCGGGACGCATGTGTCCCGGCCGGACGCCGACGACCGGCGGTCGAAGCTCACCCTTGCGAATTACTCTTCCGGTGCATCGGGGAAAGCCTGCTGGGTGTAACCACCCCGCAGCGTTCCCTCGAGATAGGCGGTCTTGCACGCGCGGCGCGCGATCTTGCCGCTGGAGGTGCGCGGGATGGAACCCGCGGGCACCAGCAGCACGTCGCGCACCGTGACGCCGTGGCGCTGGGAGATCGCCGCGCGCACCGCGTCGGCGATCGGGCCGGGGTCGGCCTTGCCCGCGCCGGGGCCGCGCTCGGCCACGATCACCAGCTGCTCGGAGGCGTCGTCGGCGTCGAACTTCAGACCCGAGTGGCTGTCGGCCTCGAAGACCTCGGCGGGCAGCTGGTTGGCGGGCACCGAGAACGCGGCGACGAAGCCGGGGCGCAGCGCGTTGCTGGCCTCCTGCGCCGAGTACTCGAGATCCTGCGGGTAGTGGTTGCGCCCGTCGACGATCACCAGGTCCTTGACGCGGCCGGTGATGTAGAGTTCGCCGTCGAAGTACACGCCGTAGTCGCCGGTGCGCATCCAGTTCGCCTCCGGCTCGGTGCCCTCGGCGTGGCTGCCCTCGGGCTGGCGCTCGGCGACCCGGTTGCGGAAGGTCTTCTGGGTCTCCTCGGGACGGCCCCAGTACCCGATGCCCATGTTGTTGCCGTGCAGCCAGATCTCGCCGACCCGGCCGTCGGGCAGCTCGCGGCCGCCCTCGGGGTCGTCGACCGACTCCGGGTCCACGATCACGGCCCACTGCGACAGCGCGACGTAGCCGCAGGAGACCTGCGCGATGGCGTTCTCCGCGCCGGGATCGACCTTCACCATGCGACCGGCGTTGAGCTCGCCGCGGTCGACATAGGTCACCTTGGCCTCGTCCTCGGCCTTGGTGGCCGAGACGAACAGGGTGGCCTCGGCCATGCCGTAGCAGGGCTTGATGGCGGTCTTCGGCAGGCCGTACGGGGCGAACGCCTCGTTGAACTTGCGCATCGAGGACGTCGTGACCGGCTCGCTGCCGTTGATCAGGCCGAGCACGTTCGACAGATCGAGCGACTCGCCGTTGCGGGGCAGGCCGCGCGCGGCGGCGTGCTCGAAGGCGAAGTTCGGCGCGGCCGCGAAGGTGCCTGCGCCGTCGGAGACCGCGGCCAGCTCCTTGATCCAGCGGTACGGACGGCGCACGAACGCGCTGGGCGACATGATGGTGATGTACTTGCCGCCGACCGCGGGCAGGATGACCGTCAGCAGGCCCATGTCGTGGAACAGCGGCAGCCAGGTGACGCCGCGGGAATTCCAGTCCAGGTTCAGCGCGTCGACCATCTGCAGCAGGTTGGTGGCGACCGCCCGGTGCGTGATCTCCACGCCGGCGGGCACCCGGGTCGAGCCCGAGGTGTACTGCAGGTAGGCGATGTCGTCGGCGGTGATGTCAGGGCGGACCCAGCTCTCGCCGACACTGTCGGGAATGGCGTCGACAGCGATGATGCGCGGGCGCTGAGCGGCGGGCAGCGAGCGGAAGAACTGGCGCACGCCCGCGGCGGAGGAGCTGGCCGTGAGGATGGCCGAGGGCTCGCAGTCCCCGAGCACGGCGTGCAGACGGTCGGTGTGACCTGGCTCGTCGGGGTCGAACAGCGGCACGGAGATCGCACCGGCGTAGATCGCGGCGAAGAAGGAAACCACGTAGTCCAGGCCCTGTGGGGCGAGGATGGCGACCCGGTCACCCCGTTTGGTCACCTGCTGGAGTCGGGCGGCCACCGCGCGCAGCCGGACACCGAACTGTTGCCAGGTCAGCTCGTGCACCTCGCCATCGCGTTCTCGCGAATAGTCGATATACCGGTACGCAAGCGTGTTGGCGTCGTTTCGGGTGTGCTTCTCGACGTGATCAACCAGGGTCTGACCCTCGGGAATTCGGATGTTCCCGGTTTCGTCCAGGTAGTCGTCGAAAGTCTCTTCCATTCCTTCTTCTCCTCCGAGGCACACGCAGCATGACGGCGACACCGCCGTCGTATCTGTGGGGCCTCGACTCGCTTTCGCCCGCGGGTGCTCTACATCGCAGAGTCAACCTGCAGATTTCGTGCGGTCTGCGCGGTGACCGCCTTATCGGCTAGATGTCCTCAAACCAGGGTCATGTTACAGAGAAGACCCGCTCACTCATCCCTCAGCAGGGGGATGACGGGAGCAAAGGCGTCCATCTGGGTGGGATAGATGCCCACATAGGACATCGACGTGAGCTTGCGCACCCGCTTGATCTGTTCGGCGATCTCCTCGAACGTGCCGATCGCCACGTAGGGCGAGTCGAGCAGTTCCTCGACGGTGAGCTGCACGTCCACCTCGAGGTCGGGGGCCAGGCCACGATCGAGCGCGGACAGCGCCATCTCGGCGGTCTTCTCCCTGTCGTCGGTGATCACCACGGCGGTGATCGCCCAGTTCAACTCGATGTCGGCGAAGCGCTCGCCCGCGGCCTCGCGGACCAGGTTCACCTTCTCGATGGTCTTCTCCAGGGTGATCCCGGACAGCAGTCCCTTGCCCTCCTTGGTGGTCATCGGCACGACCGACACGATGTCGGCGTGCTTGGCCGCCAGGCGCAGCATCTTCGGGCCGCCACCGCCGGTGCACAGCGGCGGCCGGGGGCCTTGACGCGGTCTCGGCGTCCCCTTGACCCCGTCGACCTGGTAGTACTTGCCCTGGAAGGTGCACTCCTGGCCGCGCAGCAGCACGTCGAGGATGGTCAGGGTCTCGTCGAGCTTGGCCAGGCGGACACCCGGGCTCTCGTAGGGCAGGCCCGCGGCGCGGAACTCGTCCTGCTTCCAGCCCGCGCCGACGCCCACCTCGAGACGGCCCTTGGAGAGCACGTCGATGGTGGCCAGGTCCTTGGCCAGCACCACGGGGTGGCGGAAACCGTTGGCCAGCACCGAGGTGCCGAGCCGGATCTTGCTGGTGGCCTGGGTGAGCGCGCCGAGCGCGGCGATCGGGCCGATCTGGTCGCCGAGGTGGTCGGGCACGACGAAGGTGTCGTAGCCGTACTCCTCGGCCTGCTGGGCCAGTTGGACGAACTTGCGAGCGCCGCCCTCCTGCTTGTTACCTTCGCCTGCTGCCGCGAAACGGAACGGGCGCAGCGGCGTGCCCAAGGCGGTCAGCTCACCGGCCGGTGCGGCGGCTTGTGTCATGGATACATGCTCCTGGCTGTGCGGAAATGCGGCACGACGACCTTCCCCGGAATCCGGGTCCGGTCGTGAATCACCAGCGCACTTTACAGCGTTCCGGCGATATGTCGTGTGGTTGTCACCGCAGCGGTTGCCCTGGCACACAACAGGGGTGACCGGTGTTGTGTGAGCTCATGCTTGTGGCCGGGAATACGGCCGCCGAGAACACGCTCGTGCACCGCGACCGGGGGTCACGAATGCGGTGGATGAGGCGCGCCGTCGATCAGCTCGCTCGCCCAGCCCACGGTCCACTGGGTGGCGGTCGTGCCGTTGTCGTCGACGACATGGGTGTTGTACAGCGCGTGCACCGGGTTGCCCGCGGCCCGCACCAGGGAGAGCACGCTGGGAACCCAGTTGACCGGGTTCAGCGCCTGCCGGGGCGAGTCGCAGATCATGTCGCCGGGCGCGCAGATGCTGTAGGTGCGCCCGGCCAGCTCGCCGAAGCCCGAGCGGGCGCCGGTCATGGTGATGCCGGGCACCTTCAAGCCGTTCAACGCGACCTCCGCGCCCTCGCCGGGCGCGGACGGGCCGACCTCGATGGCCTGGCCCGGCCCGGACACCCCGGTGCGCCTGCCGTCGGCCAGCAGCGCCACGCCGAGCACCCGCTCGGCGGGGACCGGGCCCTCGCCCGCGCCGATGCGCTCGGCCACGTCGCCCGCGATCACCGCGCCCTGGGAGAAGCCCGCGATCACGTAGCTGGTCAGCGGGCATTCCCGCGAACGTTCGGCCAGCACGTCGATGGTGCGCTGGGTGCCCTCGGAGCGGCTGTTGTTGTAGGACTGCTGGCCGTCCGGCGGGATCGCCACCGGATTGGAGAACTGGGCCACGTACGGCACGGTGTAGACGTCGAGGCGCTCGGCCGGGAAACGCTCACGCAGCGGCCCGGTCACGTTGAGCATCAGCGAGGCCGGATTGGCGCTCGGCGCGCGCGGGTCGTCGGTGCTGGCGGACTCCCAGGTGCCCGGCACCGAGATCAGCTGCACGTCAGGGCAACTGGCGGGCTGGCTGGTCGGCGGCCCCGGCGGCTGCGGCCCTGGGCCCGGCACCTTCAGCCTGCCCGCAAGCAGGAACCACAGCAGCACGACCACCGCGATCAGCAGCGCGGCGATCAGCAGCGGCAGCAGACAGCCCACCCGCCGGAACCGGCGGGCGGACGACGACCCGCGACGCGCGCTCACTGGCAGTAGGTCTGCTTGGCCGTGTCGATGTAGATGCGGCCCGCTTCCTCGACCGACATCTTCGACGGGTCGAAGGAGGCGTCCGAGCCCGCCATCGCGTTGACGAAGGTGGTCAGGTCACTCTCCGGCGCGCCCGCGGCGACGCCCTGGCAGACGTAGGTGGCGACGCTGAGCGCGATGTCCGGGCTGGAGGGCTTGACGCCCTTCTCCTCCAGCGCGGCCAGGAACTGCTTGTCCTTGTCGCTGAGGCCGGAGGTGTCGGCCTCGGGAAGCTCCTCGGCGGGCACCGGCTGCGGACGCTCGGGCGCGACCGTCTCGGACTGTTCGGCCTGCTCCTGCTCCTGCTCCGGCTCCTGAGCCTGCGGCGCGCCGCTGTCCTGCTCACCCTCGGTGGTGGGGGCGGCCGCCGAGGTCGCCGTGGTGGTGCTCAACGTGGGCGTGCTCGACGCGGTCGATTCGTCGTCGCCGCAGGCGGCGAGCAGACCGGTGGCCGCGATCGCCACGGCGACGCCGAAAACCTTTCCACGAATCCGGTGCATGTATGTCTGTCCTCGATCTGTGCGCAAGGGGGTTCGGTCGGCCCCCAGGGTAACGGCATCTGCCGGACCCGGTCAGACGGAGTGAATCTCCGCCTTGCCGTCGCGCACCGTGACGAACCCGCCCTGGAAGTTCTGCTGCACTCCCCCGGAGACCGGGAATTCGTCGCTGATCGGGAAGCCGAGCCTGCCGTTCTCGAAGCCCTCGGCCTGCCAGGCGTCCATGATGGGACCGTTGCGCACCGCCCACGCGCCCGACAGCGGGCTCCAGTAGACGTTGCCGCCCTCGAAGCGGCTGAACCGGCCGAGATCCTTCAGCGGCGCCTCCTCGGCGAGCGGGAAGCCGAGCCAGCTGCTCTCGTAACCCATCTGCGCGTACTTGCCCAGGATCAGGCCCTGCACCCGGTACACCCCGGTGGCCGGGCTGTAGTAGAACGGCCCGCCCTCGAAGGCCTGCACCGCGCCGAGCTTGTTGGGCGTCTGCACCTCGGGGCCGATCGGGTAGCCGGCCGGGCCGCGCTCCCAGCCCTGCCTGCCCCATTCGGCCAGGATCGCCCCGCGCACCACCTGGGCGCCGGTCTGCGGGGTCCAGTACAGCGCGCCGTGCTGGAAGGACTGCACCCGGCCGCGCCCGTCGCCGAGATCCCGCTCGCCGCCGGTCGGCAGCCCGAGCACGCCGTCGGGACCGCCCGCGGCCTGGTACCCGCCGCCGATCATGCCGCCGACCGGGTGGGTGCCGCTCTCCGGCGAGGAGAACACCCGCCCACCGCGGAAGTCCTGGGCGACACCGCCTTTCACCCGATATTCGCCGGTCAGGCATTCGCCGAGCCAGCCGTTGGCCGCCACCACCGGTGCGATGGCGCCGCCGGGCGAGCACGCGGGCCGGTCCTGTTCCACCCCGAGCGCGGCGGCGGCCTGCGGCCAGGACTGGCGCATCTCGAAGTCCCAGTACGGCCAGCTGTGCGTGCCGGAGGGCCGGTAGTTCACCGTGGCGGGGATGTTCAGCTCGCCCAGCTTGGTGACGAAGTTCTGGGAGGTCAGCCTGGACAGGATCTCCAGGCCGGTGCCCGCGTAGTTGGTGCTCACGCCGGGGATGCCGGAGGCCTGGTCGAACGGTCCGGTGGTGCCGCTGCCGCTGGAGATGTAGAGGCTTGTCCCGCGCAGCTCCTCGGCCAGCAGATAGGGATCGTGTGCGGCCCAGGCGGGATTGGTGGGCGGGCCCCACATGGCGTCGGCGTCGAAGCCGCCCGCGTCGCGCATGGCGAACTCGATGGCTTGCGGCATGCCGAGGGTGGTCGTGGTCAGGAAACCGGAGTAGGAGGCGGCATAGCGGGCGAAGCCGGGGTTGCGCCCGGCCAGGAACATCGCCGCGGTGCCGCCCATGGAGAGCCCGGCCAGCCCGCGCGCGTCGGTGGCGCGCCACTGGCTCTCCAGCAGCGGCGGGAGTTCCTCGGTGAGAAAGGTCTCCCACTTGTAGGTGCGACCGTTGTCGGGGCGCAGCCAGTCGGCGTAGAAGCTGGACTGACCACCGATGGGCAGCACGACGGTCACGTTCTTGTCGGCGAAGAACTCCACCGCGCCCGCGTCCTTGGTCCAGCCGCTCTCGTCGTCGGCGGCGCGCAGTCCGTCGAGCAGGTACAGAACCGGAAACCTGGTGTCGGGCCTGGCATTCCAGTCGCGGGCCAGCAGCAGTTGCACCTGTACGGGAGCGCCCATCGAGGGCGAGGTGACCCACAGCGAGACACGCCGATCACTCAGCCAGACCGCCTGCTGGACAGTTGCTGCGGAGGCCGCCGTCGCGGGCTGAGCGGCCGCGATCGGCGCCGTCGGAGCCACTGTGACCGCCGCGGGCAGCACGAACATCGCGGCGACCAGGGCAAATCCACCGAAGCGCGAACTGGCGCCGCGACCGCGGCGCCGATTCGGCTTACTCCAAGCAAATCCGACCACCCGCTGTTTGTACCCCGGTCGGAGCGCGATTCCGGGTAAGGCGCGCCGCGTGTGCCCGAGCGGTGACCGGAACGAAGCGGCCTTGACAGACCGTCGAATCGTGATGCCGGTCACAGCAATCGGCGGCGCGGGCCGAACCCCAGGGCCGGGGAACGACGGAGGCCGCCGCTTCCGTGATCGGAAGCGGCGGCCTCGTGGTCGTCGCGGGCCAGGCGGCCCGTTCACCGTGTCGGTGTCAGCCTGTCGGCGTCACACCGTCACGACCGGGTCACCAGGCGCCGAGCGCGTCCAGAATGCCCGGGCGGGACTTCCACAGCTCCTCTTCCCAGTACTTCCAGGAGTGGGTGCCGGTGGCCGGGAACTCGAACTGCGCCGGGATGCCCAGCGACTTCAGCCGCACCTGGAAGGCGCGGGTGTTCACCAGCGAGAGGGCTTCCAGCGCCATCGCGTTACCGGTGTTGAACACGCCGACCGCCGAGTTCGGATGGTCGTGCTGGCCCGGGATGCCGCTGGACGCCGAGATGTACATCGGCAGGCCGCGCAGCTGCGGGGCGAACACGAACGGGTCCATGCGCAGCCACTGCGGGCTCCACGGGGCCGCCATCGAGTCGACGTTGTAGCGGCCCGCGTCCAGCATCGCGATGCGGATGGCCTCGCGCATGCCCGGCGCGGAGATGTTCAGGTAGCCCGAGTAGGAGGCGGCGTACTTGAACTGGTCGCGGTGGTAGGCCGCCAGCGCCAGCGCGGCGCTGCCGCCCATGGAGAGGCCGGCGACCGCGTTGTTGGTCTTGGAGACGCCGTAGCCCGCGAGGAAGTCCGGCAGCTCCCTGGTCAGGAAGGTCTCCCACTTGTAGGTGGTCTTCTGACCGTTGGTGCTGGAGGGGGCGTACCAGTCGGTGTAGAAGCTGGACTCGCCGCCCACCGGCATCACCAGGGTGACGTTCGCGTCGCGGAACTGGTCCATCGCGTTGGTCTCGAAGGACCACGCGTTGCGGTCGTCGCGCGCGCGCATGCCGTCCAGCAGGTACAGCGCGGCGTTGCCGCCACGCGAAGCCCACTGGACCTGAACCTTGATCGGCCCCATGGACGAGGGGACCATCAGCTCTTCGTACCCACCGGCCGGCGCGCGCAGCACCGGAGCGTGAACGGGAGCGGCGCTCGCGACCGTCGGGGCCGCCACTCCGGCGGCGATCGGTAGCGCCAGGGCGGCGGCACCCACCGCCAGGATCCGATGACGCCAACCGCGAGGTGCACCTCGCTTACCCGACGGGACTGTGTTCGGCGCGGCGGCCCTGCCGAATCGCATGAATGTCGCTCTCTTTCTGCTGTTGTGGTGCGGCCGCGCCGAGCCGACGCGGCACCACCCGTGCTGCCAACGAGACGCACGTCACATTGCGTGGAGCCCCGACAACTCCGGCGCACAATGACGGCGCTACAACGATCTGGTCACACTTGTGCTCGCGGAAGAATATTCGACGCGACATTCCCGGGCAAGGCCGAGATATTTCCGCAGTTCGATATCCCACCGCGCGCGCGATGTGATCGTGCGGTGACCATACCGCGTCCGCGCCGCGATGTCGTCCCGGATGTCCGATTCCCCGCGTGCGGCAGCGCGGTGGCACACGGGAATCCGCAACGTGGTGGAACAGATCACACCTGCGCGCGAATCCGCGGGACGGCACGACGAAACCGCCGGGCGCGTGCGTGCGCGCCCGGCGGTTGAAGCATCAGCTTCGCCGTTCTCGCGTGGCGGTTCCCGATCCGAACGCGGCTATCCGATATGCGCCGACAAATCCGGCAACATCCGCACCGCCTCGTCGCGCCAGTTGTTCCACGCGTGGATTCCGAAAGGCGGGAACGAATACACCACGTTGCCGCCGCCCAATGTCGCCATACGCACCTGGAAGGCACGGGTGTTCGCCAGCGCCAGCGCCTCCAGCGCCATGCCGTTGAGGGTGTTGAAGCTCGGCGGGTCCGAGGAGGTCGGCAGGCCGCTGGCCGCGGCCACCCAGAGCCTGGTGCCGTTGTTCACCAGATTCGGCGCGAAGACGAAGGGATCCATGCGCAGCCACTGCGGACCCCACGGCGGCGCCATCGAGTCGACGTTGTAGCCGCCGGCGTCCAGCATCGCGATGCGGATGGCCTCGCGCATGCCGGGCGCGGAGATGTTCAGGTAGCCGGAGAACGAGCCGGCGAAGCTGAACTGATCGGGGTGGTAGGCGGCCAGCGTCAACGCGGCCGAGCCGCCCATCGACAGACCGAACACGCCGTTGCGGTTGGGGTTGAAGCCGAGCCGGTCGCGCAGCGCCCAGCGCAGGTTGTTGGTCAGGAAG
>Ga0079224_100016907_pt1 | contig 10263 bp, 7 predicted proteins | sample Stecom2015_FD_80414 | JGI IMG/M metagenome (GOLD analysis project Ga0079224, IMG submission 80414) | Agricultural soil microbial communities from Utah to study Nitrogen management - Steer compost 2015 | ecosystem: Environmental > Terrestrial > Soil > Agricultural land | place: USA: Utah... | reverse complement strand
TGTAGGTGGAGCCGGTGTTGAAGTAATTGTCGGCGGACCAGACATTGCCCTGGGCGTCGGTGAAGGCCCCGGCCCCCGCATGGATGCGCACGGTGCTTTCGGCTTGCGAAACGGCGGGAAGGTTGAATGCGAGTATCAAAGCGCATTGTAGAGCGGTTTTCGAAAACGGATTGGTCACTGTTCCTCCTGAACCATCGGAAGGGCGCCCGTTTGAATGGAGTCGCCAGGTCATGAAATTCTTTTTCAAAGCGCGTTAATGCCCGAATGCGGGAAGCCTTGGGCTCCCCTTGCAAGGCGTCTTCCCGGAAAACCGGGCAAACCGGATAACTACATAAGTAAAATATCGGGCTTCAACAATAAATTCAGGAATTTTAAACCAGGCGCCGAAAGCGTTTTTAGTCATTTTTTTGAGGTGCTGGGGGCGAGGATAACGTTTTGGGCCAGAGGGGAGGGAGGAAACCGTAAGTTACCGGAATCCGGGACAGCCTTCCCCGCCGGGTTCCAGGTTTTTTAATCAGCAATCCGGAGGAAAGTGTTAGTTTTACGCAACCATGCCAAAAAATTCCATGAATATTCTCCGTAACTGGGCCGGTTCCATAATTCCCGGGCTTTGCCTGGCCGTCGCCTACTTGAGTTTTCCCGCCCAAGCTTACGATGCGGGCGGTCTGGCAAGCGTGGAAGATTCCGCGCCCTTGCAGGCCATTACGGGTTTCCCCGCGCAAACCACCGACGTCTTCCGCGCCAACGAGGGCATGATCCTGCGGATTCCCCTGGACACGGGGTCGGTGCTGAACGGCGCCTATCCCATCGATTCGGCCGGGTACGTTAGGTTGCCCATTCTGGGACGCATGTTCATACACGGCAAGACCGAGGCCGAAGTGCAGACCCATCTGGGGCAAAAGCTGTCTTCCTACCTCAAGGACATCAACATCATCGCCGCGCCCGCCATCCGCCTGACCCTGATCGGCCATTGGCAGAAGCCGGGCATGCTGTATGTGGAGGCGGGAGCCTCGGTATGGGAAACATGCCGTCTGGTCGGGGGGCCGGCGGGAGAACAGAACCTGGAAAAATGGAAGGTGATGCGCGGTACCAGCACCCTGGACGTATCGCTTTTGGACGAATTTTCGCGCGGTAGCACCTTGCGCAAGGCCGGCATCCGTTCCGGAGACATTTTCGTGATCCCGGTCCCGAACCCGCAGTCGGGTTTCTGGTACTGGTTCCGGGAATCTCTTTCGGTGACGGCCCAAATCGCCGGTATCGTGGGAACGACGCTCACCGTGTACATAACCTATCTGATCCTCGAAAGGGATTCCGATTTAAACAGATCCTTGAGCCCTTTCTGAGCCTTGGTTCAGCGGCCCGGTGTCCTGGCCGGAACGGCCGGAGAATGGTATGATGGTTCCGGCTTGCCCATGCCGTTCCGCCCATGAGAAAAATCCTTAAGGAAATCGGCTCCCACTCCCTGACCTATTTCATAGGCAGCGTGGCGATTTCGGCCAGCAGCATCCTGCTGTTGCCGGTCTATACCCGTTACCTTTCCGAAGCCGACTACGGCATACTCGAACTGCTCGACAGCATGCAGGCGATGCTGCTCATTCTTTTCATGTCCGGCCTCGGCTCGGCATATTCCAAGTTCCACAACGACGGCGCCACGGAAAAGGAGCGGAAAGAGGTTTTCGGCACGACCTTTTGGTTCATATTCGCCTCGACCACGGCCTGGGTGCTCCTGATCAACCTGGGCGCGGCCGACGTAGCCCGGATTCTGCTGGGTACCGCCGGATACGCCGAACTGATCACGCTCAGCCTCGCGACGTTGTGGGTGAACACGCTTTTCATCCTGTTCACCTACTATCTGAACGTGCACAAGATGCCGGGCATGTTCCTCTTTTTCAGCCTGTTCAAGCTGGCCATCAACATCGGGTTCAATCTGATTTTCGTAGTCCATCTTTCCTATGGACCAAAGGGGATGCTGCTCGGCGATATACTGTCCTCTTCCATTTCGGGCGCCATCTTGTTCTTCTTCATCGTACGCCGCAACGGGCTTCCGTTCCGGTTTCCCCTGCTCCGCAAGGCGTTGTATTTCGGCCTGCCCTTCGTTCCCGCCCTGCTGTGCGCGTCGCTGATGCACCGCGTCGACCGCTATCTGCTGGAAATGTTCACCTCCCTGGCCGCGGTGGGGATATACGGCATCGGTTACAAGCTGCCCTTCATGATGGGTTCGCTCCTCATGGCCTCCTTCGGGCGCATCTTCGGCACCTCGGCGCAATACGAGATCGCACGCCAAGAGGGCTCGGCCAGGATCTTCTCGAAAATCGCGACCTATTTTTTCATCGTCCTCGCCATCGCCGAATTCTCCCTGGGCATCATGAGTACGACCGTGTTGCGGATCCTCACCGTTCCGGCCTATTATCCCGCGGCGCATGTCATCCAAATCCTGGCGGCCGGCGTATGCATCTATTCGCTCCATTCGTTTTTTCTGGTGGCCGCGGTCATCAAGAACAAGACATGGCATTTGCCCTTTTCCTACTTCATCGCGGCCGCCACCGCGGTCCTGCTCAATTACCTGCTGCTCCCCCGGTTCGGCTATATCGCCGCCGCTTGGGTCATGTGCATCTCCTATACGGTATTCTCCACCACCCTTTACTTCACCCTGAACCGGTTTTACCCCATTCCGTTCGAATTCCGGCGCATGGGGATGCTTTTCCTGGCGGGCGTGGGCGCCATGCTGGCCGGCAATGCGGTCACTTTCTCCGGGTTCCTCCCGGAATTGGCCAAACAGGCCGTGCTCCTCTGCGTGTTGCCGGGCATCGTCCTTTTCACCTCTTTTCTCAAGCGCGAAGAAACCCAGGAAATCGTCGATGCGCTCCGCCGCTATCTGCCTTCGGTGGCGGCATGGTATGCGCGGGTCAGGCGGCTCCCGCCCTTCGACGGACCCGCCGGCGGCATCGGCGCCCGGGTCTCGCCGGGCGATCGGGTGGGATCCCGATGAGTCCGCGCGGCACCTTGCTGCGGCACGGGCGGGCCTGCGGGCGCATCCTGGCCGGGAGCTTTTACAAATGGGTGTATGCGTCCGACGCGAAAGCGGCGCGGTCCCTGGTCCGGGGATATTGGTTGGGGGAGCCGCGCGGGAGCCGCGCGGAGCGCTCGGCATTGGATTCGCTGCGGCTGCGCGCGCCCGGATTGGAGTGCTCCGGTTACATGGACGGCTTGGAGCGCGCAGAGGAAATTCCCTTCGTATTCGAGCGTCCCGATACCCCGGCGCTGATCAGGTTGCGCGAAGCCTTCGGCCTGGAAAAAATCGCGTCCGGGCCCGGCGGGGAATACCAGGCCATCCTGCGATTGGGAGAATGGCTGGGAAGCCGGTGGGATCATGGAACGGACGAAGTGGCCGGGGGATTGGGCGGGGACCTGGACGCGGCGGAGACCATCCGGCTGGGCATGCAGGGCAAGAGGTACTGGTGCGAAGTCGCGGCCAGAGTCGCGGTCCAGGCCTTCGCCTCGCTGGGATGGCCGGCCAGACTGGCGACGGCCTCCCGGGACGGATACGTTTGGGAGCATGGTATCTGCGAGGTCTGGTCGGGGGAGCATTCCAAGTGGATCGCGCTGGATACCGATTTCAATATGGTGTACGAGTCGGCCGGAATCCCGCTGTCCTGTTATGAAATCTGCCATGACGCTCCCGGACTCCGGGATCGGGGCCTGCTATCGGTCCGCCGTCTGGGAGCGGACAAGGCCAGCCTCGCCATGATCGATCTGCTTCCTTATTACGCTTATGTCCACATCGACATGCGATCGGATTGGGTCTCCCGCCGCCTCAGGCGGGGCAGCCCCGCCGGCGGTGACGCCGCGACCTGGTGGACCGCGCGACCCGAATTCGGCAGCCACTTTTCCCCGAAAAAACGCGTAGATGCGCGCGCGCGTTTCGATTGGCCGGTCAATATCGCATGGACGCGCCTGGAGCGCGTGGAATACGGAGCGCGCGGAGGCTCCTACGAGATCGGCGCGGCCCTATGCGCCTACGCGCCTTATCCCGCGCGGTACGAGATGTCCCTGAACGGAGGAGAATGGCGGACCTTCGATGCCTCGATCACTCTCGCGCTGCCGCCGGGTGAACATGCCCTGGCCACGCGCGTGGTGCCCGTCCATGGCTGGCCCGGCCGGGCCGAAACCCTGCGGATGCGCCTACCGCCCGCGCCCTGACCGCTTCCGGCGGGAGTTACTTGATCGAAAGGCGGCGGCCGTCGGCCGCGTACCAGGATGAGCCTCCCGGCAGGCCGACTCCGGCCCAGTCGAGAGGGGCGGATGCCGAACGCACCCGGATACCGGAAGCGGGGGCCAGGGGATGGATTGCGGTAGCGATCTCCATTTCATCCGCGCCTATGTCCGGACGATTGTCGCGCAGGGCGGCGTCGATGTCGGAATTGACCGACGCCAACGGCACTCCTTTGTTTATGGCCATGGCGGCGGCCGGCCTGAGGTGGAGATCGCCGGTGGAAACGTCGTGGAACCAGGAGTTGGCCTGGCTCGCCACCGTGATGAAGAGATTGCCGGCGGTATCCGGAAGCGAACCGCTCTGCACCCCCAGCTTTCCCAACACGAGGTTGTTCTTGAGCGCGACGCCCTGCTTGTTGCCCAAAAAGAAAATGGTCCGGGTATAGCCGGGGTTCGTGGAGAATACGGTGTTGTTCGCGATCTGGCTCCCCGTGGAATTGCATACCTCGATGGAGATGCCCTTTCCGGCGACGATGAAATTGTTGCGGATAATCCCTCCCTCCATGTCGAGATCGGCGCTGGAAGGGTTTCCGAACGCGATCGCGCGGTCGCAACCCATGAACAGATTGCGCTCGATGGTGATGTTCTTGCAGCCTTTCCACAGGAAAATCCCGGCCCGGCCCCCTCCGGTCATTCCCCGGATGTTCTTGAACTCGTTATCGTGGATTTTCCATCCTTCGATCTTCATCATGTCCATGCCCGCTATGTAGTCGCCGTCGAATTTAAGTCCGGGTATCGCCGAGGTGATGGGCGTCTTCTGCTCGAAAGTGCAGAATCGTACGATGCCGTTCCTGGATATCGCCGCGTCGGGGCCTTTGATGGAACGCTCGCAGATATCGACGAAATTCACATTGTGGATGAGAAGGTCGTGATTGCCGCCCGTCTGGATCTTTACGCCGTTGGCCCTGCCGTCGCGCAATGTGAAGTACGCGAGCCTCACTCCCACGGCTTCTATTTTGATCAATTCTTCATCGGTGTTTGAAGACCCGAAACCGGCGCCTTTGAGGACGACCTTGGCGGGATCCCTGGACGCTCCGTATAGCTGCACGCCTTCGGCGCGGATGCGAAGGGGCCACACCCGCGAAAGGTCGTAGGTTCCGTCGGCGAGCATGATGGTCCGGCCTTTCACGGCCGAGCCGAGAGCGGAAACAAGCGAGGATACCGTATTCACGTGGACGCGATCCGCCGAAGGTTCGAGCACGGGCACGTCGGCGATTCGGGCCGGGAGCATAACGGGCATGCAGGTCAGGAGCGCGAGTGTAAGTGGATTGGACGTCTTCATGGCAACACCCCACCGATTGGAATACAGGCGGGGAGAACGGGAACCGACCACGCGCTCCCGACGCCCCATCAAGCCAATTCTATCGCCGGCGGGAGGGCAAGCCAATGAAAAAAAATCGCGGGTCTGGCAACCGTAAAATCGTATTTGGTTCTTTTAGAAAGATCACGATTGTTGTCGAATATTGATAATCGGGAGCGACGGTTCCATTACATACGTAACGCCGCGGATCCGCAGGGGCGGGCTCGGGAAGGCGGGGAGGCCGCGGGGCTTTGCGCGAAGCGTTCAGCCGCGCGTAAGGCGGCGGCCGTGGACGTTGAACCATTCGGTCTTCCACAGGAAGCCCGGAGCGGCCTGGTTCCCGATCGCTTCGCCCGCGGTCCGGAGATCGGAGGCGGGCTTGGGAGCGGCGGGATAGCGGATTCCGTTGGTGGCGCTCATTTCATGCGCGCCGATATCCGGTTTCGGGTTCCTCGCGTTACCGTCGATGTCGGTCGCGATGGAAGGCAGGGGAATCCCCTTGCCTACGGCTTGGGAAGCCAGGGCGGTGAGGCGAAGATCGCCGGCGGCGGGATTGCGGAACCAGTTGGCGGCTTTTCCGGTGGAGTGGATCAGAAGGTTGCCCGCGGTGTCGGGCGTTGCGCCGCCCTGGACGCCGAGCTTTCCCATCACCAGGTTGTTCTTGAAAATGTTGGTTCCCTTGTTGCCGTTGAAGAAAACCGTGCGGGTGAAAGCCGGATTGGCGGAATAGATGGTATTGAAGGCGATGAGCCCGCCCGTCGAATTGCAGACCTCGATGGAAATGTCGCTTCCCGCCACGATGAAATTGTTGCGGATGATGCCGCCCTCCATATCGACGGTTCCGCTGGAGGCGTTTCCGAAGCTGATGGAGCGGTCGCAGCCGATGAAAACGTTCCGTTCCACCACGGTGTTCCTGGACCCGTTCCACAGGAAAACGGCCGCTCTGCCTCCGCCGTTCTTGCCCTTGATGTTCCTGAACAGGTTGTCCTGGATTTTCCATCCGTCGATCTTCATCAGGTCGATGCCGGCGACGTAATCCCCGTTGAAGCCGAGGTTGGGAATGGCGTCGGTGATGCGGGTGACCTGTTCGAAAAGGCAATAGCGGATGACGCCGTTCCGGGAAACGGGCGCGTCGGGCCCCTTAATCGATCGCTCGCATATGTCGATGAAATGGACGTTGTGCACCAGGATTCCGTGGCTGGCCCCGGTTTGGATTTTCAAGCCGTTTCCGCGCACGTCTCGGATGGTCAGGTAGGCCACCGTTATGGATGCCGCCTCGATTTTGATCAGCTCTTCCGAAGTGTTCGCGCTGCCGAATCCGCTGCCCTTGAGGATGACTTTGCGCGGGTCCCGGGACATGCCGTAAAGCGCGATGCTGTCCTGGCGGAGGCGCAACGGCGCCATGGCGGAAAGGTCGTAGACCCCGTCGGCCAGCATGATGGTCTGGCCTTTTTCGGCGGCGTTGACCGCGGAGAAAAGTTGCCGTGTATTGGTTACCAGAACGCGCTTGGCCGAAGGTTCCAGCAAGGTCGCCGATTCGATGCCGGCGGATACGAAAGCGGGCATACAGCATAAAAAGGCAAGCATGCGCAGATTCGACTTTGGCATTTCCTTACCCCGATTCGTTCGCAAAGGACAGCCGCTTGCGGACCCTGGACCGCTCCCCAAGCTTCCCAACAATCTTTATCTTAACGCGGCGGCGGCCTTTTAGCCACCGGTAATATGCCGCCCAGGGCTATCGGTCGGGGTGATTCGTTCCGTAGCCGTCCCGCTTGGGGCGCGGAAAATGCGGTGTCAGGGGCTCTAAGGCGCCGGATCGGCCGGAATCCGGTACACTTTCCATGTATCCGAATTGTGCAGCAGCGGAAAAGGCAGGTCGGATTCGGACAGCGCGAATCCGGCCCCATAGGCGCGAGCCGACTCGAGGAAGGCGCCGGGAGGGAGACCGCGATAGCGGCCTTCCATCGATACGACCTGCTCATGGAAAGGGGCGAAAGGGACTTCGCCCACCAGCAAGCGCAAGCGATCCACCCATTGATCGAGCCGATCATACGGGTTGAACAGGAAGCTCGCCACCTGGGCGCGCCGGGAGTAATAGCCGTTCTCGCGCCGCCAGGGAGGCAGCACCGCTACCGCATCGGGAGGCGTATTCGATCCGATCCACCGCAGGGCTTCCACATAGCCGCTTTCGGGAGCCGACCATGCCTTCCTATTGGCCGATGCGATGTCCATGGCTTTCCCCAGGGGATCTCCCAGGGCCATGCACCCGAACAGGGCGGCGGCCACCGCGGGTCCCGGCAGGGGATTCCGCTCCCAATGCGCCAACGCCGCGGACATGCAGAAGAAAAAGAACAGGGGGCAGGTCACAGCGAACACACGGAAGGGCATGAGCGAAAGCAGCGCATAGGTTTCGGTGTACCGGAAAAGGATTCCCAGAGAGAAGAAAATCCCGGAAACCGCCATGAACAAAACCAGGTGGCGCAAGGGCCCGCGATCGCGTCCCGCCCGGACGAAAAGCGCGCATGCGAGCAACATCAGGTAAAGCGGCAGGATGGCTCGGCGGCCCCATGTGCCCGGATCGAAGTGGTAGGGCATCTTGCCGAGAAGCAGGAAGCGCCATGCCTCGCGGGAACTGTCGTGATCGGCGGCCATGGACAGTAATAACGGCACGGCTCCGGGCAAAGCCGCCGCGAACCCGGCGGCCATCACCTTCATAACGTCCTTGGGCGTATATCCCTGGAAAGGCAGGGTAGCCGTCAGCGCCAGCCCTCCCCACAGGCCCACGGCCGGATGGATGGTGAAGCTCAGCCCCATCAGCAGACCCGCCCATACGGGCTTGCGCGACATGGCGCGCTCCAGTGCGTAGAAAAGCAGGGGATAGGCGATGGTCTTGGCTTCGAAGCCGCCCAGGATCCATTCGCCGGAAACGGGCGATTGGCCCAGGGCGATCCAGACCAGAATCGACAGCCACGCAGCCGCGCGGGAGATCCCGAGCTTCCCGGCGATCCGGTACAGGGAATGGAGGATCAGGATCCAGGATAGGACGCGTCCCGCCCAGGCCAGCGCCGCCACCGGCATGAAGAGGGTCGGGAAACCGAAGAGGAGGTTGAAGATTTTGTGTTCCGAGCCTCCGGAGGCGAAGGTCCAGTCGTGGGCCAGCAAGCCGGGATGCCATGCCTGTTCCAGGCGGAGCAGGTAGAAGTATTCGTTGCCATGGGGCACGGGAAAGGCGCAAATAAGCGCCACCACGGGAATCATCGCCGCGAGGAAGGGCAGAAAGGCCCTGGCCTCGGCTTTCACGGTCGGAAAAACGCTGCCCTTCATGTGGGAGGAAAGTTAGCTAAACGGCCTTGCGCGGACGGGCCGAAACCCGTTTTAGGCCGGGAAAATCCGGGGGACTATTGCTACATTCCCGCTCAAGGGCGTCCGATGCCCCCAAACCCACCATGCCCCGAATATCCGTCATCATACCCGCCTACAACGCCGAAAAGTTTCTTCCCGAGACTCTCGACAGTGTTCTGGATCAGACCTTCGGCGACCTGGAAATCATCATCGTCGACGACGGCTCCACGGACGGAACCCTGGAGGCGGGCCATGCCTACGCCGCGCGCCATCCGGACAGGATCCGCTGCCTCCATCAGGAGAACAGGGGGGTGGCCGCGGCCCGGAATCTCGGCGCGCGGGAATCCCGCGGCGATATCCTGGCCTTTTTGGACGCGGACGATACGTGGCTCCCGGAAAAGCTGGAAGCGCAAATGGCTTTTTGGGAGGCGAATCCGCGTTACGGCCTGCTTTATTCCGACGTTTACGCCATGACGGAGGACGGGAAGGTGGGGCGCACCATGATGCGCTTCAAGCATCCCCGCTCCGGACGCATCTTCCCCTATCTGCTCGGAGAAAACTTCGTATCCATCCCCACCGCCCTGGTCCGGAAGGAGTTTTACCTGAAGGCGGGAGGATTCCTGGAGGATCGGGCGTTGATGGGAACCGAAGACCATCATTTCTGGTTGAAGGTCTCCCGCCATTGCGAAGGCGGTTTCATCGACAGGCCCTTGTCGCGGTATCGGATCCGGCAGGGCAGCCTCAGCAGCCCGAAAATCAAAATGTGGGAAAAGGATTTGGGGGTGCTCGACAGGATCGCCGCGGAGTTTCCGGAGCAGGCCGCCGAACACCGTAACGCCTTCCGTCGCGCGCGCGCGCATATCCGCTACGGCATGGCCTTCCACCATTACCGGAACAACCGTTTCGGCGAGGCGCGGGCCTGTTATCTCAAGGCTTTGGCGCAAACCCCCCTGCACGTTCAGGCCTGGAAGGGTCTGGCCATCTGCGCTTTGCTTCCGGAGCGGGTACTCAAGGGACGCAACGCCGGAATTCCCCCGGACGAGAACGGCCTGCTCTCACCGGAAGCCTGAAGCGGGTCCCGCGGGACCCGCGGAACCTTATTTGGATTCCTGGAGCCTGCCGTCGGCGCCGAACCAGGAGGCATCCAAGCGGAAGTCCATGGATGCGCCGCGCCGGGGCGCCATCGCACCGGCCGCACCCGCGGATTGCGGTTGCATGATCGAAGTAGCCACTTCCTCGCCCACCTTGAACAGCGGACCATTGGAAGCGCCGTATTCATCGGCTCCGATATCGGGTTTCGCGGGCCGGGTTCCGCCGTCGATGTCCGTCTGGATGGAACTGATCGAGAC
>Ga0079224_100016906_pt1 | contig 10263 bp, 9 predicted proteins | sample Stecom2015_FD_80414 | JGI IMG/M metagenome (GOLD analysis project Ga0079224, IMG submission 80414) | Agricultural soil microbial communities from Utah to study Nitrogen management - Steer compost 2015 | ecosystem: Environmental > Terrestrial > Soil > Agricultural land | place: USA: Utah... | reverse complement strand
CCCGGGTAGGGCGGTCCCGCGGGGCCCGGATACGGGCCCGGTGGGACCGGCTGCCCGGGAGAGACGGGGGCGGGCCGGTGTCGCTGGCCGCCGGCACCGGCCGGCGGGGGCGCAGGTGGTCGCGGCGGTGTCCCGGGCGGTGGGGCGACGGGCCGCGGAGCGGCGTGCGGCGCCCCAGGCGGGGCCCCGGTCCGCCCCGGAGGTGGGGAGAGGGGAGGAGCGGGTCGGGTGGGTGGCTGCCCCGGGTGGGGTGGTGTCCCGGAGTGCGGTGGCCGGGGATGCGGCGGCCGCGGATAGTGAGGGCCGGGCCGGGTCGGGTCATGTGGCGCCGGCCCGGGTGGGTACGGCCCGGGCACGGCGGACGCCGGCCGGTAATGCGGGGGAGGGCCGCTGGTGGGTGGGGCCGAGCGCGGAGGCGGCACCGGCGCACCACCAGGAGCCGCTCCCGCTCCGGGGGGCGCCGGCAGCGAGCGGCCGGGATCCGTCAGCGCGTTCTCCTCCGTCGGGTCGGCTGGCTGCCGCCGACGCCAGGCGTCGTCACTCACGCGGAGCCACCTCCCCTACGCCAGGAAACATCAGCGACACACCACTACCCGAACGGACAGCATCATCTGTCCATAACGGCGGTTCGCATGGAGGGTACGGCGTGGGCTTCGGTACTGCCACGGCGGCCCACGACACCAGGCAACCTCCTTGTATCCATCCGCACCCTCACCGCATTGCGGCGTGCGGGATGCCGCCGCTAGTGCGACCTACCTCAGGCTACCGTCGCCAGAGCGATCATCGACACGGTCGTCGGGGGTCCCTACGCCGCTCCCGTACGGTGCGCGGTGGCAGCTGGTGCCGGCAGGGTGGGGGCCGGCTACCAAGGCGATCAGCTTGCCACATATGTCTGGTTCGGACAAGGCCTGCCGCCTTGGCGGGGAGGTCCACTACCTATTCGCGATGCTCACTGTGGGTGTTCCATGATTAACACTGCCCAGGTGCCGGCGGCCAACCCCTCGTAGCGGTGCGGCACATCGCCGGGGAAGCTCGCGTAGTCACCCGGCCGCAGCTCGACCGGTGACTCCACAGGCCCGGCCCGCAGGTGGCCGGCGCCCACCACCACATGCTCGACCGTGCCGGGGATGTGCGGCACCGCCTCGCGGGCCGTACCGGCCCCTAGTTCGATGAGGTAGAGGTCGCGGCGCGCGTGGCGGGAGCCGGCGGCGAGCAGGGTGCTCACGTAGTCGGCCTGTTCAGAGTGGAGCCGCGGGCCCTCCCCCGCCCGGATCACCTGCACCGGCGGCGGCGGGGCGGCGACCAACTGGCTGAACGGGACTTCCAGGGCGACCGCCAACGCCCACAGGGTCTCCACGCTGGGATTGCCGGCTCCGGCCTCCAGTTGGGACAAAGTGGACTTGGCCAGGCCGGCGCGCCGCGCCAGCTCGGTCAGGCTCAGGCCGGCCCGCTCCCGCTCCCGGCGCACCGCGGCGGCGATCAGTGGGTGCGGAGAGGACGCATTCGTGCTGGTGGCTGACATAGTGGCCTACTTGTTCGGTTTGACGAACGGCTCCGGTGTCGTTCACTATATCGAACCGTGGGGGCGCTCTACCGAACCATTGACCGGGGGCTGCTGCGCGACATCGGGGCTCTGATCATCGCAGCGGCGTTCATCGGGGTGTCGTTCGGGGCGATCGCGGTGGCGAGCGGCGTGCCCGGATGGCTGGCGCTGGTGATGTCGATGGTGGTGTTCGCCGGCGGCTCACAGTTCATGGCGGTCGGACTGCTGGCCGCCGGTAGCCCGGTGGGGGCGCTGCTCGGCGGACTGTTGCTCAACGCCCGCCACCTGCCGTTCGGGTTGGCGGTCTCGGACGTGGTCGGCCACCGTTGGCCCACCCGGCTCCTCGGCAGCCACCTGCTGATCGACGAATCCGTGGCGTTCGCGCTGTCCCAGACCGACCCCGTACAGCGGCGGGCGGCGTACTGGCTCACCGGGGTGGGACTGTTCGTGACCTGGAACCTCGGCACCGCGATCGGCGTGGTGGTGGGTGGGGCGGTCGCGGACCCGGCCGCGCTCGGGCTGGACGCCGCCTTCCCCGCCGGGCTGTTGGCGCTGCTGCTGCCGAGCCTGCAGGATCCCGCCGCCCGGGGAGTAGCGGCGGTCGCGGCCGTGGTAGCGCTGCTCACCACCCCGCTGCTGCCCGCCGGGGTGCCGGTGCTGCTGGGATTGCTGGGGCTGGCCACCCTCGCCCTGCGGCGACGTAACCAGGAGGAGAAGCGATGACCGTAGCGGTGATGGTGACCGTGGTGACGGTGCTGGCGCTCGGCACCTACCTGCTGCGGCTGGCCGGAGTGGCGCTGGCCGAACGGATCTCCCTACCCGAGCCGGTGCGGAAAGTACTGCCGCTGGCGGCGGTGGCACTGCTGGCAGCGCTGGCGGTCACCACCGCGTTGACCGAGGCGGGAGAGGTAGCCGGGATCGCCCGACCCGCCGGCGTGCTGGTCGGGGTCGTCCTGGCATGGCGCCGGATGCCGTTCGCCGTGGTCGTGATCGCCGCCGCGGCCACCGCCGCCGGGCTACGCCTGCTCGGGGTGCCGTAACCGCTCAGATGGCCTGACCGAGTTCCACCCGGGGCTCCGGCACCCGCATCCGGCGGAACGTGACCGAACGCACCACCACGTACAGGTAGAGCGAGCCCATCCGCTCCTTGGTGTCCGGGAACCGCTCGCGGATCAGCTTCTTCAGCGTCCGGCACAGCAAGGTGGCATCCACGATCACCGCGACCGCCAACAGCGCCCACAGCACGTTGCCGGCCAGACGGATCGGCTCTGGCATGCCGGGGGAGGAGGCGAACAGCACCACCAGCGCACCGCCGAAGAACCAGGTGCCGACCGTACGGCGCCGGTCCACCACATCCCGGGCGAGCGCCCGCTCCGGCCCTCGGTCCCGGGCGGTCAGATAGCGCTCGTCCCCCCGGCGCATCCCCTCCATGATCTCCTGCCGGCGCTTGCGCCGCTCCTCCCGCAGCGCCCGCCGCTCCTCCTTGGTCATGTCCTTCCGAGGCCGGACCGGCTGATTGGCCACGTCGGGGCGGCGCACCCGCGGACGCGGGCGCTTAGGGGTGACGATCCCCCGCTCCTTCTTGCTCGGGGTGTAGCCCTTCGGCCGGCGCGCCTCCTGCGACGACTCCGGCTCCGGCTCCTGCACCGGCTCGGTCACCGGCTCCTCGACCACCCCGGACTTGCGACGGAACAGTGATGCCACGCGCCCAGCCTAGCCGACCCGCCCGGCGGGCGACCTCCTCGCCAGCCGTGGGCAACCCCGGCCAAACCGTGGGCACATCGTGGCATCGGGGACACCCGCGGACAGCCCGGCAATCGGCTCGACCCGGCTGCTCAGCGCTCGACCCGCGCCCCCAACGCGGCCAGCTTGTTCTCGAAGTCCTCGTACCCCCGGTTGATCAGGTCGACCCCGTACACCCGGGAGGTGCCTTCGGCGGCCAAGGCGGCGATCACGTGGCTGAATCCCGCCCGCAGGTCCGGGATCTCCAGGTCAGTCCCCTGCAGCTTGGCCGGGCCCGCGATCACCGCCGAATGGTGGAAATTGCGCCGCCCGAACCGGCACGGAGTGCCCCCCAGGCAGTTGCGGTAGACCTGGATGGTGGCCCCCATCTGGTTCAGCGCCTTGGTGTAGCCGAGCCGCTGCTCGTACACGGTCTCGTGCAGGATCGACAGCCCCCGCGCCTGCGTGAGCGCCACCACCATCGGCTGCTGCCAGTCGGTCATGAACCCCGGGTGCACCCCGGTCTCGAGCGCCGTGGCCCGTAGCTCCCCACCCGGGTGCCAGAACCGGATCCCGCCGTCGGTGGAGTCGTCGACCTCGTAGCTGCCCCCCACCGAGCGGAACACGTTCAGGAAGGTCATCATGTCGACCTGCCGGGCGCCCCGGACCGTGATGTCCCCGCCGGTGGCCAACGCCGCCGCCGCCCAGCTGGCCGCCTCGATCCGGTCCGGGATCGGCCGGTGGTTGAACCCACCCAGCCGCTCCACCCCTTCGATCTCGATCACCCGGTCGGTGTGCACCGTGATGATCGCGCCCATCTTCTGCAGCACACAGATCAGGTCAATGATCTCCGGCTCGACCGCGGCGTTGCTCAGCTCGGTGACCCCCCGCGCCTTGACCGCGGTCAGCAGTACCTGTTCGGTGGCCCCGACACTGGGGTAGGGCAGGGACACCTTGGTGCCCTGCAGCCCATTGGGCGCCGACAGGTGCAGCCCGGTCTCGGTCTTGTCCACCACCGCGCCGAACTGCCGCAGCGCCTGCAGGTGGAAGTCGATCGGGCGCGGGCCGATGTGGCAGCCACCCAGGTCCGGGATCACCGCCTGCCCCAGCCGGTGCAGCAGCGGCCCACAGAACAGAATCGGGATCCGGCTGGAGCCCGCATGCACGTTGATCTCGTCCACCGCGGCACGCTCCACGTTGGCCGGATCGAGCACGAGCGCGCCGTCCTCCTCGTACACCCGCACACCGTGCAGCGCCAGCAGATCCCGGACCACTTCCACATCCCGGATCCGGGGCACGTCGTACAACCGGCTCGGGGCGTCACCCAACAGGGCCGCCACCATCGCCTTGGTGACGAGGTTCTTGGCACCCCGCACGCGAATCTCGCCGTGCAGGGGAGTGCCGCCATAGACCGTCAGTGGGTCCGCCGATGGTGTGCGCATTGGGCAACCTCCAGCCCATCGGGGCACGCGGCCCCAGGAAGTGAATTGTGGTCGTGTCGGTGGCTGAGCATAGCCAGCCGGTCGACACCGCATTGCCGATGGTCGCCGACCAATGCCCAACCGGGTGAGGCCGGCGGGATTGTGGGCAGGACCACCGTCCTGGCTGCTAGCGGCGTGCCATCCGGTCGCCGGAACCGCGGGCGGCGCCTGGCCGAGGAGCTCCGCCAGAAGCGGCCGGCTCCGGGACCTACGGCAACGCCAGCATCCGGTCCAGCGCCTGGCGGGCGTACTCGGCGGTGACCGGATCCACCGTGATCTGGTTGACCACCCGGCCGGCGGCCAGCTCCTCCAGCGCCCACACCAGGTGCGGCAGGTCGATCCGGTTCATGGTCGAGCAGTAGCACACGGTGCGGTCCAGGAACATGACCTGCTTGTCGGGGTGCTGGTGGGCCAGGCGCCGCACCAGGTTCAACTCGGTCCCGATCGCCCACGCCGAGCCGGCGGGGGCCGCCGCCACGGTCTGGATGATTTTCTCGGTGGAGCCGACGTAGTCAGCCGCGGCGACCACCTCGTAACGGCACTCCGGGTGCACCAGTACGTTCACGCCCGGTACCCGCTCCCGGACCTCCTGGACACAGTCCAGAGTGAACCTGCCGTGCACCGAGCAGTGCCCACGCCACAGCAGCATCCGCGCCTGCCGTACCTGTTGGTCGGTCAGGCCACCCCCTGGCTTGTGGGGATCCCACAGTGCGCAGTCGGTCAGGTCGAAGCCCAGTTCCCGTACCGCGGTGTTGCGGCCCAGATGCTGGTCGGGGAGGAACAGCACCCGTTCTCCCCGCTGATAGGCCCACTCCAGCGCCCGCCGGGCGTTGGACGAGGTGCACACCAGCCCACCGTGCCGGCCCACGAACCCCTTGATGTCCGCAGAGGAGTTCATGTAGGTCACCGGTACGGTCGAGTCGGCCAGCCCGAGCTCGGTCAGCCGCTGCCAGGCATCCTCCACCTGGGACAGCGCCGCCATGTCCGCCATGGAGCAACCGGCCGCCATGTCAGGTAGGACCACCCGCTGATGGTCGCCGGTGAGGATGTCGGCCGACTCGGCCATGAAGTGCACGCCACAAAAGACGATCCACTCCGCTTCCGGCCGGGCCGCGGCCTGCTGCGCCAGCTTGAAGGAATCCCCGGTCACGTCAGCGAACTGGATGACTTCGTCGCGCTGGTAGTGGTGGCCGAGCACGAACACCCGGTCGCCGAGGGCGGCTTTGGCGGCGCGGGCCCGCTCGACGAGATCCGGATCACTGGGTGAGGGCAACGCACCCGGGCACTCGACCCCGCGTTCACTGGCAGGATCGCTGCCTCGGCCGAGCAGCAACAGAGCGGTGGCGGTATGGGATGGTTCCACCCAAGTCACGGGCACATCATGGCACACCAGAGGGGAACTTTCTTCAAGTTGTGAGGTGGCTCGCTCACCCTGTGAGGTCTGGCTCGCTCACCCGGTCAGGTGCGGTGGGGAAGTGCCCTGCGCAGGGGCGATAGGGCAGACTGCCAGGTATGCGGGTGCTGATCTGCCCGGACAAGTTCGCCGGTACCGCGACCGCGGTTGAGGTGGCCGCCGCCCTCGCCGAGGGCTGGCGATCGGTGGCCCCGACCGACGAGCTGACCGCCCGGCCCCTGGCCGATGGCGGACCGGGGTTCCTGTCGGTCCTCGAGGCGGCCCAGGGCGGACGCCGGGTGCCGGTGAACACGGTGGACCCCCGGGGGCGACCGGTGCAGGGCCATGTCCTGCTGGTCGATGGCGTCGGGTACGTGGAGAGCGCGCAGGCGTGCGGGCTGCATCTGCTGCGCAAGTCCGAACAGGATCCCAAGGTCACCACCTCGTACGGGCTGGGCCTGCTGCTCGTGGCGGCGGTGGAGGCCGGTGCCCGGGAGATCGTGGTGGGGCTGGGCGGCTCCGCGGTCAACGACGGTGGCGCCGGGATGCTGGCGGCGCTCGGGGTGGCCCCGGTGGACGCTGCCGGATACGCCCTGCCGTACGGCGGGGCGGCGCTGATCGGAGTGGCGGGGTTGACCGGGGCGCCGCAGCTGCGGCAGGCGCGCCTGGTGGCCGCCACCGACGTGGACAACCCCCTCCTGGGGCCGACCGGCGCCAGCGCGGTGTTCGGGCCGCAGAAAGGCGCCACCGACGACGACGTCCGGCTGCTGGATGCGGCACTGGCCCAGTGGGCGGAGGTGCTGGAACGCCAGCTGCCGACCTGCCCGCCCGGGCTGGCCGGGCTGCCCGGGGCCGGGGCGGCCGGTGGGATCGGGGCCGCGTTGCTGGCGCTGGGCGGCCGGTGCGAGTCGGGGATCGGGCTGGTCCAGCGGTTGACCGGGTGGGACGCGGCGTTGGCCACCGCCGACCTGGTGATCACGGGGGAGGGGTCGTTCGATCAGCAGTCGCTGCGCGGCAAGGTGGTGGCGGGGGTGGCCGCGGCGGCGCGCCGGCGAGGGATTCCGTGTCTGGTGGTGGCCGGACGGGTAGCGGTGGATCCGGCCGCGGCCCAGGCGGCCGGGGTGACCGGGGCATACTCCTTAGTGGACCACTTCGACGGGGACGTGGCCGCGGCGATGGAGCGGGCCACCACGGGTCTGCGGGAGCTGGGGGCGGAACTGGCGCGGGAGCACCGCCGTCCGTGAGCGACGGGTGGCGGTGCCCACGCCCGGCGGGCGGTGAGCACCGGGTAGCCACTCGTCTGAGTGAGCAGGGTCACCCAGGTGAGTAAGGTCATCCGACCCGCCGGAGTGTTTTCTTGACTGATTCCAGACTAGGTGATGGAGTATTCGGTGGAGCGGTGGCGCCGCTAGCGGGGCTGCCGCCGTGACGTGCCGTACCGCCATTGGAGGAGGAACCGTGTCCGATCAGCCGATCTCCACGACCGAGACCGGCGCACCGGCCCCAAGCGACGCGTTCACGCTGTCGGTAGGGGCCAATGGTCCGCTGCTGCTGCACGATCACCACTTCATCGCGCAGATGGCCCACTTCAACCGGGAGCGGGTGCCGGAGCGCAACGTGCACGCCAAGGGGGGCGGCGCGTTCGGGTTCTTTGAGACCACCGAGGACGTCTCCCAGTTCACCAAGGCCGCGCTGTTCCAGAAGGGCGTCCGCACCGAGGTGCTGCTGCGGTTCTCCACCGTCGCCGGCGAGCAGGGCTCGGCCGACACCGTCCGGGACCCGCGCGGGTTCGCGATCAAGTTCTACACCAGCGAGGGCAACTACGACCTCGTCGGCAACAACACCCCGATCTTCTTCATCCGGGACCCCATGAAGTTCCCGCACTTCATCCGCTCCCAGAAGCGGCTGCCCGACAAGGGGGTGCGGGACAACAACATGCAGTGGGACTTCTGGACCCTCTGCCCGGAGACGGCCCACCAGGTCACCTGGCTGTTCGGTGACCGGGGCACCCCGCGCACCTGGCGGCACATGAACGGGTACGGCTCGCACACCTACATGTGGGTCAACGCCGCCGGCGAGAAGTTCTGGGTGAAGTACCACTTCAAGACCGACCAGGGCATCGAGTGCTTCACCGCGGAGGAGGCCGCCGCCATGGTGGCCCAGGACCCGGACTTCCACCGCCGGGACCTGTTCGACGCCATCACCCGGGGTGAGCACCCGTCCTGGACCCTGTACGTGCAGGTGATGCCGTACGAGGACGCCAAGACCTACCGGTTCAACCCGTTCGACCTGACCAAGGTGTGGCCGCACGGCGACTACCCGCTGATCAAGGTCGGGCGACTGGTGCTCGACCGGAACCCGGAGAACTTCTTCGCCCAGATCGAGCAGGCCGCGTTCGAGCCGTCCGCGCTGGTGCCGGGCATCGGGGTCTCCCCGGACAAGATGCTGCTGGGCCGGATGTTCGCCTACGCCGACACCCACCGCTACCGGATCGGCCCGAACTACCTGCAGCTGCCGGTCAACCAGCCGAAGGTGCCGGTCAACACCTACACCTTCGACGGGCCGATGCGCTACCAGCATACCGGCAACATGCCGGTCTACTCGCCGAACTCCTACGGCGGGCCGGTGGTCGATCCGAACCGGGGCGAGGACTACGGCTGGCACAGCGACGGGGACATGGTCCGGGCCGCCTACGAGCTGCACGCCGAGGACGACGACTTCGGGCAGGCCGGCACCCTGGTGCGGAAGGTGATGGACGACGCCGCCCGGTCCCGGCTGGTCAGCAACGTCGCCGCCGCACTGAAGGACGGGGTGTCCGCCCCGGTGCTGGAGCGGGCCCTCAACTACTGGCGCTCGATCGACAAGGAGGTCGGTGACCGGATCGCGGTCGCCGTCCAGGGCTGAGGCCCACCGCGCCCAGGGGCGACGCCCCTTCGCGCAGACCTCGTGCAGATCACGGCCCGCCCCGGGCACCCGCCCAGGGCGGGCCGTGACCTACGACCCGCCGCGGTGACTTCCCGCACTCGGTTCAGGAATGCCCGGCCGGTCAGCTAGCGTTGACGACGACGGAAATCAACCGCGTTCAGGGAGCCAGACGTGACCACACCGACCGATACCGACAACGCGGGCGCCGGCAGCGCCACCGACCGGGTCGTCACCCTCACCGACGTGGCCGCCGCGAAGGTCAAGGCCCTGCTGGAGCAGGAGGGGCGGGACGACCTGCGGCTGCGGGTGGCGGTCCAGCCGGGTGGCTGCTCCGGCCTGCGCTACCAGCTCTTCTTCGACGAGCGGTCGCTGGAGGGTGACCACGTGAGCGCCTACGACGGGTTCGAGGTCGTGGTGGACCGGATGAGCGCCCCGTACCTGACCGGAGCCACGATCGACTTCGCCGACCGGATCGACGCTCAGGGCTTCACCATCGACAACCCGAACGCTTCGGGTTCCTGCGCCTGCGGCGACAGCTTCCACTGATCAGCGGCGGCTCGACCGCTGCCCGACGCTCCGACCGCCTCCGGCGGGGGTGACCATCGCCCCGGCCGGAGGCGGTCCGTCGTCGACACGACCGGCGGCCGCCGGCGTCGCTCAGCCGACCAGGTGGGGGCGGACCTCCGCGGCGGCCACGTCCCCGTACACCTCCGCGAACCGCTTCAGGAAGCTGCCGGGGTCCACCACATACTCCTGGGTGCCGACGGTCTCCAGCACCTGCGCGGCCAGCAGACAGCCGACCTGCGCGGCCCGTTCCAGCCCCAGCCCCCAGGAGATGCCGGCGAAGAACCCGGCCCGGAAACCGTCCCCCACCCCGGTGGGGTCCTCCGCCCGTACCTCCGGCAGCGCCGGCACCCGGATCGGATCCAGCCCCCGCCCGGCGATCTCCACCCCGTCCTTGCCGAGGGTGGTGACCTGCACGTCCACCAGCTGCCGGATCTGCTCCTCGCTGCGGCCGGTCTTGGACTCCAGCAGGGACTTCTCGTACTCGTTGGTCAGCAGGTACCGGGCACCCTCGATCAGCTGCAGCGCCTCCTCCCCGGACATCCGCGCCAGCTGCTGGGACGGGTCGGCGGCGAACGGGAGCCCCAGTTCCCGGCACTCCTGCGAGTGCCGCAGCATCACCACCGGGTCGTTGG
>Ga0079224_100016905_pt1 | contig 10263 bp, 9 predicted proteins | sample Stecom2015_FD_80414 | JGI IMG/M metagenome (GOLD analysis project Ga0079224, IMG submission 80414) | Agricultural soil microbial communities from Utah to study Nitrogen management - Steer compost 2015 | ecosystem: Environmental > Terrestrial > Soil > Agricultural land | place: USA: Utah... | reverse complement strand
GCCCGCCGCGGCGACACGTCGGTGACGCTGTGGGGCACCGGTACCCCGCGCCGGGAGTTCCTGCACGTCGACGACCTCGCCGCCGCCTGCCTGGTGTTGCTCGAACGCTACGACGACCCCGCACCGATCAACGTCGGCACCGGCACCGACATCACGATCAAGGAACTCGCCCACCTCGTCGCGGAGATCGTCGGCTACACCGGGGAGATCACCTTCGATCCGAGCAAGCCGGACGGCACGCCCCGCAAGGTCCTCGACGTCTCCCGCATCACCGCGCTCGGCTGGGCTCCTCGCATCTCACTGCGCGACGGCATTGCCGACACGGTCCGCTGGTACGAAAAGCACGTCGCCGGGCTGTAGACACACCCGCTGGGTCTTGAGCCGGTCCGCTAGGTCTTGAGCCGGTCCGCTAGCTTTTTGCCGGCCCGCTAGGTCTTGGACCGGTCGGCACGCGGCCAGAGCGGGTACCGGTAACGCGGCAGCAGCGGGAGCGTGATCGCCGTAACGGTCGCCCGCGCCCGAAAGCCCTGGGCCGCCCGCCACTCGTCGTCAGCCCGGATCTCGACCTCCCCCTTCCGGAAGCGGCGCGGGTTACCGGAGACGGTGTGGTTGGTGCCGAGCTGCACGGTCGCCGGCCCACGGAACGGCCCCTCAGCCACCGGCACGCCCGCCAGGTCCAGCAGCGCCTCGACCTCCGCTCGGGGGTTCGCCACCAGGTCCTCATACCGCAGCCGCCGGAACCGCCCGCGATACTGCGGCGCGACGAGCTCGGTCAAACCGTTCCACGCCAACCAGTTCAGGCTGCTCCGCCCGGTCGAGTGGCGGCGCATCGTCGGCCGCGACCAGGAGTACGCCACGGCCCGAGGATCGCGAACCATGTGCACCAGGTAGGTCTCCAGCTCGCTTCCCGGATCCACCTCGCTCGCCCGCGCGAGGATCGCGGCGTCCGGTGGCTGCTTCGACGAGTCCACGATCAGCGACGCGCCGGTGACCTTCCCGATCGCCCAGTACAGGCGCCCCATCAGCCGGGCGTACTCATACGCCGCCTCGGGCCAGCGCCCGGAGCGCAGTCTCACCGTGTGCCGGACGCGCGCCGCACGATCCTGCACCGCCTGAAGCCTGTGAGCGTCGGGCCGGTTGGTGCCGAACGCGACCGCCAACACTTCATTCCAGAGTGGACAATTCGCGACGCGCTCACCGCAGCCACAGCGCCCTCGGCCGGCAAGGCCCCGTACGAAGAGGTAGCGCAGCTCGCCGGTGGCGAAGACACCGGGATACTCGTTCAGGATGTTGTCGACGACCGTGGTGCCACTTCGGCCCCAACCGGCGATGTAGAGAACCTTCTGCATCGGGCTACGTCCGAGACCGGAAGCCAGACCTTGTGAAGCCACCAGACATTTGGTGGCGCTCCACATCCCCGGCGCCGCCAGCAACACCAACAGTCACGTGGCCCGACTCTACGCGCTGGCCCTCCGGCACGGGAGTGCCCGAGTCCGCTCACCCGGACCGACGGCCGCCCGACTCCCGGGCCCCACGACCCAGCCGGGTGGGTTAGGCTGCCCGAGCGGTCACCCGTGCGGCCGACGGCACGTGGCCGGGCCCGGGCGCCGCGGAATGGGCAGTCACGGCGCGAGGCCGCGACGATCATGGGAGTGTGATGGCAAGGCGCGATCGCTTCCGGTGCTGCGGCGTCCGCATCGATGACCTCGGCCCAGAGGCGGCGGTGGCGGCGCTGCTGGAATCCCGGTACGGGCAGCCGCGCCGGGTGCACCTGTGCAACTCGTACAACCTCGCCATCGCGATGCAGAACCCTCACTACCGCGACCTGCTCAACGCCAGCGACCTCAACCTCGCCGACGGCCATTACGTCGCGCTCGTCGGCCGATGGCGCGGCTTCACCGCCATGACCGACCGGGTCTACGGGCCCGACCTGATGCTGAACGCGATGGATCGTGGACGTTCCGTGGGGCTCCGGCACTACCTTTACGGCACCACGCCGGAGACGGTGAACCGGCTCGCCGCCGTCCTGCACGAGCGGTTCCCCGGGGTCGACATCGTCGGGGTTCAGGCGCCGCCATTCCGCGAGCTCACCCCGGAGGAGGAGGCCGACCTGCACGAACGCGTGGCGGCGGCGAAACCGGACATCGTCTGGGTCGGCATCGGCACCCCACGCCAAGACGAGTTCGTCGCCCGCCAGGCCGCCCACCTGCGCTGCACCCTCGTCCCGGTCGGGGCGGCGTTCGACTTCCACGCCGGCACCAAGAAGGCGGCCCCGCGGGCGGTGCAGCGCATCGGCATGGAGTGGCTCTTCCGCCTCATCACCGAGCCGCGCCGGCTGTGGCGGCGCTACCTCATCGGAATCCCGATTTTCCTGTACGGCGTTCTCGCTGACGTGCTCCGGCGCGAGAACCCGCCGGAGGCAACCACGCCGGGCGAACGCCTGGCCAGCACATCGAGCGAGGAAGCATGATCGGTCTCGTCCTGGCCGCAGGAGCCGGCCGGCGCTTGATGCCCCACACGGAGAGCATCCCCAAGACACTGCTGCCGGTCGGGGACGACCGCACCATCCTCGACGTGATCCTGGCCAACATCGCCGCCGCTGGGCTCTCCGACATCGCCCTCGTGGTGGGTCACCATGCCGACGCCATCAAGACGCGCGTGCCCGACCTGGAGAGCCGCCACGGCGTACGCCTGCAGCTGGTCCACAACGACCGGATCGACTGGAACAACGCCTACTCGCTCTGGCTGGCCCGCGACCTCTTCGCGCAGGGCGCGCTGCTCGTCAACGGCGACACGCTGCACCCGGTGAGCGTGGAACACACCCTCCTCAAGGCTCGGGGCAGCGGCGTCTGGCTCGCGGTCGACAGCGTCAAGGCGCTCACCGATGAGGCCATGAAGGTGCAGCTCGACGGCGACGACCGGCTCGTGCGCATCACGAAGCAGATGCCGGTCGAGTCCGCGCACGGCGAGTACATCGGTGCCGCGGTGATCGAGCCCGATGCCGCGGCCGACCTCGCCGAGAGCCTCGCCGACGCCTGGCGCGGCGACCCGAACCTCTACTACGAGGACGGCTTCCAGCTCCTTGCCGACCGCACCCGCGCGGTCCGAGCCGCCCGGATCGGCACCGTGGACTGGGTCGAGGTGGACGACCTCAACGACCTCGAGCGGGCCCGGGAGATCGCATGCCGCTGCTAGCCCGGACCGTCCTGGCCCCGCTCACCATCGAGGTGCGGGCGGGCGTGCTCAACAACCTCGCCGAGGTCCTCAGCGACCGGCGGATCTCCGCCGGCGGCGACGTCGCCGTGGTGGTCGGCCCCGGGCTCGGCGAGGAGATCGCCGCCGCGGTGGCCCCGCAACTGCGGCGTTGCGACATCGTCTCGATCACCGGCGGCACCGTCGACGCCGCGCAGGAACTCGGCGGCAAGCTGCGGTCCCGGTCCTACGACGCGGTGGTCGGCATCGGCGGCGGCAAGACGATCGACACGGTGAAGTACGCGGCCTCCCAGCACGGGCTGCCGATGGTCGCGGTCGCCACCAGCCTCGCCCACGACGGGATCGCTTCCCCGGTTAGCACCCTCGAACGGGACGGCGCCAGCTACTCGTATGGCGTACACACCCCGTACGCCGTGCTCGTCGACCTCGCGTTCGTACGGCGCAGCCCGGCCCAGCTCACGCGCTCCGGAGTCGGCGATGCGCTGAGCAACCTGTGCGCCACGGCGGACTGGGAGCTCGCCCACCACGCCCGCGGGGAGCCGGTGGACGGCCTGGCCATGGCGCTGTCCCGCACCGGCGCCGAGGCGGTGCTCTCCCACGGCGGCTCCACCAGCGACGAGGACTTCCTCGCCACGCTTGCCAATGCGCTCGTCCTCGGCGGCGTGGCCATGGCCGTCGCCGGCACGAGCCTGCCCTGCAGCGGCGGCTGCCACGAGGTCGGTCATGCCATCACCGAGCTCTTCCCCGGCACCGGCAGCCATGGTGAGCTCGTCGGCCTCGGCGCGCTCTTCTGCACGTACCTACGGGAAACCAGGTTGAAGGACGCCCCGACGTCGCCCAGCGTCTCCGTCCGCGCGCTGCACGCCGCTCTGCGCCGGCATGGGCTCCCCACCACACCCGAGGACCTGCGGCTCTCGGCCGAACAGTTCGCCCGCGCCGTCGAACGGGCCCCGCAGACGCGCCCGGGGCGGTACACAATCCTCGAACACCTCGACCTGCCGTACCCGGAGATCCGCGCCGCGGTGGACGAGTTCATCGCCTTCATCGGCGGGATGGGCGCAGAGGACTAGGCCACAGCGCCGCCGCCCTCTAGGCTCACGCTATGAGCCAGCTCACATCCGCGGTCGCTGCGGTCATCACTGACCCGAGCGGCCGCGTTCTGCTGTGTCAGCAGAGCCAGGGACACCGACTCTGGGGTCTGCCCGGTGGCAAGATCCGAAACGGCGAGAGCCCAATCCAGGCCGCGATCCGCGATATCCGCGAGGAGACCGGCGCCGAGACCGAGATCATCGATCTGGTCGGCATCTACCATCTCACCGGCGACGAGGGCGGCACGGACCTGCCCGACCTCCTCGTCTACGTCTTCCGAGGCCGGATCACCCACGGCGACATCGCCGTCAACGCGCCCGGCCGGATCTGCCGGCTCGCGTGGCACGACACCGCGAGCCTCCCCGAACCGCTGACCGCGACCACTCGGGCCGCCATCGCGGACGCCTCGACCGGCCGCTCCGGAGTGCTGCGTCAAGTGAAACGGGACGCCGAACCGGACGTACCGGACGCGGTCGACACGATCCTGGCCAAGGCCGCCTAACCCCAGGCCGCCTCACCCCCTCCGTCGGCAACTGTGCAACCGTTGCCCCGGATATCCGCCCCTGGGCGGGCAAGTGTTCAACTCCTGCCCGGGGCTCGGTCGCCCCTACGACGCCGGGTGCGGCGCCATCCGTACGCCCGCCGCGAGGTCCGCGGTGAGCTTGCGCAGCTCCGCCAGGCCCGAGTCGAGGTCGGGGGCGTCGAGTAGGCACCGCACCAGCGCGCTACCGACGATCACACCGTCGGCGTAGCTCGCGACCTCGGCTGCCTGGGCGCCATCCCGCACGCCGAGGCCGACGCCGACGGGCAGGTTGCTGGAGGCGGCGGCGCGGACCCGCGCGACCAGCTTCGGCGCCACCGCGGAGGTGGCCTCCCGTGCTCCCGTGACCCCCATCACGCTGGAGGCGTAGACGAAGCCCCGGCACGCCGCCACCGTCGCGGCGATCCGGGCGTCGGTGGAGGACGGCGCGACGAGGAAGACCCGGTCCAACCCGTACTCGTCCGAGACCTCGATCCACTCCTGCGCCTCGTCCGGGATCAGGTCGGGCGTGATCAGCCCGCTGCCTCCGGCCGCCATGAGGTCCCGGGCGAACGCCGCAACCCCGCGCCCGCGCCCGTACCGCTCAACGAGATTCCAGTACGTCATCACCACGACCGGCACGCCGGCCTCCGCGACCGCCGAGACCGTGCGCAGCACGTCAGCGGCGCGCACCCCTCGGGCCAGCGCGACCTCGGTCGCCCGCTGGATCACGGGGCCGTCCATCACCGGATCGGAGTACGGGAACCCGACCTCGACGATGTCCACTCCGGACTCTACGATCGCCCGTACGCCGGCGATGCCACCGTCCACTGTGGGGAAACCGGCCGGCAGGTACCCGACGAGCGCGGCCCGCCCCTCGGCCCGCGCCTTCGCGAAGGCCGTCGACACACTGGTGACGTTCATCGAATCGCTCACGCGTCAAGAAGTCCGAACCACTTGCCGGCCGTGGTCACGTCCTTGTCCCCGCGGCCGGAGAGGTTCACCAGGATGATGGCGTCGGGCCCGAGCTCCTTGGCGAGGCGGACCGCCCCGGCGAGCGCGTGGGCGCTCTCGATGGCCGGGATGATGCCCTCGGTGCGGCACAGCAACGCGAACGCGTCCATCGCCTCGGCGTCGGTGACCGGCTCGTAGCGAGCCCGCCCGGTCTCGGCGAGCCACGCGTGCTCCGGCCCGACTCCGGGGTAGTCCAGGCCGGCCGAGATGGAGTGCGACTCGATGGTCTGCCCCTCCTCGTCCTGCAGCACGAAGGTGCGCGTCCCGTGGAGGACGCCGACGTCGCCGCCGGTGATGCTCGCCGCGTGCCGCCCCGTCTCGATCCCGTCCCCACCGGCCTCGAAGCCGTACAGCGCAACGCCTTCGTCCGGGATGAAGGCGTGGAAGATGCCGAGCGCGTTCGAGCCGCCGCCGACACACGCGCACACGGCATCCGGCAGGCGTCCGGTCAGGTTGAGGCACTGCTCGCGCGCCTCGACACCGATGCCGCGGGCGAACTCGCGCACCATCGCCGGGAACGGGTGCGGTCCCGCGACCGTCCCGATGAGATAGTGCGTAGTATCCACATTGGTCACCCAGTCGCGCAGCGCCTCGTTCATCGCGTCCTTGAGCGTGCGCGAGCCGTTCGTCACGGGGATGACAGTGGCGCCGAGCATCCGCATGCGCGCCACATTGAGCGCCTGCCGGCGGGTGTCCTCCTCCCCCATGTAGACCACGCATTCCAGCCCGAACAGCGCAGCGGCCGTGGCGGAGGCGACGCCGTGCTGCCCCGCGCCCGTCTCGGCGATGACGCGTGGCTTGCCCATGCGCTTGGTGAGCAACGCCTGCCCCAAGACGTTTCGCACCTTGTGCGCGCCGGTGTGGTTGAGATCCTCGCGCTTGAGCAGGATCCGGGCGCCCACCTCGGCGGAGAGCCGGGTCGCATCGTAGAGCAGGCTCGGCGTACCCGCGTAGTCACGCAGTAGCCGCGAGAACTCGGCCTGGAACGACTCGTCGGCCATCGCGTGCCGGAACGCCGCATCCAACTCGTCCAGCGCGGCGATGAGCGCCTCCGGCACGAACCGGCCGCCGAACCGGCCGAAGTGGCCGGAGGCATCGGGCAGCAGCCCCGCGCTCGCCAACAACGCCGCGTCTGTCCCGGTCATGCGGCCCTCACCGGACCGGCCTCGGCGTGGCCGGGTGGCTGCCGGCGGTCACCAGCTCCGCCACCGCCTCGCGAGGACTCTTCTTGGTCACCAGACCCTCCCCGACGAGCACGGCGTCCGCACCGGCGGCGGCGTACCGGATGAGGTCGTGCGGACCGCGTACGCCCGACTCGGCCACCTTCACGATCGTGTTCGGCAGGCCCGGGGCGATGCGCTCGAACACGCCGCGGTCCACCTCCATGGTGCTGAGGTTGCGAGCGTTGACGCCGATCACCCGGGCGCCGGCGGCGATGGCCCGGTCGGCCTCCTCCTCGGTGTGCACCTCGACGAGTGCGGTCATGCCGAGCGACTCCACCCGCTCCAGCAACCCCATGAGCGTGTTCTGGTCGAGCGCGGCGACGATGAGCAGGACGATGTCGGCGCCGTGGGCCCGCGCCTCGTGCACCTGGTAGCTCGAGATGACGAAGTCCTTGCGCAGCACCGGGCATTCGACGGCGGCGCGCACCGCGTCGAGGTCGGCGAGCGACCCGCCGAACCAGCGCGGCTCGGTGAGCACGCTGACGCATCGGGCGCCACCCTCGGCGTACTCCCGCGCGAGCGCCGCGGGGTCGGCGATCTCGGCGAGGTGTCCCTTCGACGGCGAGGCGCGCTTGACCTCCGCGATGACTCCGACTCCCGGCGCCCGCAGGGCGGCGTACGCATCCTTGGGAGCGGGCGCGGCGGCTGCGATCTCGCGCAGCTTCTCTAGCGGCAACTGCTCCTCGCGGGCCGCGACGTCGGCGCGTACCCCGTCGAGGATTTCATCGAGAACCGTCACCGTACCGCCACCCGGTCCGCCGGGGCGACCTCGGCGAAGCTGGACAACGCAACACCTCCGGGCTGGGCATCGGGTGTCATGCGGCCGATGGTAGGGCCACCCGAATTCGCCCTGCCGCGCGGGGTATGGCGCAACTCACCTCGCGGTCTCGTGCATGATCGCTTGTGGGCGTTAAGAAGGGGCCCCTTTACCGCGTACGGCGTTAAGAAGGTGCCCTTGCATGTTCTGAACACGCAGGATGGAGACACCGGGGGCGACCACGTCACCCGTGGCGGGGTCGATGGTGACCTCCTCGCCGAGGATCGCCTCGTCCGCCGGGATGGTGATGCCCGCGCCGGCGAAGACGGCGTCGCGCACCCCGCGGCGCGTGCCGTCGGATTGCGCGATCGCGGCGAGCACGACCTGCAGCGCCTGGACGGCGTAGAGCGGGTAGCTCGCATACCCGCCGCGCGGCTCGTAGCCGTACTCGGCAGCGAACGCGGCGACGAACCGCTCGGCCGCCGAACCGGGCACGGTGAGCGTCTCGGTGGTGAGCCCGGGGAAGGTCAGGTAGGCGCCGTCGGCCTCGGGCAGGGCCGTGAAGTCCGGATAGCCTACGAAGCCGTCCGGCGCGATCAGCGCGACATCCTCGTTGTCGCCGAGGATCGCGACCTTGTCCTGCACCAGGCGCGCCCCGTTGCTGTCGAACGCGCCGCCCAGGAAGACGCAGTCAGGATCTGCGACCCGAGCTCGGCTGAACAGGCCGACGTAGTTGAGATCCGCGCGCTGCCACGTCTCCTCGAGCACCTCGATGCCGAGCCGCCGCGCCTCTGCCGCGAACGCCGCAGCCACGGTCATGCCGTACCGGTCGCCGTCATTGAGCACGAGGCATCGCTCCGCCTCGAGCTCGTCGGCGGCGAAGGACGCGGCGGCGGTGCCTTGCCCCGCCTCGGTGGCGATCACTCGGGCGAAGCTGCGCAGCCCGGTGGGGTAGTACCGGTCGGGCTCGCCCTCTTCCCCAGGGCCGGTGAGTCCGAGGCTGGTGTTCGCGTGCGAAACGATGAGCATCGGTCCGTCTTCGGCCTGGTTCAACACCGGCAGCTCCGCCTTGGTGCAGCCGCTGTTATAGGTCCCGATGACGGCCACCTGGCCGGCCGTGCGCACATGCTCCTCGGCGTTGGCGCGGCAGCTGGTCTCACTCCAGACGCCCTTCGGCGGGGTCGAGTTGTCCCGCCGCACCAGCTCGATCCGGTACGGGCCGGCGGCGAAGTTCACCTGCTTGAGGTACAGCTGCAACGCCTGGAAGGTGTCCTCCGAGACGTCGGCGGCCCCGCCCTCGAAGGGCAGGTCCACGGCGATGATGCGGGTGCTGGACTCGGGCCCGGCTCCGGCTGGCGGGTCGATACAGGCCCCGGCGGCGAGCGCCACGGTCGCGACTACGCCGGCCACGGCTCTGATGATGCGGGGCGCCTGGGTGCGGGGGTGGCGGCGCATGGCCGGCAGCTTACCGCCGGCCGGGCCGCGACCGCCGCACGGTCCACAGTAGAACCAAAAAGCGGCGATCTAGACTGCTCGAATGGGCCGAACCAGAAGGGTCGCGGCGGCAGCCACGAGCGTCGCCCTGCTCCTTGGGATCGCAGCATGTACGGAAGGCGAAGCGGCGCCCGAGCCCCCAGCCCCGGTCGAGCTGGCCTGGACGGAACTCTCCCTCCCACCGCCGCCCCCAGGCGAACGCATCGTGCTGCGCGCGATCGCGGTCTGCCGGGACGCGGTGTACCTGGTCGGTGCGTACGGCAAGGGCGACGACACCCGGCCGGCGGCCTGGTCCAGCCCGGACGGGCGGACGTGGGCCGAGTTTCCGGTCTTCGCCGAGAGCTACTACGGCGTCCGCAGTGTCATGCACACGGTCGCCTGCCGCGACGGGGGCGATGTCGCGGCGATCGGCGGCAAGCCCGGCGGCGCTCACGGCAATCCGAGGGTGAGCTCCTACGACCTCGTAACTGAGGCGGGCGATGGCGCCGCGCCGCACGGTGTGCTCAAGGAGGTGCACGCCCGGTTCGAGCTCTTCGGCGGCCCGACCGCGACCAACGTGGGTCGGCTCGACGCCGGTCCGGACGGCTGGATCATCACCGGCAACCGCGCCAGCGGAGCGGCCGTCTGGCTCTCGCCCGACGCGGCCGCGTTCGAGATCGTGGAGGGCGCGCCGGTGCTGTCCAGCTCGGCCGAGCGCGCCACCTGGGCCGCGGACGCAGCAGCGCATGGCGGCGAGTGGGTCGTGGTCGGGGGGGTTGTGGCCCAGGGCCGATCCGATCGGGACCCGGCAGCCTGGGTCTCCGCCGACGGGCTCACGTGGCGCAGCGTCCCGGTGCCGGCGGAGCCGGAGTACGACGAGCTGGCGGTGGTCACGCCGTACCGGGATGGCCTCGTCGCGGTCGGGATCAGCGGCCCGACGTTCCGGGCCTGGCGGCTCGACGACGCCGGGTGGC
>Ga0079224_100016904_pt1 | contig 10263 bp, 6 predicted proteins | sample Stecom2015_FD_80414 | JGI IMG/M metagenome (GOLD analysis project Ga0079224, IMG submission 80414) | Agricultural soil microbial communities from Utah to study Nitrogen management - Steer compost 2015 | ecosystem: Environmental > Terrestrial > Soil > Agricultural land | place: USA: Utah... | reverse complement strand
CCTTCGCTTCCTGATTCTATATAATTGGTCCATCCGTTTCCTGCTATCAATCGGTTATTGGTTTGCGATTGAAAATTATCATAAAACAAATTACTAGTGCCAACGCTATCTGCGAGACCACAACTAAACGACTCGGGGTCACATCGGTTTTCATCAGTAAATTGAACATCGGTAGCGCTATTAATCACTAAAACATTAAAATCGTCTCCAAAATCCCGTGTAAAAACACCCCTTATTGAACCTTTTTTTTGTGGCACTTGTAAGGATTTAAAATCGGCAAACGTACTGGTTTGTAATAATATGGCAAGATTGGTGTCGCAACTTTCTAAAGTACGGAAACCATCAAATTCATCGATCCCTTCACCTGCATAGGTTAAAGGCAACTCGCTGCTTTTTATTTGCATATTATTTAACTGAATCAAAGTATTTTCATCAGCATCAGTCAATGCTATCAAAGACGCTATTTTGGGAGTGATTGTGACTACCTCTGGCGTTCTAATTACAATTTTTCTATATTCAAATTCCTGAATTTGTTCCACTCTCTGATCTTCGCCCTTCCCTATGGTTAACACTCCATTAGATTCACCTATAGTCAATCCACTTAACTTCACATATACTTTTCTACCAAACTCATAGGTATCGGACAAACTTCCTACATTAATATCTAGTCGAATTCCCAATCTAGGGTCTTCATCGGGATTGCTATCGTCTATTTTATTTTGAATGATGAGTTCTTCAAAAAAATTACCAGATTGGTCGCTCGACACCACATATCCTTCAATATATACATCTTCATCCTCATTAAAAATAGCTATTAATTTTTCAGAAGCCACGGCTTGCGCATACCTTCCGTATACGGCTTTAAAAGTGATTAATTTATTTGTTGGAATGATTATATTTTGTGCCTCTGTTGGTGTTGGAATACCATAATCACCGTCATCAACACAAGATGAAAAAACAATAACTAGCAACAGGATTTTAATTTTTGTCTTCATAAAATTATTATTAAAATCTAACATACATGTTTACAAAATAAGTGGCACCTCTGCCATACCAATATTTAGAGCCAAAAACGGGTTTATCCAAGGCTTGGTCGTTTCGTAATTGCCTATAATTGGCATTTCGGCCTTGTTCAAACCCACCTGTTTTATAAACTTCATCCAACAGATTATTTACACTTGCAAAAAAACCGATGTAATATTGATTCACTTTCCAAGATTTTCCGCCAACCAAATTCACAACCATATAATCATTAAAGCGTTCTTGTTTTAATAAGATTTTTGCAACATCTTCATCATAATCTATAAAAGATTGCCCATCCACATCCTTATAAAAATTATTGGTTCGTGATAACGGACTTATATCAACATACGTGTTTTTAAAAAAGTTGACAGTTGCCCCAAACCACCAATAATCGGGATCCCGATATTCAAAACCAAACGAGTAAGCCTGATGAGGACCAACCGCTAATTTGTAATTTTTTAAATGGGATTTTCCTAAATACACGTTTTCAAACCTATCGGAAGACAAATATAAATCGGGGTTGTTGGCATAGGTATATTGACCGAAAGACGCTGCTCCTTTTAATTTTATGGTTGGTGTGACTTGGGTTTCAATGCCGAACTCACCTCCCAAATGGTTTTTATTTATGCCCTGTAAAATTTCTTGAATAAATTCGGTATTGTCTCGTCCAGATTGTTGTGTTCCTGAATCGGCTATGACATTTCCAATGCCATCTGCAAAGAAAAATGAGATTTCGTTGGCGTTTTTAAGTTGTGTATAAAACCCAGTTAGTTTAGCTTTTACATAAGATGACCTAAAAATATAACTGGCATCAAAACTGCTTATTTTTTCTTCTGAAATATTGGGAACCACATTATGATTAGATCTCGAGTTTGTATAACTATTATTAATTGAAGGTGCTTTGGTTATATAACCTAAATTGACATCAAATAGATGTTTTCCTGATAATTTATAAGTGAAACCCGCTTTTGCACCAATACCCGTGAAGGCTAATTTAGCTCCTTTTCCATAGGAATTATCAGAAAAGGTTTCCACCTGATACAAGCCCTCACGCTGATACTGTGTATTAGTAATATTTGCAGATGCATAAAAATCGACTTTATTATATTTAAATTGTGCTTGGGCAAATCCTGAAAGTACATTAGCGAACATGTTATAATTATACCCATATTTATCACCGACTTTAGCAATGGCATTCTGGTTTCTTAAATCGAATTGTACGTCATCAAAACTATCTACATTTAAAAATCCTGTACCACCTAAAAGATCTAGAACCTCTGCGAAATTTTCCGATTTCAATGTTTTATAACTTAAAGCAGCATCAAATAGAATATGTTCATTTATTCTACCATTTAAAATGGTGTTTAAAGTTAGCTGTGTATCATCCACCCTATCTTCATACAACATATAAGTGGCATTCTTATTTTGAGCGGCGCTTGCCAGGTTTGCATCATACATGTGCTGCCAGTTAATTTGTCCGTCGTTCAAAAAGAGTTGTTGTGCCCCGTATGCAAATTCCAAATCATCTGGAAAATTCCGTTCAAAATAACTTGGCATTTTTTGATAATATGCGGAACTCGGATTTCGACCACCACCTTCAAAAGATTCCTCCCCATCGGATAACAACACTCGCGTCGTACCAGTATACGCCAAACGGCTATTTCCAGTTTTTCCAAACTGATAACCCACATTGGTGTTTAAGGACAATTTGCTGTTTATAGTCCAATAATGGTTCAACATTAAAACGGGTTCATCAATGTCTTTTATTCGTGAATTTCGCTTTTTTCCATCTTGCCAACCCCAATATTCGTTATATTTTATGCCTTTTAAATCGTAATCTTCTTGTGTGTTTGGGGACGATTTACCTCTTCTGTTGGGTGTATAAATACCAGTGAAGCTCAGGCTATGGGCATCATTAAAAACTTTTTCTGTTGAAATAAAAATGGAATTCGCATCGTATAAAGAAGCGTCATGATACCCTTCATTTCCCCAACGCCTTCCTAAAGACAGTGCGTAGGCCCAACCACCAGGTAATAAACCAGAAGAATAAGTAACCATAAATCTGTTGGCATAACTTCGGTTGCTGGACGAATAGGTAATGCGACCACTATTCATCATTTGAGACGCTCGCACATTTATATTACTAGTTCCCAAAATGCCCCCAAATTGATAACTTGATGGTTTGAGACCAGTAGTTAATTCTTGGTTTCGCATCGCATCGTTCAATCCGCCCCAATTGCTCCATTGGGGTCTGCCGTTGTAGATTTTATTCATTTCAATGCCATTAATCAACAAGGAACTATTGTCAGAATCCAATCCTCTAATCCTAAAAAAGGACGCGCTAAATTCGAAAGCGGCCGTTCGTTGAAACACGTCGAGAGACGCCTGTAATAACCCCGATACATTTCCAAATCCGTTCACATCATTATCCAATTCATCTTCGGTTAACGTAATAGTAAACAGGTCTTGCGCTAAATTATCAACTTCAAGAATCATGTCCGTAATATTAACCGCATGAAATTCGTTTACGGTTATCGGGTACTTGGCAGTTAAATATCCACTTTTAGAAATTAATAGCATATGTTCTCCCAGTGGCACATGTAAAGAAAATTCAAACTCACCCAAGGCATCGGTTTGGGTGGTTTGTAAAGTAGTTTCAATGGTAATGGTTACTTCTGGAATTGGCTCAAAAGAGAGACCGTCTTTAACGCTTCCTTTAATCAACGTTTGTTGTGAAAATACAGAAATACAGAACAGAAAAGAGAAAATACCGAAGCCGAAGTTTTTCAAATCCAAATTTTATATTTTTACAAGAAAAGCTAAAATAGACTATTTGAAAGAAATAACATCTTTTTTATTAGGTTTTTTTATCATAAAATGTAATATATTTATATTATGATAAAATTATTAAAATTCTGTCTTGTGTTTGTCATGATCCATTCATCTGTAAAAGCTCAAGAACAAAAAAAATTTAAAATTCACACCTTTGCTTTTTATAATTTAGAAAACTTATTCGACACTATAAACGATCCATACAAATTTGACGAATCTAGTCCTATCATGGAATTAAAGACAAATCGTCATGAAGTCTATCAAAAAAAAGTGAAAAATATGGCACGTGTGTTGGCCGATATAGGAAAAGACGTTTCTAACAATGCCCCTGCAATTATTGGAATTAGCGAAGTTGAAAACCAAGAGGTGGTTGAGGATGTTATAAATGATTCTGTGCTACGAGATATAAATTATGGCATTATTCATTACCATTCTCCAGATGCGAGAGGCATTGATGTCGCCTTGTTATATCAAAAAGAATTTTTTTCGCCCACATCGACAAGCAGTCACGAACTCAAGATTTACGATAATATTACAAGAAAACGCGTTTACACTAGAGACCAATTGTTAGTCTCAGGTTATTTAGAGGGGGAATTGATGCACTTTATTGTTAATCATTGGCCTTCTAGAAGTGGAGGCGAAGCAAAAAGTCAATATAACCGTATTGCAGCTGCTAAATTATCTAAGTATCTGGTAGATTCACTTCAAGTTATAGATCCTTACGCAAAAATATTTATAATGGGAGATTTTAACGACAACCCTAATAATACTAGTATAAAGAAGGTTTTAAAAACCCAGAAAGAAAAGAACAATGTTGATTTTAAAGACATTTATAATCCGTATGAAAATGTCTTTAAAGCGGGCTTAGGAACCACTGCATATAGAGATGCTTGGAGTTTGTTTGACCAAATTATGTTTACCAAACCTTTACTTGAAAAAGATTATACATCATTTCAATTTTATAAAGCCGGAATTTTCAATAAGGATTATTTAATTACAGCCAAAGGCACTTATAAAGGATATCCTTTTAGAAGTTGGTCCAATGGTGGATTCTCGGGCGGGTTTAGCGACCATTTTCCGGTATATATTTATGTTATTAAGGAAATACCCGCTGTACCATCGTCCCATTCACAAGAGACAAATTAATTAAGCCAACCAAGTATTCCAAGGAATTCTTGATAAGAAAAACAATAGAGCTATGGTGTAAAAAATAGCTATAGGTTTTATTTTTCCTTTAGAAGTTAACTTCTTTTTATGTTTTGAATACCCAATGGTTATTAAGGCAACGGCAATTATATTCATAAAAGGGTGCTCAACAAGATATAATCTATTAACGGCATCTTTCATAACACCACCCATTCCCAATTCGTTAAAAGCCTGTAATCTAGGCGACACAAAATATAACACTAATCCTATTAACAATTGAATATGTGATACAATTAATGTAAATAAAGCTAATCTAAAATCCTTCGCTCCATATTCTTTATCTCCAAACATTTTAATTAATGCATTCACAACAGTAATAATTAAAACTATCAGTACTAGATAAGCCCAATAAGAATGAAGATTTAATACAACATCATACATAACGGATATATTTTAAATGTTAATAGAAACAAATGTAATAATTTAAAGTATAAAAAAGCATTTCAAAAGAAATGGTTTTAACTTTTTTAAGAAGATTGCTTATAATAATTCAATAAATTTTCGGTTGAAGAATCATGCTTATTTGTGGCATTTCCATTAAGTTCCTGTAAAATTTTCGTCGCCAATTGTTTTCCTAATTCTACACCAAATTGATCGTAACTGAAAATATTCCAAATGATGCCTTGTACAAAAATCTTGTGTTCGTACATCGCAATTAATTTACCTAAACTCTCAGGCGATAATTTATTAATAAAAATGGTATTGGTGGGTTTATTGCCTTCAAAGACTTTAAATGGCAGCAATTCCGCTGAAGCGCCTTCTGCTTTTACTTCGGCTTCCGTTTTACCATTTAGCAACGCTTCTGTTTGAGCCAAAAAATTGGATATTAATTTATCTTGATGGTCTTGATTACCGTGCAAGGATGTAACAAACCCAATAAAATCGGCCGGAATTAATTTAGTTCCTTGGTGTATTAGCTGAAAAAAGGCATGCTGCGAATTGGTGCCAGGTTCTCCCCAAATAAGGGTTCCTGTTTGATAGTTTATTTTGTTTCCATTTCTATCTACACTTTTGCCATTACTTTCCATAATACCTTGTTGTAAATAAGTGGCAAACTGACTTAAGTACTGTGAGTATGGAATAATGGCTTCACTTTCGGCATTAAAAAAGTTATTGTACCAAACACTTATTAGCGCTAATACAACTGGAATATTTGTTTTAAAATCTTCATTTTTAAAATGTTCGTCCATTTTATGCGCTCCTAAAAGCAAACGATCAAAATTTTGATAACCAACCGCTAAAGTAATGGTTAAACCAACGGCGCTCCATAATGAAAAACGGCCACCAACCCAATCCCACATTGGGAAAATATTATTTTCGTCTATTCCAAATGCTTTTACATTTTTAATATTGGTAGAAACCGCCACAAAATGTTTGGCAATCGCCGATGCTTCAGCAGATTTTAAAAACCAATCTTTAATGGTATTCGCATTTGAAAGCGTTTCTTGTGTCGTAAATGTTTTTGAAACAATGACAAATAATGTGGTTTCTGGATTTAGTTTTTTAATTGTTTCATTCACATGATCCCCATCAACGTTACTTACAAAATGCGTTGTTATATGATTTTTATAATACTGCAAGGATTCTACAACCATGGCTGGACCAAGATCGGAACCACCAATGCCAATATTTACAACATCTGTAAACGGTTTGCCCGAAAACCCTTTTCTCTTCCCATTTACAATGTCGTTTGTGAAGTTTTCTATTTTTTGTTTTACTTGATAGATTTCTGGCATCACATTTACCCCATCGACTTTAAAATCAGCATTTTTTGGTGCTCTCAAAGCCGTATGCAACACGGCTCTTCCTTCTGTTTGATTAATAAGGTCTCCAGAAAACTGACTTTTTATGGCATCTTTCAATTTAACCTCATCGGCTAATTGAAGGAGGTACGTCATGGTTTCTTCAGTAATTCTATTTTTCGAATAATCTACGTAAAAATCATCCCATTTAATGGTGAATTTATTTGCTCTCATGTCGTCTTGCGCAAATAAATCTTTCATATGGTTATTACTAATATTTCTGTAATGGTCCTGAAGTTTTTTCCAAGAATTAGTTAATGTTGGGTTAATATTTGGTAAAGCCATATTGTTAATTAGTTAGAGAAATGAGATTTTGTTCGTCTTCTTTTTCCAAATATAGAATAGGCAAGCCGTCCAATTGTTGTTTTATTGGTTTTATAAATTCCAAATAATCGTCTTTAAGAGCTTCTGCGATTGGCGCGGATTGTGAAAAATTTTCCTTTAAAGGATCTACCTGTTGTCCATTCTTCCAGAAACGATAACAAACATGTGGCCCGCTTGTGTTTCCTGTCATGCCAACCGTACCAATAACATCTCCTTGTTTTACATGTTGGCCAACCTTAACATGTCTTTTTTGCATATGAAGATACTGTGTTTCATAAGTAGAATTATGCCTGATTTTTACATAATTACCATTTCCTCCTTTATATTGAGATTCGGTAACCGTTCCATTAGCGGTGGCCAAAATGGGCGTACCAACAGCGGCAGCAAAATCGGTGCCTTTGTGTGGACGTAATGCAAAACCATAATAAGCAATGCGACGGTTTAAATTATATCTAGATGAAATTCTGCTAAACTGAACTGGTGCCCTTAAGAAAGCACGGCGCAAATCTTTTGCGGCTTCGTTATAGTATTCGTGTATGTTTTTTGTGGAATCTGTTTGATATCTGAATGCATAAAACGGTTCGTTTTTATGACTGAAAAAGGCTGCCTTAACGTTATGTACGCCTGCATAAATACTATCATCAATATACTTGTCTGTATAAATAACTTTAAACGAATCGCCTTTTTGAAGTCGTGTGAAATCTATAGTCCATGCGTAAATTTGTTCAGCCAGCATATTAGTTAAAAGCGGACTGATACCTTGTTCTCCTAAAATTTGAGAAATACTACTTGTAACAATTCCTGTAACTGTTTTTTCAACATATTTAATGGGTTTTCTACTTGTATAAACAGGAATGCCATCTTGAAAATTAATAACCACAAACTCTTCTTGATTAGGTTGGTATATAAAAAGCTGAGGAATTTCAAGAGAATCTTTTGAGCTTAATAAAGTATAGGGTTTTCCTATTTGCAGACGTCTAATATCAAACGTGTCCTTGGTTTTTTCTGCAATTGTAAATATTTGGGGGTAACCAATTTTGTTGCGTTCAAGAATAATCCCAAAACTATCGCCCTTTCTTACGGTATCTCTTTTAACCGTAAAATCATTTAAATTGAATCCAAACTCACAATTCTCTGGCAACTCTATATCGACCATTTCATCAGTCTCCAAAACAGGCTCTGGTGTTCCCTTACAACCACAAATATTGATGGCAATTAACGCCAAAATGACAAACTTTTTTATCAAACCTTTATTCTTTGTATAGCGCTAGACTATTGTTAATTATTAAATTTCGTAAATCTAATAAATTCCTATTTGTATTTATATTGAAAAAATGTTAATCTATCATTTTTGTAAATAGTTTAACATTATACATAAAAAGATGAAATTAAATATACCTATATAACAGAAGATGACATGTATATCGTGTTAATCTACTAGTATTTTAAATTGATGCTTTATGCCTCTAAAAGCTTCTAAATCGGCGCGCAGAGAACCAATCCTTAAATCGGCCTTAACCCGTAACGGTATCTTGTTTTTATCGTTAGACACCCAAAGTGTTAAACTTTCTTCTTGCTTAAACACCCGCCCGGCCATTACAGAGGGCCTAAATTTAAGTGCGTTTATTCTACCAAAATCTGTTTGTATGATTTCCTGTCCTAAATATTTCAGCTTAAAGCCATATATCTCTTCATCAAAAAACATGTCCACTTTAAATTCGTCCCCTACTTTTAAATTATTAACATTTATATGGTTTCTTAAATAGTAGAATGCAGATATCATATCTTGCACATTCGAACTGATATCAAAAACGGATTTTACGTTGTGCTTTTTATCATGGTTGTATGCTTTATGATTTACCTGATCAAAGTTAATTTCGATATCTTTGGTATAACCCCCTTCATCAATCTTTCTAATAAATTTATATGGTATGGTGGTTTTCTTATCAAAATAAGACTCATATCTATCTTCTACTTTAAAAAACCATTTAATCATACCTGTTGTCCAACCTTTTCCAACAACGTGGTAAACATCTTTGCCATTTATTTTAGCGTCTTGCACAACAAGTGTAGTATTTCCGGCTTTAAGCCACTTACTATAGCTCATTTTAAACTTAAACCATTCCCCTGTATCAAAAGCTGGTTCTTGAGCAAAAGATGTCTGCAGAATTAACACACTAATTATAAGTAGATATTTTTTCATTTTCATGATAGGCACGTATAATATTAAAATCATTCTTCAATTGTAATTATAAAGAAGTACAATTACTATTCCAAAAGCATAAAAAAAACTTCCATCAAAATTAATGTAGATTTTTCTTATTAAACATATAATAAATGTTAATATTAAATGGCCAGACGATTTAATATACTTTTAAATACAAAAGTTACTGAATTCAAAACTTAGAACCAAAAGCCTACATTAAAAAACCAAAAACTTTTCTTGTTTTCGGGAGACCAGGAATGCTTAATTTCAATAGGCCCAATTAAGGTTTCCAGACCATAACCTAAGGCATATCCCGTATAATCTATTTTTGAAATCCAATCGGTACTTTCAAAAAGACCATCATCAACATTCGCCATATTAACTGCAAAGTTTATATGGTTTTTTTTGAAAATTTCATAATTTAAAGTCAACGTGGATTTTATAAAACTATTTCCCGAAATAGAAAGAAAATCGTATCCATAAAACGGAATATAATTATTTATTAAATGCCCGCCATAGCCTCCTAGAGCAAAGTTTAAATAAGAGTTTGTGTCTTGTCCTAATCTAAAACCGGCTTCGGTTGTTATATTAGCCGAAAATTTATTTGAAAACGATTGGGAATAACCAAAATCGGCTTTCGCTATTGAAAAGCTGGAAAAATCATTTTTGAATTCAGACGCATATAAATATGTGTTTAAATTGGCATTGAATAACACACCCGTTTTTGGGAAGTATTTATTATCATAAGTATCAAATTTAAGTTTGCCAAAAACACTTCCATAATCCCCTTTTTCAAACACAGATTCTTGATTATTAATGCTATCTAAAATGGTTTCAGAAGAAATCCTTAAATGTTTATATTCTCCCCCT
>Ga0079224_100016903_pt1 | contig 10264 bp, 9 predicted proteins | sample Stecom2015_FD_80414 | JGI IMG/M metagenome (GOLD analysis project Ga0079224, IMG submission 80414) | Agricultural soil microbial communities from Utah to study Nitrogen management - Steer compost 2015 | ecosystem: Environmental > Terrestrial > Soil > Agricultural land | place: USA: Utah... | reverse complement strand
GCGGTCAGCCGGGTCGTCAGTCCGGTTGCTCATCGGCGCAGCCTCCTGGCGCGGAATCGGAGCGCCCATCGGCCGGTTACCGGCGATGGGTCCACACGCTGCGGACGCTAGATGCGCACCGTGAGCGACATCCGGACGCGCCGTGAACCGCGTGTGAACAGCTCTTCCGTTGAACCATCGCCGTGCCCGTTCCGTTTCCCAGTCCAGAAGGGGAGGCAGGGCGGTGACGGACCAGGACGCACAGCTACTGCGCACGCTGCATGAGGAGCACGGCGACGCGCTCTTCTCCCAAGCGCTTCGGTTGTCGGGCGGCGATCGGCAACGCGCCGAGGACCTCGTCCAGGAGACGCTGTTGCGGGCGTGGCGACATCCGGAGTCGCTCGATCCTCGGCGCGGCTCGGTGCGGGCCTGGCTGTTCACGACGATCCGCAACCTCGCGATCGACGCCTGGCGGCGTCGCAACGCCCGAGTGGGCGAGGTGATCACCGACGAGCTGCCTGAGCCGCCGCCGGCGATGGACGAGGCGGACCGGGCGGTGGAGGCGTGGACCGTCGCCGAAGCCCTCGCTCGGCTGTCCCAGCCGCACCGCGAGGTGCTCGTGGAATGCTTCTACCGTGGCCGATCGGTCAATGAGGCGGCGGCCCGGTTGGGGGTGCCACCGGGGACGGTCAAGTCCCGCACCCATTACGCGCTGCGGTCGTTGCGGCTGGTGCTGGAGGAGATGGGGGTGACCCAGTGAAGTGCGCTTACGCGTACGACGACGGCGCGTATGTGCTGGGTGCCCTGTCTCCGGCCGAGCGCGCCGCGTACGAGAAGCATTTGAGCGGCTGCGCGTCGTGCCGCCAGGCGGTCGCTGAGATCGCCGTGTTGCCCGGCCTGTTGGGGCGGTTGGATCGGGCCGGGCTGGAGCAGATCCTGGACCCGCCGTCCGACACCACGCGGCTGAGCCGGCTGGTCACGGCGGTGCAGGTGGAGCGCCGGCGGATGATGCGGGCCCAGCGCCGGCGGGTGATCGTCAGTTCTTGTGTCGCCGCCAGCCTGGCGATCGTCGTGGGGTTTGGCGTCGCCTGGGTGGGGGCGGACCTCGTGTCGCGGGACGGGCCGGACGTGCCGATGGTCGCCATGGTGCCCGCGCGGACGGCGCTGCCGGTGACCGCCGAGGTGGGGCTGCGGCAGACCAACTGGGGCACGGAAATCACGATGCGCTGCGCGTACACGCGGAGCGTGAACTGGGACCAGGCTTACACGTTCCGCCTCGTCGCACATGGCCCGGACGGGGCGACCGAGCAGGTGGGGTCGTGGGTGGCCGCGCCGGGCCGCGAAATCACGATCGCGGGCGCGACCCGGTTCTCCGGGGCGGAGCTGGTGCGGCTCGAACTGACCAGATCCGACGGCATGCTGCTGCTCACGTACGACGTGCCGTGACCGCGGGCGGAGTGTGACGTCCGCCCGCGCTTCGTCAGCGTCGGCCGGGCGGCGCGGGATGCGCGACCGGCATTCCCGGCGGCGCGGCGGGACCGGCGGTCGGCGTGCGGACCGGGGAGCCGACGAGCTGGGCCTCCAGCGGGGTGCTGGTGAGCAGCGCCCACCGGACCGCCCGGCGGTTGATCACGCCGATCATGTCCTGCCGGATGCTGGAGAGCCAGCCGGCGGCTTCGCCGAGCCCTAGCGCCGCGCCGGCCAATGCCGCCTCATCGGGGCGGAGCGGCTGCAGCACGAGGAGGTCCGCCCGGCTGACCGCGTAGACGTCGGCCGGGGTCAATTCGTCGCGGACGACGAGGCTCGCGTGCCAGACCGGGGCGGGCCGGTTGTCCGCGGCGACAGGTCCGATGTCGACGATGATGAGCAGGGGGCACAGCGGGGTGCCTGGCGGGCCGCCGATCGCCCGGCCCGGCGGGATCATCGCGATGGTCTCGGCCGGGGTGGTGACGCCCCGGACGAACGGCTCCCAGGCGCGCGGGCGGGAGGTCTGCAACACGACGCGCACCCCGAGCGCCATCGCTCGCAGCATGACGAGCTGAGCGGCGCGGATGCCACCGATCAGGACGGCGCGGGTGGGCTCGGCCCGGAAGAGGCGGAGGGTGACCGGCGCCCCATGCCGGTTCGTGCCGATCATCAAGCCGGAGCCGGCGACGGTCAGGTCGAGGGATTCGAGCGCTGAGGCCGGCACGACGAGGGTGGGGCTCAGTGCGGGGATCGGCCCGGGGCCGCCGCGGGCGAGCGGCAGCGTCGCGGCGAGCCCGGACATGTGCTCGCCGTCGAGGCGCCGGATGGTGGCGCCCATGCTGCCCAGCACCTGCCGAAGCGCCTGGGTCGCGGTGCCCAGCCCAGGAGCGTCGGCTGCCGCCACCCGCACGGCGAGGTCCACCGCGACCATGTCGGTGCCGTCGATGCGGGGCCCGGCGCTGATCGCCACAGTGGTCGCCACCGCGGGCAGGCCCAAGAGGCGGGGCACCAACTGGCGGGCCGATTCGGAGTTCAGGTCAGGCCACCGTCGCAATCGGAATGTCGCTTGGGCCAGCCCGCCTAGCGTGACCGCGTGCCAAGATTCGCGCACGGGTTGCGCGCCGTCGAAATGCGCGAGTTCGCCGAGAACGCGAAGCGCGGCGTCCACACCGAGCGGCCGGGCGGGGCGTACCCCGAGCCGACGGCGGATCTTGCGGACCAGGCTGGCGAGCGCCCGATGCAGCTCCTCTTCGGACCAGCCATCGGCGCGGCACACCCGGACGGCGAGCACGGCTCGCGTGTGGGCGAGCAGACGGCCGTCCGTGAGCTGCCGGTACGACGTGGCCGCCAGGCCCGCGCCAGCTCGGAGGGTGGGGGCCGGCGCTCCCGAGATCACGAGCTGGAAGCGCACGGGAGGCAGGTCGGGGCCAGCCGCCGGCAGCAGGCTGACCGGAGAGGGGAACGTGTCCGGGGTGTCGGCGAGCAGCTCGGTCGCCTCGCCCAGCTCCAGCAGGGCGGTCAAGCCGTGCGTGTCGGCGATCACCGCGGCGGTGTCGCCGGCGAGCTCCACCGCGCTGAGCTGGGCGTCTGGCGCGGCGAGTGCGAGCATGCGCCGTACGCCGTCGGCGCCCGCCATCTGGCGGTCGCGCCCGAGGTAGCGGACACCGATGAAAATCCATTCAAAGAGCCACCGATGGCGAAACCGCAGCCAGGCGGTGACGGTCAACACGACCGCGACGAGCGCCGCGCCGGTGAGGAGAAGTGGCCCGTGTCCGAGAGTTGCCACGACCAAGGCGAGCGCCGCCTCGGTCGCGACGATCTGGCTGGCTCGGATCCCGAATGGCCGCCGGTGCCGTGGTTGGAGTGGTCGGGGGCGTGACGGAGTGGGGCGGTATCCCGCGGGCGCGTTGGGCCCGCCGGGGTGGCCGTGCCCGCCAGGGTGGAGCCGGTGGTCCACCACGCTCACGGACATCGGGGTAGCCTCCCGTGCTAGTCGCGGCCAAGGACTCTAAGCGGGTTCAATCGTATTGGCCGAACTCACTTCGGAGGGGGCGGGATGCCGTCACGGCAGGACCAGCTGCACTCATATCAGTTCATGGTGCAGCGCGTCGTGGCCGCGTTGGTGATGCGCGAAACCGATCCTCCACAGTCACCGTTTCGACGGGCGGCTGGGGCGACGCTCGCGAGCATTCTCATCGCGGTGATCGCGATTGGCGGGGTAGCGCTCTACGGCGCCGTGGTGGGCGGCGGAGCGACCAATTGGCGCGATGGCAACGCGGTCATCGTCGAGAAGGAAACCGGTGCCCGATACGTCTATCGCGACGAAAAGCTGCACCCGGTGCTCAACTACACCTCCGCGCTGCTCATCGTCGGCGCGTCCGCGCCGAGGACTGTCCGCGTGTCCGCGAAGTCAATCGAGGGGGTGCCGCGGGGCACGCCACTCGGCATTGTGGACGCTCCGGACGCTTTGCCGCCGGCCGATCGGCTAGCGGGCGCGCCGTGGACGATTTGTTCGATGCCGCCCGGGCCGAACCAGTCCACCGCGCGTTCGGCGTTGCTCGTCGGTTCGGCTCCCAGCGGCGGTCGACCGTTGGCCGACGACGGGGCGCTGGTCCGCCACCCGGACGGCAGCCTCTACCTGATTTGGCGCAATCGCCGGCACCTGCTGCGCGACCGCGATCTGGTGTTGACGGCGCTGACGTGGACCAGCCAGCGGGTGTTGCCGGTCGCGCCCGCGCTGCTCAACGCGCTGCCGGCCGGGGCCGATTTGGCGCGAATTCCCATCCCGCACGCCTCCGAGCCGTCGCTCGCCGTGCCGGGAGCGCTCATCGGCGAGGTCTTCGTCGTGGAGAGCGAGGGTGGCGGTCGACAGTACGCCGTGGCGCAACGCGATGGGCTCGCCGGCATCACGCAGGTACAAGCGGACCTGATCATCACCGCGCAGGGGCGGCAGAGCAAGCCGACTCCGATGTCCCAGGGGCAATTCAACAGCATCAAGAAGCTGCCTGACCTGGTTCCTTCGGATCCCGCCGCGCCGCCGGCGACGACGCCTCGGCTGGCGGACACCGGCAGCGGTGGGCTCTGTGGCGTGGTGCGCGACGACACCGGGGTGGCGGAGATCCGGGTAGGCGCTGACCTGCCGCAGGTCGCTGACCTGCCCCGGACGGGCGCGCGATCCGCGGACGGGAAGGCGTTGGCCGACTACATCCTGGTGCCCCCGGGGCGGGGCGCGGTGGTGGAGGCGGCGGCTGCGCCCGGCGCGACCGGCGGCGCCATCTCGATCGTGACTGATCTCGGTCGTCGGTACGCGGTGTCCGAGCCCGATGTGCTCTCCATGCTGGGATACGGCGATGTGAAGCCGCTTCGCATACCGGCGAATGTGGTGTCGCTGATCCCGTCGGGTCCGTCCTTGAGCCCGGACGCGGCGCGAGGTCCCCTGCCGCAGTCGTGATCGATTTAGTGGTTGATCAATCCAGTCGCGATCAAGGGAAGTGTGATCGTTATCGAGTCGCTGTCCACAGAGGCGCCCCCGGACTTTTATGAGTGGACATAGGTCGCTACTGTCGGCAACGACAGTGTCTGAGGGCTCGGCCGCGCCATGATGGCCCCAGACTGGAGTCCACAGCGGACTTCCGACGTGAGGTGACGAGTTAGGGAAGCGGGGTGACGTCGGGGTGTCCCAGACGACGCAGGCACAGGCAGCGGTCATGCGGCAGACCGCCGACAAGTTCGAGCAGGTCAACCAGCAGCTGCAGACGATGCTCAGCACTCTGCTGAGCCAGCTCGAGGTGCTGCAGAGCGCTTGGCGTGGTGCTGGTGGGCGGTCGTTCGAGCAGGTCAAGCAGCAGTGGGCGCAGGACCAGGCGACCATTCAGCGGGCGTTGCAGGAGACCGCGAGCGCGATTCGGACCGCGGGCCAGCAGTACGACGCGACCGACAGCTCGGCGGCGAGCCGGATTGCCGCCACCAACCGCGGTGGGATCCAGCTTCCGCTGTAACGGGACGGGGAGGAACATCCGATGAACGATGAGCTGCTTGTTGTTAATTTCGGCGCGCTGCAGCAGGCGAGCGCCGACATTCAGAAGGCGTTGAACACGCTCGACAGCCAGCTCAGCCAGCTCGAGCAGGACGCCGCGCCCCTGGTCGCCACGTGGAGCGGTGAGGCCAAGGAGGCCTACGAGGTGCGGCAGGCGCGGTGGCGTCAGGCCTCGCAGGACCTGCAGGCCATGCTGCGCGACATCAAGGTCGCTCTCGACGAGTCCGCGGCCGAGTACCTCAACACGGAGAAGAGCAACACCGCGCTCTTCCAGTGAGCGTGTCCGTGCTCCGGGCGCGTGGCTGAGCCACGCGCCCTGTCTTTTTGTCGACAGATCGTCATCTAGGCGCGGATCGCGTCCGCCGCGTGGCCGGCGTGTGGGGCCGCGCGCGGCCGTGAGGCGGCCGGCCGCGCCGCTACGCCGGCTCCGCGGGACGCCAGCGGCGGCGCGCGCCCTGCGGGACGACCACGGCGAGCACGACCGCTCCTCCGGCGATCGTGCCGCCGATCGCCGCCAGCAGCAGGCTGCGCTGCCGGGATTCGGCGCGACGCTCCTCGCGGGCGGCGACGGCCGGGTCGATCTGCGGAGGGGGAAGGGAAGCCGGTGGCTCGGGCCGGCCCACGGCACGGGTTTCGGTCACCGCGCGGTAGGGGTTGAGCACCCCGCTGCCGTACTCCGCGCTGCGCCGACCGCCAGCGGCCGGATCGGCCGTGGTGAGAATCCGCTCGATCACTTGCGGCGCGCGAAGCTCCGGCCGGTATTCCCTGATCAACGCCGCCGTGGCGGCCACGAACGGCGCGGCGTAGCTCGTGCCGTCTTCGGCGACGTGGCCGCTGCCCGGGGCCGCCGCGATGATGCCCCCACCGGGCGCGACGATGTCGACATAGGACCCCACCTGAGAGAAGTCCATCCGGAGGCCGTCGGGGCCTACCGCGCCGACACCGATGACCCCGTCATAGGAGGCCGGGTAGGGGCGCGGGTCGCCGTTGCTGTGGAGATTGCCCGCGGCGGCGACCACCACCACGTCCTTGGCGACCGCGTACTCGATCGCCGCGCGCACCGCCGGATTGTCCTCGTACAGCACGACCGACAGGTTGATCACGTGGGCGCCGCGGTCGACGGCCCAGCGGATGGCGCTGGCGAAACGGGGAGCGTCGACCGTCCGCCCGGACTCCTTTCCATCGATGATCTGCTGCTCGCTGATCCGGACCGGAAGGATCTTCGCCCCGGGGGCGAGCCCGCGGAAGCCCACTCCGGACTGGGGGCCGGCGGCGATGATGCTCGCGACAGCGGTCCCGTGTCCGACGCAGTCGAGGGTGCCGTCACCTCCGCTGTCGAGGAAGTCAGCGCCGCGAAGGACCCGCCCGGCCAGCTGCGGGTGGGTGTCATCCACGCCGGAATCGATGACGGCGACGACGACGCCGGCGCCGGTAGCGAGTGGACTCAACCGGTCGGGCACGTACCGCGTCTGGGCCCACGGCATCCCGGTGATCGGACGGGCGGGCGCGGGACGACTGCTACAGGTAGGCGCCGCGTAGCGCTGAGTGACGACGGTCGAGCTCATCAGCGCGGCTGCCGCAGGCTGGCTGACAATGCCGGGCGCGAGGGCGACCGCGGCGAGGGCGCCCGCGAAAGCCAACCGAGTGGTGCCGCTGGGCATCGGGCCTCCGAATACTGTTCCCTCCGCCACCGGATGCTATCGGTGACTGTCGTGCTCTGGGGACCGCCGCGGCGACCACCAGCAGGGGGGATCGCTGTTTCAACAACCATTGTGATCCTGGCACGACCTTGTAGGTTGTACGCGATGCGTATGGCCTGTCCGGTGGGAAGGGGGCGTCCGTGACCGAATGGGAGCCGGCCACCGAGGTCGAAGCCGCCATGCGTGACGCCCTGCGCGTCAACGACCAAGAGCGGTACTTCCAAATCCTCGCTGGCGCGGATCTGCTGCTCCCGATCGCGGCCGAAGCCGTCGCGGGGCGTGCCCCGGTGGGCTGGGGCACGTGGACCACGGGCGGTCGTACCCATGTCTTGGCTTTCACCTCGGAGCACACGCTTCGGACCTGCCTGGGCGACAGCGTCGGCGGCAGCCGGCGGGTGTCCTATCTCGAGCTCGCCAAGAATTGGCCCAACCACGACTGGTGGCTCGCGGTCAACCCAGGGTTGCCGATCGAGGGGTATTTGCCCGCGTGGTTCGTCGCCCAGCTCGCCCGGGGCGACGCGCGTCTGCCGAACCGCGGCGCCACCTCCGGCGTCCGGCTCGACCCCGTCGGGGTGTCGGCCCGAGCGACCGCCGCTGTGCCCGGCCACGCCACGATCCCCGGAGGGGAGGTCACACCGGCGAACCCGGTCGGCGTGTCCGCCCCGCCCGCGGCCAGCGGGTCGTACCGCGGCTCGGCCGCGATCGCGGCGGTGGCCGGGACGGCGACGTCCTCGAATGGCGCGTCGGTGACCGCGACCGCGCAGGCCGTGGAGTCTCGCCCCAGCGCCGGGCGCGACGTCGAGTCCGCGGACTTCGAACCCGCCAACGAGGTCGAGCAGCGCCTCATGGCCGCGGTGCGGGAGGGGAGCACCAACTCCTTCCTCTCGACGCTGCTGCTCGCCCGGGTGCTGGTGCCGGTCGCCCCCACCTCCCGGCCGGGCGCGCTCCCTGGCGACGAGGGCTTCGCGTGGCAGACAGAGCAGCTCGACGGCGAGCCGTACGTGGTGGTCTACACCTCGCCGGAGCGCGTGGCCGACCATCGCGGCGAATCCGTCGAATCAGTTGAAATCAAGTTCGTGCAATTGATCCGCAAGTGGCCGGATCCTTCGTGGTCCTTCGCCGTCAACCCGGGCAGCCCGATCGGGGCCAAGCTTCCCGGCGCCCAAGTCGTCGCCCTGGCGAACTGGGCGGATGAGGTGGGCCTGCGGGACGACGCGGACGCCGAGCACGCGGAGTCGGACGCCACCGGGGCGGATCAGCCGGGAGCGTCGGCGCCCCCGCCGGAGGAGCCGGCTCCGCCGACGATGATGCAGAAGGTCGTTCCGCCCGAGCACCTCGACTACTACCTGGAGCGGGGGTACGACCGCGTCGGCGGCTTCGTGCACCGAGTCAGCGAGGTGGCGCACCTGACCACGCCCGCCAAGCTGGTCGCCGCGCTCGGCCTGGACTACGCCGGCTCGCCGTTCCGCCGGGACGCCGACGAGGTGTACGTGCTGCGCTGGCCGGCCCATCGCCCCAGCCTCTATCGGATCCCGTACGGCGGGCCGACCGAGGAGGCGATGCGGGCCATGGACGGCTGGGTCATCGAGCGCGCGCCGTTCCGCGGCAATGGCTTCGCCCCAGGCGATAGCGGCGACGTGATCGCGGAATTCAAGGTGGACAGTGTGCGGCTGCCGCACGGCGCCCAGCTGTATCGGATCCGGTCGGATGGCACGGAGCAGCTCGTCGCCACCCTGGACAGCGACGGCCCGGTCTGGCGTCAGGTTGGGGAGGAGTAATGCGCGACGGCTACGTGGCCCGCTGGCGTGGCGAGGAGTACGAGGCGAGTCCGGACGGCGACCAGGTTCGGCTCTACCGCGCCGACCCGGCGGACGGATTCGACGAGGTCCGGCCGGGGCGGTTTGTCCGCGTGGTGCCGTGGACCGCGGTCGAGGAGCTCGTGTACGTCCGCACCACCTGCACCTGGCGGGGGCAGCCGTTCATCGTGTTGGGCGAGTACGACGGCTGGCTGCGGCTGGAGTACACCGGCGGGCGCGCCCCCGTCGCCGAGGAGCTCGGGCTGGAGGCGTTCGACTTCGGGGTCTATCAAGGGTGGGCGCCGGCCCACGAGGTGACCGACCTCGGCGAGCAGCGGGTCTGACGCGATTTCGGGGAGGCGCCACCCGGCGCCGGCCGAGCGCTCAGGACTTCGCCCAACGGAGGATCTCCCCGAGCACCAGGTCGGGCGCCTCCAAGTGGAGGAAATGCCCCACGCCATCGATCAAGCGCCACTCGTAGGGCGCGATCACGTACCGGCCGGAGCCCTGCGCGGTGCGGGGCAGCACCACAGTGTCCAGCGCGCCGTGCAGCTGCAGCGTCGGCGTGACCAGCGGCTGCTGCAGCAGCTTCACGAAACGGTAGCCGTGGAGGCGCAGCAGGGAGCGGAACGCCCAGCGGTAGCCCTCCATCGCGCAGAACGCCGCCTGCGGGATCTGCATCGCCTGCCGGCAACGCGCCTCGTAGTCGGCGAAGGAGCTGCTGGCGGTCCACGCCGGCCCACCCCACTTGCGCAAGAACTCGCCGACCAGGGCCGCGTTGTGCCGGGTCAGGATGTGCTCGTAGCGCGGGATCTGGAACTTCAGCGAGGGCGTGGCGGCGGCGAACTGACCGCGGGGGTCGGTGAAGACGGCGGCGCGCAACCGCAGCGGATGGGCCGCCCCGAGCACCACCAGCCGACTGATCATCCGCGGATGAAAGGCGGCGGTGATCCAGCCGAGCATGCCGCCGAGCCCGGCGCCCACGAGCACCGCGGTCCGTTCCCCGAGCGCCCGGATGAGCCCGGTCACATCGGCGGCCAGCGTGTAGCCGTCGTACCCCCGGGGCGGCTTGTCGCTGGCGCCGTAGCCCCGAAGATCCATCGCGACGGCGCGGAAGCCCGCGTCCGCGACCCTGGGAAGCAGCTCGTGCCACGCCCACCAGAATTCGGGAAAGCCGTGGAGGAAGAGCACCAGTGGACCGGTCCCGGCTTCGACCACGTGGAAGCGGCTGCCGTTGGCGCCGACGAAGCGATGCTGCCAGGGACCCTCAATGAGGACGCACGACT
>Ga0079224_100016902_pt1 | contig 10265 bp, 8 predicted proteins | sample Stecom2015_FD_80414 | JGI IMG/M metagenome (GOLD analysis project Ga0079224, IMG submission 80414) | Agricultural soil microbial communities from Utah to study Nitrogen management - Steer compost 2015 | ecosystem: Environmental > Terrestrial > Soil > Agricultural land | place: USA: Utah... | reverse complement strand
CTCGTCGTCGGCGAAGGCGGTGATGCCGCGCGCGAGCAACCGGCCGTCGGGTCCGGTGATGTCCACCACGTCGCCGGCCGCGAATTCGCCGCGGCAACCGGTCACGCCGATGGCGAGCAGGCTGCGGCCCTGCTCCAGGATCACGGGCACGGCGCAGGGGTTGATGGCGAGCGCGCCGCGCGGGCGCTGGAAGTAGGCGATCCAGCGTTTTTTGGATTCGAGGGGCAGGCCGTTGGGCACGAAGAAGGTGCCGGGTCCGCGGCCGGCGAGCAGGCGGGCGAGGATGTCGGGCTCGGCTCCGCTGGCGATGAAGACGCCGCAGCCGGCGCGGGTGGCGAGCCGGGCGGCGGAGATCTTGGAAATCATGCCGCCGGTGGCGGTGATGTCGGTGGTGCCGCCGGCCATGGCCTCGATTTCCGGGGTGATCTTTTCTACGACGGGGATGATCTCGCCGGTGCCGTGCATGTCGATCAGGCCGGGTGCGGTGGAGAGGATGGCCAGGTATTGGGCGTCGAGCTGGCTGGCCACCATGGCCGAGAGGGTGTCGTTGTCGCCGAACTTGATCTCGGCCGCGCTGACGGTGTCGTTTTCGTTGATGACCGGCACGGCGCCGTAGGCGAGGAGCTCTTCCAAGCAGGCCTTGACGCCGAGGTAGCGCTGGCGACTGCGGAGGTCCTCATGGGTGAGCAATACCTGCGCGACGGTGAGGCCGTGCGGGGCGAAGCCCTGCTGCCAGGTTTGCATGAGCAGGGACTGGCCGACGGCGGCGCAGGCCTGTTTTTTGGAGAGGTCGGCGGGTTTGCGCTTGAGGCCGAGGCGGCCCATGCCGAGGCCGACCGCGCCGGAGGAGACGACGATGACCTCGACGCCGTCGCGGCGGAGCGCGGCGATGCCGGCGGCGAGGGCGGCGATCCGTTCCGTATTCAGTTGCCCGATACCGGAGGTGAGCACGCCGGTGCCGAGCTTGACGACGATGCGCCGGGCTTCGGCGCGGGCGGGTGCGGGCATGGGGGAGGGTGGGCGCGGGGCGGGACGACGGGCCGGAGGGCCCGTCGCCCCGGGAAGGGGCTCAGGCGACGGTGAGCAGGTCCTTTTCCTTGGCGGCGAGGTTTTGATTTACCTCTTCGATGGACTTGTCGGTGAGGGTCTGGATTTCTTTTTCGGCGCGCTTGGTCTCGTCCTCGGGGAGCTTGGCTTTTTTGATCGTTTCGATGGCGTCGCGGCGGATGTTGCGGATTTGCACGCGGCCTTCCTCGGCGAGGCGGTTGGCGACCTTGACGAATTCCTGGCGGCGTTCGCGGCTCATCTCGGCGAGGGGGACGCGGACGAGGCCGCCGTCCACGTTGGGGTTGAAGCCGAGGTTGGCCATCTGGATGCCCTTGGCGATGGCCTGCACGAGGCCCTTGTCCCAGGGCTGGATGACGATCATGCGGGGGTCGGGCGTCATGATGGCGGCGCAGTCCTTGATGCGCTGCATGGAGCCGTAGGCCTCGATCTGGATGCTCTCGACCATGGAGGGCGTGGCTTTGCCGGTGTGGATGTTGGCGAATTCGTGGAGGGTGTGTTCCACGGATTTCTGCATGCGGGTCTGGGTGTTGGTGATGATTTCGGCTGACATGGCGAAAAGGGGGGAGAGGTTGAGGGTGCGGGTGCGAGGAGGGGCGGGTTTAGCCGTGAACGAGGGTGCCGATGGTCTGGCCGGTGACGGCTTTACGGATGGCGTGGGGGTCGTTGAGGTCGAACACGAGGATGGGCACGTTGTTGTCGAGGCAGAGCGAGAATGCGGTCGAGTCCATCACGTTGAGCCGGTTCTTGAGGGCGTCGATGAAGGTGAGGGTCTCGTATTTGACGGCGTCGGCGTGCTTCTTGGGGTCCTTGTTGTAGATGCCGTCCACCTTGGTGGCCTTCATGATGACCTGGGCGCCGATTTCGGAGGCGCGCAGGGCGGCGGTGGTGTCGGTCGAGAAGTAGGGGTTGCCGGTGCCGGCGGCGAAGATGACGACGCGGCCTTTTTCGAGGTGGCGGATGGCGCGGCGCAGGATGAAGGGCTCGGCCACCTGGTTCATGGGGATGGCGGATTGGACGCGGGTGTTGACGCCCATTTTTTCGAGGCCGTCCATGATGGCGAGGGCGTTGATGACGGTGGCGAGCATGCCCATGTAGTCGCCGGTGGTGCGATCGACGCCGCGGGCCTCGCCTTGCAGGCCGCGGAAGATGTTGCCGCCGCCGATGACGACGCAGACCTCGACGCCCATGTCGTGGATTTCCTTGACCTGCGAGCACATGCGCTTGAGCACGCCGGCGTCGATGGGGTCGGTGGATTTGCCGCGAAGAACTTCTCCGCTGAGTTTGAGAACGATGCGCTTGTATTTGACCGCAGAGGAGTCGGCCGGGCTGGTTTCCATGAACGGCGAGACAAGGAGATGGGTGGGGGGCGGTCAATGCCCGGTTGCGGAAGTCAGGGTGTGTTTTGCCAGTTCCATTGCCGGCGAAGGCCTTCGTCCAGGGTGGTGGCGGGTGCGTAGCCGAGTTCGGCGCGGGCGCGGGTGAGGTCGGCCCAGGTGTGATCGACGTCGCCGGGTTGCGGGGGGAGGCGGCGGATGTCGGCGGCGCGGCCGACGGTGCGTTCGATGGCGGTCACGAGGTCGCGCAGGGCGACGGGGTGGTCGCCGCCGAGGTTGTAGATGCGGAAGCCGGGTTGCAGGCGGTCGAGCGCGGCGAGGATGCCGGTGACGATGTCGTCGATGTAGGTGTAGTCGCGGCTGGTGGAGCCGTCGCCGTAGAGCTCGATCGGGTGGCCGGAGGCGATGCGGTCGAGGAATTTGGCGATGGCGAGGTCGGGGCGTTGGCGGGGGCCGTAAACGGTGAAGAAGCGCAGGGCGGTGACGGCGAGGTCGTGTCGCGCGGTGTGCATGCGCGCGAGGGTCTCGGCGGCTTGTTTGGTGAGGGCGTAGGGCGAGATGATGGCTTCGAGGCGGTCGTCCTCGGCGAAGGGGGTCTTGGGGTTGTTGCCGTAAACGGAGCTGGAGGAGGCGAGGATGATGTTGCGAACGCCGTGGGTGGCGGCGGCGTCGAACAGGTGCAGGGTGCCGGTGAGGTTGGTGTCGATGTAGAGTCGCGGGTTCTGGATGGAGGGGCGCACGCCGGCGCGGGCGGCGAGGTGGATGATGGCGTCGGGGCGAAAGGCGGCGACGGCGGCCAGCACGGCGTCTCGGTTGCGCAGGTCGGCTTCGAAAATGGTGGCCCCGGTGGCGGCGGCCTGGGCGCGCTTGCGGGCGGGGTCGTAGAAGTCGTTGAAGTCGTCGAGCAGCGCGGTGCGGTTCCCCCGGGCGGCCAGGGCGTCGAGCGTGTGGGAACCGATGAAGCCGGCGCCGCCGGTGACGAGGATGTTCATGGGGAGTGTGGAGATGGCGGGACGTTGTGAAAAGGTGAGTTGGTGGCGGCTGGTCGTGGTGCCGCAAGGTTTCATTTGAAGCCGGCGGGGCGTCGTCGCCGTCACCGGGCGATCAGGCGGGGCTTGATAGGCAAGAGACATGGCGACCGCTACGGACAATTGGTTTTACATTTTTTATGCCGCTCTATTAGTCGCCAGTGCATGACCGAATCTGCACATCTCCGCGTTGTTGACGCGCCTTCCGGCGGCACTGTGGCCAAACCCTTTTCCCAAGAGGACGAGGCGGCTTTGCGCGAGAGCCTGCGGCGCTGCTCCGAGGCGACCGTGGAGGCGGCGCTGGCGTTTCGAAAAACCGGCGCGGTGGAACACCTTCCGGTGATCATCATCGGCGTGGTCGAGCGGTTCGTCGAACCGGAGCTGCGTCCCCGCTTGGCGGAGAACAACGACGACCTGCGCATGATCGACGATCTGGGCATCGATTCGCTGACCATGATGGAGATCGTCATGCTGGTTGAGGAGACGGTCGGGATGTCGATCAGCAACGACGAGTTGCGCAACCTGAGGACGTTGGGCGACATCAAGGTCTTCATCGATTGCAAGGCCCGGGGCGTGCCTCCGCCGGCGCCGGCCGAGCATTTTGGCATCGAGAGCATCGTGCAGCGCATGGCGATCCAACCGCCGTTTTTGTTCCTCAACGAGGCTGACGTCTCCGCCACCGCGGCCCCCGGCAAATACAAGATCACCGGCGAGGAATTTTTTCTGAAGGGGCATTTCAAGGACAACCCCGTCATGCCCGCCTCGATCATGCTGGAGGCGCTGGGTCAGCTGGGGGTGTTTTACCTGCTCAGCGGCCTGCCCGCGCCGGAGGGCCAACGGGTGGGAGAGGGCACGATTTTCTTCACCTCCAGCGACGGCGTGCGTTGTCATCGCAAGTGCGTGCCCGGCGACGTGCTGACGTTGTCGATGAAACCGAAGCGTGTGAAAATGCCGCTGGCCGTTTTCGAAGGCTCCATCCGCGTGGGGTCGGAGAAGGCCGTCATCGCCGAGGAAATCACGCTGACCTTCGGGTTTGTCGCGGTCGAGGCGGTCACGGAACCCGAGCCTGCGGCGGCACCCTCGCCCGAGTCCGTCGAGTCAACAGGGACCTGACCCGCGCCGCTCTCGTCTCTAGGCAAGGTGAACGTCGCGGTTTTTGCCTTTAAGAGCCCGCCTCATTGAGGAAGCCTGCCCGTTTGCACCCAGCCAGCATGTCACGCGTTTACATCACCGGAATCGGATTCATCACCAGCATCGGCAACGATGCCGCCACCGTGGAGGCGAGCCTTCGCGAGTTGCACCACGGCATGGTGCGCTACGCGCCGTTCGATCGGCCAAACTGTCCGGTGAAGGTCGCCGCGCCCGTCCGCGATTTCGTCACCGATTCGATCGACTCCGAGGACTGGACGATCCCCGCGCCCTATCGCATCCGGCGCGAAATGCTGCGCAGCCTCAGTCCCAACGCCCTCTACGCGGCCTGCGCGATGCAACAGGCCATCGCCGACGCCGGTCTGGACGAGGCCGACGTTTCCAACGAGGACACCGGCCTCTACGCCGCCTCGGCCGGCTCGCCCCGCATGTTGAACGCCAATCTTAACAAGATGAACCAGGCCGGCGTCATGCGTTGCCCGCCGCTCGGCGTCGTCGCCAGCATCGCCGGCACGGTGCAATTCAACCTCGTCGCGCACCACAAGATCAAGGGCGCCTCCACCGGCTTTTCCTCAGCCTGCGCCTCCTCGACCCACGCGCTCGGCTTCGCCCACGACGAGATCGCGCTCGGCCGTCAGCAACGCATGTTCGTGGTCGGCGCGGAGGACGGCAACTGCGAGACCATCCTGCCCTTCGCCGGCATGAGGGCGCTCACCCAGAACCCCGACCCCGACACCGCCTCGCGTCCTTTTGATGTCAAACACGACGGCTTCGTCGGCACCGGCGGCGGCGCCGTGCTGGTGCTCGAAAGCGAAGCCGAGGTCCGCCGCCGCGGCGTCACGCCCTACTGCGAAGTGCTCGGCTGGGGCCAGTCCTCCGACGGCCACAACGTCGCCATTTCCCACCCCGAAGGCCACGGCCTGGCCAACGCCATGCAACGCGCCCTCCGCGCGGCCGGCGTCACTCCGGCCGAACTCGCCTACATCAACGCCCACGGCACCTCCACCCCCATCGGCGACGCCTCCGAATGCCACGCCCTCCGCGCGGTGCTCGGCGAACACGCCGCGCGCATCCCCGTCAGCAGCACCAAGGCCCTCACCGGCCACGGCCTGTCGCTCGCCGGCGCCATGGAGACCGCCTTCTGCGCCCTCGCCATGCGTCGCGGCTTCACCCCCGGCTCGGCCCACATCACCGAGCTCGATCCCGCCTGTGAGGGTCTCAACATCCTGCGCGAGACCCTGCCCGTCGCGCCGGACATCGTGCTCAACAACAGCAGCGGCTTCGGCGGCGCCAACGTCTGCGTCGTGCTCAAGCGCGTCCCCTGACGCGTCCGCCCGCGTCACCCGCCTCACCATGGCCGCGTCACCGCTCGCCGCGCTCGTCCCCGCGGCCCTCGTCACCGGCGCCAGCAACGGCCTCGGCCGCCGCACCGGCATCGTGCGCAGCGGCTCGTTTTTCCAGGCGGGCCTCGCTCCCTTCCTCGCGCGCTTCGCCACCTGGCGCATCCGGCACGCGATCATGAAACGCCACTTCGGGCTCTGAGCACCATGAGCGCCGAACGCCCGGTCATCGCCTACCTCTTCACCACGTTTCCCAAGTCCACGGAAACCTTCATCCAGCGCGAGGTCGCCGGCCTGCTCGCGCGCGGACTCGACCTGCGGCTCTACTCGCTCTGGGGCGGCGGCCCCGACTTCAACGGCGTGCCCGTCACCACCTTCCCCAAGTGGAAACTCCTCGCGCTGCTCTGGCACATCCCGCTGACCGCGCTGCGCCGTCCTCGTGTATTCGGTGAATTGATACGCGGCCTTTTGACGCGCCGCCCGCCCGGCTGGATCAATTTCTGGGAAAACATGCTCGGCGCCGGCTTCGCCGCCATCCACGCCGGCCATTTCCGCGAGCTGCGTCCCGCGCGCATCCACGCCGTCTGGGCCACCGGACCGGCCGCCGCCGCTTGGCTGCTCTGGCGGCTCGACGGCCACGCCTACAGCGCGGCCGCGCACGCCTACGACATCTACCGCCACGGCGGCGACTGGTGGCTGCTCGAAAAACTCCTGCCCGCCCGCTTCGTCCACACCTCGACCGACATGGCCGCCGCCACCCTGCGCGAACGCGGCGTGCCCGCCGACAAGATCCATGTCATCCGCCGCGGTCTCGTGGAGCTCCCCGTTCTCAAGCCCCTGCGCGCCGTCCGCGACCCGCTGCGCCTGCTCTGCGTTGCCCGGCTCGTGCCCAAAAAAGGCTTCGCGCATCAACTCCGGCTCTACGCCGCGCTCCGCGACGCCGGCATCGCCTTCGAGGCCCGCATCGCCGGCGAAGGCCCGTTACGCGCGCAAATCGAGCGCGAGATTTCCCACCTCGGCCTCGCCGCCGACGTTCGCCTGCTCGGCCACCGTCCCCAGTCCGACGTCGCCGAACTGCGCGCCTGGGCCGACGTGCTGCTGCACACCGGCGTGGTCGCGCCCGACGGTGATCGCGACGGTTTGCCCAACGTCATTCCCGAGGCCATGGCCGCCGGCGTGCTCGTCGTCACCTCGCCCGAGGCCGCCACCACCGAGGCGATCACCGACCGCGTGTCCGGACGCGTCGTCGCGGTGGACGACACCGCCGGCTGGGTGGCCGCGTTGCGCGAACTGCGCGACGACGACCGCGCCTGCGAAACCCGTCGCGCCGCCGCCCGCGCCTGGGTCGAGCAAAACTTCGACGCCCACCGCAACGCCGCCCGCCTGGCCGCGCTGCACCTCGCGTAGGCCGTCTGCGGCGAACCCCTCAATACCCGCGGACGCGAATGCGTTCACCGCCTTCGAGCGGAGCCGCGCTGCGCACGATCACCGCGTCGCCGGCCTGCAGGCCCGACAGCACCTGCGCTTGTCCGCGAAACACCAGACCCGTGCGCACCGGCACCACTTGCGCGTGCCTGCCTTTCACCGCGAGCACCGTGCCGTCCTCCCGGACCGCCTCGGCCGGGATCAGCAACGCGTCCGGCACCCGCCGCCGAATGATCACCGCCTCGCCGACCAGGCCCGGCAGCAACTGCTCCGGCGGAAACTCCACCGCCAGCTCCATGCGAAAATCCCCGCCCGTCGTCTCCGCGAACGCCGGCACCTGCATCACCCGCGCCGCCACCCCGCGCGGTCCCGTGCCGGGCAGCACGACCTCCGCCTCCAACCCCGGCTCGATCCCCGCAAAATTCTCCGGTTTTACCCGCGCCACCACTTCCGGACGGCCGTTCCACAACCGGGCCAGCGGGGCGAACGCCGGCACCGCCTCGCCGACCCGCGCGTCGATCCGCGTGATCGTGCCGGCCATCTCCGCGACCACCGCCACCCGCTCGTCCGGACGGTCGGCGGGAGCCAGCTCAAACAACACGTCGCCCGTCTTCACCTGCCGGCCCAGCCGCGCGGGAGCGCTCACGATGCGGCCCGCCACCGTGGTGTTGACCGTGATCTCCAGCGCCGGTTGCACCAGCACGCTCGCCGGCGCCGCGTCCACCGCCTCGCCCAGGCTTACGGCGACGATGTCGATTTCGATGCGCGCCCGGTCCCAGGCCATCCAGGCAAGGACCAACGCGACGGGGATGGAGCAATACATGAGGACACGACCAAACATAACCGCGACGTAACTCCGGCCGAACCGCGCGCGCAAGGCCGGAAGGACGAAGCCCGCGCCCTTCTTCCGCCTTGCGCGTCGTCCGGCCCCCCGGCTTGGTGAAACCGTTTTTCCCGCATGCCGTCCCCTCGCGAACTGCCCATCTACGAACTCGAAAGCGACCTGCTCGCCGCCCTGCGCGACCAGGGCCGCGCCGTCGTGCAAGCCCCCACCGGCTCCGGCAAATCCACGCAAATCCCGCAGATGCTGCACGCGCACGGCCTGCTCGACACCGGCGAGGTCGTCGTCCTGCAACCCCGTCGCCTCGCCGCGCGGATGCTCGCCCGCCGCGTCGCGGAGGAAATGCAGACCGCCCTCGGCGACACCGTCGGCTATCAAATCCGCCTCGAATCGCGCGTCTCCGCCCAAACCAAAATTCGCTTCGTGACCGAGGGCATCCTGCTTCGCCAGATGTCGTTCGACCCCGACCTCAAGGGCGTCAACGCGCTCGTCTTCGACGAATTTCACGAACGCCACCTCTACGGCGACATCTCGCTCGCCCGCGCGTTGCAGATCCAAAAGACCACGCGCCCCGACCTGCTCATCATCGTCATGTCGGCCACGCTCGACGCCGCCGGTCTGTCCGACTACCTCGCGCCCGCCGCGCTGCTCACCTCGCAGGGCCGCAGTTTTCCGGTGGATGTCCGCCATCTGCCCAAGCGCGTCGATTTTGAGAAAGAGCCCGTCTGGGAAGCCGCCGCGCGCGCCTGTCGTGATCTCGCGGATACGACCTCCGGCGACTTCCTCGTCTTCATGCCCGGCGCCTACGAGATCAACCGCACCGTGCAAACCCTCTCGGCCACCCTGCGCGGCTTCGTCGTCCTGCCCCTGCACGGCGAACTCCCGCCCGAGCAGCAGGACCGCGCCGTGGCCCGCGCCGACACGCGCAAGATCATCGTTTCGACCAACGTCGCCGAGACCTCGCTCACCATCGACGGCGTCACCGTGGTCGTGGACGCCGGCCTCGCGCGCGTCGCCCGCTACGATCCGCACCGCGGCATCAACACCCTGCTCATTGAAAAAATCTCCCGCGCCTCCGCCGACCAGCGCGCCGGCCGCGCCGGCCGCACCGCTCCCGGCGTCTGCCTGCGCCTCTGGACCGAGCGCGAGCACGAGCAACGGGCCGCCCAGGAACTCCCCGAAGTCCGCCGCCTCGACCTCTCCGAAGTCGTGCTCACGCTCAAGGCCAGCGGCATCGACGACATCGACGCCTTTCCCTGGTTCGAGAAACCCGACCCCGTCGCGCTCGCCCGCGCCGAGACCCTGCTCACCGACCTCGGGGCGCTCGCCGGCAAGCGCCGCGCCATCACCGACACCGGTCGCAGGATGCTGCGCTTTCCCGTCCACCCGCGCTACGCCCGCATGTTGCTCGAAGCCGACGCGCGCGGCTGCGTGCGCCCCGTCGCCCTCATGGCCGCGCTCACCCAGGGCCGCTCGTTCCTCCTGCGCGGGCAGGGCGGCGACGCCCGCGACGACCAACTCGGCGACGACGACACCAGCGACTTCTTCCGATTGATGTCCGCCTGGCGCTACGCCGAGGAGAACCGCTACGACCTCGACGCCTGCCGCCGCCTCGGCATCCACGCGCAGGGCGCGCGCGCCGTCGGTCCGCTGTTTAAACAATTCCTTGAAATCGCGCGTCGTGAAAAACTCGATACCGAGGAGCGCGGCCTCGACGACATCGCCGTGCGCAAGTGCGTGCTCGCCGGCTTTTCCGACCAACTCGCGCGCCGCCTCGATCGCGGCACCCTGCGCTGCGACCTCGTGCACGGCCGCCGCGGCACGCTCGCCCGCGAAAGCGTCGTGCAGGCGGCCGAGCTGCTCGTCGCCGCCGAAGTCAGCGAAATCCAAGGCCGCGGCAACACCGTCGATACCCTCATCACCCTCTGCACCGCCATCGAGGAACCGTGGCTGGCCGAGCTCTTTCCCGACGACTATCGCGACGAGACCGGCGTCGTTTACGACCCGACGATCCGCCGCGTGCAGGCTCGTCGCGAACGCCGTTTCCGCGACCTCGTGCGCGCCACCAAGCCCACCGCCG
>Ga0079224_100016901_pt1 | contig 10265 bp, 5 predicted proteins | sample Stecom2015_FD_80414 | JGI IMG/M metagenome (GOLD analysis project Ga0079224, IMG submission 80414) | Agricultural soil microbial communities from Utah to study Nitrogen management - Steer compost 2015 | ecosystem: Environmental > Terrestrial > Soil > Agricultural land | place: USA: Utah... | reverse complement strand
CGGTGGTTTCGATCGTCGGCCCGGGATTCTCGAAGTCGGGGAATTTGGGCGCGGCGATGCTCACGGAGAGATCGCCGATCCCGTGGGACAGGAACTCCTCCACGATTTCATCGAAGTGAGGCGACCCGTTGGTCAGGTCGGCGTCGTCGTCATCCACCAACAGGATGTTGAGGAGATAGTCGTCGAAGTTCTCCGGAGCCCCGTAGCGCGCGAAGTGGAAGAGACGGTCGGTCGTTTCCTTGCCGAGAGCCTTGCGCAGATCCCAGAGCGCGCTCGCCACGATCAGGCCGGTGACGTGCGGATCGGCCGCGACATCGTTCGGATAGACGCGGTCCGGTTCGATGTCGCGCAGCACCGATCCGGGGCCGAAGAAGCCCATGCCGATGCGCGAATCGTCCCGGATGGTGGCGGCGAAGTAGTCGCTCAATCCTTCGTGGATGTCACCGGGCGCGAACATCGGCCAGTAGGTCCACTGCGTCACGGCGTGTCCGTATTCGTGATACACCACGTCGGCAATGCGCGCCGTAGACGGACAGGGGCCGCCGGCCGCGTAGAAGTTCATGCGCACGCCGTTCCAGTAGGCGTTGCACGTCCCCGAGTGATCCTCCACCACGGTCAACATCGGAAAATCGAGAGGAAAGAGCCCGGGTGTGTCGTCGATCGCGCGGATTGCCGCGTAGGCGATATTGCCGTGGTAGTAGGCGTCGCGATGCGAGCTGTTCGAGTTGTCGTCCGACCACTCGTGCGCGACGGGTCCGCCCGCGAACTCTTCCGTCACGGTAGGGATCTCGCCGTCCACCGAACCGTGCCGGATCAGGATGTAGCGGCCGGCGAGCGCGTTCGTCATCTCGTACGATCCATTCGGAAGGTCGAGCGCGAACTCGCCGGCGACGTCGCCGGCGGCCAACACGGTGTCTCCGAGAGACTCGAACCGCACGAACTGGTTCGGCATCGGCAGGAGCACTTGCGTATCGCCGGGACTGACCGGCTCGATCCAACCTTTCATCGACCCCGTCACCGACTCGGAGTGAGCCCGGTTGACGCGCGAGAGGAGACGGCCGGTCTCGCCGTCCACGATCGCGTCGTACCATGCGCCGGATTCCGTGCGGTAGCGGATGTTCCAGATCGGGAGCAGCTCCACACCGGCGTCGCCCGAGAGAGGAAACCATTGCCGCTCCGCGAACTCCCATTCCTCGATCTCGAGATCGAGCGGCAACCCGTCACGCGCCCCCTCGCGCGCCGCCTCTTCGGAGATCCAGACCGGACGCCGCGGCGCCAGCGGCTCGAGCCCTTCTCCGAGATAGACGCGCGTACCGGTCATGCGCAGCCGCCCGAGTCGATCCCAGAGGAAGGTGACCCGCGATTGATGGATCGGGATGCCGCCCGCGGTCTGCCGGAAATGGACGTAGGTGAGATCGCCCGCCGCCTTCGCCGCCATCAGATCCAGATTATCCGCGCCGACCGCGACCAGAGCGGGATGGGCGCGCGCGGTTTCGAGCGACGCGGAGACCGGGTCCTGCCGCGCCAGAACGCTCTCCACTCCGAGGGAAGTGGCGCGATGCGGAGGCACGGGACGGCCCGCCAGTCCGAGCGCGCTCGCATCCTCGAACAATCGCCGGGCGCTTTCCGGCGCGAAGCTTCCCGGAGCCGGCTCGGACGGAACGAAGGAAGTGCCGGCCGCGAGAGGCGGACCGGTCACGAGGTAGGGATCCTCCGAGTGAGGATGGTCGACGGCGTAGACCCGCTCGAAGACACCGAGCGCAGACGTGACCAGGATCGCCAGGACCACGCCCGGAACGAGCCGGGCTTCCGAACGCAGACTCATCATCCCTCCTCCCGCGGGTCCCGCGGACCCACGAGCCACCCTTGAAGCCGACTCCCGGCGACGGCAGGCGTTACGATACCACGCTACTGGCCGTACACCGATCCAGCGAACGTCCGGGGGCAACCATTCGGGGGACGCCATGATGGAATCGAGTTCCGCTCGCTCTGACGCTCCGGGCACGGAAGGCGGCGTCGGGTCGAAGCATGCGGTCGCCGTGATCGGAGGTTCGACGGCGGGAGCGGAAGCGGCCCGCGTCCTCTCCAGCTCCGGAATCCGCGTGGTCGTGTTCGAACAGAACCTCCGCCCCTACGGCAAGGTCGAGGACGGACTCCCTCGCTGGCACACCAACCTCCGCAAGAAAGAGTTCGCCGACATCGACGCGAAGCTCGACCATCCGAACGTCGACTTCGTTCCCGCCACGCGCATCGGAAGGGACGTGTCGATCTCCGAGCTGCTCGAGGAATGGGGCTTCGACGCGGTCATCCTCGCGCACGGGGCCTGGCGCGACCGGCCGCTGCCGATTCCCGGGATCGACGCGTATCTGGGACGCGGACTCATCTACCAGAACTCGTTCATCTACTGGTTCAACCACTACGAGGAGCCGGGATACCAGGGACCGCGCCATCGAGTCGAGCCGGGGACGATCGTGGTGGGAGGCGGACTGGCGTCTCTGGACGTGATCCGGGTGGTGCAGTTCGAGCTGGCGCGCGCCGCGCTGGCCGAGCGAGGCGTCGAGGTCACGATCGACGAGCTCAACCGGGACGGCATTCCGAAGCTCCTGGAACGATTCGATCTTCGCTGGGAAGATCTCGGCGTACAGAGCGGACGGTTGTTCTATCGCCGCCGCATCGAGGACATGCCGCTGGTGGAGATGCCGGAAGGAGCGACGGAGGAGGTCTCGCAACGGATCCGCAAGACGCGGGAGAAGATCCTCGAGAAAGCGCGCGCGGAATGCCTGTTCGAGATCTCGCCGCTCCACTCACCGGTGGACATGATCGTGGAAGGGGATCGGCTGGCAGGGCTCGTCTTCGAAAAGACGGAGATCGTGAATGGCAGTCTGCGCAGCACGGGTGAGCTGGTTCCGGTGCGCGCACCGCTCGTGATCAGCTCGATCGGGAGTATCCCGGAGGATCTGGGTCTCGCGATGTCGGGCGACTTCTACGATTTCCGCGATCGGGAGCATGCAGCGCTCGCCTGTCATCCGAATCTCTACGGGGTCGGGAACGTGGTCACCGGAAAGGGCAACCTGGTGGTGTCGCGAAAGCACGCCGGCCAGATCGCCCGTCACGTCGCCGAACAGATCGCGGGCGTCGCGGGGGTGGTGAAGGGCAAGCCTCCGCGAACCGAGTCCGAAATGCGCGCGCTCGCCAAGCGAGTACGCGCGGCGCAGGAGCGGGTCGGGTATCATGGCGACTATCGCACCTGGATCGAGGCGTCCTACCGCCGCTCCTGAAGCGGTCGCATCGTCTGCGGCGACCGAGCCTGAAAAGCGCGTCACACGGCGGCCACTCCGGCCTACTCTCCTGGCCGGACGAGCGAGCCTCATCGGAGGGGGAAACTGCAGCTACACTCACCGGACCACATGGAGAACAAGTCGATGAAACCATACGACGTGATCGTGATCGGCGCCCGTTGCGCGGGCTCGCCCGCGGCGATGTGTCTGGCTCGCAAGGGATATCGCGTGCTCCTGGTGGACAAGGCGAAGTTCCCCAGCGACATGCTTTCGACCCACGTCATCCATCCGCTCGGCTCCGCGGCGCTCGCCAAGTGGGGTCTGCTGGATCGCGTCGTCGCGACCGGCTGCCCGCCGATCGACACCTACGCCTTCGACTTCGGACCGATCCAGATCGAAGGCTCGCCGCGGACTGCCGAGCTCCCTCCCGCCTACTGCCCGCGCCGGACGGTGCTCGACAAGATCCTGGTCGACGCGGCCGACGCCGCGGGAGTGGACGTGCGCGAAGAGTTCACGGTGGACGACATTCTGATCGAAGATGGACGCGTCGCCGGAATCCGCGGACGATCCCGAGGCGGCAACCCGGTCACGGAACGCGCCCAGGTGGTGGTGGGCGCCGACGGGCGCCACTCCCTGCTCGTACGCGCGGTCCAGCCCGAGGAATATCACGTCCGGCCGCCGGTCCAGGCGGGCTACTACACCTACTTCAGCAACCTTCCGGTGGAGGGCCGCTTCGAAATCTACTCGCGCCCGAACCGTGGATTCGCCGCCGCGCCCACCAACGACGGACTGACCATGGTAGTGGCAGGCTGGGCGATCGCAGAACACGAGCAGAACAAGAAGGACTACGAAGGCTCCTACATCAAGACACTCGAGATGGCGCCCTCCTTCGCCGATCGCTTGCGCTCCGCGAAACGCGAGGATCGGCTCTACGGCGCGATCACCCCCAACTACTTCCGCAAGCCGTACGGTCCTGGATGGGCCTTGATCGGGGATGCCGGATATCAGAAGGATCCGATCACCGCGCAAGGAATCATGGACGCCTTCCGCGATGCGGAGAAGTGCGCCGAGGCGATCGATCTGGCTCTCTCCGGAGCAAGTTCGTTCGACGATGCGATGTCGGAGTACCAGCGAGCCCGAGACGAGCAGGCGCTGCCGATGTACGAGTTCACCTACGGAGTCGCGACGCTGGCGCCGCCTCCGCAGGAGACGCAGCAGCTCTTCGCCGCCATCGCGGGGAACCGAGCCGCGATGGACGGATTCGCGCAAGTGAACGCCGGCACGCTCTCTCCGGCCCGCTTCTTCTCGCCGGAGAACGTGAGGGCGATCCTGGCCGCGCGAGCCGGCTGAGGGGACGGAAGGCCCGGTCCGCCGCCACTCGAAGAGAACGCCTCGGCGAATGCCGGCCCGGGGAGCGCTGCGCGGAGTATGATTCGCCGTCTATGGCAGAGAACTCCGCCGACAAGCCGCGCGGCCCGTTGCGCGCGCTCTCGCACTGGTTGAAGCGCTCTCCGTCCGAGGATCGCGAGGACCATCGTGCGCCGGAGGCGACCGCCGATCCTTCGGCGCCGCGCGCGGAAGGCGAGAAGCGCCCACTCACGCGCATCGGGCACTACGAGATCCGTTCCAAGCTCGGAGAAGGAGGCATGGGCGTGGTCTGGGCCGCCCATGACGACCGCCTCCACCGCGAGGTCGCGATCAAGACGATCTCCGCGGAACGACAGAGCGAGGAAGCGAAAGCGCGCTTCTGGCGGGAAGCGCGGGCGGCCGCCAGCGTCAACCATCCCAACGTCTGCCAGCTCTACGAAATCGGCGAGGATCAGGATCGGCTCTTCCTGGTGATGGAGCTGCTGCAGGGAGAGGCGCTCGATGCGCGGATGCGGCGCGGTCCGTTTCCGGTGGCGGAGACCATCTCGATCGGGCTCGGGATCCTGGCCGCCCTGGAAGCGCTGCACGAGCGTGGCATCCTCCATCGCGATCTCAAACCGTCCAACGTCTTCTTGACCCGGCACGGCGTGAAGCTGCTCGACTTCGGCCTCGCGCGCGCTTTCTCTGCCGATCCAGGCGCGTTCGATCGAGGATCGACGCAGGATCTGACCCGGACCGGGCTCGTGGTGGGAACGCCGCGGTCCATGTCGCCCGAGCAGGTCACGGGAGAGCCGGTGGACGGCCGGAGCGACCTCTTCGCGGTCGGCGCGATCCTCTTCGAGATGCTGGCCGGCCGGCCGCCGTTCTCCGGACGCAACGTGGTCGAGCAGCTGCACGCGACGCTCCACGAACAGCCCCCCGCTCTGACCGGATCTCCCGGAGTGGCCGCGATCGACCGCGTGATCCGGCGCGCGCTGGCCAAGGATCCGCTCGACCGGCCGCAGTCGGCGGCGATGATGGCCGAGGAGCTGCGCGCCGTGGAGTCGAACGGCGCGGAGACGCCGGTGTTGGCGCGTCCGCTCACTCGACTCATCGTGTTGCCGTTCCGAATCCTCCGGAGTGATCCCGAGACCGACTTCCTCGCCTTCAGCCTTCCCGATGCGATCGCGACCTCGCTCTCGAGCTCGTCGTCGGTGGTGGTTCGTTCGAGCAGCGCGGCGGGCGTCGCGGGCGATCCTCCCGATTTGAAATCGCTCGCCGCGCAAGCGGACGTGGACCGCGTGGTGACGGGAACGCTGCTCCGCTCCGGAGATCAACTGCAGGCGAACGTGCAACTGCTCGAAGCGCCCGAGGGAACGATCCTGACCTCCCACTCGGTGCTCTCTCCCCTGCGGGATCTCTTCGAGCTCCAGGCCGACATCACCCGGCGCATCGTGGACGCGCTCGCCTTGCCGCTTTCCGGCAGCGGAGCGACGCCCACTCCGGAAGCTCCGCACGACACGCGCGCCTATCACCTCTATCTGCAGGCGAACGAGGTCGCGCGCAGCTACGACACCATCGTCGCGGCGCGGGGACTCTATCAGGCGTCTCTCGAGCTCGATCCACGGTTCGCTCCCGCGTGGGCCAAGCTGGCGCGCTGCCACTGGGTGATCGCGAAGTACATCGAAGGCGGCGCGCACGGCGCGGCCACCGCGGAACATGCGCTCCGGCGCGCGCTGGAGCTGAGTCCGCGATTGCCGATCGCGCACAAGCTCTACGCGAACCTGGAATCGGACACCGGGTCGGCGATCTCCGCCATCATCCGGCTCCTCGGCGAGTCCAAGGCGCACGGAAACGATCCGGAGCTCTATGCGGGGCTGGTGCACGCCTGCCGCTACTGCGGACTCTTCGACGAGGCGATCGCCGCCCACTTCGAAGCGCGGCGGCTCGATCCGAACATCCCCACCAGCTATTCGCAGACCTTGCTCATGGCGCTCGACCTCGAATCCTTGCTCGCCCCCGGCGCCGGCTCCGGGAGCGACCGGCTGATCCGGATCATCGCGCTCGGCTTCTCGAACCGGCGCCAGGAAGCGAAAGCGGAGCTCGACGAGGTGCGCCGGCAGATCCGCACGCTGGCCTTCTCCGATTGGTCGCGCTTCGTGGAAGCGTGGCTCGATCGCGATCCGGAGACGATGCGGACGATCGAACCCAAGATCGAGCACCTCGCGATCGCGAACGATCCGGAGGCGGCCTTCCAGGAGGCGTGGATGTACTGCGACGTGGGCGACTTCGTCCAGGGGAAGGCCTGTCTGGAGCGCGCCCTGGAGAAGAACTACTTCGCCGAGCTGACCATGCTGCGGAGCCCTTCCTTCGACGCGCTCCGCGACGATCCGGAGTTCCAGGGCCTGCTCGCCCGGGCGCACGCGGGCCGCGAAAGAGCGCTGCAGGCGTTCCGCGACGCGGGCGGCGACGTCCTGCTCGGACGTTGAGGGTTGCACTTCCACGTCGTGACGTGGAGGGCGGCACTTCCGCGTCGTGACGTTGAAGGCCGCACTTCCGCGTCGTGACGCAGACGCGGCGCCCCTCTATGCGTGGACGCCGGGGGCTTCCTGGCCGGTCTTCTGCACGTACTCCAGATACGTTCCCGGATAGAGATGCGGCCGACGCTCTCCGTCCTCGCCGTATTCGAGCTCGAGCACGCGATTGGAGAGCCCCTTGAGGAAGGTGCGGTCGTGCGACACGAAGAGCATCGTGCCCTCGAAGTCGCGGAGCGCGCCCACCAGCATCTCCTTGGTCTCGAGATCGAGATGGTTGGTCGGCTCGTCCAGCACCAGGAAATTGGGCGGATGGATCAGCATGCGCGCGAGCACCAGGCGGGACTTCTCTCCTCCGGAAAGGACGCGGATCGGCTTGTCCACGTCCGAGCCGGAGAAGTGGAACGCTCCCAGGAGGGTGCGCAGCCGGCCTTGCGATTCCTGCGGGAAGTCGCGCTGGAGCTGGCCGAGCACGTCGAGCTCCGGATCGAGCAGATCGAGCGCCTGCTGTGAGAAGTAGCCGAGCTCGAGGCTCGCGCCCAGCTTGACCGTCCCCGCGTCAGGCTTCAGCACGCCCGCCACCATCTTGAGCAAGGTCGATTTGCCGGCGCCGTTGCGCCCCATCACGCACCATCGCTCGCCCCGCCGGATCGCGAAGTCGAAGTCGTGATAGATGACGCGCGCGCCGTACGCCTTGCACACACCCTTCAGCTCGACCACGTCGTCGCCCGACCGGAACGGCTGCGGAAAGTCGAAGCGCACCGTCTCGCGACGGCGCGGCGGCTCCACCGTGTCGAGCTTCTCCAGCTTCTTGACTCGGCTCTGCACCTGCGCCGCCTTGGCCGCGTGGGCGGCGAAGCGTTCGATGAAACGCTTCTCCTTCGCGAGCATCGCCTGCTGCCGGGCGTAGGCCGCTTCCTTCTGCGAAGCCTGGAGCGCCCGCTCACGATCGTAGTGATCGTAGTCGCCTGCCCAGCTGACCAGCTCTCCCCCGTCCACTTCCAGGATCCGGGTGACGACGCGGTTCATGAAGTCGCGATCGTGGCAGGTCATCAGCAACGCCGCCGGTGTCGCCCTCAGGAAATCCTGTAGCCACAGAATCGATTCGATGTCGAGATGGTTGGTCGGCTCGTCCATGAGCAGCACGTCCGGCTGCATGAGGAGAACCTTCGCCATGGCGACGCGCGTCTTCCAGCCTCCCGAGAGCGCCTCCACCGGCCCGTCGATCTGATCCTGGTCGAAGCCGAGGCCGTGGAGCACTTCGTGGGCGCGCGCTTCGAGATCGTAGCCGCCGCGATGCTGGTACTCGTCCTGCACCTCGCTGTAGCGCTCCAGGATCTCGTCCATTTCGTCGGCCCGATCCGGATCGGCGAGCGCCTTCTGGAGTTCCTCCAGCTCGTGATGGAGATCGCCCAGCCGTCCGCTCCCCGCGATCGCCTCGTCGAGCACGCTCCGCCCGCTCATCTCCGCGGTGTCCTGCCGGAAGTAGCCGATAGTGACGCGCTTGGGGACGGTGACTTCCCCCTCGTCCGGCTGTTCCTCGCCCGCGATGAGCCGGAAGAGAGTGGTCTTGCCGGCGCCGTTGGGCCCGACCAATCCGACCCGTTCGCCCGGATTGAGCTGCATCGAGGCTTCGACGAAGAGGATCTGGCGGCCGTACTGCTTCGAAATGTTGTTCAGGACGATCATGGAAGGCGGAGACTAGCAGATCACTGCTTGAATCCGACTCCGATCACGTAGAACGACTTCTCGACGTTCTGGCTGCTGACCTGGAAGTCGTCCGCCACGATCGCATCCTCCGGGACTCCGGTGAGACGGGACCGGACGAAGTTCCGCCAGGAGAGCGGGATCCGTTCCTTGATGTTGAGCCGGACCAGGAACGCCTCCATCCGAAGGGCCCGCTTGTCGAGGATGAACCGCTCCGAGCGTTCGCTGGGCAGGAGTCCGTACATCTCCACCTTCGGGAAACGCTGCCGCAGCGCCTGTTCCAGCTCCGGGGGCGAGTACTCCTGATTGTGATTGGAATAGAGAGGGCGCCCGTTGCCCGCCTTGATGCTGAACGTGGCGTTCTTGGTCGAGCAGACGAAGACGCCGCCCGGCGCGAGGATCCGTTCCGCTTCGTCGAAGAACCGGTCGCAGTCGTCGAGATACTCGAGCAGCGCGTTGGTCACGACCACTTCATAGCTCGCGGAGGGCAGGCCGGTGTCTTCCGCATTACCCACCATGTAGGTGATGTTGGGCCGGGCGTAGGCCTGCTTGGTCACTTCCAGCTGGTCCGCATCCGCGTCGAACCCCATTACCGAACGCGCCTTCTCCGCGAGGATGGCGGTTCCGTAGCCTTCCCCGCAGCCGACGTCGATGACGGTACGATCCTTCACCCAATCGGCGGCCCACCGATAAAACGCAGTGTGATAGGGGACTTTGATGTGGCGCCCCGCCAAAGTATCCGGCCGGAAGTTCATGGCTGTGTCGCCTCTTTCATCGATTCCATCTCCAACTCCTGGATCGCGGGAGCCTCCTTCCGCTCGACCAGGTAGAAAAAGACGCCGAGCAGGGAGCTGACCATCATCACCGCGACTACCGTCAGCCCCAACGCTACGGCCTGGCTGTTGGACAAATCCAACCCCAACGCGGCCGCGACGAAGATCAATCCCCCTTCGCGCAGGCCGAGCCCGTTGAACGAGATCGGCACCAGCGTGAGGATGACCACGATCGGCACCAGCAGCAGATAGTGCCAGAAGCCGAGCATGATCCCGAGGCTGCGCCCGACGCAGTAGTAGAGGACGACTCCACAGAGCTGCATCACGAAGGAGAGGAAGTACACCTTCCACTTGCGCGCCCCCGAAGAGTCGAAGGTGCGCAGCGCCGCGCCCAGCTGTGCGCGGAGGTTCGCGAGCGGGCCCTTTCCGCCGCGAAAGATGAGCCGATTGAAAAACTGATACACGTCGGGCTGGAGCAACGCCATCGCTCCCACGATCGCCAGGGGCAGCGAGAGGGTCGTCAGGAGCTCTCCGTTCACGTTTCGGCTGTGGAGCAAGTGGATCCCGAGCGCGAACCCGCCGATGCACGCGAGGATGATCACCCCGATCAAACGCTCCAGGAACGT
>Ga0079224_100016896_pt1 | contig 10265 bp, 11 predicted proteins | sample Stecom2015_FD_80414 | JGI IMG/M metagenome (GOLD analysis project Ga0079224, IMG submission 80414) | Agricultural soil microbial communities from Utah to study Nitrogen management - Steer compost 2015 | ecosystem: Environmental > Terrestrial > Soil > Agricultural land | place: USA: Utah... | reverse complement strand
GTCAGCAGGTAGGGCAGGCGATAGGGCATGCACGAGGTGTAGTCATCGTCCCGCGTGAGGTCGATCGGCGCCGTCTCCGCGTCCCACCGGGCGCGCTTGCCGAGCATGGCCTGGGTGTAGGGCCGCGGCTCGGGCCAGCGGCCGCTGGCCCGGGCATTGGGCAGCCACACGCCGGAAAAGTCGGGCCTGCCGGCGTCCGGCTCCTGGGAGGCGGTGGCCACCGGCAGCAGGCAGCCCGCCAGCACCGACACGGCCAGCGCCGCGGCAAGCAGCGCGAGGCCGGGGAGCGGTGCCCGCCGCAGGGGGCTCCTGTCGCCGCTCATCGTGACCTCCCCGAACGCGCTGCCTCGGCGTGTTCACGCAGGCGGTCGCGCCAGAGCTTGTCGATCCACTGCAGCTCCACGCAGGAGGGTTCCCCTGGCGTCAGATGCGGGGCCCACACGAAGCGGCGCCGGGTCTTCAGCGGCGCTTCGTAGGCCTGCGGGTCGTGCAGCTCGATCTCGTCGACGAGCACGCGCTGGCCCTGGTCATCGCGGGTGACGCTGAAGCGCTCGACGACCCGCAGTTGCGCGCTGTGCGTGAGCCCCTGGCCGGTGATGGGCGCATCCGGGCGCAGGCCGATGGCTTCCACCACCAGCGTCGCGCCCTCCCAGCGGCCGCGCGAGGTGCCGAACCAGGAAGGGTCCGGTTCGTCCGGCAGGGGATTATCCAGGTGGATGCGGCGCACTTCCGCGTTGGCGAGGTTGGGCTGCACCACGATCACCACGCGTTGCGGCGTCTGCGCGATCTCGATCGGATACTCGGTCTGCAGCATGTTGCGCGGCGTGCCGAGCGGCATGCAGAACGTGGTCGGATCGTGCTCGGCCGGATCGAAGCGCGCCATGGCCTCGCGCGCCGCGGGCGTGAGTGGAAGCTCCGCCGGCCAGGCTTCCGCGCCCTGGGGATCCGGGATCCAGACGCCTGCCAGGTCCGGAATGCCTCCGGCCTGCTGCCGCCCGCAGCCGCCGGCGATGATCACCAGGCCCAGCGCCAGCGATGCAACCTTCATCGCTCGATGACCCTGTCCTGGTTCCAGGTCCTGCCGTCCGCGAACACGATCGACCGCAGGTACAGGTACTGCGGATCCTTGCGATCCGGATTGCCCGTCACGGTCACCTTGTCGCCCACCTTCAGGTCGCCTTCCTTCCATTCGTTGCGGACCATGACCACGCGGGCCAGCGTGAATACCTTGTACGGCTTCACCGCACCGGGCCGGTCGGCCACATCCATGTCGAAGAAGGAGTGCGGATTGGTGAAGGCGAAGTAGGTCACGGTGCCCGTCACCGTGACGGTCTTGCCCATGTCGAAGTTGGCCGTGGAGTGGTGCGCGGGAGCGGGCAGGGGAAGCAGGATTGCGGCGAGGATGGCCCTGACCAGAATCACCCGGACATTGCGGACTGCTGGCGACATCGCTCCCCCGTTGTTCTTCTCAAGGGTCAGGTTCCTTTTTACGGGAAGCCGCCATCGTGGCGCAACCGGGGCGCTGGACCTGCCGTGCGGCGCAGCCGCGATGTCAGGCCAGCACGTCGCGGATCGAGGGATCCCTGGCGAACTGCGCGCTGGCATAGGGGCAGGTGGCCATGACCCGGGTGTGCGTCTCGCGCGCCCAGGCAACGAGCGCATCGAGCAGACGGCGTGCCACCCCCTGTCCCTTCAGGCTGTCGTCCACCTCGGTGTGGTCGATGATGACCAGCGCCTCGCCGGCGCGGCTGTAAGTCATCTGGGCCAGGCTCCTGCCGTCACGCAGGTAGAAGAACGCGCCGCGGTGGCCGACTTCCTTGTGCGCGATGCCCTCGACCGATGGCGTGTCACGGTCCATGACACATCCTACTGCAGTCGTCCCCTCGGCCGGCGTGTCGTCACCGGAGAGGCGCCGTGGCGGCACCGCACCGGCCCCCCTCACGTGCCCCGGGCCGGTCCGGCGGGCTCGCCAGGCCCGGCTGGAGCGGCCGGAAAAAGGACCGTAGCGCGGGCGAAGGCCCGCCAGGGGGCCGCGGGTGCCACGAATCCGCCCCCGCCGCCCCGATGATGTAATAATCCGCGCCGCCCGCGTCCCCGGGACGCGCCGTCGATACCGCACATGAACTTCATTGCCAAGCTGGCCCCGCGCGAGGGGCGGTTCTTCGACCTCTTCAACCAGCATGCCAGCCTGATCGCCGAGGCCAGCGGCGTGCTCCACGACCTGCTGGCCCACTACGGCGATGCCGCCGGGCGCACCGCGCGCATCGAGCGCATCAACGACCTGGAGCACCGCGCCGACAGCATCACCCACGAGACCGTCGCGCTGCTGCAGACGATGTTCGTGACGCCGCTCGATCGCGACGACATCCACCGGCTGATCTCCCGCATGGACGACGTGCTCGACCTCATGCAGGACGCCGCGGAGTCGCTGAACCTCTACGACGTGCACGTGGTCACGCCGCATGCCGTCGAGCTGGCAGCGCTGCTCAGGCACGGCTGCGAGCGCATGCAATCGGCCGTGGCGCTACTGAACAACATGCGCAACTCCACCGAGGCGCTGAAGATCTGCGCCGAGATCGACCAGATGGAATCGCAGGCCGACCGCGTCATGCGGGCCGCAATGTCGGTCCTCTTCCGCGAGGAGGGGGACATCCGGCAGGTGATCAAGCTCAAGGCCATCTACGAACTGCTGGAGGCGGCCACGGACAAATGCCAGGACGTCGCGAACAGCATCGAGAGCGTGATCCTGCAGAACGCCTGACCTGATGCCAATCGATCCCGTCTTCCTGACGCTGGCGGTGCTGGTCGCGCTGGCGCTCGTCTTCGACTTCATGAACGGCTTCCACGATGCCGCGAACTCGATCGCGACCGTGGTGTCGACCCGGGTGCTCAAGCCCTACCAGGCGGTGGTCTGGGCGGCATTCTTCAACTTCCTGGCGATGTACGTGTTCGAGCCCAAGGTCGCCGCGACCATCGGCAAGGGCATCGTCGAACCCGGTTTCGTCGACAATGCCGTGATCTGCGGTGCGCTGGTGGGCGCGATCGCCTGGAACGTGATCACGTGGTACTACGGCATCCCGTCGAGCTCCAGCCATGCGCTGATCGGCGGCATGATCGGCGCGGCCATGGCCAAGGCGGGCACCGCGCCGCTGGTGGCCCCGGGCATCCTCAAGGTTGCGCTGTTCATCGTCATCTCGCCGGCGCTGGGGCTGCTGATCGGCGCCGCGCTGATGCTCGGCATCAGCTGGGTCTTCTTTCGCGTCGCGCCGATCAAGCTGGACCGCTGGTTCCGGCGCATGCAGCTTCTGGCCAGCGCCTTCTACAGCCTGGGCCACGGCAGCAACGACGCGCAGAAGACCATGGGCATCATCTGGCTGCTGCTGATGGCGCACGGCCAGGCCTCGCCCGACCACCTGCCGAACTGGGTGATGGTGAGCTGCTTCGCCGTCATCGCCGTGGGTACCCTGTGCGGCGGCTGGCGCATCATCAAGACCATGGGTCAGCGGCTCTCGCGACTGACGCCCGCGTCCGGTACGGCCGCTTCCGCCGGCGGCGCGTTCACGCTGGCGGTGGCCTCGGGCTTCGGCATCCCGGTCTCGACCACGCACACCATCACCGGCGCCATCCTCGGCGCCGGCGCCGCGCAGAATCCCGGCCGCGTGCGCTGGGACCTGGCGGGCGGCCTCGCCGTCGCCTGGGTGATCACCATTCCGGCCGCGGGCGTGATGGCGGCCGTGACCTACTGGATTGTGAGCGGCTTCCTCCACTGAAGTGGATCCCCCGGGGGAAACTCCGGATGGGCATTACTCGCCCGGTGGTGGAGCGGCCAATGGAAGGCAGGGACGGTTTCTTTCCGTACGCGGCGGCGGCCGCATGCGGGTTCGTGGTCAACATGGGCATCTCCATGGCAACCGGCCGGCACGACCCCATGGATCACGGCTCGTACTACACGATCGGCCAGCCACTGATGTGCGTCGGCGCCCTGGCGATCGGCTACCTGTTTCCGCGACGGCCCTGGCGGTGGGCGCTGGCCATGGCTGCCGGCCAGATGATCGCGGCGCTGCTCAATGGCAACTCGCTCAACCTGCTGCCTTTTGCCATTGCCTACATGACCATCCTCTCGGTGCCGCAGGTCATTGCGGCGTATGCCGGAGCCTGGCTGTCACGCAGAAGGAGCAGGGCGTGACGAGTGCGTTCCTGGTCTTCATCGGCGTCGGGCTGCTCATCCTCGCCTGGCGCGGCCATCGCGACGGCGCCATCCGTGCCGGGGTGAAAGGCCTCAGGCCCTACACCCCGACGCGGGAGGAAAGCCCGCTGGCGTTCCACTTCTTCGTCATGCTGTATCTGCTGGGCGGCTTCGCCTGCCTCGTGTGGGGCATCCTTGCGCTGGCGGGCATCGCCGAACCCCTGCCGCTTCGCTAGCCGGCGTGGGTGATGAACCCGGCACGCCAGCGCAGCGACAGGCAGCTCAGGCCCGCGTCCAGCCTGGAGAATTCCGCAACCTGCAGCGGCATGACGTTGAATCCATGCCGCGAGAGAAGCTCGAGCGTGCGCGGGGCGGCCGCACTGGCCAGTATCGTGTCGTTGAGCCGCAGCGCATTGGCCGCGGCTTCCTCTCCATTGGCGACGGTGAGGATGTGGAAATCGTCGAAGGTCCCGGTCGCCGCGAGCGCGGCGGTGGCGAGGAGGGTGTCGCCATCGAGCAGGGAACAGGCCGTCTTCAGGTGAAGGACTCCGGGCGGCGTGCGTACCACCCGGGCGGGGTAGCCAAGCCGGGCCAGCAGGTGGACGAGCGCCGCGGCGCCGGCGGCATCCGTCCGCGTCGAGAGGCCGATGAAGAACCCTTCCGGTGTCGCGAGGACGTCACCACCGTCCACGTGGCCCTCGCCGAGCAGGAGGACGGTTCCGAAGTGTTCCCGCAGGACGGGTTCGAGCGCCGCCGCCTCGCCCCTCCGGGACACCGCACCGGGACGCAGCAGGATGGCGACGTCGGGGAAGACCAGCGCCGGATCCTCGACGAAGACGGCGTCCGGGAATCCCTCCAGCGGGGGCAGGACCGTCACGGCCAGCCCGCAGGCCTCCAATGCCGCCACATAGGCCGCATGCTCGCGCCGGATGCCTTCAAGCGAAGGGTCCGGGCCCGCGCCGCCCCTGAGCCCATGCACGACGCTGGCCGACGGGGTGCGGACGAGCGCGCGTTTGAATTCGAATGTGCTCATCCGGGAATCGGCGCGCAGCGCTCCTTCCTCCATTCCATTGGTCCCATTCCGGCCTCTGCCGATCGGGAGAGGTGACGCATGACCGTCAGGTGAATATATCGGAACTCTCCGCGTCCCTACCTTCAGGGGCAAGGCGCATGTGCGCCGGAAGCCAATGGTTCTGCTTCAGAAGGAGACGCAAGATGAGCAGGAAGACGATCCACACCGCAGCGATGGCCGTTGCCGGCACGCTGCTGCTGGGGGCCATCCCGGCGATGGCGCAGCAGGCGGAGGGACGCAACGAGATCGGTGTGTTTGCCGGCGCGCTGTTCGGCAACGACCTGACCGACGAGCCGGTGTCGGGCTCGGTGCCCGAACTGGACGACGACTTCGTCGCCGGGCTGCGCTACGCCTACAACTTCACGCCGAACTTCGCGCTGGAGGGATCCTTCGGCATCAACCCGAACAAGGTGAAGGGCGCGGTCGGCGGCAAGGTCGACATCGACGTGTACACCGCCGACATCAATGCCGTATGGAACTTCCGCAACGGATCGCGGCTGATTCCGTACGTGTCGGCCGGCGTGGGCTATGCCTTCGCGGACCTCGACCGGCCGCTGGCCGGGACGGTGGGCGGCAATGCCGTGACCATCGATGACGACGGAGGCGTGACCCTCAATGCCGGCGGCGGCCTCAAGTACAGCCTGACCGACCGCGTGCTGGTGCGCCTGGATGCGCGCTACCGGTTCATCGACAAGCTGGTGGACCAGTTCGAGGAGTCCCTGCACGGCGGGGAGGTCACGCTGGGGCTGGGCTGGAGGTTCTGAACGCGGCCCGGCCGGGCCGGGCCCGCCGGGATCGGCCCGGCCGCGGCGGGTGCGGGGGCAGCAGCACCCCCTCTCCCGCCGCGAGGCGGACATCGCACGCCGGGAATGGCACCATCTCCCCGGGCAAACCGGGGAGGGAATCATGAAGCTCGTTCGCCTGGCCTTTCCGCTTGTGCTGCTGGTCTCTTGCGGCTGCGCCCGCACCAGCCCGGAAATCGCCGAGTTGCAGCAGCGTGTGCGCCAGCTCGAGGACCAGGAAGCCATCCGCCAGGTGCTGATCGCCTACGGCGAGTACCTCGACGCCCGCGACTACGCCGCCTACGCCTCGTTGTTCGCCCGGGACGGCACCTGGACCGGCGGCTTTGGCAGCGCCACGGGGCCCGCCGGGATCCAGGCCATGCTGGAGCGCAACCTCGGCAGGCCCGAGCCCGGCTTCATCAACAGGTCGAACTTCCACCTGATGACCACCATGAGCGTGGAAGTGAGGGGCGACACCGCCACCGCCCGCTCGCGCTACCTGTTCTTCACGGCCACGCCGGAGAACCGGCCGCAGGCAGCACTCGCCGGCCGCTACGAGGACGAACTCGTCCGCGAGGACGGCCAGTGGAAGATCCGCCGCCGCACCACGCACGGCGTGATCCCCTGGCGCGACGGCAATGCGCCCGCGACTGCGCCTGGTGCCGCCGCCGGGCCTGGATGAGCGCCTGCCCCGATGCCCTGGCGCGGATGGCCTGGGTCCGCCCCCGCTTCAGAAGTTGTGCTGCAGCGTGATGCCCCACGAGCGCGGCTTGCCGCGCACCACGCTCAGCGCCGAGCGCGGCGGTGCGCCCACGCCGGTGCCGGGACCATTGTCCCAGAAGCCGCCGCCGAAGCGCGTGGCGTAGGTGGCGTACACCTTGTCGAGCAGGTTGTTGCCGAACAGCGTGACGAGGTTCCTGCCGTCCGCCGACCGCCACTGCAGTCGCGCGTTCATCAGCGCGTAGTCGGGCAGGCGATAGGAGGAATCGGTGCCGCTGGTGGGATGGGTCTCCTGCTCGCCGCTGTACGCGTAGTTGATGTTGAACGACCAGGAGCTGCCCGAAGGTGTCGGCTGGTTCCAGGTGGCGCCGATGTTCCAGGTGGGTGAGGCCTGGTCGGGAAACAGGTTCGGGCCGCTGTTCGCCACCGGATCCTTCACGTCGTCCTTGGTGATGCCGAGGGCACCGTCCAGGACCAGGTTGCGCGACAGGGCCAGCTGCGCATCCAGCTCGTAGCCCCAGACGTCCACGTCACCCGAGTCCACCACCAGGATCCTGAAGCCCACCGGGCAGGCCTCGGGGCCCTCGGCCGAGCAGTTCACCTGGCGCGCCGCCTGGCGGCTGGTCCACTTCATCATGTAGGCGGTGGGATTGAGCCGCAGCCGGCCGCCCAGCAGTTCCATGCGCAGCCCGGCCTCGTAGTTCACGACCTTCTCCGGCGGGATCGGCGAGATGAAGTCCCCGCTCTGGTCCGGTCCCGGGACATTGGGCAGCACCGTGAAGGAGTACTGGCCGGACTTGTAGGCCTTGGACGCGGTGGCATAGGCCATGATGTCCGGCGTGAAGTGGTAGTCCAGCGTCAGGCGCCAGTCCACCTGGTCCCAGTCGTGGTCGCTGTCGACCGTGGTCGAGGTGGTCCCGGGCGCGGGCGTGAAGTCCGAGGCCGCGAAGCGCGTCTGCTCGTAGTCCTTCCTGTCGTAAGTGAGGCGCGCCCCGGCGGTGATGTTGAACCGGTCGGTGGCGTGCCAGGTGGCGCTGTTGAACCAGCCGAAGGAATCCGATACCTGCGTGGTGGCCGCATGGGCGGTGCGGAAGATGCCGGCGTCGGTGTTGCCATTGGCCGAGCCGCCGGTCGGCGTGAACACGCTGGTTCCACGGCGCGTGTCCTGCCACAGGTGGGACCGGGACTTCTCGCGGAAGTAGTTCAGGCCGGTGACCAGGTCCACCTTGCCGCCGAACAGCGAGGTGTTGAGCTGGAACTCCTGGTAGAACACCTTCGACTTCACGTCGTCCGGGCGGAACTCGAAGCCCAGCGCCTGCCAGTCGGTGTTGCCCACGTGCTTGAGCCTCGCGAAGCCGCTGATGGAAGTGAACGTCGTGTTGCGGCCCAGCCGGTAGGAGACATTGGCGTCGAGCTGGTAGTACCGGTTGTCATTGCGCAGCTTGCAGGCATCGTCCCAGTCCGGATCCCAGTCGTCGATGAAGCAGAAATCCGGCATGGTGAAGTCGTCGAGCACGATGCGCGGATCGTCGACCACCTCCAGCCGCGGCTGGCCCGCCTCCTCCAGTGCATCCGACAGCCAGTCCGCGAAGTTGCCCTCGAAGTCGAGGTCGGGAGACATGTCGAAGCTCTCGAAGTCCACCGGGCTGCCGTCGGAGCGCGAGTTGCTGTACAGCGCGCCCAGCGTGACCTTGAGCTCCTCGCGGGGCGAGATCGCAAGCTGCACGCGGCCGAGGATGTCCTCGCTGCTGCCGAGCTTCTGCGAGCCGCGGCGCACGTAGCCGTCCTCGTTGAGATAGGCGGCCTGCGCCCGCAGCAGCACGGTCTCCGACAGCGGCACGTTCACCATGCCGGTGACATCCCGGCGGTCCAGGTTGCCGCCGGTGACGCGCACGTAGGCGTCGAAATTCTCCTCCGGCTGCTTCGTGACCAGGCGCACGGCACCCCCGGTGCTGTTGCGGCCGAACAGCGTACCCTGCGGGCCACGCAGCACTTCCACGCGCTCGAGGTCGAATACCTTGAACACCGAACCACTGGTGCGCGGCACGTAGATGCCGTCGATGTACAGTGCCACGCCCCGCTCGCTGGTGGTGCCGCCGCCGCCGGAGACGCCGCGGATGATGAAGGAAGGCGCGTTGTCGCCGGCGCCGCGCCCGCCCTGGATGGCGAGGTTGGGCGTGAACAGCGCCATGTCCTGCAGGTCCTCCACGCCTTTCTGCTCCAGTGCTTCCGCCGACAGCGCGATGATGGAAATGGGCGTGTCCTGCAGCGCGGTCTCGCGCCGCTCTGCCGTGACCACGATTTCCTCGAGGACGGCCTCCTGCGTGGCGGCGACCGCCGCGGAGGACACCATCAGTGCGGGCATCAGCGCGCGGGTGGCCCCAGCCACCCGCGTGGGTAACAACAGCCTCATGCGATTCCCCCCAATGCTTCCTATAGGATCCGGCCGGTCGAAAGTCCCCCGGCGGCGGATCAACGTCAAGTCCCGCGGTGCAATAGCCTTCTGGCCATGCCGGCTGCTGCGGAGCCCTGCGGGGGTCGTGCCGCGTTGCATCACGCGGAAGAAGGAGGCCAGCGCGGGCAGGCGTAGGCCACTCCACGCGCAAACAAATGCCGAAGGGGCCGTCAGATCCTGGACAGCAGCGACAACACCCGGCTGGGGAGGGCGTTGGCCTGTGCCACCATCGCGGTGCCCGCCTCGCGCAGCACGCTGGCGCGGGTGAGCGCGGCCGTCTCGACGGCGTAGTCCGCATCGAGGATGCGCGAGCGCGCGGCCTGCGTGTTCTCGGCCACGGCCTGCGTCACCGACACCGAGCTCTCGATGCGGGCCAGCTGCGCGCCGAGGGTGGCCCGCAGGTCGCTGATGTACGAGAGCGCTTCGTCCAGGTGGACGATGGAGCGCATGGCCGCGTAGTCGCTGGTCACGTCCACTTCGCCAAGGCCCAGCGCGTTGAGGTCCACCGCGCCGACCTCCACGTCCAGCGTCTGTCCCACGTTGGCGCCGATCTGCAGGCTGGCAGTGCGGGTGGTGGACGTGCCCGGGGCGACTTTCTCCCAGGACTCCTTGAAGCCCGCGAGCACGTCGTCACCATACAGGCCGTCGAGGTCCAGCACGGCGTCCTTCGCGCTCCGGACGGCACCGCCGTCGGCATCCAGGCCGCCGATGGCGCCGGTGTCCGCGTTGGTGAGGTTCATCCTGTTCTTCACGAACATCACGCCGTTGGACAGTCCGTTGCCCGAATCAGACTGAAGCTCGGCGAAGAACGCGGCCTGGTCGTACCCGCTGCCGAAGAAGTGTTCCAGCGCCTCGTCCATGGTGGGGGCATCCGGACCATTCAGGTACGTCATGAAGTCCTTGATTCCGCCGTCGAAGCCCTCGCTCTTGAGCTTGTCGTGCAGGTAGCGCGTGCCGATGTAGGCGGCGGAGTAGTCAGCCGAGGTGCTGGCCCAGCTCGTGATGTCGTTCACCACGGCCGCGATCCGGTCATCCTCGGTGGCGCCGGCG
>Ga0079224_100016895_pt1 | contig 10266 bp, 8 predicted proteins | sample Stecom2015_FD_80414 | JGI IMG/M metagenome (GOLD analysis project Ga0079224, IMG submission 80414) | Agricultural soil microbial communities from Utah to study Nitrogen management - Steer compost 2015 | ecosystem: Environmental > Terrestrial > Soil > Agricultural land | place: USA: Utah... | reverse complement strand
GTGGGTGTGGTCGGTGATCTGAAGGATGTTCTCCAACAGCTGACACCACGGGTAAAGGCGCCCGCAAGTCAAGGGTGGCTGGAACTCATCCGTTCCTGGCAGGAGGACACGCGCCAACGAGATATCGTCAAGAAGAACAATGGCAAACTCTATGCCGCCCAGGTGATTCACGATTTATGGCACCACACCGGAGGAGAGGTGATCACGGTGACCGACGTCGGCCAGCACCAGATGCTGGAAGCGCAGTACTATCATCACAGCCGGCCCCGTTCCTTAATCACAAGCGGTGGGCTCGGCACAATGGGCTTCGGATTTCCAGCTGCAATTGGCGCCAAGTTGGGCTTGCCCCACGAAGGAGTCTGGGCCATTGTCGGAGATGGTGGTTTTCAGATGACGATGGCGGAACTCGCGACTGCGGCCGAACATAAGGTAAACGTCAACATAGCCATTATGAACAATAGCTATCTAGGTATGGTTCGACAGTGGCAGGAGTTCTTCTATGAAGAACGCTATCACGCTACACCAATGGTGAACCCGGACTTCTGCAAACTGGCAGAAGCTTATGGAATTCCCAGCATGCGGGTCACTGCGAGAGACCAGGTCAAAGACTCGGTCAATTTCGCACGCCAGCATCCCGATGGTCCGGTTCTGATCGAATATGTCGTCGAAAAGCACGACATCGTCTATCCCATGGTTCCATCGGGTGCTTCACTTCACCAGATGATCCGCCGACCCTTGACAGATGAAGAAGAAAAAGCACTGAAGTCCCAGGTTTCGTAGAGGAGCAAGAGCACGATGAAGTACCTCATGAGTGCGTTAGTCGAGAACAAACCAGGGGTTCTCGCCCGAGTGGCTGGAATGTTCCGACGCCGCAACTTCAATATAGACAGCCTTACTGTCGGGCCAACTCATAAGACGGAGTTCTCTCGAATGACGATTTTGATTGAGGGAACTCAAGCGGAAGCACGGAAAGTGGAGAAATCCCTTTATAAACTGGCAAATGTTGTCCAGGTTGAGCACCTTCATGACAAGCCGTCTGTCACTCGTGATCTTGCCCTTATTAAGGTTGCCGTCGACGGTCAATCGCGTGCTGAAGTTATGCAACTGTGCGATATCTTCCGGGCGCGTATTGTCGACGTCTCCGCCGACTCTGTGATTGTTGAGATTACAGGGGAGGAGGACAAGATCGAACGTTTTACAGAACTACTCCAACCGCTGGGAATTATCGAGATGGTCCGAACGGGTGTTGTCGGGATGGGTAGGGGAGAACACCGTATGAGCCCAAACGGCTACGCAGCCAGACAAACCCGTCGCGTCCACAAAAACGTGATATAGCATCCCGAGTCAACCCCAGTCTAGGCTCCGCCACGGTCCAGGTTTTTGTTCAAAGGCCGCTCAGACGTCGACTGCTGAAGGAGCGGCCTTTGGTGCCCCATGGCGGCACTAAGGACCTGGCCAATTCATCTTTATCAGAAGCCTGTCAGTGGAAGCCTGTCAGTTTTTTTGAACCGACAAGAAGTCTCCTATTCCACCAGCTATAATTGAAACAGCCATTCGGTCACTGGACCGCACATCTCATACCGCCGACCGTTCTCGGCACATTAGATGATGTGCGCTGCATGCCCGGGATGGATGATCGCGGCATTGCCGTTCAGTTGGTTCCTATCGGTGTAGCCGCCGGGTTGAGCGTTTACGAGCGGCTGGCGCGTCTAACAACGGTAAGGTTTTTCAGTCCAATGGAGGAAAAATATGTCAAGAATTCTGAAAGTGCTCGCGCCCTTTATCCTGTCAATTCCGTTTCTGGCGGCACAGCCGATCGTACCAACTCAGGAAATCCTCTTTCCGCATCTGGCGATTGGAGGGGGATGGGAGTGCGAAATCACCCTGGTTACTCAAGGAGCCGAGACATCCAGCGGAACGATTATTTTTATCGCCCAGAACGGTGATCCGTTGCTGGTTAGCATCGACGGCGGGGCGCCTACCGACTTTCTCGATTACGATATTCCTTTCGGACGAAGTGTCACTTACCAGTTGACCGGAGTCGGCTCGACCCAGATCGGTTATGCATTGATTACACAGGAATTCCAGAACAACGAGAATCGGGGGTCGATTAACGGGTTGCTCACTTTTCGATTTCGTGAGAACGGAACAGTTGTTCAGCAGATTGGAGTGGCGGGTGCTCAATCTTTTGCTCGAGCCCATGTTCCCTTTGACAACACACAGAGCAACCGGACCGGGATTGCAATAGCAACGCTCCAAGAGAATCCGATCCAGTTGACGCTCTGGGATCAAGACGGAAATCAAGTGGATACGAAGACCTTAGAATTCGGCGAGTTCGAACAACGCTCAGTTTTCCTGCACGATGAGTTTCCTGCCGCACTCGGCCAGCGAGGTTTCGTAACCGTAGAGGCACCAGCCGAGTTTCATATGCTGGTTTTAAATCAGGATGTTCAAAGCCTGCTACTCTCCACTTCCGTTGCAATGCCTGGAGTCCTGGAGCGACTGGTCGAAATCAATATTCCCCAAGGAGAAACCTCTCAATGGGTCCTGCGACTGGTGCAGGACGGATTCTTTCTCTACGGCTCGGCCGATGAAGTCGGGGGTGAACCCACCTTCGCCTCGGGCATTCTGACGGACGGGTTCTTTCAATTGAATATCCATCTGGTGAGCCAGACCAACGAAAGTCTCGTAATCTGTCTTCTGGCTAATGAGGCCCCGAATAGCTTCGAAGGCTTTTCAGGCTCGGCGACTCAACTGCAGCAGGACGGGAGTGTAAGCGAGACCGGAACGTTCGAGGTTACTCGACCGGACAACGCTCAGTTCTGAACGGCCAATGTCGTGCCCTACTCTCTTCTTCTCACCACTCGTGAAATTTCGACTTCACGAGTGGTGGAAGTTGACTCCGAATGGCCGGGCGGTATATACCTCCAGTGAAGTTCAGCAATTCTGAAAGGAGCCAGGCGTGGTGAAGTCTTGGATGGTTGTCATCTCTTTGTTTCTCTGCTGTTCCCTACAGGTCATGGCCGCGGAAGATGAATCTGACTTTGTTCCCCTTTTCGAGGGAAAGAGTCTGGATGGCTGGGTGCTGGTTGGCAAGAAAGGTCCGGGGTACCTGGTACAGGATGGTAAGATCGTTTGCCCGCCGAACGGAGGTGGAAATCTCTTCACCGAACGCGAATACTCTGATTTCATACTCCGTTTCGAGTTCAAGCTGGAGCCTGGCTCGAATAATGGACTGGCCATCCGTTCCCCCTTGCAAGAGGGCAGTATTGCCTATGAGGGAACCGAGCTGCAAATTATCGATGACAGTGCTGAGAGATACAAGAACCTTAAGCCGTGGCAGCGGCACGGGTCCATGTATCATGTGTTTCCGGCTCGTGTGGGTTTTTTGAAGCCGGTCGGAGAGTGGAATCAACAGGAGGTCATTGCTGAAGGACCAAAGGTCAAGGTAATCCTCAATGGAACCACCATCCTCGATGTGAACGTTGAGGATGTGAAGGATCCAGAGATTCTCAAGAAGCACCCCGGACTGAAGCGACGGAGCGGACACCTGGGCTTTCTCGGCCACAACGAACCGATAGAGTTCCGCAACATTCGAATCAAGGAGTTGAAGTAAGGTCCCGCAGTCAGGACTTGTCTGGCCCAGCTGGCTGTGCTCCACTCATTAGGAAGAGACGAAGGAGATTCAAAACGGGGCGGTGATCCTCGACCACCTTCACTGCTGCTCGGAGAGATTGCGGTACCAGATCGAACGAATTAATGCACTGGTACGCCAGGTCGCGATGCCCAACGGACGAGAAAGGCGTACCTCCGGGCGTACCGTAAATTTCTGATCTGCCCGTTCTGTCTCAACAACCTTCTCCCCATCAATCCAGGCGGCAATCCGCTCAGGCACCACCTGCAGCCGAACGGAATACCAGCGACCGTTCTCGAAGTTCAAGTACGTTCGGGTGTCGTTCTCTGACGCATCCCTTCCGTCAATGCTGGAGAGTCCAACCAGCGCCCCTCCCCATCCTCCGACGATCAACGTACAGAACTCTTCGCCTACGGGGAAAGTCAACCCGCAGAAAAAATCGCTACCGCGCGCACGCTGAGCCTCCACTACGATTTCGAAGGAGTCGGTCGGAAAATCACCAGACCAGGTTATACCGGTTAAATCGTTCCCCATCTCTAGCAGGATATAGCCGGACGCGACTTCGACCTTCCCTTCTCCGCCAAACTGGGTGATCTCCCATCCCCCCAGGGCTCGTCCGTCAAAAAGGGGTTTCCAGCCCTCTCCCTCCGGCGGCTCATCTACGATGATTTCTTCAGATGTCGACCGAATCTCTTCGGCAGACGAATTTCCTTGATCTCCGGAGCAGCCAAATAGACACAGCGCAACAACCGCCAACAGTACCGACCCTTTTGCCGCCAGCTTCTTCCTTCTCCAATCCGACCGGCCGGGCCGAAACCTGCAGTGCCCAGAACGTCCTTTCTGTTGCCTTATCTCTCCCAAGAAACCTTCCATTTTCTTGCCCCCGGTAAAGGAAGATTGACTTTCTACGCCTGCCATACTACAGATGAATCCCTGGCAACCCGTAGTAAAGTTATCGTCGTGGACGCCATATCTGAACCAGCGAAGCGGAAGTGCTCGCGACGCAGCTTATGAGGACTTCTATCACGGGGTGGCAGTGGTAGCAAGGGATGGAAGGATTTGCTGGAAGGAACATTAAGAAAGAAAGGAAGCCATAAGTATGATCACCAGGAAGGCTAATCGGAGAGAATTCTTTCGCCAGAGTGCCGCCGTCGCGGGCGCCGCACCGATGGTGACCAGATGGAACCAGTCGACCTTTGGTCGAAGCGAGATCCGTTGCGGAATGATCGGTACCGGAGGTCGCGGACGGGGGGTGCTCGAGGCAGTCAAGAAGGTGTCAGGCGTCCGAGTGACGGCCTTGTGTGACATCAGTTCTGAATCCCTGGAGAAGGCACTCGCGATCGTCGGCGACCACCAGCCGAAAACCTACACATTTCACCAGGATATGCTCGCGGCAGGAAACATCGATGCTGTCCTGGTGGAAACTCCTCCCCATTTGCACCGGGAGCACGTTGTTGAAACACTACGAGCCGGCTTCCATTGCAGTGTCGCCAAACCACTTGCCCTTACTGTTAACGAGCTGGATGAGATCCAAGCAGTTGCCCGCACCACTAAAGGGATTTTGCACGTGGACCAGCAATTGAGGTATCGCCCGCAATATACTCAGGGGATCGCTCGCATCCACAAAGGCGAGATCGGTTTCGTCGGTTTTGTCCGCGCTCAGCGCTATGCTAACTGGGATGGACAGCACAGAGACTATACCGTTCTTTCGCCCAAGAACTGGGTTTACCGCATAGAACAGTCAGGTGACACGATCGTTGAAAACCAGATCCACAATATCGATATCATCAACTGGATCATGAATGCTCATCCGATTCGAGCTACAGGCCTCGGAGGACAGAACATGATTAAAGGGCCCGGCATCGAATTAATGGACAATTACGGTCTGACGTTTGAGTATCCGGATGACCGCTATGCCATCTTCTCCAAAATCAGCTACGCCATGCCCGACGAGTTCTCCGGTACGTTTATTCACGCTTATGGCGAGAAGGCGGCCGCCGACGTGAGCTATTCAGGTGCTGTACGATTCGTCTGGCGAGACAAGTCGAAACCAACCGTTATTGATGCCGCGGGCGAAGTCGATATGAATTACCTTAGTATACTGGACTTTTTCGAAGCTATTCGCCAGGGACGGCAGCCTTTCGCAGATGTCGAGATTGGACGAGATGCGGCTTTGACCACTCTACTTGGAAGAAAAGCCATCTACGAGAAGCGTACCATTACCTGGGATGAACTGCTAAAAGAGGGAGCTCCACCGCGTCCACTCCAACGTCTCCATCACAGCTGACTTCTGAGCTGGAAGTACTCTCACGGCTAAAGCCGGCAGTCCAATAGGAGCGCCGGCTCTGGTCCTTTCTACTTCTTCTACTCGGGCAAGACTCGGATCCAGACATCTTTAAAGCGGATGCGTGAGCCGCCCCCGGGATGGACCTGGAGAGCGATTTTACCGACCCGGTTCTTTGGTCTCGGGTCAGTGAAGTTAACCATCTCGACACCATTTAACCGCGTGATCACATGGTTGGCTTCAACTCTGATCAGAAGATCATTCCAGTCGTCAGGACGAATAACAGATTCGTTGCGAGGCGTCGGCCAGGCTACCCATCCTCGGCCGTACGGCTCGTGGATTCCACCGGTGTGGCGATTCAAACGGCCGTCTACTTCGATCTGGATGCCGTTGGCAAATTTCCCGTCTTCAAAAGTGGTGTGATAAAAAACACCACTGTTCCCCGGCCCTTCCACCTTGAATCTGACGTGAAGCTCAAAGTTTCTAAAATCGCGCTCGGTCGCCAGAAAACCGTCTCCTCCGGCCCCTGACTCTCCCAGAATTGATCCTTCATCGACGGACCACTCTTCACTCCCGATCTCGATCCAGCCGCTTAGATCCTTACTATTGAAGAGCACCTCCCACTCGGTACCCTCAAAGATTGGATTCTGACCGTACAGGGCAGGGGAAAGGAAAAGAAAAGCGAGAGACAGTAAACTCAGAAAGCCAGATCGCGTGTCTGTAGACTTCGCCTGATTTATGAAGAAGAATTTCATCTATCACACCTCATGAGAACCTTTGTGTAACGGCGAGTGAGTCGATCGTCAGTTCCAACTCGCGGATTATAACAGGGGGAAACACATTCAGATTCCAAATGAGACTTATATTCAGTTCTCGAACCGGATCCCCGATCTGCAAATCGTCGCTAGTATCTGCAGGCCAGTGGCACGTTGCAGAAGAACTGGAGATCTCGCTCGATCGCAAGTAAATTGTCCGAATGAACAACAAGCCGCAGGTCTACTTGCATCGTTACCCGTGTCGGAGGCATTTTCACGTCTTCGTCCTTTCTTACCTTCTCTTTTTGTCACTCGGCGGAACATCGCTGGGAGAGGTCCTTTACGCCAGGGATCAAGGGTTTGGGGTGAAGTATTCGGTAGAGATCTCCAGGTCGCCTGCAGCCGTCTATGAGGCGCTCGTCAACGCAGTGGCTTCCTGGTGGGATTCGTCTCACACCTTCTCGGGAGATTCCCGTAACCTGTCGATTGAAGGCGTCGCCGGCGGCTGTTTTTGCGAACGAACCAAAGAAGGTTTGAGTGTCCAACATGCACAGGTGCTCTTCGCTCGACCTGGGCACATGCTTCGCATGAAGGGCGCACTCGGCCCACTTCAAGAGCTGAGCGTCGACGGAATTCTGACCATTCAACTGATTGCCGGCGAATCAAAGACTCGACTGGAACTGACCTATCGCGTGGCTGGCTATCAGCCTGAGGGCCTCGGGCCGGACTGGGCGAAAGCCGTCGATGCCGTACTATCGACGCAGATGAACCGGCTGAAAGATTATCTAGAGAGTCTCTAGGTACTAGCGCGCGAAAGGATCGTCGAGCCGAACCATAGCGCCTCCCCGCTCCGCTGATAGATATGCGCCGTACATGACTTTCACCGAATCCAGTGCCAGGTCGCAATCGTGCCCAGGATTGAGGAAGGGCGGCCTCCACTCTCGTTTTGGGTCGGCAATTCGTTCGAAAAAGACCTGCATCTGGTGAACGTAACCATGAAACCAGTCTTCATCCAACGAAGGCTGGCTCATCCCTGCGTGCGTTTCAACTTTCTCCGTAAGATACTCCGGCTGGAACACCTCCGGACTTGGTGCGTAAGCTTGTAAGGAATTATTCGGATTGATATTTCCGCGGATAAAGAACTTATTGCCGAACACCTCAAACCAGTTGTAAACACCACCCAGTTTCACTTCCGAACTCTCAACTCGTGCCCGAGTGTCGTCGCTGAACAGGATGTCTACTGCCCCCCAGTCCTCGCCGTCCTTGTAGTCGGCTCTGAGCTTCCACGGATTTTCGTAGATGGGATTCCGGTAGTTGCCTTTTGTCAACCAGGCGACCTGGCCCCACACTGCTACCGGCACAATCGGCCCTTCCCCGCGAATAACTCCTTCCAGCCGCTTCAGGTATAAGGCTACGCCGAGTGGATGGCAGGCCTTACCAACAATGCTGCCGCCCCCTGAGTATTTCAAGTCTCCGTACACACTCGAGTGGGATCCGCTGTGGGACTCTTCGCCACGAATGTAGAGGATTCGGGCGCCGGGATCGAGCTTGGTCAGCTTCCAGCCATTGTCTTGCCGCTCTTTTTGATAGGCTGCCCTTTCGAGCAATCTACCAGCCTTCAGCCCGGCCGGCAAAAAGTGCCAGTTTTCCGCAAAATTCAGGATTATGCCGGCCTCGCGAACCGCCGTAACCATCCGTTCGGCACTCTCCACTGCCTCGCGATATCTCTGTTCATTGAAGGTTTCTTGCTTTGTCTCTTGCGAATCGTAGTCTTCCTGGTTAAGGAAAGAACCAGTGAACGGTTTTTCTACGATGCAGTGCTTTCCAGCACGAGCTGCTTTTATTGTAATCTCTTCATGTACATAGGCTGGAGCACAGATGTCGATGACATCGACTGCGTCGAGTAGCGACTCCACCGAGTCGAAAGCTTTTATCCCCCGTTCGCTGGCAAACTTCTCTCGCTGCTCTCGACTTTTCGAGGTGACACCTACGATCTCGATGGGGACACCATACACGCGCTTGAGTGTCTCAAAGTGAAACGATGCAGCAAACCTTGCACCGACTATGCCGACTCGTATTACATCTTTAGAACTCACCGCTATTAACCTCTCTTGATTTTCAGTTAGCTTTCTCGCTAGATACCGTTACGCCAAGAGTCCGGATCGATCTCGGCCTTGGCCCAGGCGATAAGACTCCTTAGCCAGGTTGTAAGCAAGGTCAATGGCCATTTCCTGTGCCTCTTCTACTGTAATAATGTGACGAGCAACCAGTCCTGCCAGGAAATCGGCATCCGCTCGCCGTGCGAGATCGTGACGAGCGGGAATCGAGGGGAACGCCCTCGTATCATCATTAAAGCCCACAGTATTATAGATCCCTGCGGTCTCCGTAACCGCGAGCCGAAACCGACGCATTCCCTCCAGGCTATCGAAGAACCACCAGGGAGGACCCAATCGTATCGCGGGATAATGTCCGGCCAGCGGCGCTAGCTCTCTCGAATAGGTCGTCTCGTCGAGTGTGAAGAGAATGAGACGAAAATTCGGATGATTGCCGTATCGATTTAGAAGCTCCCGGAGATTCCTCGTAAACTCCACTTGAATGGGAATATCGGCACCGGCATCAGGACCGAACCGATCAAAGATGATCTGGTTATGATTGCGATACGACCCCGGGTGGAGCTGCATAATCAACCCATCATCCACACTCATACGCGCCATTTCCATCAGCATGTGGGCTGAAAAGCGCTGTGCATCGCTCTCGTCAGCCGTTCCGGAAAGCGCCCTCTGAAAAATGCTTTCCAGTTCAGTCTGCGGAGACTCAGCTGCAAGAGGCACCAAGACCGCGTGATCCGTAGCAGTCGCACCCATGCTTTTGAAAAATGCCCTTCGGTTCTCGAGAGCCTGAATAAAAGTGGCAAAGCTTCCCACCTCGCGTCCTTCCAAATCCCCCAGCTTCTGAATGTTCTCCCTCCAGGTAGGCTCAAGGATGTTGATTACCCCATCGGGGCGGAAGGTCGGGCGGATGTCTCCATTCCAATCCGACTCCTTAATCATCTGGTGATAACCAAGATCAGAGGTCGCCGGATCTGTAGTTGCGAGCACTTCAATATTGAAACTGTCGAACAGGGCCCGTGGACGGAACTGGGGCGTCGAGAGCTTTTCACTGATCTCGTCATAGAGGTCTTGTGCCGTTTCTCCATTGATTGGCTTGTCGATCTTGAATACTGTTTCAAGCTCGTCACGAAGCCAACAGCTTGTCGGCGTTCCCCGAAAAAGATAAAAGTTATCGCAGAACAGCTGCCAGATCTTACGTGAATCGGTTTCCACCTGTACTCCGTCTCTTCGTGGAATACCGAGGCTCTCCATCGGAATGCCCTGAGAATAGAGCATACGGTAGATATAGTGATCGGGGACAAGCGGCAGCTGCGTAGGCTCCGGGAAGGGCTCATCCAGGGCCAACCGCTTAGGGTCTACATGCCCGTGGGGGCATATCAATGGCAAATCTGCCACCTGGAGCGAGAGATTCCGTGCGCTTTCGCGACTGGCAGGCGTAGGGTCAAAAGCTCTGTCTGGGTCCACCATGGGCCTGATTAAATC
>Ga0079224_100016891_pt1 | contig 10267 bp, 7 predicted proteins | sample Stecom2015_FD_80414 | JGI IMG/M metagenome (GOLD analysis project Ga0079224, IMG submission 80414) | Agricultural soil microbial communities from Utah to study Nitrogen management - Steer compost 2015 | ecosystem: Environmental > Terrestrial > Soil > Agricultural land | place: USA: Utah... | reverse complement strand
CGGGGTCGGGGTCGGGGTCGGGGGGCGTGCGGCGGCGGCGGGGGCTTCAGCCTACGCAGTGCTCGGCCGCGTCAAGGGTGCCCTCGCTGCGCTCGGCGCTTCGCGCCCTTGACCCGACCTGCGCGCTGCGCCGGGGGGCGCGAAGACGCCGCCGCACCGTGCGCGCGAGCGCTCACTCGGCTACGAACGGAGCACCTCTCATGCGATTCCACGCTCTCGATCGCTCGATCCGCATCATCGAGCAACTCAGGCCCATCGTTCGAACCCTCCGCGCTCGGGATCGCAAGCTCGCGAGCCAGATCTCCGATGCCGCGAGCTCCATCGCGCTCAACCTCGGCGAAGGCGCGCGACGATGCGGCGGCGACCGAAGGCACCTCTATCGCGTCGCTTCCGGCAGCGCCGAGGAGGTTCGCACCGGACTTCGCGTCGCAACAGCCTGGGGACACTTGAGCCTTCAAACGACTGCACAGGTCAACGCCGAGATCGACGAACTGCAGGCGATGCTCTGGACACTCGTTCGCTGAACGCGGCTTGCTCGCGACGGTCGAATCGATCGCCGCGAGCTTGCGCCAGAGACAGAGACAGAGACAGAGACAGAGACAGAGACAGAGTCAGAGTCAGAGTCAGGCGCAGGGGCAGGGAACTCGTTCTCCTTTCCCCTCTGCGTCCTCTGCGGTGCGCTCTTCTTCCCTGCGATGAGCCCCCAGCGCGTCCTCGTCTCGCGACGCATCACGCGATGTCCCCCCTCTCGGTCTCTGGTTCCTCCGCATCCTCCGCGGTGAGTTCTTCTTCCTTCTTCTCCGTGTCCCCTGCGGTGAATCCTTCTTTCTTCTCTGCGACCCCCGCGGTGAGCTCTTCTTTCTTCCTCCCCTCCGCGGTGCCCGTCAGAAACCGCGGTCGAGGGACTCGATCCACCATCCCGCTTGCATGAGCGCCGCGCCTGCGACCGTCAGGAACGGCAGGAGCTCGGATCGCGCCCGGAAGCCGAAGCCCTTCGAGCTTGCGCTCATCCTGAACACGTCCGTGTGCGCGTTCGCGAGGAAGACCTCCGCCGGCGGGAGCTCCGCGACTCGCACACCGAGGAGGCCGAGCTGGGCGCTGAAGAGGCTGGAGACATCGACGAGCGTGTTGTAGCAGGCGAGGATCCACTCGCTCAGGCGGAAGGCGCCCGCGGACCATGCGCCGTTCGCCGCTTCTCGAAACGCGCGCGCGGGCTCCGCGTCGGACGCGATGGTTTTCGCCTTCGAGTAGAAACCGTGGAAACGCCAGAGGCTCTGAGGCCGTTGGCTGATCACGGACCAGCCGCCGTCGAGATCGCTCCGCGCGAAGGCGAACGACGAAAGAAAGAAGCTGATCGTGAGCGGAACGAGCTCCTCCTCGGTGGGCTCGCCCGACATGAGCCTCTCGAGGAGCCTGGACCCCGCGGCCGAGCCACCGAAATCGAAATAGCGGATCGGCCGAGGGCTCTCTTCGAGGCTCCTCTCACGAATCCCGGCGAGCGCGATGATCTTCGTAAAGAGCTTCCAGTAGGGCTCGAGCTCGTCGGTTTTGACGAGCGTGATCCAGTCGCCGAGAAGCGAGCCGGCGGGCGGCTCGATGACGTAAGACCACGCGGCGATCTCGCCGAGCGTGAAGATGTCCTTTCGAACATCGATGCCCGACGCGCTCTCGATTTGCGTGAAGAACGAGTCGATCGAATCGCGCATCTCGGGAAGCTGCTCGACGACGCGCCGATACACCTCCTCGAGAAGCGTGCCCACGGCGAAGCGCGATGCCGCGATGCCGTAGGCGCCCTCGGGAACGCGAGCGAGAAACGCATCGGGGCTCTCGAGACCGCGCGTGCCCGCGAGGAGCGCCTCGAGGAGTCCGCGCATTCCTTCGCGCGTCCCAAGAAAGCCGCCGACCTCGGTCACGCCGTTCTCGATCCCGACCGAGAAGCCCAGCGAGGTCACCCGATCGATCCCGGTGAGGCGGAGCATCTCCCGGATCTCCTCCGAGTTCGCGCCGCCTTGGAGGACGAACGGCATGAGGAGCGCCGACAAGGCCTGGACGTTGACAGCGAACGTCACGTCGCGCCGGCTCGTTCCAAGCCCTTCGCTCACCTCGCGCAAGAATGCGCTCTCACCGATCGGGGTCGCGCTCGACGTGCCTCGGTAGAGCGATTGCACGTCGCGCACGAGATCGGGAGTCGTCGCGAGGATGAGGTGCGTTCCGAGCACGCACTCGTAGATCGACAGCTCGGGCGTCCGCCACACGCGCACCTTCTCGCCACCGATCTCGACCGTCTCGACATCGCTGCCGGTCCCGTTTCGATAATGGCCCCGGAGCCGTTCGATGACGCCGTTCCAGCTCTCGACGTTGTCCGCGCGGTCGATCGCGACGATGAGCTCCGGCGCTCCCGTCGGCAACATGGATGCGAACGAGATGCTCACGCCACCTTCGAAGAGCTCGAGGAGCCCCTGGAAACCGACACCCAACATCGGCTCGAGCTCGGCGTCGAGAGGATTCGTCTCGAGTCGCGACCAGAGGGGCTCCAAGGCGCGCCCCATGCCCGGGTGATGCACGATGCGACCCGCAAGCGTCTCAGTGAAACGCCGCCCGAGATCGTCGAGATCGCCGGTCGAAAGCCAGACGAGCGAGCGGCCCGGGAAGTGCTTCTCCGGCTCGAACCGCTTCTCCTGCGCAGCGATCGGGTCTCGTGATGAAACAAGGAGCGTCAGCGCCGCAGCCCCGAGAACGACCCAACGTCGATACGATGCCATGTCCTCTCCTTGCATGGATCCCGCTTCTTTCCCGCGCTTCTTCGAGACGCATCCCGACCCTTGAGGCCCCGAGACGCGCAATCCACCAACGATCGCGTTCGCGTCTTCGCGACGCCATTCATCGAGTCCGCACGAGATCGCTCAACGGCGCGCGCTCTCGATTCGCTCGAGCGCCTCGCGCGCGATCGTCTCGTAACTCGGCTCGGAGACGAGGGTCTCGTACGCCTCCCGCGCCTCGTCGTAGCGGCGCAGCTCGACCAGCGCTTCGCCGAGCCAGAGCCGGAGCTTGCGGGAAATGATCCCCGCGCGCAAGCCCGCTCGACAAACACCGACAACCTCTTCGTGGAGCTTCTGATCTCGAAGCCAGCTCGCGAAGACCTTATAGCCGTCCTTCGACGGATGGCGCTCGAGCTGCGCGGCGATCTCCGCGCGCTTCTTCGCGTCGGCGGAGCTTGCGGAGAGGGACTCGATCCTCAGCGCGACGAAGGATGGGTGCGCGACACCGACCTCCTCGGCGATGGCGAGGAGCCGCTTGCGATCATCCCCTCGCGCCATACGCAGGAGCTCCGCGAGCCATTCGATCGAGCAGTGCTCCGCGATCTGCTCCGGGGTGAGCTGATCGAGCGCTCGAAGAGCCAGGGCCACGGCGGCCGCTCGGTCGCCACGCTCCTTCGCCCTGTCGCTCAGCTCCGCGAGCCCGACGAACGCCCCTTCGAGCGCTGGAGTGATCTTCGCGATCAGCTCTTCGGCTTCCTTTTTCTTGCCGCTCTTCTCGAGGCCGCGCGCGCGCTCGAGCTCGGCGAGCGCCTCTTCGAGCGGCGACTCGAGCTTTCGAGCCCACTCGACCCAGCGCGCATGGATCGCCGCATCTCCGAGATCGCTCGCACGGTACGCGGCGCGCATCGTGTCGAACGCCTTGACGGGGTTCTCGAGAAGAAAGAGGCTCTCGGCGTGGATCGCGAGCGCTTGCGCCCATCCCGGCCGACCCTCGATCGCTCGCAGAGCCCAGCTCCGAGCGGAGATCGGATCGCCCCGTCGAAGCGACACGTCGGCGAGGCTCAGCGCGATGTCGGGATGTCCCGGCTCGAGCCCTTCCGCCTCGAGAAGAGCCACCTCCGCGTCCTGAGTCTTTCCGGCCGCGAGCGCCTTCTTCCCCGCGATCGCGGCTTCGAGAAAGTCCGTCGCCGGCGGCTCGACCTCGCAGTGGACCTGGACGTAGCCGCGAAACGCTCCGCCGTCCGACTCCACCTTGATGAAGAGGTGGTTGGCGCCGCGGCGCACGAACGCCCAGACGAGATCGTCGTCCTCCTGGATGGAGCGACGGCCTTCTGCGACGAGAATCTCTTGGCCGTTGAGCCAAGCCTTCATCCCATCCGCGGACGCGAAGCCGATGCGAACCCAACCCGCGCGCTTCGAGACGAACTGGCAGTAGCCGTACCCGACGGCGGCGCCTTCGACCTCGAGCTCGTCGCGAAAATCGAGTCGCGGCCCTTCGACCTCTTTCCAACGACAGATCCGTCCATCGCCGGGGAAGGATGCAAGCGGATCGAAACGCGCCATCGATCCCTCGGGCGGGTAAGCGTTCGAAAGACTGCGCCCGTGCCCTTTCCATTCGAACGGTCCGAGGATCCACCAGCTCTTGAGCGCGATCGGCTCGGCAGCTTCGCGACGCCGCGATGAACGACCGGCCAGGGCGCGAGCGCCGTCGAAGTCGCCCTCGCGGATGCGGAGCTCGACGAGGTAGAGGCGAGCGATGGGGTTCGACCGATCGAGCCGCAAGAGCTCCTCGAAGACCGCTCGCGCATCGTCGTGCTTCCCGCGCTCGAGATCGCGGATCGCCGCGCCGATCTTCGGCACCCACGGAGCGAACCGCGACTCGTTTCCGCTCGCAGCATGGCTCGGCTCGATGACCGTCGGGCGAGCCTCGCCGCTACGAGGCGCGGGCGCGCTCTGTGGCGCGGGAGCGATCGGGCCCGCGCGCGCGTCGTCGAGAGCGCCGAGCGAGAGGACGGCGAAAGCGAGAAGCAAACCAGGGGTCGCAAACGGCGCGAGAACGAGCGAGCGAACGCACCTCCGGGCGCGCGACGGCCGATCGAGGCGCCTCGCGCTCGATGTGCCAAGCCGACGACCTGGTTCGACGGAGTGGAGCCCTCGCCTTGCTGCCTGCCTTTCGGGAGATGCGAACGGAGCCATTCGCCGATGTCTCCACGAGCCTGCCGAACGGCGCCTCTCCGAACGGATGCCTTACGGCGCTGTCCGAGCCCGACCCTGCTTTTTTCCTCTCGGAGGCCGCCTCGACGCGTGTATCGTCGGATCGTAGCCGGCCGGTCGTGGCGGCGCAATCGCTCGCCGCTCCGGAGGTCCTCTCGCGCGAGGTAGACGTCATGCCGGGCTCCCTTCCTCAGCGGCCGCGCCGCCGGGTCGCTCCACGTTTCGCGCCGCTCGTCCTCGCGATCGTCGCGCTCCTCCTCGGATACGACCCATTCGGGGCGCGCATCGCCAGCGCCCAGAGCCGCTCGCGCGCCAAAGGCGGGCGCTCGGTCGAAGAGGCCGCGCGCGAAATCGACCGCAAGCTCGAGGAGGCGTGGGAGGAGTCTTTCGTCGAGCGTTCGCCGGACCTCGATGACGGATTGTTCCTGCGCCGGCTGTCGCTCGACTTGCGCGGCGTCATCCCTCTCGCCGACGAGGTGATTCGCTACGCGAGCGATCCCGATCCGAACAAGGCGTCGAAGTGGGCCGGTTGGTTTCTTCGCTCTCCCGACTACGCCGACTTCTTCGCCGAACGTTGGGAGCACATCCTCCTCGGCAGAACTGGAGGCACGGATGGCCTCGATCGCGAAGGCTTCCGCGCCTGGCTCCGACAAGCGTTCCTCACGGGCAAGCCGTGGGATGAGTTCGCTCGCGAGCTTCTGACGACCACGGGCACGCCGAAGGACGATCCCGCCTCGAACCTCTTCATCCGTTTCGCGGGCGCGAATCGCGAGGAGACCGCCAAGGATGTCTCGGCTCGGATCGCGCGCGTCTTCTTGGGGACCCGGATCGAATGCGCTCAGTGCCACGACCATCCCTACATGGATCTCAAGCGGGAGCAGTTCTGGGGACTTGCCGCGTTCTTCGCGCGCACGGATCTGCGACGTCGAGTCGATCGCGCCGGAGGGCAAACGGATCTTCTCGCGGTCATCGATCTCGACGAGGGCGAGATGCGCATGCCCCCGATGAAGGAGGGCGAGGAGGCGCAGCCGATCCCGCCGATCTTCTTCGGGGACAAATACCTGGCGTCGCTTCCCAAAGCCGAGAGCGCCGCGCGCGCCAGCGAGCCCTCGCGCGAACGCGACAGCCGATCGCCCAGCTCGTCGGCTCGCGGCCCGAGACGCGCGTCCTCCTCGGCCGCGTCTCGCCGTGAGGAGCTCGTCGAGTGGCTGACCCGCAAAGACAACCCGTACTTCGCGCGCGCGCTCGTGAACCGCATGTGGGCGCACTTCCTCGGCAAAGGCTTCTTCAATCCGATCGACGACTACACGGTCGAGGCGAACGTCGCCTTTCCCGACCTTCTCGATTTCATCGCTCGCGACCTGATCGAAAGCGGTTGGGACGTGCGCCGGCTTGCGCAGGTCATCGTCTCGACGCGCGCGTACCGGCAGCGTGCGTTGCGCGGCGTCCCCGGCGGTATCGCGCAAGGCGAGAGCCACGACCTCTTCGCGTCGATTCCAATCCGTCCCATCGAAGCCGAGGTGCTCGCGCGCTCCGTTCTTCGCGCGACAGGCCTCGAGGAGCCGCAGCCGGAGCGGAACGCGCAGCGCGTCCGCCGCTACATCGATCAGGCGAAAGCGGAGTTCGTCCGGCGTTTTGGCGTCGATGAGACCGAGCGACGAGACGAGTTCCAGGGCACGGTCCTCCAGGTGCTTCTCCTCTTCAACGGCGAATACACCGAAGGCGCCGCGCCCGCGGACCGCACGTTCCAGACGAGCTACGAGCGCGTGGCGCCGGGGAGCCTCGGCGTCGTGCTGCACGGGGTCCGTCCGGATCAACGCATCGACCGGCTGTTCCTCGCGACGCTCTCCCGTCGTCCGACGAGCCATGAGCGGCTCGCGCTCGAACAGCACGTGGCATCGGCTCGCACGGAGGAGGAGTGGGAGCGCGCGCTTCGGGATATCCAATGGGCGCTCCTCAACTCCGCGGAGTTCCTCCACACGCCGTGAACGCGGACGAGGCCTCTCTTCCAGAAGTCTGACGCAGCGATTCGAACTGGAGCGAAGCGAGATGACGGATCGACCACGCGCGGAGGCGCACGAGAGAGACGACGAAGGGATCGCCATGCGAAACGACGAGTCGCTTTCGAGCTCGGCTCACCGCGCGAGTCCACGCCGCGAGTTCCTCCGCATCGGCGTGGCCGGCCTCGGCGCGTCGCTCGTATGGGGCTGGTCCGAGTCACGCGGCCCGCGCGCGGAGGACGGCAGCGGCCGAACGATCTCGGGCGAGGGTCGGGCGACCGTGGTTCGTCGCGGCCGCGCGCGAAGCTGCATTCTCGTCTGGCTCGGCGGAGGTCCCAGCCAGCTCGAGACATGGGATCCGAAGCCTGGTCACGCGAACGGCGGTCCGACCCAAGCGATCGACACGACGGGCGGTTTCCGCATCGCCGAGCACTTTCCTCGCCTCGCGCAGGAATGCCGCGATGCCGCGCTCGTGCGCAGCGTGACATCACCCGAAGGCGATCACAGCCGCGCGAGCTATCTCCTCCACACGGGTTACCGGCAGGTCGGCGTCCTCACGTATCCATCGCTCGGCGCGATCGCCTCGAGCGAGCTCGGACGCGCCGACGCGGAGCTCCCCCACTTCGTGTCGATCGGCGGGAGCTCCTACGGGCCGGGGCACCTCGGAGTGCGACATAGCGCGTTCACGATCTCCGATCCTTCGCGGCCGGTGCCCTACATGCGACTTCCGGATGGTGTCGATCCGGATCGCTTTCGGGATCGCATGCGGCTTCTCAACGTCCTCGACAGCTCCTATCTCGCCGACAAGCGCGGAGAGTTTCTCGAGGGCCACCGCATGGTCAGGCAGAAGGCGATCCATCTCCTCGAGTCATCGAGCGCGAACGTCTTCAACGTCCGCAACGAGCCACAATCCGTGCGCGAGGCGTTCGGCGGCTCGAGCTTCGGCCTCCAGGCGATCCTCGCGGCTCGTCTCGTCGAGAAAGGCGTGCCGTTCGTCGAGATCCATCACGGCGGCTGGGACACCCACTCGAACAACTTCACGGCGGTCGCGGACCGCGCGTCGAGCCTCGATCCCGCTCTGGCGGCGCTCCTCTCCGAGCTGCGCAAGAAGGGGCTCCTCGAGTCGACGCTCGTCGTCGTGACCGGCGAGTTCGGCCGCACGCCGCGCATCAACCGAAACGTCGGACGCGATCACTTCCCGCGCTGCTTCAGCGTGCTCCTCGCCGGCGGCGGGATCCGAGGCGGCACGGTCGTCGGCGAATCGAGCGCCGACGGCATGGAGGTCAAGAGCCGTCCGGTGAGCGTGCCCGATCTCTACGCGACCGTCCTCTCGCTCATGGGGATCGATCCCGAGAAGGAGGTGCGCACGAACGTCGGGCGTTCGGTGAAGCTCACGGATGCGGGCGTCGTCATCGATGACCTGATCGCGTAGCGGCGCGAGCGCTTCGAGGAGAAGGCTCGACGCTCGAGTCGGCGCGAAGACGAGGCCGACTGGAAGAGCGCGCGCGATCGGTCTGCCTCGTCAGAAGCCCCATTCGACCGCGGAGCTCAGATACCAGGCTCCAGCGAACGCGGCGATCGCGACGCCTGCGAGAACGCCCAAGAGACGGAGCGTCAGCGTGCGCGGGTATCCCTCGGCGTGGAAGCGAGGCTTCTGGCCGTAGACCCACATCGTGAACTCGCCGCGCTCCGACGCGCTGCTCTCCGTCGGACCGCAAACGATCTCCCGCACGGGAACGACGACCATCTCGAGCGCGACACGCTCGACGCGCGCATTCTCGCCGTCGGATGACTCCGTATCGATGAAACGCGCGATCTCGTCTCGTGCGATGGGGCCGAAGTGAGCCGACACCAGATCGAGGCAGGACTCGATCCGTCCCGTGCCCGGACGTCCGTCGACCGATTTCTCGAGAACCGGCTTTCCGTCCTCGCGAGAGATCCGTTCGCGCGGAAGCTTTCCCTCGCAGAAGAAGCACTCGCGCGTCTCGACCGCCCATTGCACCTCGATCACGGCGCCGTCGACCGCGACGACTCGCGAGCATCGCGGCCCTGTCGCCTCCGGGATCCCGATCGGAATGTCCCAGAGACGTTTCGCATCGAGCGACCCCTCGAGCACGCGCCGGCGCGCGACGAAACGGCGAACGGTGAGGATCTTCGCCAGCGTCTCGCGGCTTCGCCGAATGCGCACGCGCGATGGAAGATCGAGGGGAACGCGGAGATTGCGGCGGGCGAGCCGTCTGAGCGATGCCCACGCGAACTCGGCATCCTCCCGACGAACCCCGTGCACCGTGTGTCCGGGGCCGCGCGAGGGTTTGGGCAAGGTCGAATCGGCGGAATCGGGCGCGCTCTCGGACGCCGGACGAGGGCTCGAGGTCTTCGCGCCTTTACGCCGCGATGGAGAGCCGCTTGCGGCCCCGTTGCCCGACTCGGGACGTGCGCTGCCGAACTCGGCGAGAAGCTCGCGCAGGTCGAGGGGCTTCGCGAGCGCGGAGGCGCCGACCTTCTCGAGTCCGCGACGGGCCGACTTGCACCACTCGTCGACCTCCTTGCCGACCGCTCGCATGCGCTGGAAGAGATCGTGAAGGTCGCGCCTGAACTCGGGTCCGGCGCCGTCCGCGAGCCGCGCCTCGAGGTCGCGCACCTGTTGCGAGTGACGGGAGAGGACCTCGGCCTCGCTGACCGCGGCGCAAAGCTCCTCGATCTTGACGCGCATGCGTTCGCGACGCTCGGTGTCGGACTCGAGGGCGCTCGCGAGCTCGTTCGTCGCCTGCGGAGACGCGAGCCGATCGTGAAGCTGAGGCACGATGTGGAACGCCGCTTTCAGCTGTCCGGCGACCTCGGAGAACATCTCGACCGCCGTCGCGATGTCCTCACGAAGCGATTCACGCGTCGCTTGATCGAGCTCTCGCTCTCGATCCGCCACTTCCTCGAGAGCGGTCCACAGCTCGCGCGCTGTATCGGTTCCTGACGTCACGGCCACGTCTCTCGTCACCTTCTCTCGCTCGCTTCAAGCCATCAGGTTTGCGCGGGCTCCCGCGCGTCGACGGACGTTCGGCTCCGCACGCGGCGGGGTCGACCCCTGACCTTGGGCTGCTCCTCGATCGACCTCAGGCACCCGTCCCCTGCGAAAGGAGGAGCGGAGAATTGTGGCATCTGGAAAGGCGAGCGCCAAACCCACGATGGGTTCCCGGCCCGTGCGACGATTCACGCGCGCCTGGTACGCGGCGTGCGTGAAAAGGCGGCCTGCCCGTGGCCCGCGTTCGGGGACCCGCTCCGGGCCGGAAGCGGGCGCGG
>Ga0079224_100016890_pt1 | contig 10267 bp, 4 predicted proteins | sample Stecom2015_FD_80414 | JGI IMG/M metagenome (GOLD analysis project Ga0079224, IMG submission 80414) | Agricultural soil microbial communities from Utah to study Nitrogen management - Steer compost 2015 | ecosystem: Environmental > Terrestrial > Soil > Agricultural land | place: USA: Utah... | reverse complement strand
GATAGGCATGGGATCCATCAAATGTGGATAGCTTTAAGGAATCCCCATGGTGTACCCCTTCCAAATATCTATAATCCCCTGTTACGGTCCTAAAAGTACCGGTCACCCTATCGTCTATCTGCTTAAAGACCCCCTTGGCCATATAGCTGTTTTTCATACCTGGACTGAATTCCGTTTCCCAATCCCCGGTAATATTGGATTTGGGCGTGCTGCCTTCCCTAAACCTGTTCCTTTCCCCGTATACAGCGGTAAATGGAACCCTTCTACCCAAACTTTCAATTATAAATTCCCCATTAATTCTCCCCGGAGTATAGCTGCCGGCAATATAGCCCTCAAAGACGGGGAGTTTAATGACAATGGAATCCCGTGTCATCTGGATCTCATCAACAAAAATCGTCTCCCCGGCATTATAGATCTCCATGGTATATTTCTCTTTCCCCAATGGTATCACCTTAAAGTTAAAGGGTAATATCTGGTCGTCCATAGTCTGGAGACCTGCCCGCCAAATACCACTGTTCAGTAGGGAAGTTTGGGAATCCCTGCAAGATGTAATCACTAAAAAAAAGAAAATAACAGTTAGGGAATATCCGGTCTTTTTCACCTTGTATTTGTTTTTATGGGCTATTGTACCGAACAAAATTACAATAATGAACCATAATTCCTCTTCGGTCGGTCTGGAAATCAAAAAAAACATACCGATATGTACTTACTATAATCGGTCATCCCCTTTGGACAAAGGGCATCACAAATACCGGTATTCCATAAAAATTAATGCAATTCGGGGCTTAGCTATTGAATGTCTTGCTCCATTGTTTTATATTTGACCTTTCTAAAAATGATCGATGAAAATATCCTACAACTGGTTAAAACAGTTTTTGAAAATTGACTGGGATTCTAATAGAACGGCAGAATTATTAACCGACTTGGGCCTAGAGGTCGAAGGTGTTTCCTCTTTTGAATCCGTTAAGGGAGGATTAAAGGGGATTGTGGTCGGGGAAGTGTTAAGCTGTGTACAACATCCCAATGCCGATAGGTTAAAATTGACCACTGTAGGTACTGGCCAGAATGCCCCTCTTCAAATAGTCTGCGGGGCACCAAACGTTGCCGTGGGACAAAAGGTAGCCGTAGCCACCATAGGCACTACCCTGTATACCGGGGAAGGAACGCCTTGGATCATAAAAAAGAGCAAGATCAGGGGCGAGGAAAGTCAGGGCATGCTCTGCTCCGAGGTAGAACTGGGCATTGGCGAGGGCCAGGACGGGATTATGGTCCTGTCCGAGAGCATACAGGTAGGAACCCCCTGTGCAGAGATCTTCGAAGTAGAAAACGATGAAATATTTGAAATAGGGCTTACCCCTAATAGGGCCGATGCCATGAGCCATTATGGCGTGGCCAGGGATTTAAAGGCGGGCCTAAAACAGCGGGACATTCAAAAGGAATTGATCACCCCGCCCATCACCAACTTCAATATCGTAAACCGATCTCTTAAGATCGATGTAGAAGTGGGGAAGAGCGAATTGGCTCCCAGGTATTGTGGGATTACCTTGAGCAATCTTATCGTACAGCCCTCCCCGGATTGGCTAAAGAACAGATTAAGATCTATCGGGATTACGCCCAAGAACAACATAGTGGATGCCACAAATTATGTACTACATGAATTGGGGCAGCCCCTGCACGCCTTTGATGCCTCCAAAATAAAGGGCCACAAGATCGAAGTAAAAACACTTCCCAAAGGTACCAAGTTCATAACCCTCGATGGCGTCGAAAGGATATTGGACGACGAAGACCTGATGATCTGCGACATTGAAAAGCCATTGTGCATTGCGGGGGTTTTGGGCGGGGAAAATTCGGGGGTCACCGAAACTACCAGTAGTATCTTTCTGGAAAGTGCATTCTTTAATCCGGTCGCCATCCGTAAAACGGCCAAAAGGCATGGTATAAATACCGATGCCTCCTTTCGTTTCGAAAGGGGAATAGATATAGATAATGTAGAATATTGCCTAAAACGTGCGGCCCTATTGATCCATGAAATTGCCGGGGGCGATATTACTTCGGATATCGTGGACATATATCCCAAAAAGAAGGACGACTACCACGTTTTTTTGACCTTTGACAAGATCAACAAATTAATTGGACAGGAAATTTCCAAGGACACTATAAAATCCATACTGGCATCCCTGGATATAAAGGTGAAGAATATGACGGAATCGGGGGTAGGGCTATCCATCCCTTTTTATCGTATCGATGTACAAAGGGAGGTCGATGTTATTGAAGAAATACTACGTGTATTTGGATACAATAATGTGACATTCAAGGAAAAACTGAATGCTTCCGTAGCACCGACATCCAAATTTGAGGATTATAAGCTCCAAAATATTATCGGCAATCAATTGGCCGCCAACGGATTTAATGAAATTTTGGCCAACAGTCTTAGTTCGCCCCTCTATAATAAACTAAGTCCGGATATTAAGGAGGAACAAACCATCACTATGCTCAATCCGCTCAGTTCGGATTTATCCGTGATGCGGCAATCCATGTTGTTCTCTGGTCTGGAGGCCCTTGCCCATAACGCACATAGAAGAATGCACAACCTCAAATTATTTGAATATGGCAAGACCTACCACCAGAACGGCAAAATTCGGGAAGAAAAAAAGCATTTGAGCCTTCTTGTGATGGGAAATAGAAGGGAAGATAGTTGGACAGGCCCGACCAAAAAATCGGATTTCTTCTTTTTAAAATCCATTTCCATTAATATCCTTGCCCGGTTGGGACTTGCCGAGCTGGATTCCGAACCCAACTCAAGGGCAATGCTTTCCGAAGGAATCAGCCTTAGATCGGGGAACAGGGAAGTAGTTTCCCTAGGAGTGGTCGAAAAGTCCATATTAAGGGAATTCAATATTAAGGAAGAGGTACTATATGCCGATTTCGATTGGGACTATATTTTGGAACTCGTGCAGAATAACCAAATAATTTTTAAGGATATACCCAAGTACCCTGAGGTAAAACGGGATTATGCCCTCCTGGTGGACGAAAAGGTCAGTTTTAAACAAATTTACGAGCTCTCCTTCCAGGCAGAAAAGAAATTTCTGACCCAGGTAGGCCTGTTCGATGTCTATACCGGAAACAGTCTGCCCGTGGGCAAAAAGTCCTATGCAATAAACTATACCCTCCAAAACGAAAATGGTACATTAACGGACCAGGAGATAGATGCCATAATGGGCAAGTTGCTGAAACAGTACCAAAATGAACTGGGCGCGGAACTGAGATAGCATCCTATAATATCTTTCCCACATGACCACTCTGTGCAAACTTTCGACATTCCCTATTACCAAATTTAACAGTCCATATTAGAATAAAAAAATTATAATTCCATAACTTTAAGGATGTTGTTAAAATAATGGGGCCATGTTATTGCAAAAAATAAATATTCAGGAGAAACTTGAACGGGCAAAACAAAAAAATAATGATGCGGATATCCTACTGCAGGAAGTGTATAGGTTCTTACGGCAACTAGAGGATACGGAAGAGCGGATAGCGGATAATATGACGCTCCCACCGGGGAAGGTCGACAATCATTTTAATTTTGAACTCCTCGAAGGTTCCCGGATCTATCATCTAAGCCATATTAAACAGATTGCCATAGATTATAGGCTTCGTTTTCTGGACACCCGTTATTTTAAGGGAAAGATTCCGCAAGAGGCCACCTTCAAAATAAGAAAATTGGAAGAGACACACCAAATGGAGATCCATGGCTTTAAGATACTCGCCCCCTCAAAACTTTTTAAATTGGAAGATCGGGACGATCCCATTTTGTTCGCCCCGATCGGCAACGATTATTTCTATTTGATCCATAAATGGGGCAACGACCTGCACCCTTTGCGAAAAATCCTAATGTGGCCCTTTAAGGGCATAATCAATCTGTTTGCCACAATTGTTGTCCTTAGTTACCTCCTTACTTTATCGATCCCAGACGGCCTTTTCTCCAAATCCGGTTCCAGTGTCCAATTTTGGGTACTTTTTGTTTTTATGTTCAATTCCATGGCCACCATCGTCATCTACTATGCCATTGCCAAGGGCAAAAATTTTAATCCCGCCATCTGGAACAACAGATTTTTAAAAACCTGATGCTCACCTTCTAGGCGTCGATTCGACAGGAAGTATCATCCATTAAACGGCTATTTCGTACATCTTGGCGCGTTGTTCCTTTAAGGCCTTGTCGGACATATATTCCTCAAAACCGGAGTAGCGGTCTATGGGTCCCTTGGGCGTTAGCTCTATGATCCTATTGGCCACGGTCTCTGCAAATTCATGGTCATGGGTGGTAAAAAGTACGGTTCCCTTAAAGTTTTTTAAGGAATTGTTAAAAGTAGTAATACTTTCCAGGTCCAAATGGTTGGTAGGTTCATCCAACATAACTACGTTGGCCCTCATCAGCATCATCCGACTGAGCATACACCTTACCTTTTCCCCCCCGGACAATACCGTGCATTTTTTCAATGCCTCCTCCCCGCTGAACAACATTTTACCCAAAAAGCCCCTGATATGGACCTCCTCGCGTTCCTCCTCGGTCTTGGCCCATTGCCTCAACCAGTCGACCAAATTTATATCCTGGGTGAAAAATATGGAGTTATCGGCGGGCAGATAGGACTGGTTGGTAGTTACCCCCCATTGGAAAGTCCCGCTTTGGGCCTTCCTGTTCCCGTTAATAATTTCGTAGAAGGCCGTTGTTGCCCTGGAATCCCTAGAGATTATGGCCACCTTATCCCCCTTGGCCAGATTGATATTCACATCTTGGAATAAAATTTCGCCTTCTTCGGTCACTGCCGATAATTTTTCGACATTCAGTATTTGGTCACCGGCCTCCCTTTCCCTTTCAAAGATTATGGCAGGATATCTCCGGCTGGATGGCCTTATATCATCGATCTTTAATTTGGAAAGCATTTTCTTTCTGGAAGTCGCCTGCTTGCTCTTAGCAACGTTGGCGCTGAACCTCAAAATAAATTCCTGTAGTTCCTTGGCCTTTTCCTCTGCCTTTTTATTCTGTTGCGCCCTTTGCCTTGCCGCTAACTGACTGCTCTCGTACCAAAAGGTGTAATTTCCGGAATACAGGTTCAGTTTACCAAAATCTATATCCCCGATGTGGGTGCAGACGGCATCCAGGAAATGTCGGTCATGGGAAACTACGATTACGGTATTTTCATAATCCCCCAAGAAATTCTCCAACCAGTTTATGGTCTCATAATCCAGGTCGTTCGTAGGCTCGTCCATTACCAGTACGTCCGGACTACCGAACAGGGCCTGGGCCAACAGTACCCTTACCTTTAATTTGGAATCCATATCCCCCATTAATGTATAGTGCAGTTCCTCGGAAATTCCAAGGTTGGATAATAAGGCCGCCGCATTACTATCGGCATTCCAACCGTTCATCTCCTCAAATTGCACCTGTAGCTCCCCTATCCTATCCGCATTTTTATCGTTATAATCGGCATATAGGGCATCGATCTCCTTTTTTATTTCAAACAGGGGCTTGTTACCCATTACCACACTTTCCAATACCGTATATTCGTCATAGGCATTATGGTTCTGCTCCAGAACGGACATCCTTTTTCCGGGCTCCAGGTGCACATGCCCCGAGGTAGGGTCTATTTGTCCGGCCAATATCCTTAAAAAAGTGGACTTCCCTGCACCATTGGCACCAATTATACCGTAACAATTACCTTGGGTAAAGGAAACGTTTACATCATCAAAAAGAACCCTTTTTCCAAATTGCACGGATAAATTTGATACTGAAAGCATATATGAAGTTTTAAATTTTGTGCAAAAATAGCAAAAATATACCCTTTAATCAAACTATATTCCCACGGCCCAATGACAGCTTTAACGGATAAAGAGTATATTTAACTCACAATTAACAGCCTGTATCTATGGAGTTTATTAGATTTGCCCACTATCATGTCGCGATTCACATATGAATAAACCTTTACTCTATGCTTTATTACTTGCAGTTATTGGCTGCGGTGTTAAAGACAAAAAGTCCCCCAATGTGTTCTTTGCTGGTGAAATCGTAAACCCGACGAATGGATACGTGGTGCTATTTAAGGACGATATTGTAATTGACTCCGCCAAACTGGATAGTGAAAATAGGTTTTCCATACGATTGAACTCCCCGGAGGAAGGGCTTTATCATTTTGACCATCATCCCGAACTACAATATGTATTCCTGGAAAGGGGCGACAGCCTTATGATCCGGTTGAACACGGAAGATTTTGATGAATCCCTCATATTTTCCGGGAGAGGGGAAGAAATCAACAACTTCCTTATAGAGATGTTCTTAAGTGCCGAGGAAGAGTTACCTATTATCTATAATTACTCCAATCTGGAGCCCGATCAATTTGACCATAAATTGGACTCCCTGCAAAAAATAAAAACGAACTTCCTCAACGAGCTATTAAAGGATACCAAGCTTTCCGATAATGCCATTCTAATGGCCGAGGCCAGTATAAAATACAATTATTATACTTACAGGGAAAAATATCCTTTTTGGAATATGCGGAAAACGGGGAAACCATCCGTTCCCCAACTTTCGGAAGACTTTTACGGGTATAGGAAAAACTTGGATTACAATAACGAAGCACTTTCCTATCATAGATACTATTATAACTTCTTAAAATCGCATTTTGATAACTTGGCCTATATGGGCTGCGTAGATGGATGTCAGGGGAAACATGCCGAAATCGTCCAAAACAAGCTCCACTTTAATCAGCATAAACTAAAACTGATAGACAGTCTCATAAAGGCAAAAAACCTAAGGGACAATCTTTTTAGGAGCGTGGCCATAGATTATTTAATCAACGTACAAGATACCGAGGAGAACAATAAGATATTTATCGAAGATTTCCATCGGTATTCGTCCAGCAACAAACACCGTTCGGAAATAGAGGCGGTATATGAGGGCGTAAAAAACATGCAGCCATCCAAGAAGTTGCCGCAAGTCTATGTACTTGATAATAATGGGCAGAGGATTCCCCTTCAGGAAATTGCGGAAAAGGAAAGGAATACCATATTTTATTTTTGGTCCGGGGCACAAAAACAGCATTTTGATAATATTACCAAAAGGGTATCCCAACTTCAGAAAGCCAGGCCGGAATATGCCTTTATCGGAATAAACTGTAATACGGAAATGGCAAGGTGGCAGGCGATGTTGATCAATAACAATTTAAACCTGGAAAGGCAATTTAGGACCGATGATTTTGAAAATTTAAAAAATACCTTGGTGATCGGTGGGCTCAATAAAGGGATTATTATAAAGGACGGACATATCGTAAACGGATTTGCCGACCTGTACCGTAGTTTTGAGGATTGATGGTCTCTAAAAATCTGTTAAATAAAACTTTTATGCTGCCCCTGCTTATCGTTTAAGGCTAAAATGACCCGTTTGTACAAACCCGTCACTAAATTTAATTTTAAACCAATAGTCCGAGGAAGGAAGTAGCCGTCCATTATATGTTCCGTCCCAATTGGGATTGCTATGTGACAATTGCTTTAGAAGTTTCCCATAACGATCAAAAATATCGATAGTATATAGTTTGTTACCTATTCCTATTAATTGCCATTCATCATTGATTCCATCGTTATTAGGCGTAAAAAAGCGAGGGTAATCAATAATGGAAAAATTCGCTTCCAAAATGCCACAGCCACCTACTTCCCTTGCAAAAATGGTGTAGGACCCACCAATAAGATTCCTAAATTCATTATTTGACTGATAGGTGAAACCGTCCAGTGAGTATTCGTATTGAAATTCTGTTGCCAAGTTCAGTGCAATGGTATTATTTCCGCTCCATCCCGTAATTTCCAAGTTAAACCGGGTTATCGGAAAAACTTCCAGTATAGAAACATTTAGATTGGCGGAATCAATTCCACATGAACCGGTACTAACAGTATAGGTATAGGGACCGGCAGCATCTATGCTTGGATCGAATATATTTGAACCGCTAGCAAGACTCGGGTTCCATACCCCTCCCGGCCCCGGTGTTCCATCAATAAAGTCAAAGAGATCTACACGGCCTTCGTTGATACAAACGGCAATATCTGTATCTTCACCTGCATTTGGAACCGAGTTTACTGTAACCTGAACCGAAGCACTATGGTCTTGACAAACATCACTGCCAACAGTATAAGTGTATGTACCGGATGAATCTATAGCAGGATTGAATATTCCAGTGCCACTTTTCAACCCTGGGTTCCAAACCCCGTCAGTATCCGGTGTACCTCCAAGACTGAGGAACAAATCGACGGGAAAATCCTCGGCACAGATTGAAAGGGAGCCATCTATGCCAGCATTTGGCACCGGATCAACCATAACCCTTACAGTAGTGGAATTATCGGGGCATAAGCCATTGGATACGGTATATATATATTGCCCGGGCAAATCTATTTCGGGATCAAATACCGAGGAACCACTTGCCAACGTCGGACTCCAAATACCACCAAGGTCGGGTGTTCCACTTAATTGGTCGAAAAGGTCTATTGGCGAATCCGATGCACAAACTTTTATTTCAGTATCGTAGCTGGCATTTGGGGGCCTATAAACCGTTACCTCTATTTTAGCTTGATCGTTCTGGCAACTACCATTGGTTACAGTATATATGTAAAGGCCCGCATTATCAAGAATAGGATTAAATATCCCGGTACCACTGGCCAAAATTGGGCTCCAAGTGCCTCCGCTATCCGGATTTCCCCCAAGGCTCAAGAACAGGTCAAGCGGAATATCATTGGCACAAAGTGTAAGAAACCCGTCATTTCCGGCATTGGGCATATTTGAAACGATAACTTCAACAGTCGCGGAACTATCACCGCAAATACCATTGGAAACGGTATAAGTGTAAATACCTCCCGCATCGATGGCCGGGTCGAAGTAACCAGTCCCACTTGTCAATACAGGGTTCCAAGTACCTCCAATATCCGGACTGCCATTAAGACTGAGAAATAAATCTGAAGGTGATCGATTTGTACAAATATTCAAAATACCGTTGGTACCCGAGCTTAAAGCAGTATTCTCTTGAAAATCGAATACCATGTTATTGTCATAATCTATAGGTGTCGTATAGCCGTTGGATTCCCCCGTAACCATACCATTGGCATCAACGGTATCCGGCCCATCACCGAGGGTTCCATTGGCGTCCCCATCCGAAAAGCCTGCTTCTATTACATCGTAACACAAATCACCATCGCTATCCAAATCCATATGATCTGGAAAGCCATCTCCATCGGTATCCCGATCTGGAATGCCATTTTGCTCTACTGTGTCTAGAATACCGTCATTATCATCGTCCAAATCATCGTCATCAAGAACCCCGTCATTATCAAAATCCGGGATGCATTCTTCATTAACTTCCATTTCACTGCTACATCTTGATGGATTATTACCAAAATATACAGTTCCTACAACTATTCCATGTGTTAATAAACTACAAAGTGCTGAACAATCGGTCAGTGAAGGATTTCTGCGAACTGAAATAGCGGAACCGCCCATTGTTCCAACACGAATCAAATTTTGCAGGCCATCTAAATTAGTTAGGATATCATTCGCAACAATATTTAAACCCCGAACATCGGTCAAACCGAGAAAACCATTCATCCCAACAAGTTTTGGGTGACTGGTTATTCCCAATTCGCCTTCCAATTTGGTCAGGCGGGCAAATCCATCAAGAGCAACAAGATCTCTATTCGACCTAATGTACAAATTGCCCCAGGAAGGATTAATATCCCCTATTACCTCAATGTTATTAAATCCAGTAATAGAAGTTAACCCCGTTTCTGAAATTTCCAATCCGCTTCCAATAGTTATCAAATTATCGAATGAAGGGATTGTGGTCAATAGCGGACTACGGTCTATGGATAAAATAGAAGTTACTATTTGAAGGTTTTCAAACCCGATTATACGAGAAAGACTTGGATTTTTTATAATATTTATACTCCTTACTATTTCCTGTAAGGCATTAAACCCGTTAATCTCTTCCAACAAAAAATTATCTTCAATATTCAGGTTACCATGGAATGTTTCTATCGAGAAATCTTCACCAATTTTGAGGAGACTATTAAATCCATTCAAATTCCGAATGGACATATTACCTCCAAAGATTAACCGACCTCCAATATTGGATAAACTCACGAATTCTGAAATCGATATAAGGGAAAGATTTCTGGACACCTGAAAACTTCCCCCAACATGACTTAAATTAATAAAACCTCGAATATTTTTTAACGT
>Ga0079224_100016889_pt1 | contig 10267 bp, 10 predicted proteins | sample Stecom2015_FD_80414 | JGI IMG/M metagenome (GOLD analysis project Ga0079224, IMG submission 80414) | Agricultural soil microbial communities from Utah to study Nitrogen management - Steer compost 2015 | ecosystem: Environmental > Terrestrial > Soil > Agricultural land | place: USA: Utah... | reverse complement strand
CAATTCTCACTTCGGCCTAATAACGAAAGAGTTATACCGGTCAGTTTTTGGCTGTACTGGCCCTTTTAGCTGTTTTAGCCGTTTTAGCCGTTTTAGCCGTTTCTGCACTTTTGACCGCTTTTGCCGTGTTCGCAGTTTTGGATCCGGCAATGGCGTCTTTGTTGGTAATGCCAAATGGAATATGCACCGAAGGAACAAGCGAGCTGGTCAGTTCCAGATGCGCCGATTGATCATCAAAGAAGATATGTGGCTTTAAGACGCCCAGCACATGTTTCTTTGCGATACCGCCAAGAAAGAACGCATCATTGGTCATTACACCCCAGGCTTTCAGGGTATTAAGCGCCCGTTCGTGCGATGGCGCATTTCTGGCGGTGACCAGCGATACTCTTAGCCGATTCTCGTAATCTGGGTTCTGTTTTTTGAATTGCTCTTCAATGGATTGAATCTTTGCAACCCGAATCAGAAACTGCTGCAACGGACCTGGGCCATGTGAATTCATGACATTGGCCACTTCGTGCGCATGAAAATCGCTCAATCCCGACGCCTGCATAATGCTTTCAGATTCGTCGCTGGCCAGCACGCCATCGAAGTCAAATGCGATGCGCAAAGCGTGATCCTGTTCGTCATCATCAAATTTTGAGTCCAGAACATGTCCTGCCGGATATCCCGCGCGAATTGCCGCGTCCACATCAGACTTGTTGCCGGATAAAAACAGCGAGATGTTCAATGCAGGAATATACTCGTAGGGCGAGCGCCCCTGCATGAAAATGGCACGCGTGATACCCAGCCCATAGTGTTCAATCGTCTTCATTACCCGCAGCCCCGTATCCGGATCGTTTCGTGACAGCAATATCACTTCGACCAGCGGATCCTCGGGGTCGGGCCGCATGTGATTAAGCGAAAGCAACCTTTTTACAAAAGGGAAAGCAATCCCTTTGGGCAACGGCTTATTAAGATTATGTTCCTGGAATTTGCGATAGGCTTCCTCGCCCTCGCGTTTGAAAACCGAGTCGGAATCGCTCAGGTCAAATACGGCGCTGGAAGCCACGCCGATAACCAGACGATCGGCTAAATCGTAGGGCATGGCGTCCTTTGCAGTGAAGCAGTATTTTCCGGGTTGTTCTGTGCAGTCATTTTCGGCGTCTTAGAACCAGTGGCGAGGGAATGCACTGTATTTTATAGAATAATCTGCTGCATTTCCCTACTTCTGCGCCGATATTGAAATGGTCACGGGCATCCGGCAGACCATGCATCCGACAGAGACGGTCTCCTTTACGCGCCCGCTCTTTCGGCATGCCATTGAATGGAGACGCCGGGCTGACAATTTTTTGTCCTTGACCGCTTCAAAACCGCATGGCCTGCGGCTCGAACCATTCCACCAGCGCATTGACAAATGCCCGGGTGCGGGCGGACAAGGTCTGCCGGGTAGGGTAGACTGCCATAACATTGGCGGGCGGCAGGTTCCACTCTTGCAGCACTCTGCGCAAACGCCCGGACTCAAGATACGGTTTCGCATCCCATTCGGACCGCATCAGGATACCGTGTCCATCCAGCGCCCAGGCCAGTGCCGATTCGCCGTCGTTGGTGCTGAGCAGCCCGCGCACTTTGACGGTTTCGCTGCGATTGCCCATGGTCAGGCGCCAGGTGCCGAAAGTCTCGTCATTTTCCCGGATGACAATGCACCGGTGCGTACGCAGCTGCGCCGGGTGTGCCGGCATGCCCGCACTTTCAAGATACCTGGGAGAGGCGCAAAGGATCCGACGATTAAGGGCGATGGTTCGCGCCGTCAGGCTCGAGTCCCGCTGTTCGCCAAAGCAAATCGCTACATCAAAACCATCCTGGACCAGATTGACCGGACGATCGCTCAATTGCATTTGTACTTCGACTTCTGGGTTGTCGCGCTGGAATTGCGACACCAGGGGAACGATATAACGTCGCCCAAAGCCCAGGGTGGCATGCACACGCAGCAGGCCGCGCGGAGTGGCTCGACTGTCCACCAGTGTCTGTTCAAGCATTTTCAGCTCGTTGAGCAGATGGTTGCCCTGGGCCAGATAGGACTCTCCTTCCACCGTAAAACTGATCCGACGCGTCGTTCGGTTCATAAGCCGGACTCCCAGGCGTTGCTCCAGCGCGGCAAGACGCTTGCTCACGGTAGACGGCGTTACGCCGAGCTCCTGAGCAGCACGTGCCAGTGTCGCATGCCTGGCCAGCAAAACGAAAAAACCAAGATCAGAATAGGAATCCATGCAATTGCAGTATTCAGGTGTCGATTTCAATTGAAATTCGTTCTTATTATATCCCTGCAGGAAATAATAAATTGAATACAGTGACATTATGTCTGCAACAAGGGGAATTAGAATAGGTTGTCGTATCAGCAACGCCTGATACGACAACACCATATCCAGAATAACTCCAGGAGACAAACAATGCGCAGGATTACCCCTTTACGCCAACTGCTGATCGGCATGGCATTTGTTTTGCCCGCAACCTGTCTGGCACAGTCCTTTCCGGAAAGGCCCGTGAGGCTTATTGTCCCGTACGCACCCGGCGGCAGCGCCGATATTGCCGCCCGCCTGATCTCCGATGACTGGTCCAAGGCCCTGGGCCAACCGGTCGTCATCGAGAACAAGGCAGGAGCAGGCGGCAATATTGGCGTTGATCTGGTCAGCAAGGCAAAGCCCGATGGCTACACCATTGGTCTGCAGACTGTGTCATTGGCGATTAACCCGGCGCTGTACCCGCGCATGCCTTACGACACGCTCGCGGACCTGGATCCGATCGGCATGGTTGCCACCTCCCAGCACGTTCTGGTCGTGAACAATAAACTATCGGCCAAAAACGTCAACGAACTGATTCGTGACGCCAAAGCCTCGCCAGGGACGCTGCAATATGGCTCAGCTGGCACAGGCAGCACGTTTCACATGGCTGCCGAGTTGTTCAAATCCGTCTCACAGACCAACATCACGCATGTTCCCTACCGGGGTGGTGGCCCGGCCTTACTGGACACGATCGGTGGACACGTGCAATTGAGTTTCCCCGTGCTGTCAGCTGCCCTGCCGCAAGTTCAAGGCGGCCAATTGCGCCCCCTTGGCGTGACCGGCCCCAAACGCTCCGCGCTGATGCCCGACGTGCCCACCATTGCCGAAGCCGGTTTGCCCGATTACAGCTTCGAGACCTGGTTCATGGTGTTTGCTCCTGCTGGCACACCAAAGCCCGTGATCGAAAAACTCAATGCCACGCTCAACGCTACCCTGAACAAACCGGAACTTAAACAACGCATGACCAAGGAAGCGTATGATCCCGCTCCGTCATCCACCGATCAAGCACGCCAGCTTCTGGCTGGCGACATGAAAAAATGGGCATCCCTGATCAAGGCCAGCGGCATCAAGGCCGACTAAACACACCCTCATGTCTGATGAAATAATATGACTGCAAAAACGCTTTACCAAAAACTGCTCGACTCGCATACCGTCGCCAGGCTGGACGAGCAGAATATTCTGCTCTATGCCGACCTGCACCTGATGAACGAGTACACCAGCCCCCAGGCCTTTTCCGGCCTGAACGACAAAGGCCTGCCCGTGCCGCTGCCCGGGCAGAACGTCGCCGTCGTCAGTCACATCATCCCCACCCATTCGGTCAAGAACCGGATCATCGCCGATCCGGCCTCCGCCTTGCAGGCCAGCAATCTCAAACGTAACTGTGATATGCACGGCATTCCCCTGTTTGACACCAATGACCCGTTGCAGGGAATCGAGCATGTGGTCAGCCCGGAACACGGCATGATACGTCCGGGCATGGTTGTTATCTGCGGCGACAGCCATACCACTACCTATGGGGCGCTGGGTGCACTGGGTTTTGGCATCGGCACCTCTGAAGTAGAACATGTGCTTGCCACGCAGACACTGGTGTATCGCCTGGCCGGCAATATGCGAATCGACGTCGACGGTCAATTGCCGATTGGCTGCACTGCCAAGGACTTGATTTTGATGATCATTCGCCATATCGGCGCCCAGGGCGCCCGCGGCTATGTGATCGAATTTTGCGGCACGGCCATCAGCGCGCTGTCCATTGAAGCACGCTTTACTCTGTGCAATATGGCGGTAGAAGCCGGCGCGCGAGGGGCGCTGATCGCGCCCGATCAGCGTGCCATGGATTACGTACTGCAACGGGCTACTGATATCTCAACCGATATGCGCGAACAGGCCCTGGCGCACTGGCACACGTTATTCAGCGATGACGACGCTGTATTTGAGATCACGCATCATTTTGATGCGGGCGAGGTTGCACCTTACGTGACGTGGGGGATCAGCCCTGACCAGGCCATTTCCATTGAAGAACTCATCCCTGCAGGCAATCATCATGATCACTCACAAACAGATGCCGGATCATACGCCGCACAGGCGCTTGACTATACCGGCCTAACCGCCGGCACCTCACTGCTGGGTACGCCGATACAACACGTGTTTATCGGCTCCTGTACCAATGCCCGGATCGAGGATCTGCGTGAAGTGGCGCAAATCGTACGGCAACGCCACGTAGCAGATGGCGTTCGGGCCATGGTCGTACCCGGCTCCGGCGCCGTGCGCCAACAGGCAGAGGCCGAGGGCATTGCGCAAATACTGATCGATGCCGGTTTTGAATGGCGTCAGCCCGGCTGCTCCATGTGTCTTGCCATGAATGATGACGTGCTCGGTTTCGGACAGCGCTGCGCCTCTACCACCAATCGCAATTTTGAAGGCAGGCAGGGTCGCGGTGCCATCACCCATCTCATGAGCCCGGCCATGGCCGCTGCTGCCGCAATTACAGGCGTCATTACCGATGTACGCAAGCTGGATCAACCGGAGAATTTTCATGCCTGAACACCATGTCATCTCGGGCGTGGCTGCCCCCATCCCCCAGCCTAATCTGGATACCGATCAGATCATGCCCAAACAGTTTTTGCGCGGCATAGACAAGAAAGGACTGGATCAGGGTCTGCTTTACGACATGCGATTCGACCAGCAGGGGCAGCGCATTGATCATTTCGTTCTGAATCGCAGTGAATACGCCAATGCCAATATCCTGGTGGGCGGCGCCAATTTCGGTTGCGGGTCAAGCCGGGAGCATGCTGTATGGGGACTTAGCCAATTCGGCATACAGGCCGTGATTGCATCCAGCTTCGCAGAGATTTTTTACTCCAATGCAATGAATAACCGTCTGCTGCTGGTTGTGCTGTCCGAAAACGAGGTAAAGAACATCCTGGCAGACGTCAAGCACCCACAGACAGCACATGTTGCGATCGATCTGGTCAGTATGACAGTCCAGAGCCATACTGTTCGGGCCAGCTTCAAACTGCATGAACGCCATCGACGCATGTTTCTGGAGAAACTGGATCTTGTCGAGGCAACACTGACCCGAAAACCGCAGATTGATGATTTCGTGGCGCAATATCATCAGCGGTATCCATGGCAAGCGGACGTGGCAGGCAAAACAATCGCCCGTCTAAGGGGCTGAATCAACCGGCTTGCCGTGGAAAATGGCTGGTTTCCTGGTGAGCACGGTCTGTTCGCATGCAGCCCCGAGGACTGTCTGACGCTTGTAAATACGCCGCGTGATGAATCTATACCGCAAATCAAGATCTAGATCAAAACGTCTTTTGAGCAGATGCCTTAAAATGCACACCGATTGAAACCGGCATCACTCAGAGTGGTGGCTATACAACGCATCAAAGGCCTTGTTGTGAATACATACGCAACCAAAGAATCGTTTAAAAATGAGCTGACCAAGCGAGCCCAACTATTCATTTCCGAGTTTGATGGTATTGCAGAATCCGAAAGAGATCTCATAAAACCCGGAGTAGATCGCAGTCCGGCGCAGATGCTGGCTTATCAGCTTGGATGGATGGATTTGTTGCTCGATTGGGAACAAGACGAACAAAACGGCAAAACCGTGACCACGCCAGCGGCAGGTTTTCAGTGGAACAAGCTCGGCCGACTCCATGAATCGTTCTACAAAAAATGGAGCGGTGTTTCAATACAGCAATTGCAGTTCGAATTTGCCAATCGTCTCATTGGAATCATCTGCCTCGTGGATTCGCTCTCCGACCAGGACTTCTTCGAGCCCGGCCGTCGACAATGGGCATCTTCCACGCCATCGGCCTGGCCAGTATGCAAATGGCTGCATATCAACACTGTCGCACCATTCACCAGCTTTCGCACCAAGATCCGCAAATGGAAGCAGCTGTAGCCGCGCACGGGCCAGTCGCCATACCATACACAAATATGTCCGGATTACTCAAGCAGCCCTGTCTGCCTTGAATCCAGGCGGCATATAAAGGTGGGCATGATCGAACCAACCCGTTCAATCAATCAGCGCCCCATTCTCATGAAACGGATACGGCCCGTCAAACCGCCCGGAGGCGGCCAGGTGAGTGACCAATCTATGATTAACTTGATCCCAGGCATGGACTCTGAACCCAGGCGGCTCCAGCATCCAGGAGGATTGCGCATCAATAGCCAGGTCCAGCGTTACTTGGTGCGCCGGACCTGGCGCCGTGGACGCAATCGTTCCGCCGAAGCGCACATCGATTGCCCGGTGCAGGTGTCCGCAAATAATGCGTTCAACATTGTCGTGCCGGGAAATAATGTCCCGCAAGGCGAGTTCGCCCGCCTGCAGCCCGATTTCGTCCATATGTCCGATCAGGGTCCGGAATGGCGGATGGTGCATGGCAATGACCACCGGTCGCCCCTGGCTATCTGCCAAGGCGTCACTTAACCATTGCAGCCGCAAGTCACATAACTGCCCGCCGCTTTCTCCGGGTATCATGGTATCGAGCGCGATCAGCCGCAATGGCCCGATATCCGCAACATACTGAATGAACTCGCCTTGGGCCATGTAACCATGGTCGGGGAAAGCCCTGCGCAAATTGACCCGATCATCGTGGTTGCCTGGCAGAAGGTAAAGCGGCATATCCAGCGGCGCAAGCAGTTGACGCAAATGCGCATACTCGGCCGGCCTGCCAAAATCAGTCAGATCGCCGGTAAGCACAACAGCGTCCGGCTTCTGGCGCAGCCTGAGCACCGACTCGACACACGTTCGTAAATAGGGCGCGGTGTCCAGCCGGCCATAAGCCAGCTTATTGGGTTCCCGTATATGCAGATCAGTCAGTTGTACAAGAATTGTCATGGTTTCAGTTGTCATAAGCAGGAAGAAAGCGTGTAGTGTCGATATGCAGCCCAATCACTTCGCCCTCCCTGAAAAGGGTATCACCGGGTTGTTCAGCCAGCAGGACCTGTCGATCAGGCAATCTTAATTGTAGTTGCACGCGATCGCCCAGGAAGACGCGACGTTCTACGGTAGCCCGTGGACACCCTTGTACAACCGCGCCAATCCGAATATCCTCGGGGCGCAGTAAAACCGCCGGATGTGCTTTCAGATGTTCAGGGCACATAATGGCAACATCGCCAAATAAAACAACGCCACTTGTGACGGCACGATCATCGCGCTCTACGCGATTGACTCTGCCAAGAAACTGAGCGACGAAAGGGTGTGCTGGGTTCCTGTACAAAGACTCTCCATCGCCGGTCTGTACAATCTGGCCGGCGCTCATGATAGCCAGACGATCCGCAATGGCCAGGGCCTCATGCTGGTCATGCGTGACATGCACGGTGGTAATTCCCAGCCGGCGCAGCAACTGCGCCAGTTCATCACGCAACGTCTCTTTCAGCTTGGCATCCAGCGCGGCCAACGGCTCATCCAGCAGCAATACCCGCGGTTTGACCGCCACGGCGCGAGCCAGCGCAACGCGCTGCCGCTGACCTCCGGACAGTTCCGCGGGCCGTTTCTTTTCCAGACCATTAAGGCGCACCAGATCAACCAGTTCTGCTATGGTCTGCCGCTGCTCCTGCGCCGGCACGCCCCGCACCTTCAAGCCATAGGCAATATTGGCTTGCACCGTCATCTGCGGAAATAGCGCATAGCTCTGGAAAACCATGCCAATTCCTCGTCTTTCAACAGGCAACTGCGTAACATCCTGATCCGCGAACAGAATCCGGCTGCCAGAATCAGCTGATTCCAGCCCCGCCAATAAACGCAGCAATGTCGTCTTGCCGCAACCGGACGGGCCGAGCAGCGCGATCACCTCACCGGGCTCGATAGTCAAACTCACCGGTTGCAGACCACGTGTGCCATCCGGATAAGTTTTGGCGCAATCAATGATCTTGATGCGGGTCTTTTCAATGTTCATAATAATGATAATTCAGTTGCCATAACGTTTTTGCACCCAGCTTGCCACGCCCTGCAAGAGCCAGAGTATGGGCAAAATGACCACGATAAAAACCAGGGTATAGGCCGAACCCACTTCGATGCGCATCGAAGCATAACTGTCGGCCAGCCCGACAGGAAGTGTCCGCGTCATGGGGGTATGCAGCATCCAGGTCAGATTAAACTCGCCAATAGAAAGCGTAAAGACCATCAACATGCCAGCCAGAATCGCCGGAAACACCGCAGGCACCAGCACACCCAGAAAGCGCTGGGCAAAAGACGCCCCCAGCGTTCTGGCCGCCTCCTCAATCGCCAGCAGATCCTGCCGTTGAAACGCGGACGAGACCGTACGCACCATGAAAGGCAGCGTAAACAAAATGTGCCCTATCAGAATAAAGCCGAAACTTTGCCGCAGCAGATCGATTTCACCGTAGGCAAGAATGAGCGCCAGTGCCGTCGCCAGCCCGGGCACGGCGACCGGCAGCGTCAGCACTTCTTCAAAAGCACGAGCAAAACGCGAGCGACTGCGCGCCAACGCATACGCGCAAGGTACGCCAAGCAGCAGTGTGCAGATTACGCACATCAGCGCCAGGATCACAGACGCGCTCACGGTTGAACCATACACCGACCAGACCTCTTCGATCCAGCGCAGCGTCAGGCCGCTTTTTATACCCGCGCGGTAGTTATTCACCAGGCCGGCCATCACGGAAATGATGACCGGTATGAACATGAACAGGCAAACCGCAAATGTAATGACAAACAGAAGAGGCGCAGGTTTTTGAGATTGAGTAGTCATACAACACTCTTACGCGGCAGGCGAAGACGTACCGGCCGCCCGCGCGATAAATAGAACCGCCCAGGTCACGATCCCCAGGGCAATAGAGAGCGAGGCGGCCAATGCGAAATTCGCATAATTGGTAAACTCGTTATAAATGGTAATGGGCACCACTTCAAATTTACTGGCCAGCGTAAAAGCAGTGCCGAACGCGCCCATCGCCGTCGCAAAGACGATCGCACCGCAGGCCACTGTAGTAGGCGCCAACTGAGGCAGCCAGACGTCTCGCGTGATTTCCCAGCGCGACGCGCCCAATACCCGTGCGGCTTCCTCCAGTTGCCCGTCCATGGCCTCGGCGGCGGCGGTGTATGAGGCGATGGCGCGCGGCAGCGAGAAATACAGGTAGCCAAGAAACAGGCCGGTCACGCCATATGCAAAGGTAATGCGCCCCATACCCAGCATACTGCCAATATCCGCAAGCCAGCCTTGTCTTCCACCCAACAGGATGATAAAGAAGCCGATAATGACACCCGGGAAGGCCAGCGGCGCCGTCAGCAAGGAAAGCAGTATCTGGCGGCCGGGAAAACGCCGGCGCGCCAGATAGACCCCCACCGCGCCACCGACCACCAGAGTAACCAGCGTCGTGCCCAGTGAGAGCAGTACGGTATTGACCATGCTCCACATATACCGGGAGTCGGTCAGGACAAGAAAATAGGTCTGCCAGCCCTTTTCGGCAGGTAGCGCAATCAGGCGTACCACCGGCAGTATCCAGAAGGCAATAAAGAATACCGCCACAGGAGCCAGGCACGCGAGTAGTATCGGGCTGCGTCGATCGATAGCAGAAATATGGGCGGACATACTTTTTTTCCTGTCTGGTCTATTTCAGATGCAATGGCTGTCAATATGGCGTTGAAGGCGGTGTCACCAGACTGTTAACGCACTTCCTTCATATATCGCTCGGAAAAATCGCGCTGTACGTCGGCCATTCGTCCATAATCAACGGCCTTGACCCGCGCGTAATCAGCAGCAGGTAAAAATTTGGCTTGCACATCAGCGGGCATGGCGCTGGCGCGCACCGGGCGCAGGAACGCCCGTGCCCAGATCGCCTGGCCTTCATCGGACATGACAAAATCCAGCGCCTTGCGTGCATTGTCAGCGTGCGGCGCATTGGCAACCAGGCTCATCACATAAGGCACAGCGACCGTACCTTCGGCAGGAATAACGAACGCCACATTGGCTTTGTCCTTGTAT
>Ga0079224_100016888_pt1 | contig 10267 bp, 11 predicted proteins | sample Stecom2015_FD_80414 | JGI IMG/M metagenome (GOLD analysis project Ga0079224, IMG submission 80414) | Agricultural soil microbial communities from Utah to study Nitrogen management - Steer compost 2015 | ecosystem: Environmental > Terrestrial > Soil > Agricultural land | place: USA: Utah... | reverse complement strand
TCGTCGGGACGATCGAGGAGCGCCGGTAGGGCTCGACCCGGTGGGCAATCGGCAGCGATCACTCGACGCGGCCGCCGAAGCCGTGGTGCCGGATGGGTCAGCTCATCCTCGACCTCCCGGAGTGATCCCCATGCCTCGCCGCGTCTCCATCGAGTTCTCGTGCGACGGCCCCTTCGGCGCGGAGGCCGCTGCCGCCTACGCAGAGCTGGCCGAGGACATCGCCGCGGAGGACGGTCTGATCTGGAAGGTCTGGACCGAGGACCCGCGGACGTCCGTGGCGGGCGGCGCCTATCTGTTCGCCGACGAGGAGTCCGCCGAGCGATACATCCACAAGCACACCCAGCGGCTGGGCTCCTTCGGGATCACCGATGCGCGGATCTCGAACCTGGGCGTCAACGAGCAGCTCTCGGCTACCACCTTCGCCGTCCTGCAGCGCGACTGACCCGGGCGCGCCGCCCCCTCGTCCCGCCGGCCAGGACGATCGGGCGGCGGCACGCCTCGCGGAGCACTGGCCACCAGGCCTTCCCCCGCGCTGATGCTCGACCTACGCCCTGTCGGCCGCCGCAGGCGCTCCACCGGCCGCACCGACGAGATCCGTCGCGAACCGCTGCGCCTCGGCGCCGGTGAGGTCGTGGACGGTCAGGCGGAGGTGCCCAGAGGGATCGGCACCCGCAGAGCCCGGGGCGAGGCGGAACTCGTCGCCGGTGCGCACGCGCCATCCTCGACGGGCGAGCTCCGCCGCGACCTCCCGGGCGGGGCGCGGCACGGGGACCCACAGGCTTATCCCGTCGGCCGCACGGACGGGCAGGCCCCGCGCCGTGAGCAGCGCGGCGACCTGCGCGTTCCGGGCGGCGTAGTGCTCCCCGGCGCGCTCGACGAGGGCGCGGGATCCCTCGTCGGCGAGGACCCCGTGGGCGAGGCGCTGCAGGATGTGGCTGACCCAGGTGGTGCCGGGGCTGAGCCGCAGCGCGAGCCGGCCTGCGGTCTCCGGGTCGGTCGCGGCGACCGCGAGGCAGAGGTCGGGGCCGAGGAACTTCGAGACCGAGCGCACCAGCGCCCAGCGGCGGTGCCCGCGCGGCAGCGGCGAGCGGAAGGGCCGACGGGAGAGGAACGAGTAGTAGTCGTCGAGCACGACGAGAACGTAGGGGTGCTCGGCGAGCACGGCCCGCAGCTCCTCCGCGCGGCGGTCGCTGAGCGAGGCGCCCGTGGGGTTCTGGGCGCGGGGCGTCAGCACGACGGCGCGGGCCCCGGCCTCGAGCGCTGCGCGGAGACCGTCCGCGGACATGCCCTCCGCGTCGACGGGGACGGGCAGGGTCCGGTAGCCGGAGTGGCGGACGGTCTGGATGCTGGCGAGGAAGCAGGGGTCCTCCAGCGCCACGGCGTCGTCGCGGACCAGGGACTGCGCCAGCAGCCGCTCGATCGCGTCGACGGCGCCGCTGGTCAGCGTCAGGTCCGCGTCGGCGCCGGTGGGCACGTCGGGCGCGACCCAGTCCCGTGCCCAGGCCTCGAAGCCGGGATCGATCACCGGTTCGCCGTAGAGCACGGGGCGGCCGACGGCGCCGGCGAGCGCCGGGGCGAGGTCGGGGATGAGGGCGGGGTCGGGGTTGCCGGTGCCGAGGTTACGCAGCGTTACCGCGGGAACGTCCTCGGCACCCCGGCCTGCTCTCGCGGAGCCGTCGGGAGCTTCGGGGGTGCCCAGTCCATCGGGACCCGTGGAGCCTGCGCGAGCGGCGCGGTCGATGGGGACCGTGAGCGCGCCCGAGGCGGCGAAGCCCTCCTGCGCCACCGCGTGCGGTCCGGCGATGCGGGTCCCGGCACGGCCCTGCGCGACGACGGCGCCGTCGCGGGCGAGCTTCCGGTACGCGGCGACGGCGGTGTTGCGGTTGACGCCGAGCTGCTCGGCGAGGGCGCGCACCGACGGCAGCAGGTCGCCGGGGGCCAGCTCGCCGCGGTCGACCAGGCCGCGCACGCTGCCGGCGATCTCCGCGGCGGTGCTGCCGCTGATCTGCGCGGCGGCACCGGTGCCCGGCGCGGCAGTGCCGCTGCGCCGTGCTGCCGAGGGGGTCTCCACCCGCCCGAGTCTAGGGCCGACTTCCAGGTGGCGGACCCTTGCGACCGCCCGCCCCACCCCATGCTACGTTTTGACCTAGATCAAAGTGGTGCAGGGAGGGTCGCGGCGTCAGGAGCCGTCGGCCCGCGCCGCGCGAGCTGCGAAGGAGCTCCCATGAGCGCCCCTGCCCCCACCCCGTCGAACGGCACCGCCCCCTCCACCGGCACCGGCACCGTCAAGCGCGGCCTCGCCGAGATGCTCAAGGGCGGCGTGATCATGGACGTCGTCACCCCCGAGCAGGCGCGGATCGCCGAGGACGCCGGCGCCGTCGCCGTCATGGCGCTCGAGCGGGTCCCCGCCGACATCCGCGCCCAGGGCGGCGTCTCCCGCATGTCCGACCCCGACATGATCGACGGGATCGTCGAGGCGGTCTCGATCCCGGTGATGGCCAAGGCGCGGATCGGCCACTTCGTCGAGGCGCAGGTGCTGCAGGAGCTGGGCGTCGACTTCATCGACGAGTCCGAGGTGCTCTCCCCCGCCGACTACGTCCACCACATCGACAAGCACCGGTTCACCGTGCCCTTCGTCTGCGGGGCGACGAACCTCGGCGAGGCGCTGCGCCGCATCACCGAGGGCGCGGCGATGATCCGCTCCAAGGGCGAGGCCGGCACCGGCGACGTCTCCGAGGCGACGAAGCACATCCGCACCATCAGCGCCGAGATCCGGGCGCTGGCCGCCCGCTCGGAGGACGAGCTCTATCTCGCCGCGAAGGACCTCCAGGCCCCGTACGCCCTGGTCAGGGAGGTCGCGGAGGCAGGCGCGCTGCCCGTGCCGATGTTCACCGCGGGCGGGGTCGCGACCCCGGCGGACGCCGCGATGATGATGCAGCTCGGGGCCGACGGGGTGTTCGTCGGCTCCGGGATCTTCAAGTCCGGCGAGCCCGCGAAGCGCGCCGCCGCCGTCGTGCGGGCCACCGCCTCCTACGACGACCCCTCCGTGATCGCGGAGGTCTCGCGCGGCCTCGGCGAGGCGATGGTCGGCATCAACGTCGCCGACCTCCCCGCACCGCACCGCCTCGCCGAGCGCGGCTGGTGAGCAGGGGCCCGACGGTCGCCGAGGCGCCCGGCGTCACGTCGGCCGACGCTCCGACCGCCGATGCGCCGGACGCGGCGACGGTCGGCGGCGCGGCCGGCCCTCGGATCGGGGTGCTGGCGCTCCAGGGCGACGTGCGCGAGCACTCCCGGATGCTCGAGCACCTCGGCGCGCAGGTCATGACGGTGCGACGGCCGGCGGACCTGGCCGAGGTCGACGGTCTCGTGCTCCCCGGCGGGGAGTCCACGGTCATCGATCGCCTCGCCGGGCTCACCGGCCTGCGGGACCCGCTGCGGGAGGCGATCGCGGGCGGCCTCCCGGTGCTGGGCACCTGCGCGGGGCTGATCCTGCTGGCCGCTCGGCTGCGGGACGGCGGCCCGGGTCAGGAGACCTTCGGCGGGCTGGACGTGACCGTGCGCCGCAACGCCTTCGGCCGGCAGACGGAGTCCTTCGAGACGGATCTCGTGGTCCCCCCGCTCGAGCGGCCCGGGGCCGACGGGCCGCCGGTGCGGGCCGCCTTCATCCGCGCCCCGCTGATCGAGGAGATCGGCCCGGCCGCGGAGCTCCTCGCCGCGCTGCCGGACGGGCGGGCGGTCGCCGCGCGGCAGGGCCGGGTGCTCGGGCTCGCCTTCCACCCGGAGTCGACGGGCGAGACACGCTTCCACGAGCTGTTCCTGCGCGTCGTGGCCGAGGGTTGACGCTCGCGGCTGCTCCTCACCCCCGCAGCAGCGGCGCGATCTCCCTCCCCCACGCTGCGACGGCGGGCAGATCGCGGAAGTCCCCGGTGGGGGTGCGCATGGACTTCAGCAGCACGCGCTCGTGCAGCGGGATGCGGTCCATGAGCACCCAGCCGGGGAAGTTCTTCGTCGCGACGGGGGTGTGGTCGAGGGTCGCGAGGAACGCGTCGGTCGCCTTCTGCTTCCCGCCCTTGGCGGGGTCGGAGGCGGAGCCGGAGCAGGAGAAGAAGGCGAAGGGCCTGGTCGCCAGGGCGCCGGCGTGCTGCTTCACCCAGGCCGCGGCGCTCTTCTCGATGGACTCGACGCGCACGCCCGAGCCGAGCACGACGGCGTCGTAGCCGGCCGGATCCGGCGCCTCCTCGAGGTCGACGAGCTCGCAGTCGAGACCTGCGTCGCGCAGGGCGTCGGCGAGGGTCTCGGCGAGGGTGCGGGTGGCTCCGGAGTGGGTCGCATAGGCGACGAGCGCTGTCATACGAGGCATCGTGCCAGCCCCTCGGCCGCGACATGCGGGACCGAGGTCCGCCGCCTGCAGCCGCTCGTGCCGTGCATCGGGCATCAGGTGTCGATCTCCCTCGGCACCGGCCGACGCGATGGCCGCGGACGGCTCCGCTCAAGCAGGTCATCTCCAGATCACGATTCGGTGGTCATGACCTGCCGGTCACTGGATCGCCGCCGCACGGGGGCGGACAATCCCGTCATACGGCCCTGGCCGCCGTGGCCTTCGCCGTCTCCTGGAGGAGGCAGCCGTGAAGAAGAGAATCCTGTCCGCCCTCGCCTCGGGCGCGCTGCTGGTGGGGCTGGGCGCCATCGCCCCGGCCGCCGCGTCGGCCGCGCCGTACTGCGGGATCCGCTGGGGGTCGCTCCCCGAGTCGGTCACCGCCACCACCTCGGCCCAGGTCGAGAACCTCCGCTCCGGCCGCCACGACTGCTTCGACCGGCTCGTGGTGGATCTGGACGGCACCGTCACCGGATACTCGGTCTCCTACGTGAGCCGGGTGGAGCAGCTCGGCTCCGGGCAGGTCGTCCCGCTCTCGGGCGCCGCGGACCTGCAGGTGCTGGTCGAGGCCGCGGCCTACGACGACCGCGGCGAGGCGACCTACTCGCCGCGCACCCCGTCGCGCGCAGTGGACGTGACCGGCTATCGCACCTTCCGCCAGGTCGCCTTCACCGGCAGCTTCGAGGGGCAGACCCTCATCGGGCTCGGCGTCCGCGCCCGGCTCCCGATGCGGGCCTTCGTGCTCGACGGCCCCGGCGACGGCTCACGCCTGGTCATCGACGTCGCCCATCGCTGGTGAACTCCGGATCCTCGTCCGCGCCGCCCACCGGCGCCTCGTCGACCGGTCCCCCGTCGTCCGACTCCCCTGCACCGGCGTCCCCGTCCTCGGGGGCGCCGGCGCTGCGCGTCGACCCGGCGACGGCGCCCAGCAGGAAGGCGCCGACGAGGAGCGCGGCGCACACGATCGCCGCGACGGTCCCGCCCACCATCAGCGGGAAGTTCGCCAGCGAGATGCCGAGCACGACGAACAGGCCCAGCCCGCCGAGCCCGGTCGCGGCGAGGGTGACCGCGCCTGCCCGTCGGCCGCCCGAGGCCCGGGCCGCGCCGGGAGCCGATCGCACGCCGGGAGCCGAGTGATCGCCGGGAGCCGAGCGATCGCCGGAATCCCGTCGGCCGCCGAAGCGGAGCACCGCGAGCGCCGTCAGCGCCATCATCGCGATCACCCCGATCGCGCCGAGGCCCGAGTACCAGGTGTAGATCTCGACCACGGGGTCCAGCTGCGCGAGCGCCGAGACCAGCACGATCACGGCCGTGATGCCGGTGACGGACAGCGAGGCGCGGGAGGGGGCGCGATGAACCCGGTGCACCTGCCCGAGCGCGGAGGGCAGCACTCCGCGCCGACCGAGGGTGAACAGGTAGCGGGAGACGATGTTGTGGAACCCCAGCATGCACGCGAACATGCTGGTCACGACGAGGACCTGGGTCACGTCGCGCATGATCGGCGCGACCACGTCCCCGGCGAGCGCGACCACGACCGAGTCGGGGCTCGCCGCGGCGGCGTCGAGGGCGTCCTCGGCGCCGAGCCCGGAGATCACCAGCCAGGAGGAGACGGTGTAGAGCACGCCGATCAGCAGCACCGCGACGTAGGTGGCGCGCGGGATGGTGCGCAGCGGGTCACGGGCCTCGTGGCGGAACACGGCGGTCGCCTCGAAGCCGAAGAAGCCGAGGAACGCGAAGAGGAGCCCGAGCCCCGGCGCGCCCGAGAGCGCCTCGGCGGGGCTGAACGGCACCGGGGTGAGCTCGCGGCCGGAGGCCAGCACGCCGAGGTCGATCGCGAGCACCGCGAGGATCTCGAGCACCAGCACCACCCCGAGCACGGCGGCGGAGAGGTCGATGCGGCGATGCGCGAGCACGCCCACCACGGCGATCATCAGCGCGGAGATCAGCCACCACGGCAGCTCGATCCCGGTCCACAGGGCGAGCAGGTTCCCGGCCTGCACGCCGAGATAGCAGGTCATCGACACGGTCAGCAGCACGTAGCTGAGCAGGGCGACCGCCGCGGTGCCGAGGCCCGCCCGCCGCCCGAGGCCCTGGTGGACGTAGGCGTAGAAGGCGCCGGCGTCGGGGACGTGCGGGGTCATCCAGGTGAAGCCGACGGCGAAGAGCAGCAGGATCAGCGTGGCCGCGAGGATCATCAGCGGCGCGCCGATGCTCCCGGACTCCAGCAGGATCAGCGGGAAGTTCGCGACCACCACGGTGATCGGGGCCGCGGCGGCGACCACCATCAGCACGATGCCGGCCACTCCCAGCGATCGCGTCATCTCGGTGCGCACAGGGCCACCTCTTTCCGTCCACGGGCGCCCCGGGGCGGGCGCAGCTGCTCAGGATAGGGCGCAGCGCCCGGGGCCGAGCCGGGCGTCCACGGCTGCGACCTGCACGGACTTCACCTCCGACGGTCAGGAGCCGCCGGCATGCCCTGCTTCCGACGCCCTGCTCTCGGCGTGACCTGCGCCCGTCCGCCCTCTCAGCGGATCAGCCGACGCTCCCGCGCGACCCGCAGCGCCGCGGTGCGGCTCTCGACCCCGAGCTTCTCGTAGAGGTGGACGAGGTGGGTCTTCACGGTCGACTCGGAGATGAACAGCCGCTTGGCCGCCTCGCGATTCGTCGCACCGGTCGCGAGCACCTCGAAGATCTCGGTCTCGCGCGGGGACAGGGCGGTGCGGGGCTCGGCCATGCGCCGCACCAGCAGCTGCTGCACCTCGGGGGCGAGCACGGAGCGGCCGGCGGCGGCCTCGCGCACGGCGTCCAGCAGCGCCTCGGTGGGCGCGTCCTTGAGCACGTAGCCGGTCGCGCCGGCCTCGAGCGCGCCGACCACGTCGGCCTCCGCGTCGAAGGTGGTCACGGCGAGGACCTGCACGCCCGGGTGCTGCGCACGGAGCTTCCGCGTGGTCTCGATCCCGCCGATCCCGTCGCCGAGGTTCAGGTCCATCAGCACCAGGTCGGGAGCGCCGTCACCGGTGGTCACCAGCCGGTCCAGCGCCTGCAGCGCCTCGTCGCCCGAGCCGACGTCGGCGACGACCTCGACCTCCGCATCGGCCTCGAGCAGGGCGCGCAGCCCGGCGCGGACGACGGGGTGGTCGTCGACCATCATCAGTCGGATGCTCACGATCGGGCCTCCTGGTCGCACAGCGGAAGGGTCAGGCCGACGGCGGTGCCCTCCCCCGGGGTCGAGTCGATCGTCACGGTACCCCCGGCCCGGTCCATCCGCGCCCGCAGCAGGCGCAGCCCGTCGCCGCCCTCGGCGCGATCGGGGGCAGGGGCGTCGACGGCCGGCCCGGCGGCGGGGGTGATGCGCGCGCCGCCGCTGGTGCGCGCGGCGTCGCCGGTGGCAGCGCCGCCGGCCGCCCAGCCCACGGCCGACGGGTCGAAGCCGCGCCCGTCGTCGACCACGTCGAGGCTCACCCGGTCCGGCCACCAGGCCAGCGTGAGCACGCAGCGCTGCGCCTCCGCATGCCGCTGCACGTTCGCGACCAGGGACTGCGCGGCCCGGTGCAGCGCCTCCACCTGCTCGGGGGCGAGCTCGATCGGGGCCCCGTCGACCCGCAGCTCCCAGCGGGTGGTCCGCCGAGCGCCTCGGCACGGGCGATCACCTCGCGCAGCGCCTGCTCGAGGGTGGTGCGGGGGGCGCGGTCCGCGAGATCGCGGACCAGGCCGCGTGCGTCGGCGAGGTTCTCGCGGGCGGTGCGCTCGATGCGGGAGAACTCCTCGGCGGCCGACAGGTGGGCGGCGCCCGCGGCGCGGGAGAGCATGACGATCGAGTTCAGACCCTGGGCGAGGGAGTCGTGGATGTCGCTGGCCAGGCGCTGCCGCTCCTCGGCCACGCCCTTCCTCCGCTCGGAGTCGGCGAGCTCGGCCTGGGCGGCGCGGAGCTGCGTGACGAGCACCCGGCTGCGATCCGTCTCGCGCAGCAGGCGCCGGCAGACGGCGTGCGCGACCAGGGAGAACACGGCGCCGATCAGCGGCCCGAGGATCTCGCCCACCCCCAGCAGGGCCTCGTCCCGCCCGAGCACCGGGGAGACGATCGCCCACAGGGTCACCAGCGCGAGCGCGAGGGGCCCGCCGACGGGGCCCAGCGCGAACAGGACCAGGAAGAACAGCGTGAAGGCGATCCACACGAACGACGGGGAGACGAAGGTGGTCGCCATCCAGGCGGCGGTCAGCGCGAGCACCCACGGCGCCGACGGGAGCAGCAGGTCGGTGGTGTCGGCGCGTCCGGCGTCGCCGCGGCGCAGGGCCCGCTGCGAGCCGAGCAGGTAGATCACGGCGAGCACGGCGGCGCACAGGATCGCGAGCGGCGCGGGGACTCCGTCGGCCGTGATCGCGCGGACCGCGCCCACCACCGGCAGCACCAGGAACGCGATGTGCATCGCGCCGCGCAGGGTGGCGGCGAGGGCGGTGGAGGTGTCGCCCGTCGGCGCGGGGTCCTCCCCGATCCGGGGACGGCCCGTCTTCTGCTCCGGGACCGGCTCTGCGTTCACCCTCGACACTCTAGGGCCAGGCCCGCCCCCCGCCCCGCTCACGGCATCGTCCGAAAGGACGACTCGGCGCTCATCCTTCGGGTCATCGGGGACCATCCCGCACAGGCGATGTCGCGGGCCGGGATCCGCGATGGCATGGAGCCATGTTCGTCGCACTCAAGGACATCGTCCACGCCAAGGGTCGATTCACCCTCATGATCGGGGTGATCGCCCTGCTCACGCTGCTGCTGGTGCTGCTGACCGGCCTCACCCGCGGCCTCGCCCACCAGAACATCTCCGCCATCCAGGACCTCCCGGCCGACGCGGTCGTGCTCACCCCCACCCTCGGGGACGAGATCTCCTGGTCCGACTCGCAGGTCTCGACCGACCAGGCCGCGACCTGGGAGGCGGCCGACGGGATCACCGCCGAGCCGCTGTCCGTCGGGCAGATGCGCATCGAGGCCGGCGACGCCGTGACCTCGCTGGCCCTGTTCGGCATCGCCCCTGACGGCGAGGCCGCGCAGGCCCTGCCGTCGGCGCCCGCCCCGGGCGAGGCGCTGCTGCCCGAGGACGTCGCCGCCGACCTCGACGTCACGGCCGGGGACACCGTGCAGGTCAACGGCCAGGACCTCACCGTCGCCGGCACCGCCCCGACCTCCTGGTACTCCCACTCCCCGGTCGGCTACGTCGACGTCACCACCTTCAAGGACCTCGCCCATCAGGCCGAGGACACCGCGGGCTCCGCCCTGCTGGTCCACGGCGCCGGACCGGACGACGCCGTCGTCGAGCAGGCCGCCTGGGACTCCGGCACCCGCGCCGTGAGCGTCTCCGACTCACTCGCCGCGCTGCCGTCCTATTCCTCGGAGAACGGCTCGCTGACCCTCATCCAGGGCTTCCTCTACGGCATCTCCGCCCTGGTCACGATCGCCTTCCTGTCCGTCTGGACGATCCAGCGCACCCGCGACATCGCCGTGCTGCGCGCCCTCGGCGCGACCGCCCGCTACGTCCTGCGCGACACCGTCGGCCAGGCCGCGATCCTGCTCGCCGTCGGTGCGGCGGTCGGCGGGACCGTCGGCGGGGCCGGCGGTGCGGCGCTCGCGACCGTCGCCCCGTTCGAGTCCTCGGCGGTGACCGTGCTGCTGCCCGTCGCGGGAGTGCTCGTGATCGGGCTGCTCGGCTCCGTCCTCGCCACCCGGCGCGTCACCCGCGTCGATCCGCTGCTCGCCCTCGGAGGGAACTGACCCCCATGACCACCACCGCCACCATCACCACCCCCGACACCACGACGACCGCGCCCGCGCTCTCGGCCCAGGACGTCACCGTCACCTACCCCGACGGCCGGAACCCCGACGGCAGCGAGCGCCTGAACACCGTG
>Ga0079224_100016886_pt1 | contig 10267 bp, 12 predicted proteins | sample Stecom2015_FD_80414 | JGI IMG/M metagenome (GOLD analysis project Ga0079224, IMG submission 80414) | Agricultural soil microbial communities from Utah to study Nitrogen management - Steer compost 2015 | ecosystem: Environmental > Terrestrial > Soil > Agricultural land | place: USA: Utah... | reverse complement strand
GCCGGATTCACCTGCGGGCTATTACCACGGCGTCATCGTGGAGCAGCTGGTAAAAACAAGCAAGTTTCAGGCAGGAAATGGGGTGCGCTTCAGCGAAGACCAGGTGATGACCGAAGCACCCCGGGCTTCTTCCCGACGGCGTCGAACGGTATTTCTATAAGCGGCCCCCCCTGATTTGCCGGCAATGCCATCGTAGGACGCGCTACACCGCGCAGGTTGCGGCTGCGGCGCACTTCGGCACCGCACGTTAATTTCCTGTAATAGCCACCAGCGCCAATAACACGGCCAGCACAGCGACAATGGCCGACCCATACGCCACGCGCCGCAATACCACGACCTCTTTCTGCAAGCGGGCAGCAGCCGTGTCCAGGCTTTCCATGGTGTCTTTCCACTGCGTGGCCATCAGTTTTACGGATTCCGCGTTTTGTGTGACCGCCGACTGCAATTCTTGAATTTGCTTTGCGACCAGCTCGTCCGATTTGCCATTGGCCGTACGCGACGTGAACATGGGTGCGGCCGCCGTCACAATTTGGGAAATATAGGGGAGCGCCACCTTGAGCGCCGGAAGAAACGATGCCATGAACCAGGCCCTTGAATCGTTAATAAATCTGCTAAATTGAATTCAGTCTAGCACCGGATTCGGGCCTGCGATACCCTGGGTATTATGTTGTATAGCCTGCTTGCCAACCTGGTTTTGATTGTGCACGGTGTGTTCGTTCTGTTCGTGGCAACAGGCGGCTTGCTGGTGCTTAAAATGCCGCGATTGCTGTGGCTGCACCTGCCCGCGCTTGGCTGGGGCGGAACAGTAGTGGGCATGGGTTGGGTATGCCCCCTGACACCACTGGAAAACCACCTTCGCCGGCTGGCCGGCCTCGAGGGCTACGCGGGCGGCTTTATCGAGCATTACCTCACATCAGCGATTTATCCGGACGGGCTCACCCGCGAAATACAAATCCTGCTGGCTGGCTTGCTTATAATCGGCAATCTGGTGGTGTACACCACGCTGTTTCGGCGCCGGAAACGGTTTAGCAAACACCCCACCGAGCCATAAACGCCGCCATGCTGTCGCCGGCCACCGCTTCCCACATTCACGGAGCTGTTAATGATTGAACTCGTGCGTGCCTGGCGCCACGGCCCCACTCATGCACGCGTGTGGGCACTTGCTGTGCCCATGATTCTCTCCAACCTGACCGTTCCCTTGGTTGCGCTTGTTGACAGTGCCGTGGTGGGCCACTTGCCGCACCCACATCAATTGGGCGCCGTGGCGGTCGGTGCCAACTTCTATACCGTGCTTGCTTCGCTGGCCATGTTTTTGCGCATGGGCACCACCGGTTTCTCCGCCCAGGCCGCCGGGCAAAGCAATGCCCCCGCGCTGCGGCGCATATTCTTTCAAAGCATGACGCTGGCCTGGCTGATCGCCGTCCTGTTTGCGCTGGCTGCATTGCCGTTGGCGGCGGTGGCGTTCGAGGTAATGAAGCCATCACCTGAGCTGCACGAACTGGCCCAACGCTTCTTCCGTATCCGCCTGTTTGGGTTGCCGGCCATTTTGATGCAATACGCGCTGGTAGGCTGGCTGCTGGGCTTGCAAAATGCCCGGGGGCCGCTTGCCATCATGCTGACCACCAGCATCACCAACATCATTTTGGTAACAAGCTTTGTGCTGGGCCTGGGCTGGGGTGTAGAAGGTGCGGCCGTCGCCAGCGTTTGCGCCGAGTGGACCGGTGTTGCGCTGGGCCTGTACCTGGCCAGCCAGCGCCTGCGCGAACTTGCCGCGCCCATTGATTGGGCTATTCTGCGTCAATGGTCCAGCTGGAAGCCGCTGGTACAAACCAATAGCGACATCTTTATCCGGTCTCTAGCGCTGCAAGCGGTGTTTTTGTCGGTAACGTTGCGCGGCGCCTACCTGGGCGATGCCACCGTCGCCGCCAACGCCTTGTTGCTGAACGGCCTGATGGTGTGCTCCTACGCCCTGGATGGCTTGTCGCATGCTGTCGAAGCGCTGTGCGGCCACGCCATCGGGGCACGCAAGCCGGTAGCCCTGCGCCGCGCCTTGGTGGTTTCCGGTGGTTGGGCCGGCCTGATCAGCCTGATCTTTGCAGCCGGGTTCTTCTTGTTTGGCGACCTGTTCATTGCCATGCAAACCAACATGCCGGCAGTGCGCAAAACAGCGGCGCTTTACCTCCCCTACCTGGCCGCCCTGCCGGCGATTGCCGTATGGAGCTACATTTTGGACGGTCTGTTTACCGGCGCCACCAAAACACGGGAAATGCGTAATGCCATGGTCCTAAGCGTGGCGCTGTCATTCCCGGTAGCGCTGGCTCTAAAGGGTTACGCCAACCACGGCCTGTGGATTGCCTTGCTTACATTCATGACATTACGAGCCCTGACCATGTTTTTCACGGCCCGCCAAATCACGATTGAAAAACGCTGGATTCCCGGGTTAACGTAAGAGCATGTCCGCACGCCCCCGCCTTGCCCGGTTGCTGCGTTACCTGTTGATTGCCGCGCTGGTCGTTACGGCCGGCCTGGTCAGTTGCACGCATCTGGATGCCTGGCAACGGCAAACCATCTTCGCTCCCGAGCCCAGTCCTCACCGTTGGTGGCGCGAATCGCCTGACGGGACGGAAGTTTACGACCTGGTTCTTGGTACTGGCGAAACCATACGTACGTGGTATCTTGCGCACCCCAATCCCGACGCTTCCACCGTGCTTTACCTGCATGGCTCACGCTGGAACCTGAACGGCAGCGTATTCCGCATGCAGCGATGGCACGATATGGGGTTTTCAGTAGTGGCCATCGACTATCGGGGCTTTGGTGAATCGTCCCCACTGCTGCCATCAGAACAATCGGCCACTGAAGATGCCGTACTGGCCCTGCAAGAACTAGCGCGCCGTCAGCCTGATCCCGGCAAGCGCTTTATTTATGGCCATAGCCTTGGCGGCGCTATCGCCATCAATCTGGCGGTGTTACCCAAGCGCCCCGCCATTGCCGGGGTTATTACCGAAGCCACCTTCACCAGCATGCGGGCCATGCTCCAAACCCTGGGGTGGGGCCGGCTGCCGGGCACCGGTTTGTTGGTGACCCAACGGTTTGCCACCGTCGACAAAATGGCGAAGTTGGACATCCCTTTGCTGGTTATTCACGGAACCGCCGATCGGGTTGTACCCCACCCTATGAGCGATGAATTGTTCAACGCCGCCGTTCAGATACCTGAACAACTAAAAATGCACGTAAAAATTGACGGTGGCAGCCATTCCGGGTCGATTCGCGCTGGCCAGCACTACGATGCGGCGGTACACGAATTTATACGCCGGGCGCGCCGCCATGTCATGATGGCACACGGCCCTCAAGATGCCACGCAGCGAACAGCAAAGCGGTAATAAGTACGTGCCAGCCACACCCCGGCAAAACCGGTCAATAAACCGTAAAGCACGTCGGCCGGCCAGCTAACGCCGGACAGCATCGTCAATACGCTGCCGCTGGCCACGTAAACCACCAGCGCCAGTTTCGCGCGGCGCTGGACGTAAGGCCAGAACAGGTACCCCACCATCATTGCGATGGCAGGCGCCGATGCCGGAAAGCCTTCTTGCCAAATAAACGGTCCGTGCGAAGCCACTACGCCATCCAACAGCCATGGGCGGGCCCAGGTTGAAAAGGTGAGCGTCTGGATGGTGAACACCACGCACCAAACAAAGGCGAACGACAAGATCAAGATGGCCATGATTTGGCTCATGACGTTCAATTGCCTCGCGCTTGCCCGGTGGCGCGTGCCCAAATAATGAATGGAAATAATGGCCGCGACCAGGGGGGCCATCCACCATCCATAGCCATAGGCCAGCACACCCCATAGGCGTTCCACACCTTCTGAGTGATACGCTTGGAGCACCTGGAACAGCCCTTCATTAGCACCCAGCCAGTCGTAAAAAAAACCTTTCACGATTGCCTCCCTTGCCGGTCAGTCGCCGTCAGAACGTTGGATCTATTCTGCCGCACTGTTCACGCACAGCGTTGAATTAACACCATCTTTTCCACGTAAATTTTGTCTGGCGTTTAATTTTGTGAACGCGGAAACCCGACTTGTTTATCCGCGTGAACATATTTGTTTCATGTTGAAGTGAACATTTCTTCGTTATGAAATGAACGCCACTGTTCACCTGCTCAGGCACGCCGCCCGAGCTCTCCGGTCACCCATTGACACGCGGACATATCGATCAACATGACTCCTTTTGCATTGATCGCCACCGGCTTTCTGGCAACACCGTTGGTGTTTCTGATCAGCCGTCAAAAACTGGTTGCGCTGGCAGCGCTGCTGCCAGCGGTGTTGTTTTGTGGCTTTGCTTCTTACTTGCCTGACGTCGCTTCGGGGCAGGTCGTCGTGCAAGAGGTCAGCTGGATACCATCGTTAGGCATTTCCATGACCTTCCGGCTGGACGGGCTGGCGCTGCTGTTCGCCATGCTTATTACTGGTATCGGCACGCTGATTTTTCTTTATGCATCAGCTTATCTTCACCACGGATGGCGCACGCCCCGCTTTTTTTCGGCGCTGACGGTGTTCATGGCGTCCATGCTGGGGGCCGTTGTGTCCGATGACTTGCTCGCCCTGATTGTGTTCTGGGAGCTGACCAGCCTCTCGTCATTTATGTTGATTGGCCATGAACCCGAAAAGACCGAGGCACGCCGCTCGGCACAGCAAGGCCTGTTGATCACGGTTGGCGGCGGGCTGGCCATGCTGGCAGGTGCCGTCTTGCTGGGCAGCGCCGCCGGCACCTACCGGATTTCAGAAATCATCGCATCAACGGCAACAAACCCGCTGACCGGCGCGACCGCGTCGGCGATTGTCATTTTGATCGGCATCGGGGCCTTTTCGAAGTCAGCGCAGGCACCTTTGCACTCGTGGCTGGCCAACGCCATGGTCGCACCCACGCCGGTATCAGCTTACCTGCACTCGGCCACCATGGTGAAGTTGGGTGTGTACCTGATGGCGCGCCTGAACCCTGCATTATCCAGTGCACCACTGTGGACGCCCCTGTTAGTGACCATTGGCACGCTGACCATGATCACTGGCGTCATTCTGGCGATTCGCCACCGAGACCTGAAACGCATTCTGGCTTACAGCACAGTGGTATCCCTGGGCACCTTAATAACGCTTATCGGCATGGGTCACCCAATCGCGGCGTTCGCCATGGTGGTGTTTTTGTTGGTGCATGCGTTGTATAAGGCCGCCTTGTTCATGGTGGCCGGCATCATTGACCACGCCACAGGCACGCGCGACACCGCGATACTGGGCGGTCTTGCTGCCAGGATGCCGACGACATTGATCGCCGCTTGTCTTGCCGGGTTGTCCATGGCCGGCCTGCCGCCATTGCTGGGCTTCATGGGCAAGGAGCTTATTTACGAAGCGGCCCTGCTCTCCAATATGTCACTGATCGTTATGGTGGTGGCAATTGGCGCCAATGCGTGCATGGTGGCCATTGCAGCGGTCATCGCCCTGCGGTGCTTCGTTGGACGCCCCCAGGCGGAGCTACAGGAAACCGTGCAGGCCGCAACCGAGCCCTCCATACGCATGTGGATGGGGCCCCTCATTCTGGCCGCACTGGGGCTGGTTTTTGGCCTGCTTCCGGGCCTGATCCAGCCATTTCTGGTTCAAGCCGCTGCGGCGGTGCAGGGCGAATCCCTCCCCTACACCTTAAGCCTTTGGCATGGCATCACCCCCATGCTGGCCTTAAGCGCCGTGACGCTGGTGGCCGGTGCTGTGCTGTTTTTCAACTGGGATCTCGTTCAACGCACCCTCAACCGCTTGTCACCGCTAGACCGCTGGGGCCCCGATGCCTTGTATGACCGTGCTCTGGACGGGCTGATGGGCTTTGCCGAATGGCAAACCCGCCACATCCAGACGGGTAGCCTGCGTTATTACATGTCCGTCAGCATGGGGCTGGTCTCGACGGCAGTCGTGCTGACCATGTGGCTGTCCGATGGCGCCGTCATGCCGACGCTTGACCTTGATGGCGTGGGCCTGGAAGTGGTGCTTCCGTTCTTGCTTGTCGGTGCCAGCATCATGGTGCTTCGGTCGCGCAGCATTGTGCAGGGGATTATCTCGGCCGGAGCTGTCGGCTTCGGCGTGGCCGTGGTGTTCTTGCTGGACGGCGCGCCAGACCTGGCGTTCACCCAGTTCTCCGTTGAAGCCCTGTCTGTGGTGATTCTCCTGGCAATTATTGGCCACATGCCGTTCCGTGCGCCGGACCCACGGCCAGCCGGGCAACGTGTACGCGACGCAGTAGTGGCGACGGCATTTGGCCTGATGTTCGCGGTCGTCCTGTTCGGCGTTGTCGCCATCCCCTTTGATGAGGCGCTGTCCGACTTCTTCCGTGCCGCCAGTGTTCCGCAAGCACATGGCCGCAATCTGGTCAACGTCATCATTGTCGATTTCCGCGCCTTGGACACCCTGGGTGAGATCACCGTGCTGGCACTGGCGGCCCTGGCCGCTGTCACCGTGTTCTATAGCGGACAGCATATCGTCACGCGTCGGAACAATGGCGCCCCGGCCCCTGCAACAGCCCGCACTGCAACGGATGCACTATGAATTCCCTGATATTAAGAGTTGGCTCGTACGTCATTTTGCCCTTCGCCTTGTGTCTGTCGCTGTACTTGTTATGGCGGGGGCACAATGAACCGGGCGGCGGGTTTGTTGGGGGGCTGATTGCCGCTGCGGGTTATGCCAGTTATGTGCTGCCACGTGGCTACGCCGCGCTGAAACGCGTGCTGCCAGTCGATTGCTTGCACCTGATGGCGCTGGGCGTGGGCGCCGCGGCCATATCCGGCGTGGCGGGACTGCTTGGTGGCACCGCTTACCTGACGCACGCCTGGAGCAGTATTGGGTCGCTGGCCCTGGGTACCGCCTTGCTGTTCGACATTGGCGTGTATCTCACCGTGCTGGGGTCGATCCTTACATTTCTCGGTTTTTTTCTGGAGCAATAAGTGGAACCCCTTTACGTACTGGCAATTGCCGTCATGGCCGGTGTCGCGGCCTACCTGCTCATGTCCAGAAACGTGTTGAGGATGGTGCTTGGCTTACTGTTGCTGGGCAATAGCGCCAACCTCACGATTTTTGTGGCAGGACGCATGAAATCCAGCCTGCCGCCTTTGGTGTCAGCGGGTGAAACCACCATCGCTGTCAGTGCCAACCCGCTGCCACAGGCGCTGATCCTCACCGCCATTGTGATTTCATTTTCGTTGACGGCGTTCACCGTCGTCATGCTGCAGCGCTCGCACGCCCGACTGCACATTATTGACACCGACGACATGCGATTTGCTGAGCCCGAGAGCGCCGAGATTAACCTTCAATCGTCCCCACGGGAGGCAAAGCAGTAATGCCATCCGACCTTTTACTTACCGCCCCCATCGCGATTCCCTTGGGAGCATTGGCGCTCACCACCGCGCTGTGGCGAATGCCGGCACTGCAGCGGCATGTGAGCCTTGCCGCCAGCATGGCATTTTTGGCCGCAGCCATCGCGCTGTTGCGCGCCACGCTGGATGGCACGATTTTGGCCACCAACTTTGGCTCGTGGCCCGCCCCGTTTGGCATCAGTTTTGTCGCCGACCGGCTTAGTGCTGCCATGGTGCTGATCACGGCGATCATGGCGGTTGCCACCGCCGTTTACCAGCTGGATGGTTCAGAAAACACCGACCGCCCCTTGTACCAGCCCCTTTACCACGGCTTGCTTGCCGGTGTTACCGGCGCATTCATGACGGGTGACATCTTCAATATGTATGTCTGGTTCGAAATCATGCTGATTTCGTCCTTCGGCATGCTGATACTGGGCGGGACCAAAGAACAGCTGGACGCGGGGGTGAAGTACGTCACCCTTAACCTGGTGATGACCACGATTTTTCTGGTGGGTGTTGCCTTTTTGTATGGTGCTACCGGCACATTAAACATGGCCGACCTGGCCGGCAAAGTTCAAAACATTGATAATCCCGGATTGGTAACGTCGTTATCGGTGCTGTTTCTCCTGGCGTTTGGCTCCAAGGCGGCAATATTTCCGCTGTTTTTCTGGTTGCCCGCGTCTTACCACACCGCCGCCACACCGGTACTGGCGATTTTTGCTGCCCTGCTCACCAAAGTGGGCGTCTACGCCATGGTGCGCACCTTCGGCCTGATTTTTCCGGTCACCGAAATGATGTCTTACATCGTCGGCTTGCTGGCCATCCTGACCATGATTACCGGCGTTCTCGGCGCGGCATCGCATTTCGATATCCGTAAAATTCTTTCGTTTCACATCATCAGCCAGATTGGTTACATGCTGGTGGGCATTGCCCTGGCGACACCGCTGGCACTGGCCGGGTCTGTTCTCTATATCATTCACCACATCATTGTGAAGGCCAACTTGTTCCTGATCGGCGGTGTGGTGCGAAAAATGACGGGCTCATACCACCTGAAAAGCATCGGTGGCGTGCACCGGACAGCACCATTTCTGGCCATTCTGTTCTGCATCCCTGCACTGTCCCTAGCGGGCCTTCCACCGCTTTCGGGGTTTTGGGCGAAGTTTCTCGTGATCAAACCCAGTCTGGACCTTGAGCGCTGGTACCTGGCTGGCACCGCCCTGTTGGTGGGTCTGCTAACGCTTTATTCCATGCTGAAAATCTGGAATGAGGCGTTCTGGAAGGCGGCGCCGACCCCCAGCAACCATGACCGCACCGAAGCCACCAATGTGGGCAAAGTCGGTGTGGCCCATTACGTCGCCATTATTTCGCTGGCAGTGATGACACTGGCGATCGGCCTCAACCCCGAGCCTTTCGTGACGTTCTCAATTGGCGCGGCCGAACAATTAACGGACAGGACTGCCTACATCCACGCTGTACTGGGAGACTCTGATGCGCTTCGCTAAATGGCTGTTCGACTGGCTCATGCTGATCCCGCTGTTTTTGGGCGAGTTGGCGAAATCTGTCTACGACGTATTGCAAAACGTGATCAATCCGGAGCGCGTAGGCGCCAGTGCCATCGTCAAAGTCCCGCTGGACGTCAAAAGTGACCTGGGTATTGCATTGGTGGCCAATATGGTCACCCTTACACCCGGCACCACCACCTTGCATGTGGCCGACGACAAAAGCTGCTTCTATGCGCATGTCATGAACTATTCGGAATCCGTCGCAGACGACATCAAACAAGGATTTGAGCGGCAAATCATGAAGGTACTGCCATGATCCACACCCTCTTCCCCATCATTATCGAGATCAGTAAGTTCATCCTGTTTTTGGCGATGGTACTGGTTTGCATCCGCATTGTTCGCGGTCCGCACGCCGGCGATCGCGTCGTGGCACTGGACATGTTGTGCATGCTGGGCGTCAGCGTTACCGCCCTGGCTGCCATGAGTACACACGCGATCGCATTTATTGACGTTGCGTTGGGCGTCGCATTGATCGGTTTCTTGGCCACGGTGGCCTTTGCCTCCTTTATCGAACACGGAGCCAGCCACCATGATGAATGAACTCTTGCTCTGGTTGTCGGCCTTCCTGCTGTTGACGGGGTCGCTCGTTACGTTAATCGCCGCATTGGGTGTGTTGCGACTGCCTGATTTTTTCATGCGCATGCATGCCGCCACCAAAGCCGGTGTAGTCGGGCCCAGCCTTATTTTGTTGGCGGCCGGCTTCTATGAGCCCTCATTCAGTACTTGGGTAAAGATACTGTTCGCCATCTTGTTTTTGCTCACAACAACGCCCATTTCTGGACACTTGATTGGCAAAGCCGGGTTTGTGGGCGGCGTAACGCTTTGGCGTAAAACGGTACGCAATGACTTGGAAACTGTTCTGCCTACCCATGGTTTCGTTGAGTTAGACGTACCCGAGGAAGAAGCGTCCGCGCACGCTGACCACGACGCCGTGCTGCCACCGTCCGCGCAAGAAGCGGGGCTGACTGATATGATGACCCGCCCCACCAAGGCGCGCCGGGAGCTCTGATACGGCAACAGGCTAATCGGCGGGGCCTATGAACCCGCTTGGACGACAGGAGTGAGACATTGAAGTGGTTTTTCCACCTGCCCCTTCTGGTCCGGATACCGCTATTGACGGCAGTCATGATTTTCCTGATTGCCATGACCGTGACACAGACCGCGATTTTCAGCTTGTCACGCCAGTATGAGGCCCAGACTGAACGCATCGGCCAGGTCTACCTGGATGGCCTGTCTGCGGCCGTCGAGCGCGCCTACGCGCGCCGCGACTTGACCAGTATCCAGCGTGCACTTGAGCAATCGCTGAACTTTTACCTTGGGGT
>Ga0079224_100016885_pt1 | contig 10268 bp, 8 predicted proteins | sample Stecom2015_FD_80414 | JGI IMG/M metagenome (GOLD analysis project Ga0079224, IMG submission 80414) | Agricultural soil microbial communities from Utah to study Nitrogen management - Steer compost 2015 | ecosystem: Environmental > Terrestrial > Soil > Agricultural land | place: USA: Utah... | reverse complement strand
TTGCAGAACGATTGCAGACGATGCGCAATCTGTCTGCCGCGCCACCAGATCTGCAATTACAAATGGCCAGAGAGACTCAGGGATTGTTTGCTCCCTTAGCCAATCGTCTTGGAGTATGGCAATTGAAATGGGAGTTGGAGGATCTTTCACTGCGCTATCTGGAACCTCAGCTCTATAAAGAGGTCGCGAACCTGCTCGATGCCAAGCGAGCAGACCGAGAGCAATACATCACCGAGGTCGTTCACCTGTTGCAAAGAGAACTAGGCGCAGCCGGAATCAAAGCGGAGGTAAGTGGTCGTCCTAAGCATATCTATAGCATTATCAATAAAATGCGTCGTAAACGATTACAGTTCGATGAGCTATATGATGTGCGTGCGGTACGCATTCACGTAGATGATGTGCCGACCTGCTATGCCGTTCTTGGCATGATCCATAGTCTGTGGCAGCCGATTCCTGGAGAGTTCGACGACTATATCGCACGTCCGAAAAGCAACAATTACCGCTCACTGCATACTGCAGTCATCGGTCCGCAAGGACTGGCATTGGAAGTCCAGATCCGTACGCATGAGATGCATTATGATTCCGAGCTAGGTGTTGCTGCACATTGGCGTTACAAGGAGGGCGGAAAGGCTGATACCAAGTTTGATGAGAAAATTGCTTGGCTCAGACAGATTCTTGCCTGGAAGGAAGATGTGGCAGACCGGGGTGACTTGCTGGAACAATTCAATCACGCCCTGTTTCAGGACAAAGTCTATGTGTTGACGCCACAAGGTAAGGTCGTTGATCTCCCTGAAGGGGCAACCCCGGTAGACTTTGCTTATGCGGTTCACACGGATTTAGGCCATCGCACACGTGGCGCCAAGGTGGACGGCAATATTGTCCCTCTGAATTACAAACTTAAGAATGGTCAGCGTGTAGAGATTCTCACGGCTAAGCAGGGCGGTCCCAGTCGTGACTGGCTGATGCCGGCACTTGGGTATTTACATAGCTCGCGGGCCAGGGCAAAGGTCAGAGCATGGTTCAATCAGCAATCATTGGCTGAGAACATAGCTCAAGGGCGGGCTCGGTTCGAACGCGAATTGCATAGATTAGGGTTGTCCAGTGTCAGTCAGGAGGACATCGCACACCGGTTCCATTTCGGTAAGCTAGAGGACTTCCTTGCAGCTATAGGCAGGAACGAGGTCACAGAGCATCAGATCGAGCAGGCGCTGCGTGAGGAACAGTCAGCTGCGGAGAAATCGGCAAAAGCACCGCTTTTTAGCCATCCCAAGGGGTCGATAAAGCCGGCGCCGGGCATTATTGTGGAGGGTGTCGGGAATCTACAGACACAATTGGCTAAGTGCTGTAAGCCAGCACCACCCGAGGAGATCGTCGCGTATATAACACGTGATCGCGGCGTAACCATACATCGTCAGAATTGTAGCTTTGTCGCACGTTTAGATGTCTTACGTCGGGAGCGTCTGTTACAGGCAGAGTGGGGTGAGGGACAAAGCAGTACTGATGTTGATGTTGAGATCGAGGCCTATGACCGTCAGGGCTTACTGCGCGATATCAGTGATCTGTTCGCTAGAGAGAAAATCAACGTGACGCAGGTCAACACAGTGAGCCGTAATCAATTAGCTCGAATGATGTTCTCCGTGGAGATCACAGATTTGCAGCAACTGAACCGTCTATTGGCACTGGTTAAGCAAGTATCTGGTGTTGTTCAGGCCCGCCGACGGACTTGAACGGTATATCCTAAAGTATGAAGTCTGGTACGTGTGCTTCTAATAGAAAAGGGAGCCTAAGGCTCCCTTTTCTACATCCGTTTAAGCTTCCGATAATCAGAAACCGTTAGGAAAGTCGTAGCTGTAGTGCTTTCTCAATGGTTTGACGACTTCCCATTGGCTGTCGAGTCCGGCGTGGAATGCAACCAGATCACCAGCGACGATGCGGACGGGTTCACCACCCTTGGGTGTGACCAGAATCTCGCCTTCAAGAATATAGGCGCATTCTGTCGAACCAAAATCAAGTGGGAACTTAGAGACTTCTTTTTCCCAGATGGCCCAGTTGGAAACGCCCAGTTCTTGCAGGCGTTCTTGGCTTGGGTTCTTCTCAATAACAATCTTGGACATGGATATCCTTTCAGGTATGGCTGAAATACAGCATACGGTTCGTGAAAAATGGGATGCAAAACAGGCGTACAGAACGTACTGTGACCTACTTTACGTAGGCCGAAGTATAAGGGTTTTTATTTGTTCGAGCTAGCAGAAACCGGCTATCAGAGGTAGCCTAAATGGCGCCAATCAGCCAAATCGGTAATGCTTGCGCAATGGTTTTTTCACATCCCAAGTACAGGACAAGCCCGGAGAAAAAACAACAAGATCTCCTGCCCCAAAACTAACTGGTTCACCATTTTTAGGCGTTACCGTGACTTCCCCTTCCAGAATGTAGGCCGTCTCCTGTTCACTGTATGACCATGGGAATGAGGAAACCTCTTTGGACCAGGTTGGCCAAGAGTAAACGCCTAGCTTTTGCAAGCGATCTTCATCCGGCTGATGTTCTACCTTAATCAATGACATGTCAGACTCCTTGTGCTGCCAGATGCCTTGTGTCAATCAAGACATCGTGATGTATTGTACGAAATCAGACAGTGAATCTATATCATAAGCCTTTTGAAACTACCGCACTAGTTCCTGAGTGACCATCAGTCAGATAACACTAAGAGCATGCTCTAGGTCTCTGATCAGATCCTCTGTGTCTTCCAGTCCTATGTAGAGCCGAACCAACCCACCCCTCCATGGCCATGAAGAACGGGTGTTCCTTAAGTCGAATGGCAATACCAAACTGTGGCTGCCTCCCCAGCTATATCCAATGCGAAATAACTGGAGCTGGTCAATGAACCGATCGATGGATACTTGAGAGATATCTGGCTCGAAAACGAAGGAAAATAAACTGGCAGCTGCACTGCAGTCACGCTTCCAGATATGATGCCCGGGGTTACCTTCGAGCGCAGGATGCAAAACGATACCGATATTCTTTTGCTGGCTTAACCAGTTAGCGACCCTACGCGCGGCGGTATCCTGTGCAAGGTAACGTAGTTTGTAATGAGCAAGACTTCTTAGCACAAGGTTGCAGTCGTCCGGACTTACGCCAGCACCCAGTCGCAGGTGTGTCATCTTGAGTTGGTAATACAAGTCCGAATCAAGGCAGGTGACGCTGCCCATCAGAACATCACTGCCGCCGGATTGGTATTTGGTCAGAGCCTGAATCGAAATATCTGCTCCTAACTCTAGCGGACGCATAGCGATACTGGCAGCCCAAGTCGCATCGGCTGCTGCCAGCACGCCATGAGTCTCGGCCAAGCGGCAAAGTGCCGGCAGATCGGCCATTTCCATGGAAATAGACCCTGGCGACTCTATCCAGAGAAGCCGCGTAGTAGGCCTGAACTTCACGGTGTCGAGATGGAGAGGATCGTAAAGATCGATACCGACTCCAAATCGGTCGTGTAGATACTGAGCGAACTCGATAGTCGGCCTATAGGCGTTTTCCGGTATCAACAGATAGTCACCTGACTTGAGCAGGCTCAGCAAGGTCAGGTTGATGGCAGCAAGCCCTGAAGGTAGAAGCAGGCAATGCTTGCCGGATTCCAGTAAGGCGGTCTTTCGAGCGAGGCGACGAGTCGTTGGTGTGCCGCTTAGGCCATAGGCATATTGATCATCGCTACGCCAATCGTGCTGCCTCAGTGCCGCGGCGTTAGGGAAAACGACAGTGGAAGCGCGTTCGATGGCGCTACTTAAGCTTTGAAATTGTGATGTATCAGACTGCTCCGGTTGGAGCAACTGAGTCTGTTGTCGCCAGTTTTCGGATCGACGACTATCGCTACTCATCAGAGCCAGTCCCAGTCCAGATGTGCCTTCTTTGGTGCATTCTTCATGATCCAATCCCAAAGGGAAGGCGGAATCAGACGCATCGCCCGCGCGAGCATGCCCATTTGCCAAGGCACCACGAAAAACCGGCGTCTAGTCGCAATGGCCCGGACCATCTTCTTGGCTGCGACATCCACATCCATAAGAAACGGCATGGAGTAGTTATTAACGTCCGTCATCGGAGTCTTGATGTAGCCTGGAGCGATGGTGGTGACGTGGATGCCATATGGCCGCATTTCCACGCGTAGGCTTTCCAAATAGTTAATGGCTGCTGCTTTGGATGCGCTATAGGCACCTGCACCAGGTAAGCCACGGATGCCTGCTATGCTGGCTATACCGGCCAAGTTGCCGCTACCTCGTCGTTGCATGCCAACGATGAAAGGTTGAAACGTATGGAGCATGCCCATCAGATTGATGTCCATGATCGCTTTGAATGCCACGGTATCCGCTTTGGACTCGGTCAGGGTTCCGCGGCTGACACCAGCATTGGCGATCACGATATCAGGTATGCCAAATCTCTCTATGAAGTTTGCAGCAGCCGTTGCCAGAGCATCGGCGTCCCGCACATCCAGAGGGTAAGTGACCACTGTGGTGTCCAGGCCGTCGGCAAGTTCCTGTAAAAGTTCGCTACGGCGTGCAACTAGACCTAGAATCGCACCCTGCTCGGCGTACTGGTGCGCTAATGCTTTGCCAATCCCGCTCGAGGCGCCGGTGATGAATACGATCATTTTTCTATGCGCGTCGGGAAATAGCCAGTGATAATCGCATGACATTACCGATTGACGTAACGTTATGCGATGCAGCGGCTATTTCTCCTTGCGTGCCTTTTCGATCAGGTAGTCGGCGACTTTTAGTACTTGATGGTTGCCGCCTGCCATGCTGCTGGAAGTAATGTACTTGCCGTCAATGATCAGGGATGGAACGCCTGTCGCACCCGATGCTCGGAAGATTTGCGCAGCGCGGTTAAGATTTGCGTTCATAGTAAAGGAACGAAAGGCCTCCTCTACCTTGGCTTTGTCTAATCCACCTTCCTTTACGATCCAGTTAATAGCGGCTTTCTCGTCAGTTGGATTCAGTGTTCTTTGCTTGTGGATTGCAGCGAAGATTTTATTATGCAACTTATCGAGCACACCTAAGCTTTCCATGGCGTAGTAGGCTTTTGCCATAGGTGCCCAGTCTGCTCGAGGAATCCCAGGTACACGTTTGAATACGACATCCGCCGGCAGTTTGTTGGCCCATGCGTGTAATTGAGGCTCCAGCGTATTGCAGTGTCCGCAGCCATACCAGAACAGTTCGATGACCTCGACTTTACTGGCGTCTTCAGTAGGAATGTTTTGCGCGGTCGTGTTGTATTCGATACCTACCATCGGCTCAGCCATCAGACTGGTTGAGGCTAACAACATCAATGCGGCGAATAATTTCTTCATTGCGGGTTTCCTTGTCATTAACTGAATTGTTGATGTGAGTCTATTGACTTCGAATGATGTACAAAGTTTTAACGCCTCTAGTGCCCATCACGATGACTTATGGTGCCAAGGTTACGGGTTCTGTATCTGACTGTCGACCTTGATCAGGTCCGCCGTGAAGCCATTTTCAATCAGTTGCTCGCGTGCACGGTTGATTTGTCCGATATTGCTAAATGGGCCGACCCTAACGCGATGCCAGATGCCCTTACCTGGGATTTCGGCGGTCTGAACGATCGCCTCCATGCCTTGCAACGCGAGCTTCGCTTTCATATTGTCCGCCTCTTGCTCGGTCTGGAATGCGCCGACCTGCAGGAAATAGACTTCATTGTTGATAACGGTTTCCGTTTGTTTCTGCTGGATCTCCCGCTCAGTGACCTGAGCTTCACTACCCGGAAGAATCGTATAGAAATCGAATCGGTTCTCCTCGACAGCTTCCTGTACGGATTCTGGCTCGGTCGCGGGTTCAGCGATCTCTACCTCAGGCTCGATGACTGCAGCGGGTGTCACCTTGTTTTCAAATGGTGACTTTCCGCCAGTGATGAAGATCGCCAGCATGACGGAGAGTCCGACGCCAATCACCAAGCCGACCAGCAGGCCGGAGAAGAAGGGGCTACCTTTGCTGGATTTTCGTTCACGGGCAGCTGTAGCGTTTTTGTAATCGCGGGTCATAGTGTTTTCCTGAGGCTCCTATTTCTATTACATTTGTTCGGGCGCGCTGACACGCAATAATTGCAGGCCATTCCTCAATACCAGCTGCGTGGCGTGGATCAGCGCCATACGTGCCAGCTTGAGAGATTCTTCTGGAACGAGGAATTGTTCGGCGTTGTAATAGCTGTGTAGATCGCCCGCCAAATCTTTCAGGAAGTTGGCGATCATGTGGGGCGACAGCTCTTCGCCAGCGAGTCTTACCAGTTCCGGAAACTCACTCAAGCGCTTGATTAGTACAGTTTCATGCTCGGATACCAGTGGCTCAAGCTTGACGGATGCCAACTCTGAAATGTCTCCTCCCCATTGGTTCAGAACGCTACATATACGGGCATGAGCATACTGAATGTAATACACCGGGTTGTCGTTGGTCTGCGCACGTGCAAGATCAATGTCGAATACCAATTGGGAATCCGCACGTCTTGCTGCAAGGAAGTAACGGGTGGCGTCACAGCCGACCTCTTCGATCAGGTCGCGAAGCGTAACATAGCTACCAGCACGCTTGGAGATTTTGACTTCTTCGCCGCCGCGCATAACGGTGACCATCTGGTGCAGCACATATTCCGGCCAGTGCTTTGGGATACCTAGGCCAAGCGCCTGAAGGCCTGCCCGAACACGGGTGATCGTACTGTGATGATCGGCACCCTGCTCGTTGATGACCCGTTCGAATCCACGTTTCCATTTTCCGACATGGTATGCGACATCGGGCACGAAGTAGGTGTACCCCCCCTCTTTCTTACGCATGACCCTGTCTTTGTCATCACCGAACTCGGTTGTTCGTAGCCATAATGCTTCGTCCTGCTCATAGGTGTAACCACTGTCTATTAGGGCCTGTACAGTACTTTCAACCTCTCCGCTGGTGTAAAGCGCCGATTCAAGTGAGAACACGTCGAACTTGATCTGAAACGCACACAGATCCAGATCCTGCTCACGACGTAGGTAGGCAACGGAGAAGTGCCGTATGGACTCTAGGTCGTTAGGATCGCCGGCAGCAGCATACTGTACATCGTCCGCGATGACAGTCTCTTTGGCCAGATATGCCTTGGCGATATCAGCGATATATTCCCCCCGATAACCATCTTCCGGGAAGTCAGGATGTGTCGGGTCAATGCCTTTGCACCGTGCCTGGACGGACTTGGTCAGGTTGTCGATCTGCGCACCAGCATCGTTATAGTAAAACTCTCGCGTCACTTTCCAGCCATTGGCTTCCATCAGTCTTGCAAGGCAGTCGCCGACGGCGGCACCTCGGCCATGGCCGACATGCAATGGCCCAGTTGGGTTGGCAGACACGAACTCGACTTGCAATTTACGTCCATTGCCGGTTTGATTCCAACCGTACCGATCACGTAGGCTCAGAATCTCACGAACGACTTTCTGGCGTGCCATGGGGCTCAGATAAAAGTTGATGAATCCAGCGCCAGCGATCTCGATGCGCGAGATATACTCAGAAGCAGGTAATGCCTTGATCAGATTGTCAGCGATGGATCGCGGATTCTGACGCAACGGCTTTGCCAGCACCATTGCTAGGTTGCTGGAAAAGTCGCCGTGCTCAGCATTCTTTGGTCGTTCGATTTGAATGTCGGTCAGCTGGGCATCGATATCCACGCCTTCTGTGATCAGGCTTTTTGCGGCGTTATAGAGTAATTCGGTAAGATGTGCTTTCAAGGCAAAATCGATTATTCAAAAAAACGCCATTTTAACCCACAGAGCCAATAAGCCGTAACCGATTTCATGACCGCTCCCATTCTTAAAGTCGCTCTCGATGTTCCACTCGATAATTTGTTCGATTATCTGGATGGTGGTTTCGATGTGGTCGTTGGGCAGCGGGTACTGGTCAGCTTTGGTAAGCGACGCCAGATAGGCTTAGTCGTGGCACGTGAGACAGCATCGGAAGTTCCGATAGAAAAGCTAAAGCCTATCGAGCATGCCTATGTAGATGAGCCGGCATTAGACCTGAGTATATTCCGTCTTTTAAGGTTCTGTGCTGACTATTATCACTATCCTTATGGACAGGCATTGATGTCCATACTACCCGCCCGCTTAAGACAGACAGAGCCAACAACGAGCCGCAGACAATATGCATACCGGCTGGCTGCGGGAGCAGACCTTGAAAACGTGCCTAAACGTAAGATCGTACAAAGACAAGTCATCTCATCGCTGCAAGCGCATGCTGAATTGGCCGAGTCAGATCTGGCACAGATTTCTCCTAGCTGGCGAAAGGCGGTTGAAGAGCTGCGGCAAGCAGGCATGCTGCAAGTGCGAGAGGTTTTTCAGGGGTTGGTGGTCGGAACCGATAAGGTGGCGGCACCGACTATGAATCCGGATCAGGAGCACGCCGTCGATGCGATTAGCGCGGTCTCAGAGCAGTTCAAGCCTTGGCTGTTATACGGAATCACAGGTAGTGGTAAGACCGAGGTCTACATACAATTAATTGATCGGTTGCTGGCAGATAATGATGGGCAGGCATTGGTGCTGGTGCCGGAAATCAATCTTACCCCTCAACTCGAGGCGCGATTTCGTAGTCGGTTGCCACATTTGCCGTTGGTATCTCTGCACAGCAATTTAAACGAAAGAGAGAGGCTTCAGAACTGGCAGCTCGCACAGTCAGGTGAGGCTCGTATCGTCATAGGCACCCGACTTGCGGTATTCACACCACTTAAGGATTTGCGTTTGGTGATTGTGGATGAAGAGCATGATGCCTCATTCAAGCAGCAAGACAGTATGCGTTACCATGCCCGTGATGTTGCCCTGGTGAGAGCGCAACAACAGAAAGTCCCGGTTGTTCTTGGTTCTGCTACCCCAGCACTGGAGACTTGGTATAACGCCAACGTTGGAAAGTATGAAAAGTTAGTGCTTACAAATAGAGCGGTGGCGCAATCGCATTTACCACAGGTGCACTATATCGATACAACAAAGAACGTTTTGCAGGATGGTTTGACGCAAAGACTGGTCAAAGAGATACGAAAACGTCTTGACCGCGGCGAGCAAAGCCTTCTTTTTATCAATCGACGGGGTTACTCTCCGGTACTTCTATGTAGTGCATGTTATTGGATAGCTTCCTGTAATCGCTGTAGTGCAAGGCTGGTGGTTCATTTGCGTCAAGGGCGGCTGCGTTGTCACCATTGCAATCATGAGCAGAAGATCCCTATTGCTTGCCCGAGTTGCGGTAATGCGGATTTGCACCCGACGGGTCATGGTACACAAAGACTTGAGCAGACGATAGCCGCATTATTTCCGACTGCCCGTATCCTAAGAGTGGACCGTGACAGCGTCCAACGCAAGAACGCTCTTAGTGAGATGGTGGCTGCTGTACATGCAGGCGAAGTGGATATACTTCTGGGCACTCAGATGCTCGCGAAAGGGCATGATTTCCCAAATCTGACGTTGGTGGGCGTGATTGATACGGACAGTGCCCTATTTAGCCCGGATTTCCGGGCATCAGAGCGGCTGTTCGCGCAATTGATGCAGGTCGCAGGCCGAGCTGGTCGAGCTGGCAAAACCGGTGAAGTGTGGATTCAAACTGCATTTCCAGACCATGCGTTATTTAACGCGCTTCGTAGACATGATTATGCTGATTTTGCCGCTAGTCTCTTACATGAACGCGAAGTGACTCAGTTCCCACCATTCAGTCATATTGCGCTCATTAAGGCCGAGGCCAATAGCTACGCACAAGTCCAGCAATTCTTGCGATTTGCAGCGGATAGCGCCCATGCGCTGGAAAGGGATGTAATTGTATATGACCCGGTACGCCCGCAAATGGAAAGGCTTAAAGGTATGGAGCGGGCGCAATTGTTGATACAGGCCAGCGATCGTCTTGAGTTACAGAAGCTGTTGCATCCTCTGGTATCGGAGCTAAGGGGGCATCCTCTCAATGCGCGTATACGATGGGCCGTGGACGTCGACCCATTAGAATGCTGATAGATACCGCACAAGCGTCAGTCGAACCCGATGACTGGCATCCTCTACGTTGATGGATGCCGGGCGTTCGAGTGTGCTCATTGATGATATTGTGCGCTGTGTTCCCTGACTGCCTGGAGCATGGCAGCTGCATTCTCAGGCGGTGTCCATTGCGTGATCCCATGGCCTAGGTTGAATACGTGACCGCTACCCTTGCCATAGCTTGCGAGAATGGAAGCAACCTCCTTCTCGATCGCCTCGGGTGTGGAAAGTAGGATCGCTGGATCCAGAT